>Ga0197143_1000013_pt1 | contig 184264 bp, 201 predicted proteins | sample GBS70_MetaG_FD_148603 | JGI IMG/M metagenome (GOLD analysis project Ga0197143, IMG submission 148603) | Sediment microbial communities from Great Boiling Springs, Gerlach, Nevada, United States - GBS 70_MetaG | ecosystem: Environmental > Aquatic > Thermal springs > Hot (42-90C) > Sediment... | reverse complement strand
TAGAAGACCCGTTCGATGGGGGGGTGGTGTAAGGCAGGAGCTTCGGCGGACTGCCTCAGCCTACCCCTCCCAAAGCCCGAGCGCATGCCAGCGTCTGCCGGCTAATTCTCGAACTATGCTGAGCGCGACGATTTTCAGCGGGCCCGGCGGGACTCGAACCCGCGACCTTCGGCTCCGGAGGCCGACGCTCTGACCCTTGCTGAGCTACGGGCCCCTAGTATCATGGGACTCGGATTTAATATTTGTTGAGGTGAGACTGTGAAGCAGAGTTAGAGGACTAGGAGCTCTCAATCCCTCGATCTCTAGAGCTCTATCGGGCCCCGGATCAGTGCCTTATCCTCCTCTCCAGCTTCCTGTGGAGCGAGATGTAGAGAGTAGCGAAGTCCATCGCTGAAAGCAATCTCTCAGATAAGTTCAACCAGCCTAAGTCGCTCCCTAACTGCATGAAGTCCAAGAGGCTCTCCCTGATCCCCTCTATGAAGGGTGAGAGGAGAGCCTTGACTCCCTCAGCTAAAGCGAACAAGTCACCATCCCACCCCGTTAAGGAGGCCGTGAAACTCTCCCATGCTCCTATCGTGGAAGGGGAGAAGGCCCTGGGGATAGCGAAAGTTATTATTATCGCTAAGGCCAGGAATATGGGCCTGGAGATACTCTCCCCATATAAGCAAGTCCACTTGTACAATGAGTAAGCGAACCACTCGACTCGCTTAACTATTTTATCAGTCAATTTCTCAACCCCCTCGAGTAAGTGATCCCTCTTGAGGTCCATCTCCTTCACGAAGAGCCTTCCAGATTCCTCATATCTCATGTAGTAATCGAAGTTCTCCCTGAGCATCCTGATGACGCTGAGGACGTTATCGAGCGTCAGATCTGAGAGCTCATACTCTAGAATCTCGCGGAGTCTCTTTATTTCTTCGGATCCTTCACTCGGACCTTTACTCTCTATATCCCTTAACTCTCTCTCGAGCACCTCTCTTTTTTGAAGAGATATTCATCGAAGAGGAAGTCGAAGCTGCAGTTCCTGAAAACAACTCTGCTCACATCTGTGTTCATGAATGATATCTTCACTTTCCCCCTCATACTATCGAACACGACTCTCTCGGGATTCTTGAAGTAGACCCTTCTGAATGAGGCATATGAGAGAAGACCCTCGGAGATTTCTCCGCCTCCTTCATTCAGTATCGGAAATCTGGCTTTTGAGAAATCAGCTGAACCATAGAACTCGGTACGAGTATATGATACGCTTCTCTCAAAAGTAGCCCCAGAGAAGTTAGCGTCCCCTTTGAATTTAGTCCTAAAGAATATCGCCCATCCTGAGAAGCTAGCTTCCCGGAAGCTCGCTCTACCTGTGAATTCGACGTCAGAGAAGTCAGCGTCCCCTTTGAATTTAGTCTCAGAGAATATCGCCTCTCCTGAGAAGCTAGCTCCTCTGAAATCTACCTCCGGAAAAGTAGCCCCTCGGAAAATCGCCCTTCCTTCGAAAATAGAGTAGCGAAAAAGTTCCATAGATATACCGGTTCCCTCAGGGGGCATCGGGAAGACATAACCCGAACAGTCGACATCCTCCTTGAAGATAAACCTTCTTATCTTTTCCTCATCTATCTCCAATTCCTCTTCTTCTGGCTTAAATCTCTCGAAGAACTTCTTCCAGAATTCCTCCGCTTCCTCCCCGGCCTTCCCCGGCCTGTGAAATATACAGTACTCCTCCCCTTCTGTTCCCGGATCGCAGTTGCCATAGAAAGATAGCTTACACATAACCTTAAGTTAGAGTTCTTCATAAAAATCTTCACTCATACTCGGCTCACGACCTGATGATATTAATGAGTAATGGGGATGAGAGCTAGGCCTATTCAAACACTATGATCATGTAATGAGGTCCTGGGAAGCGATGGGAACTCCCGATATCTCGAGGTTATATCGGAGCGTGAGCATCCTGAGGGGATACCCGAGTTTAGGAAATATCCTTACTTGAAAAGCAGATCTTTGAGTTATATTCACATTTTCGTCTCTATAATAGCTGTAGTTTTTAAACAGAGGGACTGAGCTGAAATACCTTTTACCCTAGATATGGGGCTTCTTATTTTTCCTCTAGGGGTAGTAGTCCGTCGGAAGGATGGGGGGATGAGCGGGGGAGTCCAAGCTAAAAGGAGAAGGAGCGATCGAAAAAGATCTTTCTTATAGGAGTAGCCTTCGTGATCATACTCGTGCTTCCGACCTCGCACACTTATAACGTTGAGGAGCCGGTCTAAGGCTACGTGAAGAGGGAGAGGCGGGACCTAAGCAGATTACGGTATCAGAAAAAAGAGACTCGTTGAAGATAGTACCCGCGCAGGGTGCGTTATATGACGCTCGCTACTGGAATCGGATTTTAAGATCCTCCCGAGGGGGCTCTCTACATCTTATATCGAGCACTGAGTACTTACGGATCTCGATGAGAGATACTAGCGGGGCAATCTACGACTACCAGGCGAGCTGTCATCATGGCTATATTGTAGAGGACCTTTTCTCTCTGTGAGAGCTACTAACTCAGCGATATTAGGCCTAGGTCCCGAGGCTGTCTTTAACGGGGGACATAATCTTCATAGATATACCTCGAGGCCCCGGTGACGAAATGCAGAACGGAGGTGTATCAATCTTAGGGGGTCGTGACTATAATATGGACTTGGAAAGCCTTGGTGGGCACCTCATAACTTCATCTAGGAAAGATATCCTAGATGAATGTAAGAGCGGGATTTGATATTGAGATACTATCCTGATGTATATCGAAATATAAAGCACATGAGAGAACTCGAAGCTCGCATGGAGCTCTATCCTCCCGCTATCGGCAGCTCTAAGTATCTCTTCACGGAGATCTCAGTTGCTTTCGGAAGTCAGAATCAGTCTCCACTAGCGAGAAGTCCCTCAGCTTCATCTCAGCTTCCCCTATTGCGTGAGACTCAGTTAGAGCCCTCAGTCCTCTATCAATCGTCCTCAATACTATGAACTGGCCTCGACGGGCTCAGGAGATGCTCATGAGGAATCTAGCCCTTAAGACCATTCCGCCCCTAGAGCGGCACTCTCGAGCAGCTTCATCCTCCCATAAGTTGCCCCCTCGATCTCGCCGGTAAATATCGCCCCAAATCCCCCTCCTTAATACTTATCCTCCTTCAAAGCATCCCCTTCCCTCAACCCTCCGTATCGGTAGGCTCCGAGCTCAGATAACCTCACCGATAGCCTTCGCGAGATCTCTCGAGTATCGCCTATTCCAGGCGGCTGAACGCTGCCTCAGCCCCTATCCCGAGAGCTCCCCCGATGAGATAGAACCCGTTAACCCAGCTAGCCCTCGAGCCCATCGCGAGCCACTCCAGATGATGCATGGATAGGGGAAGCGATAGGATCACTCGAGGGACTTATAGACTTCCGTCAGCGAAAATTAATGGGTTCTAACCCAAGACTCACTTCTGAGCATCGGATCTCTCTGGAGATCGCATACTGCTAGCTCCACTCGGGCAGTCGCTCTCATGGTCTCTAGGATGCCCCATCTTAATGATCACTCCCGAATTTCGAGACCCCAATGGAGCTCGCTGGACCATCGGAGGGCCCATATACCGATAAGTCTCGCATACGGTCGCTGATGATTCCCGTGAGTTGGAGCAGATAGATCAACTCATTTAATGCGGAACTCTTCAGTCGAAGAGCGGGGAGGTAAGAGGACTTATCAAACTGAGCGTTGAGATAACTCATTTATCTGAGATACTCAGGGCAGTCGATGGGCACTCGAGCTCGAGAGGATCGGAGGCAGATACAGATAGGCCTTAGCTGAGCGGCTCGACGACTGATGAAGGAGAGGAGGGACATGAGCGTCATCTTAGTAGCTCTAGATGATCTCAATCCAGAGCAGAAGTCAGCGGTAAGAGTTCTAGAGGTAAAGGGGCGATAGGATCCTAGAGCTCGTCTAAATAGAGCTCGCCGACGTATCGAGGGATGCCTAGAGGCAGGAGTGAGGTAGCGAACGAGATCTGGAGGGAGCTGAGCTACTAGGGGAGGCGTTGATCTCAGGGGGAGCGAGTTGAAGTTCCCGAGAAAGCGTTATTACGGAGCGGGAGATGAGAGCTCGGAGCTGTGAGGGGTCGAGATGGAGGACCTAATCCTCCACGGGGACGTTTACTCCTGCTTAAATGTGTTGGAGGGCTCGATAGCTGTAGTTGTGACATCGCCTCCCTACTGGAAGCAGAGGGATTACGGCTTCGAGGGGCAGATAGGACAGGAGAGAACTCCTGAGGAGTACATAGGTAGGTTAGTCACTGTATTCAGGAAATTGAGGGAGAAGATGCGTGATGATGGTGTCTTCTTCCTCAACGTTGGTGATAAATACCTAAGAAAGTATGGGAAATCCCACTTGCTTCAGATACCTTACAGACTGACTTACCACTTGATAGAGGACGGTTGGCACTTGCGGGACATCATAATCTGGTATAAGACGAATCACATGCCCTCCCCAGTTGAGGATAGGTTCGCTAACACTTACGAGCCGATAATAGTCCTCACTAAGGGGGAGAGAAGTATATACAGGGATTTGGGGAGCGTAGTCAAAGTACCGCTCCAACGGACGCCTTGGAAACATACAGCAGTCTTCCCGGAGAGGTTAGTAGTTGAGATGTTGAGTAGAGTCCGCCTAGAGGACGGGGACCTCATATTAGATCCCTTCGCTGGCACGGGAACTGTAGCTTCCGTAGTCAAGAAGTTGAGGGGCTCGATGCTCCCCGAGGTGCGCTCGATAATGATAGAGAAGTGCGATGATTTCGTAGAGATAATGAAGGAGAGAGCTAGGATAGAGAGAGTTGAGGAAGTAGAAGATGAGGATTACGATTGGGAGCCCGTGAGAGATGAGAGGTTGCCTCAAGTAGAGCCGAAGGAAGTGCTATCGGATGAACACGGGGAGGTCTACATAGCTCCCGATTCTGGGGAGTTCCTCTCTATCTTGAGGGGAATCACTACAGAGAGGTTCAAGAGCTTCCACAGGGAGGACGCTCTATACTTCTTCGGGGTCAGGGATTGGAGCATCCTAGATCTCTATTACGCTCATTCGATCTTTCACGAGGGTTACTTGCTCAGGAACATGTTAGTGGTCTCTAGCGGGAGGTGGTACCCAGTCTTCATGATAGCTAGGGACACTAAGAGAGTGGAGCATAAGTTCCACTTGGACCGCGTCAAAGTCAAGCCCAAGGCCTCGAGGGGCAGGGATTGGTGGAGGGAGGACTTCTTGGGGATGAGAGTGAGGGACGGCGGGAGGGATGGTAGGGTAGTCGGAGTGATTGAGAGGTACGATAACGGGTTCCCCAAAGTAGTGGCAGTGAGATGGGGATCTGAGGTATCTCTAGAGTTCGCCTTGAACCCTGATGAAGATGAACTCATTATGGAGAGCTTGATCTTCAAGTGCCCTAAGTGCGGGAGCGTTTTGGAGGAGCCTTACGATCCAATAGGGGAAAATAAATGTCGGAGATGCGGATCTGACCTCTGGAGGAACTTCGAGACGCTGCCCATAGTGGAGGAGCCCCCGGAGATAGCTCGAGTGTACGAGAGGATGAGCTCTATTGATGTGGAAGGAGCTGAAGTAGGGGAGAGGGGAGGGAGGAAGCCCAAGAGTAAGTTCTCCGAGCTGGATAGAGTGAATTGGGGGGCCTCCCCCGGGGCTAGGAAGACGATGTTAGGGGAGTACTTCACGAAGATGAGGCTTTACAGAGTAGACCAACCTATAGTAGCTTGCTATCTGACGATATTGAGGAAGAGAAGGGGTCTGAGCGTTAAAGATGTAGTGGAGAGACTGCCCGAGTCTTACGAGCATACCGCGGGCCATTGGTTCAGGAGGGACATGGGGGGCTCCATACCCACGCCCGAGGACTTGAGGCTGCTGAAGGAGATACTAGGGGCTGATGGTCTCTTGAGCTTATTGGAGAGGAGGGCCCTGAAGTTAGAGACAGTGAAGAACTCAGTGAAGGGGAAGAACCCAGGGGATTTCATAGAGGGCTTGGATGGGGAGGAATTGATCCTCTATTTTAAGAAATTGTATATACCATCGCATGAATATAGAAATATATTAGATTTAAATAAGCAAAATACTCAGAGATCTTTAATATAAGACATGAGAGAAGATCGCACCTCATGAGAATTAATAGAGAGTAGCTACATGGATAGCGTCACCAAAATTGTGGTACAATTGTACACGACCCTGCCTCACGAGAGCGCGATCCGGACTAGGAATGAATGAGAGTGAGATTAGCTTCAATGAGAGAGATTTAAACTCATAGAGGGTTCCCTCACTTCCCCTTGAACTCAGTGTAACCGCATCCCCCACAGCTGTACCTATTCTCGTGCTCAGCCATGAAGCGGCCGCACCTAGGGCATTGCCTCCTCTTCCTAACTAAATTACCGCCTTCCACTGAGTAGTACTTCCAAGCTTGAGCTGGTTTATGCTTCAAGAAGCTTCACCTCCTTCATTCCTCCTCACTATATGCTTAGGCTCTATCATCAGAGCCATAGCCCTGCTGTGGTAGACCATAGCCATGACAGTAGCTTCTTCCTTCCCGTACTCAGTGGATATCCTCCTTATGAATATATTGCTAGGCGCCTTCCCCAATTGCCTAGCTAATATCTCCCTTATCTCCCTCCTGGACGGAGTCCCTCCCTTGAACCTTACCTTAACTACTACTTCCTCCCTCTGCAGCAGCGGGTTCTCCCTCCTCTTGACTAGCTCTAATTCCATTCGCTCACCACCTCACGGAGCCGCGTCCCTTTTTATATATTTCCATCGGGATCGGGAAGCTCAGGAGACTTCAGTATACCTTCAGAGCGTAAATCCCAGCTTTCTCATGCCCTAATGTCTTAGCGACTTGGGATTTGAATGGATCGACTATAGCTACGATGCCCTCCCAATTGTAAGTGAAGTCATCAGATCCGCACACCGGACAACTCTCCTCCTTATCCTCGGAAATCGCTTTACAATTCCTGCAAGCTTTATACCTCATTCTGCTGCCTCCCCTACTTTCCCGAGTTTCGGCTGCCTCATAGTCAGGGCTACTTTTATCACTGGCTCATTCCTCAGTGTAGCTGAAGGATCGGGCTTGCTCACAGCTGTTATCCTAGCCCTGACTACATCCCCGGGCCTGAAAGTCACTTTGAGCTTCCTCCCCTGTATAACCCCTCCCCTATGGACGAAGACATCGTCCCCTAGCTGAGAGATGTGGACGAAACCGTTTATAGGGCCTACTGTCACGAAGACTCCGTATTCGACTACGTTCTCCACCTCCCCCTCTATTACCTCGTCCTTCATGGGGATGTAGCTCAAAGCTTTGAAATTGGCCCTCACGTAGATGTTGGGGCTCCCTATGACTGAAGCCCCGTAGCTCATATCCGCTATCTCCAGTACATCTAATATGAGGCCGACGTCCTTCACGAACCTCCCCACGTACTTAGCTCTGAATTGCCTCTTCAGTATCTCCCTCAAGTCCTTCCCCAAGTCCATTGGCCTTATGTAACCTACATCACTCATCTCTACTTCATAGAACAACGGTACCACCTTTTTATCGCGACATTAATTGGACCGATCCCTCTATTAAAGCTTTCCCGCAGCTGCTTAGGTCAATCCTCAGATAGCTTAGACGGATCCTCTAAGACCAGCTTCTTCTTCGCCCTCAAGTAGACTACAGCCACTCCCTCCTTCAGGAGTTCGTTCTTCAACTTCAAGTCGAACGTGACTACAGCGCATCCCAATTCTTTAGCGGCCCTCACTATATCTTCATCAGCTTCACTATCGAACTCCTCCAGCACTCTGACTCCGTACTCCCTCACGACTTCGATAGCTACTCTAGCCCTCCTCTTCCTCTCAGCTAATCCCTCCAGCTCCCTGATCACAGATCTAGTCGTGAGCAATTCCGCCTTGGGGTATATAGATATGAGCTCCTCCATCCCCACGGAGAGCTCAGTTATCCCCAGGAGGAAGGAGGAATCCAAGAGTATCTTCCTCATTGAATCACCTATGGGCCCGGGGGGACTTGAACCCCCGGCCTCCCGGTTATCAGCCGGGCGCTCTGACCAGTCTGAGCCACGGGCCCCGATTGACTACAGTAAGTAATTAAAAACTCAACTCCCCGTGGGGTAGCGAGAGATCCTCATGATCCCCTCGATCTTTCCGCTGAGGCCCCATAGATTATCTATTTTTTATGGATTCACTCTCTCAACTTTCATCTTTTTCCATTTGAGTGGACCGGGCGGGATTCGAACCCGCGGCCTCCGCCTTGCGAAGGCGGCGCGCTACCGACTGCGCCACCGGCCCACTATAAATCAGCTCCCCCCTTTAAAATTTAATCCCTCATCTCATACCTCAATATCGCGACTATACCGCCTAAGGACCTGAGCTGCATCCCCCACTCCGTATTGGGGCTTATCACGTATACCTCAGCGCCAGCTTGCTTCCCCATCTCCCCGAAATACTCGACTAAATCGATCTCCTCCACACTGTAGCTAGTGGCCTTACAGTTCGGGCACTCCCAGGACTCTACACCCTCCTCCTTCCTCAGTATCCTCCCCTCCTCGTAACCGCAGATCTCACACCTCACTTTGATCTTCTTCATCGGGAGTTCCTCCATTATCAGCACTCTCTCAGCAGCTCCAGATTCTATAGCTCTCTCCACTTCCCTGAACCCGTAAGCCACTTTACTCGGGTTCTTAGCTAAGAGGCTGAAGACCTCCTCCACGAGGCTCCTCTCCTTGTGCAGAGTGGATTCCTTGAGCAGGTCCTCAGATTTCATTATCAGCTCCCTCAATCCCTGCTCCTCAGTGTAAGATAGGGGGAGGTTAGCTATAACTCTCTCCTTCAGCCTGTAATCTAAGTAATTCCCCTCCTCGAACCTCTCTCTAGCGTCCCCAGGCCCGCCTATTATTATGCCCTCTAGTTCATCCAATAGGGGGAGGAAGGCCTCATTGACTCTGATGCCCAACCTCTTGAAGAAATCGTGCACCCTCTCCTCCCTTATCCTCTCGAACCTCCTCTGACTCTGACCACCGGCGCTGTGCTTCGGAGGTATATCGGATGTGACCCAATCCACTATCTCATAATTCGATCCCCTCAGCGTAGCTATCAACCCACCTCCCCTATCCATGACTATCAGCCCGTAGACTCTCTTCTCCCTCACCATATCCTCCAAGGGCTCTAAGTAGAACTCGTGATCGCAGATGTACTGGAAGGATCTTACGGGTTCTGGAGGCTCTATCACGTATATCTCTATCTTCTCAGTCCCCCTGTCCTTCCCCTGAGGTACCGCTCCGCAGAATATGACTAAGCCGTTGCTCGGTATCTCTTTATACAATTTCAACCTCTGTATTATGCTCTCTATAGCGCTCTGTACGTTCTTCCTCGTTAGTTTATCCTTTATATTCCCCGCTTGATCGTACTCATCCCTCAGATACTTGATCACATCGTAAACGTTCTTATTCGGGGGTATGTAGAGTGATATTAACTCAGTCCCTCTCCCCACTTTAGCCCTCAACTCCTTCAGAAGTTTCTTGAACTCATACCTCTCGTACATTAGTGACATTTTCCCATTCCGATGCTAGGCCCTCTCCCATAATTTAAAAGCTATCGATACCGAACTGCAGCGTGCAGTTAGTGATCTTCGAGGACCGAGGGGTCGATGCCCTGAGCCCCGTAACGGATCTGATACCCATGCAAGAGGCCATAGTGGGTGGAGCGAAGCAGTTCATCAGGTTGGAGAGGCTCCTGAATATGGAGAGTAAGTGGATCGTCAGGGATCACATGAGAGCTAGAGTGCCGGATTCGAGGAAGCCCGATTACGGGTCCCCAGCTATCATGTTGAATTCCAGGCTCCTCTCAACAGATCTAGACCTAAAGCTGGATTACGGTGAGGCCCTCGTCTGCAGGGGCCAAGTAGTAGCGGCTAAGGTTAGGAGCTTAGAGGAAAGCTTGGAGTTCGAGAGGGCTAAGCCTTGCGAAGTTAAGTTGCTCGAGAACCTATGGGATCTATGCCCCACTTCCGTAGTGGAGCACTTGAGGAGCGATCTGATGAACATTTACGGGAGCAGCGAGATGAGAGCTGATGTGAATGTGATAGGGAAGCATGCAGTAGTGATAGAGGAGGGAGTCGATATCTTAGGCCCCCTAACTATAGACGCTAGGGAGGGACCTGTGATAATAGAGAGAGACGTCTTATTGGAGCCTTACTCTTACCTCAAGGGCCCCCTCTACGTGGGAGCCAACTCCCAGATAGTATCTGGCAGTAGAGTGGCCGGTAGTTACTTAGGCGTCTCCACTAGAGTGGGCGGTGAGGTGACCACTAGCATCATATCGGATTACTCCAATAAGTATCATCTGGGTTTCTTGGGCCACAGTTACGTCGGTAGGTGGGTCAACATAGGCGCTGGCTCCATAACTTCCAACTTGAAGAACACTTACGGAGAGGTCAAAGTGAGGGGAGTGGCGACCGGACTCAGTAGGATAGGGGCTTTCATAGGGGATCACGCTAAACTCTCTATAGGCACTCTAACTTACGCTGGTACTGTGATAGGGACGGCATCGCATGTCCACGGCTTGGTAAGAGAGGAAGTGCCTCCTTTCACGATATACGGGAAGAGCTTGGGCTGGGAGCTCGTGGAGATAGAGCTAGATTCTGTGATAAGGACTTACAGGAGGATGGCCCCTAGGAGGAACGTAGAGCCGGATCCCAATGAGGAGAAGCTCCTAGAATTCTTATTCGAGAGAACTGAAGATTTAAGGAGGAGGATGGGCGTCAAGAAAGGTAAGCTCGGGGAAGTTTGAAGCCGGGTGGGGGATTCGAACCCCCGTCCACGGGTCTGCAGCCCGCTGCCTATGCCGCTCGGCCAACCCGGCGATCTAATTAGACAGCTTCAGCCTAATAACCTTTGCTATCAGCTTATATCGAGAGTATCACGATATCCTAAAAATTTTTAACTTTAAATCCATAAATTTTCATATTATATTTTGATATTAGCGATCGGTGTGCTCATTTTCCCTGAAACTCCGCGACTCTCACCCGATGGTCCTGGGAAATTTTATATTTGGAAGGCGTCAGGAGAATAGAGCCCCCAGTATGTGGGCCCGTAGCTCAGCAAGGATAGAGCGGCGGCCTCCTAAGCCGCAGGCCGAGGGTTCGAGTCCCTCCGGGCCCGCCATTGAGCGGCCGTAGTCTAGCCTGGACAGGATGCCGGCCCCCCAAGCCGGCGACCCGGGTTCGAATCCCGGCGGCCGCATCCCATTGCCGGGGTGAGGTAGCCTGGTAACCTGGGGGCCTGTGGAGCCCTTAACCCGGGTTCAAATCCCGGCCCCGGCCTCCCCAAGGGAAAGCGCACTAAAATTTTTAAAGCTGGAGGATCGAGTGAGTGAGATGAAGTACAAGTACCTCGCTCTCTCCTTATTGCTCTTGACTTCACTGAGCTCCCTCTACAATCCGGATGGGATCTGGGGATAGATAGAGTGAATTTAGCCTCTACCACTGTGAGACAAGGTGATCCCCTCAAGATAGCTGTCTATATCAGGAACAATGAGGACAAGCCTTTCTCGGGGATCATAAACGTGACTATGCGTGTAGATAGATCCCGGATCCCCTCCTCAATGGAGTTCATTTGCATCGGGAACGAGAGCGTATGCCCCTCCACTATCCCACCGGGGTTCGGTAGGAAGGATCTGCCGTCTAGAGCCTTTACTTCTTTCGTATTCAACTTAGATACATCTAAGATTCCCCCGGGGAGTCACGAACTCTCGATAGAAGTGCGGCCCAGGGGTTACTTCGACCCTAAGACAGATGATAACACTTATGTGGTGAGTTTCACTATCGCAGCATCTCAACTCGGGATGAGTCCCACGGAATTGACATTAGCGATCCCGATAGCATTGTTCACACTGCTCCTAATACTGATAATCCTCAGGAGGAAGAGATCTTAATTTTTGAGTGGACCCGGCGGGACTCGAACCCGCGGCCTCCGGCTTGCAAAGCCGGCGCTCTACCGCCTGAGCTACGGGCCCTCACTCATTAGAATTCCACATTAAAAAACCTTCGCAGCTATCCCGAGGGACATTCACTAAATACATTTCTAATAAATTCACTTAAAATTTAAATTTTAAAGTTTTTGAGTGAGTTGATTTATATCACTTGATGGAAGGAGCGTCTCTATGACGATCGCGAGTGACACTTTCGTCGTACTCGGACCTTAGTTTAAATATAGATCTGAGACCACTCTCTAGAGAGGAAGCTTGAGGTAGGGGATGAGGTTTGAAGTCGATGATAAGGACCGCTACTAGGAGAGTTGATGAGGGAGTTAGGGAGATCCCCCAGAAGGTATCACCGGAGGACTCGACCCTGAAGGAATTCCTAGAGAGAGTGAAAGCTAGGATCGTGATAATGGGAGTAGGAGGAGGAGGAAGCAATACTATAACTAGGTTGAACGCTATAGGCATAGATTCAGTTGAGACAGTCGCTGTGAATACTGATGCGCAACACTTACTCATAACAACTGCTGATAGGAAGCTGTTGATAGGTAAGGAACTATGCGGTGGCAATGGATCGGGAGGGGACCCCCACATAGGTGAGGAAGCCGCTAGGGAGAGTGCTGATGAGCTAGAGGATTTCCTGAGTGGTAGCGACCTCTTATTCATAATGGCAGGCTTAGGAGGCGGTACCGGGACTGGAGCTTCTCCTGTCATCGCTGAGATAGGTAAGAGAGTGGGAGCTGCTGTAGTGTCTGTAGTGACGCTCCCATTCACTGCTGAAGGGATAAAGAAGAGGGAAATCGCTATGAAAGGGTTAGCGAAACTAGCTTCTGTCTCAGATACTATAGTAGTCGTGAATAACGATAGGATCTTGGAGATAGCTAAGGAGCTGCCTCTCTACCAAGCATTCTTCATATCTGATGAGATAGTAGCTAGAGCAGTAAAAGGGGTAGTCGAGCTCGTAGTGAAGCCGGGTCTCGTGAACGTCGATCTAGCTGATCTGAGGAACGTCATAGAGAGCGGAGGGCCTGCTGTCCTAACATTCGGGGAGAGCGATGGTGAGAACAGAGCTATGGAGGCTGTAGATGACGCATTAGGCAATCCCCTGCTAGATGCCGATATATCGGGAGGGAAGGCAGCTATAGTCAACATAACCTCAGGCCCCGATTTCTCCCTCGAGGAGATGCAACAAATAGTAGAGACTATAGTGAGTTCACTAGATCCCAGCGCAAACGTCATATGGGGAGCTAGGATAGATGAATCCCTGAAGGGCTCTGTCCAAGTGCTTCTAGTGGTGACTGGAGTCGTCTCGCCTACTGTAGAAGCTGCGCTCCAAGGGGAGTTGAGGGAGCCTTATGTGGAGAGAGTGACTAAGCCCAAAGCTGAGAAATTCGCCAGAGCCCTCCCCCAAGTGACGGAGAGGAAGACAATCCCCATAGCTAGGGAAGTCAGGGAGAGGAGCGACTTCGGTATAGATGAGTTATGAGGGGAGAGGATGCCGGAGAAGGAGAGGAAGGAGGGTCTGCTCGATTACATAGTCCAGACATTGAAAGTAGCTGAGAAACCCGGATGGGATGAGATCTGGGCTACTTTCAAGGTCACAATAACTGGATTCTTCCTAATAGGGCTAATTGGATTCCTGATCCAATTAATAGCGCTTTACATAGCGGGTGGATGAGATGGAACAGAGGTCCTCTCTCTTCTTCCCCGTGAGGGTGACCTCGGGGAAGGAGATAAACATAGTGAGGCTCCTCATGAGCAGAGTCTCATCGACAGGCGCTAAAGTCAGATCGATAATATTCGTCCCTAAGTTCAAGAACTACCTCTTCATTGAAGCTGAGAGGGAGTATGAAGTTAGGAAGCTCATAGCCGGTCTCAGCAAGCTCAGGTTGGCTTCATCTAGCCCCGTGCCCCCTCAGGAGATAGAGGACATCTTATCCTCTGAGACAGCTGGTATAGAGATAGAGCCCGGCGATATAGTGAAGATTATTAAGGGGAATTTCAAGGGCTATAGAGCTGTGGTAATAGCCACACCAGAGGGCAAGAGTAAGATGCTGACGCTGAAACTCCTAGATATAGATAGGGATTGGGAGGTGAAGATGCCCGTGATCAACGTCAAGCTACTGGAGAGAGGTAAGGGAGGTGGAGAAGTTGCCTAAGAAAATAGTGAGGGTCCTCATAGAGGGAGGGAAAGCCACACCGGGTCCTCCCCTCGGACCAGCTCTAGGAGGGCTCGGTTTGAACATGGGGCAAGTCGTGAAGGAGATAAATGAGAAGACGAGCAGTTACTCAGGGATGAAAGTACCCGTGGAGATAGAAGTCGATACGGAGACTAAGAAATTCGAGGTGAGAGTGGGTACTCCTCCGACGTCTATGCTCATACTGAGGGAGCTCAAAGCTGAGAAAGGTTCCTCAGATGCTGGATCGAGGAGGATAGGGAATTTGAAGATGGAGACTATCGTCAATATAGCTAAGATGAAGTTAGCTAACTCGAATACTCCCGAGCTCAAGCAAGTAGTGAAGCAGGTCCTCGGGACTGCTCTCTCAATGGGAGTCACTGTAGAGGGTAAGGACCCGAGGGAAGTCCAGAGGGAAGTGGATTCGGGAGTTTGGGATAAGTTGTTGGGTGGTTGATATGTCCAAGCTACTAATTGAGGGTGATTCGATAAAAGCAATTGAGAAGATCCTGGAGGGAAGCCCCAAGAGGAGGTTCAATGAAGCAGTAGATTTGATAGTCGTTTTAAGGGGAATAGATCTGAAGAGGGATCCTAGCGCTAAGATAAATGAAGTAGTGGAGCTTCCCCACTCACCTAAGAATAGGAAGACGAAGATAGCTGTCATAGGGAAGGGGGAGTTCCTCTCTAAAGCTAGAGAAGCTGGTGCCGATAGAGTGCTAGAGCCAGAGGAGATAGAGGCTATAGCTACTAATAAGAGGGCCCTGAAGAAATTAGCTAATGAGTACGATTTCTTCATAGCTCAAGCAGATGTCCTGCCCAAGATAGTTAAGTATATAGGCCCTGTGCTAGGCCCTAGAAACAAGATGCCCATAAATCTGCCTGCGATGGCTGTATCTCAACTCCCAGATCTCATAGAGAAGCTCAGGAGATCCGTGAGGATAAGGACGAAAGATCAGCCTATAATACATACGAAAGTAGGCTCTAGAGATATGAGACCTGAGGAGATAGTTGAGAACATAAGGGCCGTGCTCTCCACTATAGAGAGGAAGTACGAAGATCCATCTAAGATCTCGAGGGTCTACGTGAAGACGACGATGGGACCAGCTGAAGAGCTCCCGATAGCCGTTGGGAGGAGGTGAGTATGGCCCTGGAGACAGTGAGGAGGAAGAGTAACGCTAGGATAAGGAAGGAGGAGGCTATAAATAAGTTCCTGAAGCTCCTCAAGGAATACCCGACTGTAATGGTCGGGGACTTCTCGAGGATACCAGCGAACCACTTCGAGAAAGTGAGGAAAGAGCTCTCCCCTGATGTCAAGTTCTTCGTCATGAAGAAGACCCTCCTCAAGAGAGCTTGCGAGCTCTCAGATAGGAAGGGCCTCAAGAAGCTCTTAGATGCGATGCCCCAGAGCTTAGTCATTATATTCAGTAGGAAGGACCCCTTCGATACTTACAAACTCATCTCCGAGAGGAAGACTGAGATATTCATGAAACCAGGAGATGTAGCTGAGGAGGATGTCGTGATACCGGCTGGCCCAACGGATTTGGCACCAGGTCCGATATTGATGGATCTGAGGGCTATGAACATACCGACGAAGATACAAGGAGGGAAAGTAGCTATAGCTGAGACAGTAACCCTCTTGAAGAAAGGCGAGAGAGCTTCAGCTCAGATAACTGACTTACTCAGGGCCTTGAACATAAAGCCCCTCAAAGTGGGGTTCAAAGTGACCGGAGCTATAGATGAGAGCGGCCTCTTCTACTCCCCCGAAGTGCTCTCAGTGACTAAGGAGGATATCCTCAGGTTATTAGGGGAAGCTCACATGAGGTCCTTGAACCTCGCTATAGAGTTGGGAGAGATAAACAGGCATACTTTAGCTCCTATGGCGCAGAGAGCTGCTGTGAGAGCTATAGCCCTCTCAATGAAGTTGAACTGGGTCAGCGATCTGACTATACCCCTGCTGATGAGGAAAGCTGTGCAATTAGCGAAACTCCTCGAGGAGAAAATAGGGGCTTAGTCCCTGATCTCTCCCAAATAGGGTCTATAGGACCTCAGGACATCCCCCCATTCTACATCTCCGAACAACCCTCTTTCCCTCTGCCATTTCTGCAGCCTGTATAGGGGCTCTATTAACTCCTTCTCACTCTCGAATATCTCCCTGACTCTCGAGAATTCCTCTATGAGGTAATTGGCGACTAACTCCTTCAGATCCATCGGGTGGATCTCTCCATTTATGTACATCCTCTCCAATTGCTCATAACTCGTTACCTCGACTTCCCCTCCGCCAGCAGCCCTGCTCCTCTTCACTGAAATTTTCCCGACTTCAGGGAGTATGAAATACTTCACTATAGCTAATATCGGATTCTTGAGCCTCCCATCCTCATCGTATTGATCGTTACCTGGAGGGCAGAATGCGTTCATCACTTTCTCCCTTATGAGCTCAGGGGGATCGTGAACGGCTACGTGCGATCTCGGTATGCTGCTGCTCATCTTCCCGCCAGTGAGACCTGGGAGGAGGGGAGTGTGTATAGCTGTCGGCACGTACTTCTCGACCCTCAAGGGGACATCGGAACTGAATACCTCCCTAGTCAAAGCGTGTATCTTCCTCTGATCAGTTCCGCCTATAGCTATCTTCACGCGTAAGTAGAGTATATCGAGGGCTTGCATCAGAGGATATATCATGTGGGAGACCAGAGGATCCTCCCCTCTCGCTACCATAGTCATAGCCCTCCAAGCCCTCCTGGCAGTGACTCTCTGTGATAACGTGAGGAGATCCATGACGTAATCCTCAGATAGCTCGAAATCAGTCCCTAACTTTATCTCTATCTGCTTCGACCCTAGCTCGTGGAAGACGGTCTTCCAGTAAGTCATTGAGACCTCCTTTATCAGATCCTGAGGGCCCTTGAGATTCAGAATGGCATGTATGTCAGCCATCAGTGCGATAGAGTGGAAGCCAGCTTGTATCATATCCCTCAGTTTCCTCACCGTCACGAGGGTACCCACGTGTATGGGTCCCGAGGGCTCGTAACCGACGTAAACGTTACCTCCCTTGCTCAAGAGCTCCTTGACTTCATCTAAAGTCATGACGAACTCATCCAAGGGTTCAGCTAAGTTCCTCAAGACGAGCTCTAAGCTACCCGTATTACCACCCGAAGGGCTCTCGAGGGACTCAAATTAAATCATTTGCTCTAATGGATTGTACATAGAGGGCCTCAGCTCAGGTCAGTGAGTTCACAGCTCATTGCCGTCACCTAACATCATAGGCCCCTATTGATTCTCATCTCCTCCCTTTTTTCCTTTACTCTCGCTAGAGTCCTGAGCATCTTCCAGTAGTGAGATCCGAACCAGAATACTTTCCCACATTTCTCACACAATAAGAACTTCCTATGCCCTCTAATGACCTCCTTAGGCAGTTCAATACCTATTTCTCGATTTCTGACTATTGAGAGGGGTTCGTCGCAGAAAGGACACCTCGTCCCCCTGGGGTCTATCTTGAGCTTGACCCCTAGATTCGATACCCAAGCCATAGCTCCCACTAAGTCCTGAGGTACCTCATATGCCTCTAGATCCATCTTCCTAGCTCTCTTCAAGAGCTCATGGTCCCTAGTTATGAGCACGGATCCTTCCGCGAGCTTCAGTATCGAGGAATCGTCTATCTCAGGTGAGATATATTTTACGCTGTGGCCGAGGATCCTGAGCCACTTAGCTAATTTCCCGCTCATCGAGTCCACGATGAAGTCCATGAGGATCACTTTAATGTAGCCCCGCCCGGATTCGAACCGGGGTCTCCGGGTCCAAAGCCCGGCGTGCTTGGCCGCTACACCACGGGGCTCCAGCTCACTAGGGGACTAGGAGCTATTAAGCTTTACCGTACCTCTAGCTGAGGCCCCAGTTCCTATCGGGACTGGAGATCTCACGATCTCGAGTGAAATCTTTAAAAAATTTACTATACGCTCGAGCCCCGGGATATTATCATGAGGAGGCCCTCTCGACCCCTCAGCGTGAGTGCGGGGGGTGGGATTCGAACCCACGAGGGCCTGACGCCCAACGGATCTTGAGTCCGTCGCCTTGGACCTGGCTCGGCCACCCCCGCTTCATCCTCGATCCAGTCTATCAAGATTTAAAGATTTCGTGGGAGCTGGTCTGAGCTTCTCATACTGTAGGATACCAGTTAGAGTCCTTGGGATCATCCTCTTAGCCATTCTCTTGTAGAATTCTGTCGGATCCTGGGACTTCCTTATGAATACCGCTTCCCTCTTCGAGCGGGAGATCCTCAGCGGGGGCCTCAACCTGACTGGGGAGAGGCCATCCGCTACTACGTAGAGGAACGGGGAAGTCGACCAAACCTCTATGATAGAGGAAGAGGGCACTACTACCGATCTAACTGCTGGCATGAGGCTAGGGGGCCAGGGAGCTAGGTAAGATATCACGATGCTATCGCAACGCGGATCCAATACAGGGCCTCCAGCAGCTAAGGAGTAAGCGTAAGATCCAGTGGGCGTAGCTACTATGAGGCCATCGCATATGCACTCGCCCAAAGGGGCATCATCTATAGCTAAGCCGAGCTTAGAGGATTTCCCGAGCTTGCCGCTCCTCACTAGAAACTCATTCAGGGCTATGAGACTTAATTTCGAATCTATTATCTCTAATGTTATAGCATGCTCCAACCAGAATTCACCTTCCCTCAGGATCTCTGGTATCCTATCTAATTGCGTTGTATCGAACTCTAATAGTGTCCCGAAAGTCCCGTCCTTCACCCCTAAGATAGGGAGACTCCCCACTTGATGGAAGGCCCGGAGGAGGGTCCCGTCCCCACCTATGACTATAGCTGCCTCTGCCTCCCTATGATCCTCAACTACCTCAATCTTATTCGAGATTAGGGATGATCTGAGCCTCTCAGATATCTTATGGGACCTCTCCTTATCCATATTGTAGAGCAATATGACTTTACTCACCCTAAATCCCTTTTCATACATCCCGAGTTGATCTGCAGACCAAAATATTTAATGTTGGTATGGGGGATAGGGTGTGTTGATCTCAAGTAGGATGGCGGAATGCCTCGAGGACATTCAGAGCGTGAGGATAGTAGCTAAGAGGGACTTAGATCTCGAGAGGTTAGGTATGAGGATTTTTAAGGATGTTGAAACTGAGGTACCGAGGTGGTTGGCTGAGATACTCGAGGAAGAGGGAGTTTGTGAGGTACTGAGGGAGAGCCCAGAGGTGATAAGTGAGAAGTTGTACAGGGAGAAGGTCTCGATACTCTTCGCGGAGCTCCCTCAGGGGATGTTCCAGCTCATAAGGGATGTGATAAGAGGGAGCCCTGAGGATTCGCTAATAAGGAGGGACGCTACTGAGCTCGTCAACAGGAGATTGGGGAAGCTCATGGACTATCTCAAGGCATCGATACTCTTGACATCTAAGAAGCCCCCGAAGAACTTATTAATTGAGGAACTAATACTTTATAACGCTCTCAAGTTGATCATAGAGGAGTGGATGCGCTCCTTCGTAGGGGTGAGGGTCGACCGGTAATGGTAGAGAGAGCGCCTCTCATGAGTTTCGAGGAGTTAGTGGAGAAGTATAAGGACTTCCTCAAGTACTACAGGGATGAGTATAATGAGCCCCTCTATCAAAAAGCATTAGCGCAACTAATAGAGGAACAGAGAAGGTCTTTGAGCGTCAATTGGTATCATTTATACAATTTTAACCCTGATTTCAGGGAGATAGCTGAAAATATCGTCATGAATCCATCCCTACATATCTTAGCAGGCTCTTCAGCCCTGAAGGAACTCGTGATGGAACTGATGCCCATGACTGAAGAGTTCAGGATATACAGTGAGGGTGATTTCCACTTAAGGTTCTACAACGTCCCGACTAAAGCTTCATTCAGGGATTTAACGAAGTTCTCGATAGGTAGATTGATAGAGATAGAGGGGATAATAACTAGGGTCTCCGATATCTATGATAAGCTAGTTAGGGCTTCTTTCATCTGTACTAACTGCGGGAGAGTTGAGGATATAGATATAATCGGGGATAAGCTCAGGGTCCTCGAGAGATGCCCAGAGTGCGGCTCTCCGATGAAGTTGGATCATGAGATGAGCAAGTTCATCAGGTGGCGTAGCGTCAGGATTCAGGAGAGGCCTGAGGACTTGCCACCGGGCATGATGCCAGAGCACATCGATGGCATACTCACTGACGATATAGTAGATGACGTGAAACCCGGGGATAGGGTCAGAGTGACGGGGATAATAAGGATAAAGCCCTCTAGGAGGGATGAGGGAAGGGAGGGGCTCATATACAAGAGGTACTTAGAGATAGTGCATGTAGAAGTCCCGAATAGAGTTTACGAGAAGTTGGAGATAACTCCAGAGGATGAAGAGGAGATATTGAGGCTCTCGGAGAGGGAAGATCTAGAGGAGCTGATAGTGAAGTCTATAGCTCCCTCAGTATTCGGTTGGACTGATGTAAAGAGGGCTATAGCTTACGCTCTATTCGGGGGGAGCACTAAGATATTAGCTGATGGTTCTAAAGTCAGGGGAGAGATAAACGTACTTCTAGTAGGTGATCCTGGTGTCGCTAAGAGTCAGCTCCTGAAATATACAGCTCAACTAGCACCTAGGGGCCTTTATACTACTGGAAAGGGTTCTACTGCTGCTGGATTGACTGCAGCTGTCGTGAGGGATTCAGCTACGGGCGGATGGACTCTAGAAGCCGGGGCTTTAGTGTTAGCTGATATGGGAGTGGCTTGCATAGATGAGTTCGATAAGATGAGTGAAGATGATAGGAGATCTATTCATGAAGCTATGGAGCAGCAAACTATTTCTATAGCGAAAGCAGGCATAGTAGCGACTCTAAATGCTAGGACAACGATAGTAGCTGCTGCTAATCCTAAGAAGGGGAAGTACGATGATTACGTGACAGTAGCTGAGAACATAAACCTCCCCCCGACTGTGCTATCGAGGTTCGATCTCGTCTTCATAATGAAGGACAGGCCCAGGGTCGAATCAGATAGTATGGTAGCTGAGCATATATTGATAACTAGGATGGGGAGGAACCCCGAAGCGAAGCCCCCGATAGATCCAAATCTCCTCAAGAAGTACATAGCTTACGCTAAGCAGAACATAGATCCTATACTAACTGATGAAGCTGCTGAGAGGATAAAGAAGTACTACGTCGAGGTGAGGGGGAGGGGGATCAGGGAGGGGGAGGAAGGGATCATCCAAGACCTCATATCCATAACGCCGAGGCAGTTAGAAGCTCTGATAAGGTTGAGCGAGGCTAGGGCTAGGATGCACTTGAGGAGGGAAGTGACAGCTGAAGACGCTGAGATGGCCATAAACCTGATGGAGATAACCCTGAAGGGAGCTGCTTACGATATAGTATCGGGACACTTCGATATAACTGGATGGATGACGGGCATCTCTTTCCCTGAGGTGAAGAGGAGGGAAGTAGTCTTCCAACTCATAAGGCAACTAGCTGAGGAGAGTGAGGACGGTCTAGTCGATAGGGACGTAGTAGTCAGGATAGCAGCGGAGAGGTTGAACTTGAAGGGGAAGGAGTACGTCGTGGAAGATATACTCAGGAAGTTGAATGAAGACGGCCTCATAATATTCCCACCGGGAGGGAAGATAAAGCTCATATAAGGGATCGGGATGTGCTTAGATGAGCTCTTAGGGAGAGTAGGTGTCAGGGAGCTTTACCCAACTCAGAAGGAGATCTTGGACAGGGGATTAGTTAGCGAGGGGAATTTCGTATTAGCAGCCCCTACTGCCTCAGGCAAGACTTTAGCAGCTGAGATAGTGATGAATGAAGAGCTAGAGAGAGGGGGGAAGGTAGTCTACTTAGTCCCCTTGAGGTCCCTCGCTTACGAGAAATTTGAGGAGTTCTCCAGGGTCTTCGATAAGTGGAACGTGAGAGTATCTATCGGCGATTACGATTCCTCAGATGAGCCCTTGGGGAAGCATGACCTCATAGTGATGACTTATGAGAAATTCGACTCCCTTCAGAGGCACAGGAGCTCCTGGTTGAGTAGTGTGAGCTTATTAGTCCTAGATGAAGTTCACTACGTCGGCGACCCGAGTAGAGGGCCTACGCTCGAGATGGCCGTATCGAAATTCATGCATGAGAACGATTCCAGGAGGATAGCTTTGAGCGCTACTATAACTAACTTGGAGGAGATAGCTCATTGGTTGCGAGCTACCCCGATAAGAGTGGATTGGAGGCCCGTCCCCTTGAGAGTGGGCATGTACGCTGGGGGGAAGTTGATATACCCAGATGGCGAGGAGAGGTTAGAGGGAGAGGGCGTAATCCCCTTGTTGAGGAAGTGCTTGACTGATGGAGGCCAAGCTATCGTGTTCTACAATAAGAGGAGTGATGCCGTATCTTGGGCTGAGAAACTAGCTTCTTACTTCAATATGATCGGTGATGATCCCCTTGAGGGAGTTGACTTATCCTCTTACGGTTCCTCTAAGCTCTTAGAGAAGCTCTCCAATGTGATGAAGAGGGGAGTAGCGTTCCATCACGCTGGCCTCCCCTTCGAGTTGAGGAGAGCTGTGGAGAGGGCCTTCAGGAGGGGATCGGTCAGGATATTGACTGCCACCCCTACGCTAGCAGCTGGAGTGAACTTACCAGCTAGGACAGTTATAGTGAGCTCCTACATGAGGTACAACTCTAAGTTAGGTAGGATGACCCCTATCTCCATCATGGAGTTCTGGCAGATGGCCGGTAGGGCTGGGAGGCCCGGTTATGATACTCACGGGGAAGCTTACATAATAGCTAAGCAGAGCGAGGCTAAGAGGGTATTCAAGTACATAAGCTCGGATCCCGAGCCTATCTCATCTAACTTACACGATACATCCTCACTCAAGAACCACCTGTTGGCTCTGATAGCTAGCGCTGAGCCTATATCCTCAGGTGAGATCCTAGAGATATTCGAGAGGACCCTATTGTACATTCAGGGAGGGGATAAGTTCCTGAGTAGGACTATACCATTCCTCCTAGAGTCTCTTAAGGAAGCAGGGTTCATCCAAGAGGTTAGAAATTCATATAGAGCGACTTCCTTGGGGAGGAGGGTCTCGGAGCTTTACATAGATACATCATCAGCTCAGATGATGATAGAAGCTTTAGATGAGTTAAGTAAGAGGTATAAAGTGGAGGACGTCGAGCTTCCGGTCCTCCATCTCCTCTGCATGCTCCCGGACATGCCGAAGGTCTACGGCAGGGGGAGGACTGAGGTACTCAAGGAAGCTCTAGAGGAGTTAGATCCACTGATCCCCATAGAGGAATCCCCTATCTCATCCTATAGCGAGCTCATGCAAGTGATTAGGGGCGCTATATCCCTAAAGATGTGGATCTCAGGTCAGAGCGATGGTGAGATAGAGGAGAAGCTAGGGGTCGAGCCCGGCGATCTGAGGAACTTAGCTGAGAGTGGGGAGTGGCTCTGTTACTCTTTCTCAGAAATATCGAAGCTTTTTGGTGAGAAAGAGATATCAGAATGGCTCAGAATACTCTCAATGAGGATAAGATATGGGGTACCTGAGGAACTCCTATCCTTAGTGATCCTCAAGGGAGTGGGCAGGGTGAGAGCTAAGCTCCTCTACGAAGCCGGCTACAGGACCGTTAGGGATATAGCTGAAACTGAGCCAGAGCAATTGGAGAGGGTAGTGGGTATAGGGAAGCAACTCTCTAAGGAGTTAGTGGATCAGGCGAGGTCGTTGGTTTATGTGGGTTCATCCGATAGATAGTAGGTATGGATCCGAGCGTATGCGAGCTATATTCAGGCAGGAGAATAGGATAAAGCTCATGGCATCTGTCGAAGCCCTCTACACTAGGGCTTTAGCTGAGAGGGGATTGATCCCTGAGGGAGCAGCTGAGGCTATTGAGAGAGCGGCTGAGGAAGTCACACCTGAGGACGTGAGAGTAGAGGAATCATTAGTGAAGCATGAGACCATGGCTCTCGTCAGGGCTATCTCTAAGAGAGCTGGGAAGTACGGTGAATACTTGCATTTGGGATTGACGTCGAACGATATATTGGATACAGTCATGGGGATACAGATAAAGCAAGCTGGGTACATAATATTGAGGAGCGCTGCCTCTCTCTTAGAGAAGATAATTGAGAGGGGGGAGGAGTCATTAGATATCGTCTGCTTAGGTAGGACTCACGGAGTAGTAGCTGACCCAATTCCCCTCTCAATGAAGTTCGCTCTATGGTCTTACTATATCAGGAGATCCATCGCTAGGTTCATGAGCTCCCTGAATGAAGCATCAGTCGGCAAACTCAGGGGAGCCGTCGGCACTGCTGCGGCTTCAATAGAATTGGGGATCGATGACCCTCTCGAAGTGGAGAGCGAGGTCCTGAGGGCTTTAGGATTGAGCTCCCCTGAGATAACTACGCAAGTAGTCCCTAGGGATAGGTTAGCTAATCTGATCCTCTCTATGTCCCTCTTCTCATCCGTATTGGACACGATAGCTAATGAGATAAGGAACTTGCACAGGACTGAGATAAGTGAGATCAAGGAGCACTTCGAGGAGAGGCAAGTGGGCTCGAGCACTATGCCCCATAAGATGAACCCTATTAACAGCGAGAAAGTCTGCGGATTGGCTAGGTTGATGAGGTCCTTGGCTATAGCTGCTCTAGAGAACGTAGTGCTGGAGCATGAGAGAGATCTGACGAATAGTTCTGTGGAGAGAGTTATTTTACCCGAGGCCTTCCTGATCCTAGAGGAGCAGATAAATACTCTTTCCGCTGTCATGGAGAACCTCGAGATAGATAGGGCGAGGATAGAGGAGAACCTAGAGAAGTACGGTGATATAGCTCTGAGCGAGAGGCTCATGATATGGTTAGTCAAGAAGGGGTTGGGAAGGCAGGAAGCTCATGAGATCGTGAGGAGGATATCCTTGAGATCCAGTAGGAGCGGTAGGAGGTTCATAGATGAGGTACTGAATGATGAGACCCTATCTAAGTTATTGAAGCGTGAGGAGATCGAGGCCATATTCCGACCCCAGAGTTACATCGGATTGGGGAGGGAGCTCTCTATCAAGGAGTTCAGGGAAGCGAGGGAGTTCCTGAAGGAGGTGCTTCTAAACGGGTGAGATAGGGCTTAGGTTCTTGGGAGGAGCTAGATCCATCGGTAGATCCAGCATAGAGATCATTTGTAAGAATCCCATCATACTGGACTCTGGTGTGGATGTGGGAGCTAGTTCAAAGCTCCTCCCATCGGACCCTAAGTCGGATCCTGAAGCTCTGATCCTCACGCACGCTCACTTAGATCACTACGGAGCTAGTCCATCGATACTGAGGAGATGGGATTGCGATACTTACGTAACCCCTCCCACAGTAGACGTGGGGGAGATCTTACTGAAGGACTTCATCAGCCTCTCCCCAGAGTACGGTGAGAGGCCTTACTCTATTCAAGACATCCAGCTCATTAGGAGGAGGGAGAGATCGATCAGGCTCAATGATTACGTAACTCTAGATGGATGGGAGCTCAGGACTTTCAATGCGGGTCACGTCCTCGGATCGGTGATGATACACCTCACAGCGATCGATGGACCTAGCATCCTTTACACCGGAGATATAAACACAGCAGGAACTAGAACCCTCAGAGGGGCTGAGACCGAGCTCCCTAAGGTCGATTATTTGATAATAGAGGGGACTTATGGTGGGGATGACGATATACATCCCTCTAGGAAGAAAGTGGAGAGGCAGTTCATAGAGGATATAAGGAACGTTATAGCGAGTGGAGGCGTCACTATAATACCTACTTTCGCCCTAGGTAGGGCTCAAGAAGTCCTATTAACTTTGATAAGTCATATGGAATCTGGTGTCCTTCAGGAAGTCCCTATATTCGTCGATGGGATGATAAGGGAGATATCGAAATACTACAATGCGTATTGGTCTTGGTTGAGGCCGGAGCTCCAGAGGATGATAAGGGAGAGCAAGAGGGGGCTATTCGATCACAGAGCTATAGAGGAAGTGAGGAATAGGGAGGAACTCCTGGAGATAAGCGAGCCCTTCATAATCGTCACGACGTCCGGTATGCTTCAGGGAGGTCCTGTACTCACGTATCTGAAGCACTTCGGGACTAAGAGGGGGAATCTGATATACTTGACGGGCTATCAAGTGAGGGGGACCAGGGGGAGGATGCTCTTAGATGGTATCAGGCAGATCCCTATGCAAGATAGCATAATAGAGGTTAAGTGCGATGTCAAATTCGCTGATTTCTCAGCTCACGCCGATCAACCCAATTTGATAAACTTCATAACGAGGATAGCCAGTAAGGGGCTCAAGGAAGTGATACTAGTTCACGGTGAACCTGATAAATTGATCCAATTGAGGAGGAAGTTAGAAGCGAGAGGGATAAGGGCTTATATACCTTATGAAGGTGAGATAGTGAGGATAAAGTGATATTACTCAGATATTACATCCGCTTCAGCTCCTTTTTAACACCTCCCCTCGGGATGACGCGATAAGGGATGCAGAGCGTAGAGGAGCTCCACCAGGATGGGTTCTTATCCAAGTTGTTCTCCGCTATACATAAGAGGAAGAGGATCTCTCTGGGCATATACGGTCCAGTCAACTCTGGGAAGACTACACTAGCGAATAGGATATGCATGGACTTCGCCGGTAGGAAGATGGGTTCAGTGAGCAGAGTCCCCCATGAGACTAGATCTGTCAACGTCATGGAGAACGTCGTCTTGAAGCTCAAGAACGGATCCTCTATAATAATGGATGTGATAGATACTCCGGGGATAGCCACTAGGATAACTTACAGGAGCTTCATGAGATACGGCTTCAAGAAGGATGAAGCGATAGAGAGGGCTGCTGAAGCAGCTAGAGGCGTAGTTGAAGCTATAAGAAGTATGGAGAGGGTTGATTTAGCTTTATTAGTCATCGATTCGAGTAAGGATGCGACCTCGCAAGTCAATTGGGTCATAGCGGGTAACCTGAAGGCTAGGCTCATCCCCTACATAGTAGCAGCTAATAAGATAGATCTGCCCTACGCTAAGCCTAAGAGCGTCAAGAGAGTATTTCCAGATGATATAGTCATCCCCATATCGGCCCTGAGGGGAGATAATATCAGCTCCCTCTACGAAGCCATAGTCAATTTAGCTAGATAGTGTGAAAAGATGTCGATAAGGACGATCCTCAAGTGTAGATCCTGTGGCTTCGAGATAGATGCTGGGAGATCGGATCGCTCTATCCCTGAGGCTTGTCCATCCTGCGGGAGGAGGGAGTTAGAGTTCCAAGTGAGCTTTGAGAGAGTCACTCGAGGAGATGAAGTCGGGGTTGAGCCCATCTTGAGTGAAGCTTTCATAAAGCAAGTAGCTCAGGGTGAATACCTGATAGATATATCAGCTACTGATGACGTAGCTATAGCTGAACTCGAGCCCGGGGTCTATGAGATCATAATTAAGACCTCGAGATCTTCCTCCCGATCACGATGAAGCCAGTGTGCCCTATCATCCATGGAGCCGGCCTGGTCCTCCTCTCATCACTCTCATATTCCCTATCCAGAATCTCATGAATCTCAATGAGCCCAAATCCGACTTCCCTAGCTTTCAAGACGGTCTTATTGACTTGTTCGCATGAAGGGAGGAAAGCTAAGAAAGTGCCGTTTGGCTTCAGTCTATCATGCACTTGAGGCAAGACCTCCCATGGATCGGGGATATCTAAGAATATAGCATCGACGTTTGACTCATCTATCCCCTCTTTCGCATCCTTATGCTTTAATACTACATTATCGATCCCTAATAGCCTCAAGTTCCTCTCAGCTGTCTCTAAAGATTCCCTCCTGATATCGTAACTGTATAGCCTCCCGTTCCGGCCTAAGAAGTTCGCTAGCACCATCGTGAGAGCCCCAGATCCCGTGCCTATCTCGACTACAGTATCCCCCGGCCTTATACCCGATTTCAGTATCATGAAACCAGCGTCCTTAGGATAGATTATTTGCGTGGCTCTCCCTATCTTCTCAATGTAATCCGTCAATATCGGCTTATGTACTTCGACTCTCTCCCCTTTGCTAGTCTCAATTATGCAGCCCCACTCCTTCCCTATTATCTCCGAGAGGTCTACCGACCCTTTATGCGTGTGTAAGACTTTACCCCTCTTCACTTTGACCAAGAACTTCTTAGGTTTCCCTTTCTTCCCATAGATAACTAAGAGCGCTGCTTCATCCTCAGATATCAGATCTGAGCACCCCCCTATAGGAGGGCCCTAGCTACTTTAGTAGCTAGTACGGGATGCTTCATCAACTTCATCGCGACCTTACCTATCTCTATACCGTTCGCGAGATTTATCACATCTTCATAATCCAGTACATTTGCTAACTCATTGAGGTCATTATCACTCAATCTTTCAAAGACTCTCATCGCCCTCAAGCTATCCTTTATCCTCTTGATCCACCCCTCGTACTCCCTCTCGAAGGAGCTCAACGCCTTCCTCGAGGTATCTCCCCTCTCCAAGGCCTCAGCTATAGCCTTGCTCACTGCCTTGCCGGCAGCTATAGAGGAATGTATCCCAGCGCCCGTGAAGGGGATCACCATACCAGCAGCATCTCCTATCAGGATGACGCCATCCCCTATGTACTCCTTAGCCAACCCCCCTATGGGGACGACGTAACCGCCCGCTCCAATTATCTTAGCTCTCCTGAATATCTCAGGCCTCTCCTTTATGAACTTATCTAAGTAGAGCTTGGGGGAACCCGGTCTAACGCCTATGCCCACATTAGCTACATACTCATCCTTGGGGAAGATCCACGCATAACCACCAGGTGCCATAGAGCCTACGTATATCCTCCCGGAGTTATGGGAGTCTAACTCCAATCCTACCATCTTGTATTGATAAGTGGGGATTAGCTCAGTGCTGTTATCTAGGCCCGAGGACTTCGCGACCACTGAGTTATATCCGTCAGCCCCGACAACGACTTTCCCCCTTAAAGTCTCTCCCTTAACTGTTTTGACGCCACAAACTCTACCATTTTCCTTTAAGACGCTCTCAACTCTCTCCCCAACTCTTATCTCAGCACCAGCTAGGTAAGCTCTCTTCGCGAGCTCCAAGAGGAATAAGTCCTTATTTATAGCGTAACCGTGGAGGGGTATCTCCACGTATTTCCCGGATGGAGCGTAGACCTTCATGTTCAACTCATTCGAGACCACACCGGGTTTGGGCTCTATGCCGGCTGTCTCGAATGTCGTCTTACTGGTCCCCTCACCGCAAGGTTTCCAAGCCCTTATATCTGAATAAGCCTCAAGCAAGATCACTTTAAGCCCTAACTCCGCTGAAAACTTCGCTGCTGAGAGTCCAGCGGGTCCTCCTCCTACTACTATGACGTCCCATTCCTCCATGACGACACCCAGTGATTTCGCAGGTACTATATTTCAGCATTTTCGCCCCGCCATCTAGATTCGTTAATCGACGAAAAAAATGCGGAGGGGCACGACAGATGATAAAAGTTTTATAGTGATGAATGTTAATAATAGTTAGGATGGGGCCCACCCTCCGCCCTGGGCCGATGAATGTGAAAGGTGAAGATAATTGAGCGTCCTAATGGATGCGCACTTGAGGATCCTTAGGAGGCTTGAAAGGGCTGGTTCCGAGGGAGTTGTCGCTTCAGAGCTCATTCCAGATAGAGTGGCTAGGGAATTCGTCCTGAAGTATCTCGCGAGCAAGGGTCTGATAGTCAGGAGGAGGAAGTTCAGGGGGGAGAGGGTCTTCATAACGACTAAGGGCTTAGTGCTCCTCCGTGACTATGGTGATGGTGCGACTTAAAATCAAAATTTTTTATTGAGGAGTCCTAATGAGTCTCTACTTCAGGGTCAGGAAGAGCGATGCTTCAGCGAGGCTCTCCGAACTTAAGACTAAATCGGGGACTCTGATACTCCCCGAGTTCTTCCCAGTCTATAATCCGAACAAACCAGTGATCTCTCCGAGGGAGATGAAGGAGATGGGCATTAAAGCGATCATAACTAACTCGTATTTGATATACAGGTCTCCTGAGTTGAGGGAAGCTGCTCTTGAGATGGGAATTCACTCCCTCTTGGGCTTCGATGGTATAGTGATGACGGATTCAGGAGCTTACCAGATATACAGGTACGGGAAGGTCGATGTCACTAATAGCGAGATACTGCTTTTCCAACACTCCATAGGCTCTGATATAGGGAGCATCCTCGATGTCCCTATGTCATCAGAGATAGAGAGAGGGGAAGCTGAGTCCGGTGTTGAACGAACTGTGAGGAATGCTGAGGAGTGGGCTTCAATGAGAGAAGAGCTCTCCGACACGCTATGGGTCGGGACGCCGCAGGGATCTATCTATAGGGATCTAGTGATTAAGTGCTCCGAGAGGATAAGAGAGCTAGATTTCGATTATAATGGTGTAGGTTCTATCAAAGTAGCGCTCGAGAAGTACGATTTCGTGACTCAAGTCGATCATTTCATGTTGGTGAGATCCATCCTCAGAGCGGGTAAGCCCTTCCACTTCTGGGGGATAGGCCATCCTTCGACGTTCGCCTTCTTCGCAGCCATAGGAGCTGATTCCTTCGATTCCGCATCTTACTCTCTTTACGCTGAGCAGGGGAGGTACATGACACCGCATGGAACTCTATCGCTCGATGAGATAGAGGAATTCCCTTGTTCATGCCCTATCTGTTCAAATTACGATCCTAAAGAGGTCAAAGCCTTGGGGAGAGAGGAGAGGATCAAGATTTTAGCTAAACATAACCTTTACACTTCGATCAGTGAGATCAAGAAAGTTAGAGAAGCTATAAGAGGAGAGTGGTTATGGGAACTCGTCCAAGAGAGGTCTAGATTTCACCCCAACCTATATTTCGCCTTAATGCATTTATTGAGGAGGTATTCATCTCTCCTAGAGGTGAGAGAGCCTTTATTCAAGTCATCCGGGCTGCAGTACTCGGGGCCCGAGAGCTTCCTCAGGCCCGAGGTAGTGAGAGCGAGGAATAGGTTAAAAAATATCTGCTATGATAATAAATTTAGGAGAGTTTTGTATGGAAATATCCCATTGGGATTAAAGTATTTATATCCATTCGGGCAGACTATCTGCCCCTACGATGATGAAGTCTCAGATGAGCCGAGCGATGATGAGATACTCTCATGCGTCCTCTCATATCAATACGAATTCCCCTTCCCTAAGTTCACTGGAGTCAATATGAAGAGATCTAAGAGCACTGGAACGCTCAGGGAAGTCTCTCTAGGGGGTAAAGTGATAGGTCACTTCAGGCCGAGCGATGGGGCTTTCATACCCACGCTAGACGGCGCCTCCCTCATACTGAGCTACCTCCCCTCCCCGAGGGGGAGGGTCGTAGTTAAGGAGCGTTTCTCTGAGACAGTAGCTAGGGGGACTACTGTCTTCGTTAAGTTCGTGAAGGAAGCCGATCCATCCATAAGGCCGAAGAGCGAGGTGATAGTGGTTAATGAGAGGGACGAGTTACTCGCGACTGGGAGATCAGTACTATCAGGAGTTGAATATCCTCAATACCATCCAGATCATCCCTTCATCATAATAAGGAGGCATGTGAAACCTAGATCGGAAGAAAAGCCTCCTGAAGTAGATTAATAGCTTCTTCTCTCGTTTTCCTATCTACATTGACTGAGATCATCCCTATCCCAGGCTGGCCGTAGACCATGACCCATCCCTCAGGAGGCAATATTATCGCTGGGAATCCTAATAGATCTTCTTCTCCATCGACAATTACTACAACATTTTTACCTAATGATGAGATCTCTATTGCTTTTCTTACTTTGAACCAAGCCTCCCTCACGAGGGTACCGGCCGGGTTCCTAGCGATCAACATGAGGTAACCATCTAAGTAGAAGATAGTGGAGCAGTTCACTTCCCTCCTCTCCTTTAAGTCTATTATAGCGACTTCGGGCCTCTTCCCAGAGGCTAGCAGTTCCCTAGTGACCCTATCCCCTACTGAAATTATCCTCCTATTCTTTAAAATCTCTAAATTTTCAATTATGTTTCCCTTAATTTCAGAGACTTTCCTCCTCTTATCCTCTAATAATTTTAAGTCGAATAGTATGTCTCTCCCGTCCTCAGATAAAAAGCTATCCGGCATAAGGTTAGTGGACGATGTTCCTAATATTGGATGCGCTAGCGGCTGGTGAGGGGAAGAGGCTATCATCTCTAGACGTTATAGGGGCAGGACCTAGGCTTTTAGCAGGTATCCTGGAGAGATTTAACTTAGAATACAGGATCCTAAGGGTTGAGGATTTCATAAGGATTGGGAGGAAGTTCAGAGGGGTCGCTCTAGTCAGCGCTATGACTATGGATGAACCGGCTGTCTCGAGGGCTTCGAAGTTAATTGAGGGCGTCAAGATACTGGGCGGACCGATCACATCTGACCTGAATTCCGTTAAGAGGCTCGGATTCGATTTAGGAGTTTGGGGTGAAGGTGAGATCTCTCTCGAATCTCTATTGAGTAGAGGGCTCTCAGATGGCATCATCCCCGATGTCAGAGGAATCCCCAACATCATATTGCCTAATGGTAAGACTGAGCTCAGATATCTATCTAGAGAGGAGTTCATGAGGTTCGAACCTTCAACTAGAGCGATAAAAGAGTACAGGACCATCCCGCACTATAAAAGCTCTAGAGTTTACGTTGAAGTCCAGAGGGGTTGCTCGAATTTCCGTAGGCCGAAGTTAATCGCATCCCCAGATATATGTAGGAGCTGCCCATCTTCATGCTCTGCTACGTGTCCGCAGGGCATACCTCCGGGATGTGGTTACTGCTCGATACCCCTCCTCTACGGACCGCCGAAGTCGAGGAGTGAGGAGAGCATCTTGAGAGAGATAGAAGAATTAGCGATCATCGGGGTCAGGAGGTTCGTTTTAAGTGGTGCTGATTTCCTCGAATACGGGAGAGACCTCATCTCAACTCCATTGATGAATCCTAGAGATCCGGGACCAAACTTGGACGCTATTGATTCCTTGTTATCTAAAGTCAAGGACTTATCGGAGAAGTACGATTTCTTCTTCGAGATAGAGAACGTGAAGCCCTGCCTCGTGAACGAGGAAGTCGCCTCAACACTCAGCAAATATCTTAAGGGTACTCCCGTCCATATAGGAGTGGAGACAGGGGATCCCGAGCACGCCAGATTGATAGGGAGACCTTGCAGTCCAGAGGATTCATTGAGAGCTATTAAGATCCTCAAGAGATATGGTTTGAGGCCTTACGCTTACTTCATACATAGCCTCCCCGGACAGAGTGAACGCATAGCTAAGAAGACGATCGAGATGATGAGAGCTGTTTATGATGCTGGAGCTGAGAAGATAACAATTTATAGGTTTAAGCCACTTCCAGGGACAGCTTTCCAGGACTTTGAGGTCAAGGTAGATCGTAACTCAAGGATGATAAGCGAGCTTGCGATCTATCTCAATAGGAAGAGGAAGGAGGAGCTCCTGGGGAAGATAATAGAGGTTATAGTAGCGCCTAAGACTGGGAGGCACTTTTACGCGTATCCGATAAATGGCGGTCCGGTAGTGAGGTTGAGGTGTAGTGAGGGCTTGAGAGCTGGGAGGATCGTCAAGGTGATGATAGAGAGCGTGATATCAGATAGGATAGTCGAAGGGATCCCGTTTGAGGATTGAATTAATTTTCAGTTTCATTCATTTCTTTTAATATTTCTACCACTCGTTCTTTAAATTTAGGAATTTCTACTCTAATTGTCGTCCAAACTAGTTCTAAATCTACGCTGAAGTATACATGAATTAACTTATCCCTCATACCAGCGATATCTCTCCATGGGACATCTCGGTACTTCGCTCTCAACTCCTTGCTCAAGTTCTTCGTCGCCTCACCGATTATCTCGAGCCCTCTCAAGACAGCGTATTGCTTCTCTACATTCTCAAAAAATTCCTCTTTAGTCAATCCCTCCACGAATTTCTCTATGTTGGAGATCGCCTCTACAATGTGCCTTAAGTATACCTTATCTCTTCTCATAGATGACTCGCATCTCCCTTTTTACGCCCTCTAATATGCGAGGATCTAGACTGCTGAAAATCACGAGGTCGACTTTCCTTTTAAATATCCTCCTCAGCTCCCTCTCTATCCTAACTAAATCGAGGAGGCTCTTCTCACTTTTTCGCTCGAATTCGATAGCTATATCTATATCGCTCTTTCTCTTTTGCTCCCCTCTGACGAAAGAACCGAAGATAGCCATGAAGACTATGTCATTCTTCTGACAGATCTCAACTAGCTTTTCCTCTATATCCCCCCTCCTCAGATGCTCTGGCAAATTCTGAATCTCAATTTTGATACTCATATCTCGACCGTAGATCTCCCTAATTTAAGCTCATCTTCCGATACACGAGATCCCCTATCGGTCCTGAGATCAGATCTGAAATTTTAAAATATTTCACTAAATTCACTACTCAGCTTATCCTCTTAGGGGCTGCCTTTACATGTGAATTTCTGATAAGTGATAGTCGTGGAGGTGTAGTGAGGGCTTGAGAGCTGGGAGGATCGTCAAGGTGATGATAGAGAGCGTGATATCAGATAGGATAGTCGAAGGGATCCCGTTTGAGGATTGAATTTTCATCATAGAATTGTAAAAAGTATATGATTATAGCGATAAATCCGAATTTTTTATCATAAATTGAGCCCCATCAGATTAAATGATGAGCAATCATTAAATAATGTAAAATTAATTTTCTCTGAGGTAAATTGATGGAAAAGTTTATAAAGTAGTACCCATCTGTTAACTTAGCACATTTACTATCACATGCATTTTTGTGTTGTGCGATGGTCCATGTGCTGAAAACAGGAAGATGAGAAAGATGAGTAGAGAATTTGTATTCATCATGTTGATGATGAGTCTCTCGCTCTTAGTGGTATCTCCGTTGCTAGCCTCCTCCGATTGGAAGATGGTTAAAGTCACGACTACCGTCGGGGGGACTGTGAGATGCGAGGTCACGAAAGGATGGGATTATGACGTCTATTGGATAGGTCAAGATGATACAGAGACCTTCTGGGCTAAGGCAGGGAGTAAGTTAGTCTGTACACCGTACCCGAAGTCAGGCTACGAATTCGATGGATGGACGGGGACGCCTGGAGACCTACAGGGAAATAAATACGTAAAGAACGTGAATGATGGAGTCGATATAGTCGCTCACTTCAAGTTAAGCAGAGTGAAAGTTACCTTCACATACAGTGGGTCGAGCATAGCTCCTAAAGTCACGTATCAAGTCAGCGGTTCTTCGACGCAAACAGAGACAGCTCCCTTCTCGATCCAAGTTGATAAGGGAAAGAGCATAACTTTCAGTTATGAGACGCAGATGGATAGCGGAGGCACACGTTACATACTCGATTCAGTATCTCATTCCTCACCAATCACTGCTAATTGTGATATGACTGTCAAGGCGACTTACCATACTGAGTACTACCTGAAGGTAATTTCAGCTCACGATACTCCTACGCCGACATCTGGATGGTTCATGGAGGGTGAAGAGATAACAGCTAAAGTCATCTCCCCAGTGGGTGGAGGGAGCTCGCGTTACACTTGCACGGGTTGGACCGGATCTGGGAGTGTTCCGAGCTCGGGCTCTCAAAAGAGCGTCACTTTCAAGATAAATGAGCCCTCTAGCATAACTTGGAATTGGGAAACGCAATACCTCGTTACCTTCAGGCAGATGGGTCTGGGAAGCGATGCTCATGGATTAGTAGTCACAGTGAATAGTGAAGATAAGGGTGTAACAGCTATGCCTTACGGACTCTGGGTCGATGAAGGGGATTACGTTAAGTACAGCTACCAGACATCTGTTGACGGGGTATCGAAGTACTGGCTCCAGAAGGTCATAGGCCCTAGTTCACAGATAAGGGTGAATAGTCCGACGATAGTGACTGGGATTTACCTGAACATGAGCTCATTCGATGATATTAATGTCATTGGAGAAGGTTTCCGCCTCATTTACACAGAGGATAAGTGGAATCCATTGACATATAAGCTGACTGCGAGTAGATCCGGCCAGTTCCAGTATAACGTGTTCTACTTAGGTACGCCAGGTGAGGATATCGCTATAGACGTGAGCATCCCCTACCCCTTCATTACAGTGGGCGATAACCCAGTGAGGGCTTACGGCTACGTTGAGACGATCGGACCAAGGATTATTGAGCCATCTCAAGAGCTCAAGTACTTCAAGATAACCGGGACTGAGACTAGAACAGGATCCGGATCTCTAGGGATTGCTCTAGCAGACTATGGAGAGAATGTAGCGACTGCAACAAGTAAGCTCGTGATAAGAGCTAGTGGCACTGTCCCTGAGACGGGATTAGTGATGTTAGCTGTGCAGCTAGAATATGGCCTCAAGGGGAGCGTCGGTTATACAGCAGATAGTAGTAGTAATGCTATGATCGGATTCAGTGAGATGATAGCGAATAATGAGGCTTATACCTTCTCATATAAGGTGGGCGAGGAATCGGGTAATACTACGATGCACAATGAGAATATATTCAAGACCAATAATGGGTTCGCGGGGATAGTTACTGATGAGGACGGAAATCCGATAGAAGGAGCTAGGGTCTACCTTTATGGTCAGTATGGGAACTTCATAGGTAGCACGCTCACTGACTCAGATGGATGGTACGGCTTCTCCTACAAGCACAGCGGGGGGCCAGCTTCATATACTCTGAGTTGCAATGGTGTCGTGAAGACTGTCAACATGATCTCAGGTCAGAAGTCCGTGGTGGACTTCTAAAAACTCCTTTTTTATATTTCATCGGGATTTAGAGAAACTCTCTAGAAGAGTTACTATTATAAATTTACTAAGCCCATCATTCCCTCTAATAAAGAATTCGACTAAAACTTCAAGAATTCTCTGAGACTTTGAAACTACATGAAAGTTTGTTAAAACATTTTAAAGAGGGAGGCTCCGGGGGGCAGATTTATTAAGAGATGGGGCCGCCGGGATTTGAACCCGGGACCACCAGCGCCCCAGGCTGGCATCCTACCTAGCTAGACCACGGCCCCTCTAACATAGGCCTCAATTTTAAAAACAATTATTCCAGAGTGACTAGATTATAAATGTTGTATGAGGACGCTACAGTGCTCGCTAGCCTCGTATCGATCTTCATCGTCGGATCGCTGGGCTATATTAAGGGAACTGTCGATAAGAGCGGTCTAGTCGCTGGTATATTAGTTGGCTCACTCTTCGCTCTATCCGGAGGTCTCGCAGCTGTCATCACACTCATAACTTTCTTCCTCATAGGGAGTTTCTTCACTAAGTATGGGTACTCGAGGAAGGAGAGCTTAGGAGCTGCGGAACCGAAGAAAGGAGCTAGGGGGTGGAAGAACGTCCTCTCAAATTTGTTCTTCCCTTCAGTAGCTATAATACTGTACCACTTGAGTTCCAATAGATCTTACGCTCTCGCTTTCGTATCCTCTATCTCTTGCTCCCTCGCAGATACTCTGGGGAGTGAGATAGGGCTCCTAGATAAGAGGGGGCCTTGGATCATCACTAACATGAGGAGAGCGCAACCAGGTACTTCAGGCGCTATCTCGATCCTAGGCACTGTCTCCAGTATCCTCGGATCCTTCATAATACCTATTGAGGCCTTTCAATTCGGGATCTTGAGCTTCAATGAGCTCTTAATATCCTCCATGATAGCTTTCTCCTCCTCTATGCTCGATTCCTTACTCGGAGCCACGATCCAAGCGAAATACTTATGCGATGGTAGAGTAGTCGAGGACCCCTCTGGCTGCAGTGAAGCTGAGCTCCTGAGTGGGTTCCGTTTCATAGATAACCATGCTGTCAACTTGATTTCCACTGGCTTCGCGTTCCTCCTCTCACTCATAGAGGGGGTACTATGAGGGTCTCAGTAGTGATACCGACTTACAATGAGGAGGATTATATCGAGAGGTCCTTGAGAGCTCTGAGGAACGTTGGAGTCCATGAGATAGTGGTCGTAGATGGTGGAAGCCATGATAGGACTTTGGAGATAGCTGAGAAGTACGCCGATATACTTGAGAGCTCTAGCTCCTTAGACTCCCCAGCTAAAGCTAGGAACGCTGGGATAAAGCTGTCCACTGGCGACTTAGTGGCGTTCATAGATGCTGATACAGTCGTATCCAAGAGCTGGCTTAACGCCGTGATGAAGTGCTTCGAGAGTGAGAGAGTAGTCGGAGCATCAGGTCCCGCCTATCCACTTGAGAGCAGTAGTTTCCTCATCATACCTTACATCTTCGTTTACGATATACTCGTTAGATTGACTCTACTCGTGGGGAGACCCCACTTCCTGGGTTTCAACTGCGTCTACAGGAGGGATCTCCTTGAGGCCGTTTCCGGGTTCGATGAGAGAGTTAGAGTATCTGAAGATGCTCTCCTCTCAATGGAAGCGATCAAATATGGAGAGTTGAGGTTTTCGAAGGAAATGTCCGTTTACACATCGGCCAGGAGGCTTAAGACGAGGGGGATCGCTGAAAGTCTCTTCTATTTATTTTATAATGGTCCCTCCGTCGTATTCCTGAATAAGCCCTTCAACTACTACCCTAGATCTTCAGAAAGTCCGAGAGAGAATCGTAAAGATGAACGAGCCTAAGCAAGCTATTAATTATGGCTCTAACTCTGGCAGGCCTACCTTCAATCACTATCGAGATCTCATTTCCGATTATCTCCGGTTTCAGATCCGTGAAGTCCGGGTAGAACGCTTTGAAGAAATCCGAGGCCCTCTCATCACTCTCAAACTCTATCTTGAGGCTAGCTGATACCTTCGCCATACTCCTTGATCCCCGATATCCTCATCCTAGGTCCCAGTTCCTCCAGAGGGGAGACCCTGTAGAAACTAGCCTTGAGGCCTCCTTCAGAAGTGAGGATGAGGGAGATATCGAAACCTTTGAGTTCCTCTAATTTGACGGATCTCACATTGAACGATCTAGCCAATAATTCAGCTTCACTCTCGAGCTCATCTGAGGATGCTACACAAAACCTTTTGGAAGGAGGGGCTCTTTTTTTCGTTATCTCCCTCCTCAGGGAAACTCCGCTCAAGCTAACTGTAGATATCGGCTTCAGATGAGATGGTGTTGGCTCATAAAAAGTTAGGGAGGAGGGATTCCCCCTCTGAGTCCCAATCACTATGATCCTATCGACTCCAGTCCTAATAGCTAACTCATTGAGGTCCTCGAGGGACATCTTCCCCCTGTTCCTCCTGATGGAGTTCGGTAGCACGTGATAGAGATCTCTAGCGAAGGATCTAGTCCTCTTAGATGGCCTCCTAGTCGTAGTTATCAGGATCAAGATGTCTCCCTTGCAAGCTCCGCACCTCTAGCTACAGCAGTGAAAGGCTCCCATGCACCCCCTGTGAAGACCTTCCCGCACTTCTTGCAACTCCAAACCCCTAGCCTCATTCTCCTCACAGCATGAGCTCCGCAATATGGGCATTTGTATGTCCTCTTGCTCTTCTGGAGTATGAACTCGACTCTCTTCCTTATCTTCGAACCATACCTCGTGGTCCTGAGTTTGCTCCTCGGGGGCCTAGTCATATTATATCGCCTCTCTCACTATACTCGCTAGTTCGGGCCACTTGCCCTTAGCTACGTTGACGATATTTAAAATCTCCTCCACACTGAAGGTACCGTGTCTCTTCTGCACTGAGCAGACCTTCCCGTCTTTGTTGATAGCTACAGTAATCGATGCATCTGAAACGCTCTCCTCCTCTACAGTCGGATCCAGTAATATCTTGCTCCCTATCTTGACGAAGCTGAAGTTTATCGGTATATCCTTGAGCTCCAGCTTCCTCTTGCTCTCCTTAACTTCTATCTCACCGTTCTCCTTGAGCTCTACCTCAGGTATCTCAGATCTCCCCAGGGCTATTAAGCTAGCGAGTGTGAGGGAATCCTCTAAGTTCCCATCGTAATCCAGTACGTACATATCTAAGAATATCATGTAGACTAATTTGCCGGGCACTATGACTAAGGACCCGAGATCTATAGCATCAACGCTCCTTATCGCCCTATCGACTACTCTAGCTAGTTCTATCGCTCCTTCATCAGGCGGGCCCGGCTCGAAAGTCGGGGAAGCGACTGGGAGGAGCTCAGCATTGGATACGAAGACCCCTTTATCTGGAGTATCTGGAAATGGCTCCCCTAGATCAGCTTTAACTCCGACTAAAACTTGAGTTTCCCCTAACTTGAGCCAAGCTTCCCCTTCAGCTTTCGTGAAAGTACCGTTGATGACCTCTATAGGCCTGTACTCATAGAGGCCTCTCCCATCTACCCTCTGCCCCTTCTCAACGAGATCCCTTATGTAATCCTTCATTAAATTATGCGTCAAGATCTCCTGATCGAACATCAGACCACCCTCCTCTCCACTAGATAATAAGGCCTCTTCAAAGCCTCCTTCTGAACCTCATAGACGAACCTTATCGCCCTCCTTCCGAGATCTAACGCTTCCTTGAACTCCTCTTCGCTGAGAGTGCCGTCAGCTTGCAATAAGGTTATCTCCTCAGATTCCATCATCATGGCTAGAGGCATATCGGAATCTCCCCACATGTCCTCATCGTGATTCGGATCCACTACGATGAAATTCCCCACTCTCCCTATTGAGCAAGCTGATACGAGGCCCCTCATCGCTACTCCTGCGCTAGCGAGAGCTAGTGAAGCGGCATTTATCCCAGCTACTCTAGTACCAGCATCAGACCTCAGGACTTCTATGAATATATCTATGACTGATCCAGGGTAATTTTCAGCGAATATAGCTGGCTTTAAAGCTTCCCTTATCACTTTAGATAGTTCTATGCTCCTCCTATCCGGTCCGGGCCTCCTCCTCTCTGGAGTGGAGAAGGGGGCCATATTATACCTAGCCCTTATCAGAGCCCTATCCGGGAGGACCATGTGCTTCGGATGGACCTCCCTAGGACCGAAGACAGCGGCTAGAATCCTATTTCCTCCCCATTCAACGAAAGCTGAGCCATCAGCTTTCTCCAAAACTCCCACCATCATTTTTATGGGCCTCATCTCGTGAGGGAGCCTTCCATCCGTCCTCATACCTTCCTCAGTTATCAACCTCTCGGGTTTCCTCTCTACATATAGGGGCATGTTATCACCTCAACTCTTGGGAGAGGAGCGAAGATATCCTATCGCTCAGCCCTGAGACGTGGGACTCTTCCTCTATCTTCTTGAGAGCTTTCTCCAGGGCTATTAGTTCCTTGACTGAGGGTGGTTTCACCCAGATCCTACCGTTATTCGCAACTATTATCTCGCTTCTAGTCGCCTCCTTCAGTATCGATAACATTGATTGCCTCTTCCCTATGACCCTAGGGACTTTAGCTGGATCTACCTCTAGCAAGTAACCGCTTTCCAACTTCCCCAATCCCTCAGCATCTATCGTGAGTATGAGTGAGGAAGCCCCATCGAATGACCTCACTTTAGCGAGGATCACATCCCCTACCCTCAGGTCATATTTCCTCAGATCGACTCTCTCGGCCCTCCTCTGAATAGGCAAAGCTCCTTGATAGGGGCTCCTTATATCGACTAAGATCGTGTTCCCGCTTACCTTCGATACTATACCTATAACTAAATCGTCCTCCTTAGGTATATAAGCCCCGACTAAGGGGACTATCGATATCTCATCCTCCTTCAAGCTCACCAGACCGAGTTTCTTCGACCTTATCGTACCGCTCTCATCTACGTAAACATCCTTCCCCGGCCTTATCTTACCCTTAGCTAGGGGTTGACCGGGTATAACTACTTCCTTATCCCTAACGAGAAGCACCACCTCACTCAACTTTAGCCTGACCTCCCATCTCACCTATCCTCTCGAAGAGCAACATCTGGGAGCCCACGGGTACCTCAGCCACTAAAGTGACTTTCTCCCCATCATCTGACCACTTCTCAGATATTATGTTGCCTTGCCCGAGCAGTAGGGATCTAGCCTTAGCCCAAGCCGATGATGGTACCGTGACTACCATCCTAACTAAGCCCGTCTTCAGAGGGAGTATCTTCCTGAGCTGCTCCACTACATCCTTGATCTGTTGTTCCGGATCCTTCATGGGATCTATCCTGACTTTAGCCTCTTTCATCGCTTTCTCTATCCTAGATATAGGATGCGGGAGATTCGTCTGGGGATCGACGAAGTTCTTGTGAATGTAATTTATTATCCACCTGATCTTCTCCTCCTGTAGTTTCTTCCTGTATTCCGCTGTCAGCTGGACTTCACCCTCCCTCAGGATAGTCTCAGCTATACTGTAGAGATCTGTAGTCCCGAAAGCTTTCTTCAACTCTGAAGATGGAGCTACTTCAGATTTCCTAGCATCTGTGAATATGCTCTCGACAGCTAGTATGCTCCTGACATCCACCTGCTTTCCCTCCTTGAATTGATACGCCTTATCCGGGTAGACGAATATCTCGAACCTCTTCCCGGCCCGCGTCACCCTAGCTATCACGGGCTCAGGCAAAAGGATCACCTTTCGCTTCCTCTCGCTAAGTTGACATATTTGGCTATCTCATCCTTCTGGAGCTCCCTGAATTTCCTCGTGTTTATATCTATAGTCGCTATCTCCAGGTAGTTCTCATTCACTTCCTCCTCTTCGGATTCCATCGCTACCCTAACTGCATATTTTATGCACTCATCTAAGGAGAACTCTTGCTTGAAGCTCTGTCTGAACGTCTCATTCACCTTATCTGAGTTCTTTCCGACAGCAAAAGCTGCGTAATCATAATACGCCCCTCCCGGATGCGTTACGTAGAGCTCGGGACCCTCATCTATCCCTCCTATTATTATCATGACACCGAAGGGCCTCAAACCAGCGTATTGTGTGAACTGCTGTTTGTAAAGAGCGAGCCTCTTAGCCAAATTCTTCACAGTTATCGGTTCTCCATATATCAGCCTATTGTACTGAGCTTCCATTCTCCCTCTCTCTATCAGAACTAAGCCATCACCGACCAATCCCGCAGCTATAGCTCCTATATGCTCATCTATCCTATATATCTTCTCGGGCGGAGTAGCTAAGGGGGATAAGTACTTCCTAACGGCTAGGAGGACGACACCATCTTTGCACTTCATCCCTATAGCTAAGGGTGTCCTCTTAGTAGCTGAAAGCGCGTACTCTACCTGGAGAAGCCTCCCATCCGGACTGAAGACTGTTATAGCTCTATCATATCCCGTGACCTGAGGAAACATATTCGCACCTCACTCCTCACTCAGTAGTATGATGGGATTATAAAATCATTACCCGCTAAAACTCGCCATTCATTGCGGAGATAGTGAGCTAGGGAGTAGAGCGTGAATATTAGCACAATTAAATCAGGGAGTTCTCTGCGGGGGATGTCGACGTCCGCGTGATATGGGAGACTTCAAACGAAGTGGAAGGGAGGCCCCATCCTCAAATAGATCCTCAATGTATTTAGACCCGTGAAGCGATATCTAATCCTCAAACCCAAATCAAGAGGCTTTCTAAGCTAAAAATGCCATAAGAAAGTTTAGGACCTCCTAAATCTGCTTATTATCGTGGATTTTTCGAACAAATCTCCTTTACCTTCCTCAGATTTCCCGAGAGACCGATCACATCTATCTCACTACATTCAGTATATTTGAGGATCAGTAGTGCTGTTAGCACGGCCTTAACTGAGTTCTCACTCGTCCTTATCACGGAGATCGCTCTATCTAAGTTGATAACTGATACCCTGCTATAGGATAAGCATTTGAGTCCACCTATCATCGCAAGAGCCCTCCTAGTCTTATCTAAGAGCGGATATCCTTCCGGATGCTTGACGCATATGTACCTTCTCCTCTCCTTCAGGTCAATCGGTACCTTGAACTTCAACTTCACTCCTTCCCTTCAGCTTAAGCTTCCTCTCCTTACTGACCATATAGATCGGGAAATCCTTGACGAGCCTCTTGGACTCCTCCCTCTTCAGATCGAAGAAGAACTCTGAGAATGATATCATGAGCCTAGGTGGCACTAGCTCCCTCTCCTCTGATGCGAAGCTACATAATATCGGGTAGACCCCTATCCTCATCGCCATCTTGAGTTCTAAGTAAACTGACCTCATTACTTGAGCCCTCTCACTCATCCTCCTGATCAAGTAGCTCAGTGGAATCACTAGAGCCCCTTCATTCCTCTTTAATTGCTTCAAGCTGACGTAATCTATTCTAGGCCTCTCCGAATCGTACGTCGCTATCACTCCATCGACTGAGGGAGAGATCTTCCTCGCATCCTCGAAAGAGGAGGGCTTCGCTAAAATCAGTTCTGCCTCTATCCTGAGCTTCTGCCTCGATCTTGGATCCATTTTATCAGTTAAGGCCACTTTAAAGGTCTTGATTAGGTCCGATTCTACCTTGAAGTCCCCGAGGATCCCTAAAACTCCATATCCCAAAGATCTAGCTCTCTCTATCATCTTTTCACAATCATCAGCACTCCTCGGCGCTATTAGATCTGCGTACAAGATTCCTCGACCTTCCTCATTTCCTCCCTCTCTAAAGCCCTTTTAAATGAGAACTTTATCCTTATATATCCTCCTGGATCCCCTTCATACATCTTAAACCTCCCAAGAGCTAGATCTTGTTTAGAGAGCCTTATGTAAAGGTTCCTCCCCTCAACGTACTTATCTATATTATCTAGAAGTGAGGAGAGCTCGGACTCACTCAAGGAACATAATACCTTCCTCAATAATTCCTCAGCCCTCTCTCCACTCAAGTTACATGTGAGGACCTTGAATGAGTAGCCGTAGTGACTCGATACCCTCTCCTCCCTTATCTCACAATCGCACAAGGAGAGGAGTAGGGATCTCACCCTCTCCTCTACCTCAGATGGATAGAGCATCGTCGATATCTCAGCCGAGAGCAACTTCAACTCGATTTCCTCTTCCTCTTGAACCTCTTCACGACATCAGGTATTCCCCTAGATGATCTCAGACCTCTCGCCTTCTTCCCAGCGCTAGTGAGCCCTCTGAATACCCTCCTCTTGTTCGCTGGGTTCAGTATCCAATTCACCCTGGGGTCGGAGGAGATGACTGGGTGATGGGGATCCACCATTATCACCTCATACCAGTAGTACTTCCCGTCCTCAGCTACGTAATATGAGTTCAATACCTCCAAATTGGGGAATTTTCTCGCAGCTCTCTCCTCAGCTATCCACCTTATGCTCTTCTTAGGGGTCAATTTGAGTATACCTAGGCCAGCGGGCTTCCTCCCACTCCTGGGCCTGGCCTTCCTCCTCCCACCCTTCCTCACTCTCACTCTGACTACTACGAACCCCTGCTTAGCTCTGTAGCCTAGGGACCTAGCTCTATCAGGTCTAGTAGGTCTCTCCACTCTAACTACAGCTGGCTCCCTCCTCCAGCTTATCAGCCTCTCCCTCCAGAGCTTGATTAACTCTGGGTCCTCCTTCCTCTTCCTCCACACTAGCTTCTCCATGTACCTACCAGCGATGACCAAGTTTGGCACCCCGGGAGGCAATGCTTATCTCATTTTAAAGCTTGACATACACAATGAGGAGATGCTCATAGGGGTGGTCGGCAAGACTAACGTCGGTAAGACGACTTTCTTCTCAGCAGCGACTCTAGTAGATGCAGCTAGGGAGAACAGACCTTTCGTCACGATCGAGCCGAATGAGGGGATCGGTTACGTCAGAGTGAAATCTGTCTGCACTGAGTTCGGAGTTAGGTGCCAGCCTAAATACGGGTGGTGCAACGGTACCCATAGGTACGTCCCAGTTAAGCTCTTGGATGTAGCTGGTCTAGTCAGGGGGGCTCACAGAGGGAGGGGCTTAGGGAATAAGTTCTTAGATGATTTGAGGAGGGCTAGCGTCAACGTGATCGTGGTAGATGCCTCCGGTTCTACTGATGACGAGGGGAACCCAGTGCCTCCCTTCACTCACGACCCAGTTGAGGATGTGAAGATCGTCAAGGAGGAGTTCTCGAGATGGATGGCATCGATAATAGAGAGAGCCAAGGGGAAGATCAGAGGAAAGCTATTGAGCGGTGCTTCTCACGATGAAGCCATTCATGAAGTTTTAACAGGCCTTGAGATAAGTAGAGATGTAGTTAAGGAAGCTCTCGAATCTATCCCCATCAGGAAGTCACCTCTAGATCTCACTATAGATGAGCTACAGGAACTATCGAATGAGATACTGAAGAGGGGGAAGCCATTCGTTATAGCTGCAAATAAGATCGATATCTCAGGTGCTCATAAGAATTTAGAGAGGTTGAGAAGTGCTTTCGAAGAGCCAGTGATCCCTGTTTCTGCTGAAGCTGAGCTTATATTGAGGAAGGCCTCAAGAGCTGGTTTAATAAGATATGAGCCAGGGGATGGGGATTTCGAGATAGTAGATGAAGCTAAGTTATCTGAGCCTCAGTTGAAAGTCCTGAATATGATAAGGGAGAGGGTTCTCAATGAATTCGGGAGCACTGGAGTTCAGGATACTTTAGAAGTCTCCGTTTTCAATGTATTGAGGATGAAAGTAGTCTTTCCCGTTGAGAATGAGAGTAAGCTCTCTGATAAGGACGGCAATATACTCCCAGATGCTATAATACTCCCTAGGAATGGTACTGTATTAGATCTCGCTGAGAGGATCCACAGCGAGATCGCGAGTAAGGCTCTGCATGGGATAGATGTCAGGAATAAGATGAGGATATCCTTAGATCATGAACTGAAGCATAGGGATGTCATTAAGATAGTGACAGCTAGGTAGGGCAGGACATGCTCTCCCAAATTAGATCACTATCTACTTCGCATCCCTCGATAGATGTCCCTGATGCATTTATAGAGTTCGACAATTTCGAATTGATCACAGAGGAGCCCTTAGAGATTATGGAAGATTCTATCAGGGATCCCCTCACGAAGGAGCCGCTCATCACTATGGAATTCCTTATAGTAGATCCTATCACTTCAGACCGTTGTAAGTAAGCTTTAACTACTCTCGAATCTATCAACTTGCCATCTAGACAGCAGGGCCCATCCAAATTAGATCCGTCTATCTCAGCGTTTCTCCCGATTATCAACGACCCCTCTACTTTGAATCCCTCGGGTACTCTCCTCAACCCCGATACCATATCATTTAAGAGCAGCTCCTGAGCAAGGAGGAAATCTTCCCTCCTCCCAGCATCCACCCAAGGGCTCATTCTGACGATACCCACTCTCTCCCCTCTCTTAACTGCTTCAGTTATCGCTGATGTCAACTCTATCTCCCCCCTGGGGGAGGGACCCAGGCCCCTCAGTATATCGAATATAGATTGGGATAAGAGGAAGACTCCAGCGACCACTAAATTCGATGGCTCCTCCCCTCTCTTAGGTTTCTCAACTATCCTCTTGAGGAGCTTCCCCTCAGCTTCGATGACGCCGAACTCCCAGGGTCTCTCGACAGGGGCAGCTGCGACTAAGTGATCGTACTCATCCCCCTCAGATAGGAAAAATTCGATGAATCCCGGTGGGATGTAGATATCTGAGTATAAGAGGAGGAGATCGTCTCTAACTGAATCCTCGAGCTTGAGGACCGCGTGACCAGTCCCGAGGGGCTCGCCTTGATCCACTAAATTGACTCCATACTTCGATCGGTATTCGAGGAATAGTTCTTTCATATAGCATACGACGACGTAAACTTCTGGCGAGTTGAGGAGAGTTAAATTATGCTCTAAAAGAGTTGAGCAAGCGATCGGTAATAAGGGTTTGGGTATGGAGTCCGTGGCGGGCCTTAACCTGTTCCCCTTACCCGCCGCTAGCAGCGCTACTTTCAATCCTCTCCTCAGCCTCTCTTTCCGAAGGCTTCAGGATCACCATTTTCCTGAGCTCCACATATTTGATAGGCGCTATCTTAGAGGAGATCCTCTGTATCTCAGAGGTGACTGGGAGAGGGTTACCGAATATGAAGGATCTGACTATCTCCTCCACTGTATAGTTCGGGATCATACTCCTGACGTACTCATCGACTTTCTCCCTTATCGCGTGCTTCTGGCTACTCCTTATCCTAGTTAATGTGATTATCAGAGTGAATATCCTGACATAATTGCCGTCCTTAGTTACCCCTTCCGATTGGATGTCCACTCTCGAGCTCCTCCTCTGGATGATCGATCTCATGTAATCTTTGTTCAGCATCTCCTTCACGAACCTAGCGTAAGCTTTGTTACCCTCTACCTTGAATATCTTGAACCAGAGCTTGTACTTCTCATGCATGAAGTCACCAGTTATATCCCTGACTACTACCTCAACGTTCCTCCCGATCAAGCCCTCTGGATCGCTAGCAAGAGTCTCCCCTATCCACTGACCTGGAAATATATCGAAAGCATATGTATTGTACCAGGTCTTAGTTTTGACTTTCCCACGCGCCTTCCTACTCGACATTCCGATCCCTACCATCGGGTGATGAGTTGCTATTATAATCTTTTTTGACAGTTCATGCATGTGAGCATGTTGATAAAATTCGAGGGAGTGTCATTCAAGTACGAGGGAAGCGAATCCTACGCTATCAGAGACGTGAATTTAGATATAAGGAGAGGCGATTTCCTCCTAATAGCTGGGATGAGCGGATCTGGGAAGTCAACGCTACTCAGGATGATGAACGGCTTGATACCCCACTTCTACAGAGGGGAAATGGTGGGGAGAGTGTTAGTGGATGGTATGGATACTAGAGAAGCTAGCGTAGCTCAATTAGCTAGGAAAGTAGGGTTAGTGTTTCAGAATCCAGATAATCAGATAGTCACTCTGAGGGTCGATAGAGAGATAGCTTTCGGCCTCGAGAACTTAGGGATGAGTAGGGAGGAGATGATCTACAGGGTGAATTACGCTCTATCCAAGCTCAAGATAGAGCATCTGGAGAGGAGGCCCACTTATGAGCTGAGCGGTGGGGAGAAGCAGCTCGTTGCGATAGCATCTATAATAGCGATGAAACCTGAGATATTGGTATTAGATGAGCCTACTAGTGAACTCGATCCTTTCGGCGCTGCTAGGATCGTCAGAATACTGAAGGAGCTCAATAGGGAGGGGATCACTATAATCGTAGCTGAACATAGGCTAGATCTCTTCGCTCCCTCATCTAACAGGCTACTAGTAGTGCATGAAGGGAGGATCAAGTTCGACGGGGATCCCAGGGAGGTGCTTTACGATGATCCCCATTCCCTAGGGGTTAAGTCACCTGGGGTCGTTAAATTCGCGAAGGACCACGGGATCAAGGAGAGACCTCTGACCGTAGGGGAGCTCCTAAAAGCTATGACGAGGTGATCTCTTGATAGAATTCAGGAATGTCAGTTTCAGATATGAGAGAAGCAGGGGATTTGCCGTTAAAGACATTTCCTTAGAGTTCAAAGTTAGGAGGATATATGGAGTGATAGGGCCCAACGGATCTGGGAAGTCAACGCTACTCAGGATGATGAACGGCTTGATACCCCACTTCTACAGAGGGGAGATGGTGGGGAGAGTGTTAGTGGATGGTATGGATACTAGAGAAGCTAGCGTAGCTCAATTAGCTAGGAAAGTAGGGTTAGTGTTTCAGAATCCAGAGCATATGTTCTTCTCGGAATCCGTTGAGGAGGAAGTCTCCTTCGGACCTAGATCCGTGGGGATGGATGAGAGTGAGATCGAGGATTCTATCAGATGGAGTCTCGAAGAAGTAGGCCTCTGGGAACTCAGGGGAAGGAGCCCCTGGTCCCTCAGTGGGGGGGAGATGAAAAGGCTCTCTATAGCTTGCGTCCTCTCCATGAGACCGACTTTCGTAGCGTTAGATGAGCCGACCGTGGGGCAAGATGCCCTCTCTAAGGACTCCCTGATAAACTTGTTGAGGAATTTGAGGGATGAAGGGAAGGGAATTATCGTCGTGACTCATGATATAGAGTGGTTAGAGGAGCTAGATCCTGATGAAGTCATAGTATTGAGTAAGGGGTCCGTTTATGAGAGAGGGCCCCCTGAGGATATTTTCTCAGATGTGAGGGGCCTGGTCATGAATCAATTGATGCCTCCAATCTCTTATCTCATTGAGGACCTCTTGAGGAGGTGTCTGAGTGTTCGATCCGCTGGGAATGCTTGAGATATTCAAGACCGGTCAACTCGAGAGTGTATATGCTAGACTGAATCCCTTAGTCAAGTTCATTTTATTTATAATCTTCATAATCCTCCCATTGATATCCACTAGCTTCATCCTCCAACTCTTCTCACTAGTAGCGCAGATTCCCTTGATACTGATGTCGAGATCAGGGAGGAAGGTCATAAGGTCATTAAGAGCTTCAACTTTCTTCATCTTAATACTAATTATCTTAAATTATATTACCACAAATAACATAATTTTCAGTTTATCTATGGTGATTAGGTTACTCGTAATGATAATAGCTTCCGCTATATTCATGAGTGGATCGAACCCTTCGGAGATAGGGGATGTGTTATCTAAGATGAAGGTCCCCACTTCTATCACTTTCTCCTTCATAGTGGCTTTGAGATTCATCCCCGTGCTCGCTGATGATTTCATGAATATAGTCGCTTCTCAAGCTAGTAGGGGGCATGAAGTAGAGAGGAGTGGGTTCATAAGGAGAGCTAAGAGCCTCCTCCCCCTACTGATACCCCTGATAGTCATAGCTATCAGGAGAGCGCAACAATTAGCTGAGGCTCTAGAGAGTAGGTGTTTCGGATCGGGGAAGAGGACTAGTTATATCACTTATGAAGTTAAGTTTACGGATCTCCTAGCTCTAACATACGCTATTACTGTCTTACTCATAGGTCCACTCTTAGCGACACTCCCTCCTGAGTTTCTACTCCTTCCCTTCCGATGATATAGAGTTGAAGATGTGTTATTTCAACTCCGACCCTCATCTCATGGAGTTGATGGAGCTGAAATACGGGGGTCTCTCTCCGAGCTCAGAGATGATGGAACTGAAATATATCACATCTTCATTATCATATGTTTTTCTCATCGATGAATGTGATATAATACTTTCATAATACTTCATTTAAAAAGGCATCAAGTTTAAAGGTGGAGTTGATGCTTATCATATTCAGGTCTGGGCGGAGGGGAAGTTGTGGATGCCGATAAATAATAGTATATTTTATGATACCTCCTATGTAAGCTATTCAATAATTAAAGATAAGAGAGTTCTAAGGGATTCATTCATACCCGATACTCTGCCGGGAAGGGAGGAGCAGATATTCCAATTCACTAGGGCTCTATCAGATCTATTGAGCGACCAACCCCCGAGCGATGTAGCTTTCATAGGTAAGCCTGGAACTGGAAAGACAGCAGTAGTTAAGAACGTGACTGGGAAGTTCAAACAAGAGTACCCTAACCTCAGGGCTAAGTTCGTTTACATAAACTGCAGTCAAGCGACGACATCTTATAGAGTTATGTACCAACTGAATAGAGCTTTAGGTGTTTTAGTCCCGCCTTCTGGCTACCCATTTGATGTCCTCTGGGATAAGTTCATCGAAGCTTACTCATCTTCGAACTCGAGGCTCATAGTGATCTTAGATGAAGTAGATTTATTAGTCAGGAGGGATGGCGGTAGGATACTTTACTCACTCTCGAGGCTCAACTACGAGCTCGGAGGGGACTTGAGCATAAGCATGGTCGTAATAAGCAATACATTGGATTTCTTAGAGAGGTTGGATCCGAGGGAGAGGAGTAGCTTCGAGCCCTTGAGGATCCACTTCCCCCCATACACTCAACCTCAACTCTACAACATACTGAGGCAGAGAGCAGACTTGGGAATAAAGCTCGGGACTTGGGATGATGAAGCACTTCATCTAATCGCAGCTAGAGTTGCTCAAGAATCAGGAGATGCTAGAAGAGCTATAGATGTCCTGAGAATAGCTGCTGAGATTGCTGAGGATGAGAAAGCTGAGAAGCTGACAGTTAAACATGTAGAGAGAGCTCTCAACTCTGTCAATGAGGAGGAGATATCAGTCACCGTGAGGACGCTGCCCCTTCACCATAGGTTGATCTTAGCGGCTATAGCTGAGATATTAGAGAGGCCTCAAGTGAGGCCTGGGACTGGAGTCATATATTCTGTATACGGTAAGAAAGCCCTGAGCTACGGTGTGAAACCGCTCACTATGAGGAGGGTGAGCGGGATCTTGAGGGAGCTCGAATCCCTCGGTTTAGTTGAGATAAAGATGGATTACGGAGGGGCCAGGGGTAATACGAAGGTCGTCGAGAGGATGGCCCTGCCTCCGGAACAGATGAAGTCCCTCCTCTTCCAGATGGGAATAAGGATGTAAATCACCCGACTTTTTTATTGAAAATTCATAATTTCAATCTCCAGATCCTCTAGATTTATCACGGGGACGTTCCCAACAGTGACCTCTATCCCCAAGCTCCTTATGTAAGGGGTCTCGTTCTCAAAAGTGCCTGAGTTGACGAGCTTAACTCCCTTATAATTCCCCACGCCGTAAACGTGGACATGACCCGTATGAAATACGTTAGGGGGATTCTCGATCAAGAGCCAATCCCTCTCCTCAGGCGATATAGGGTGTTCACCATATATAGGCGCTAGATTCCTCAACTTCAAGATCCATGACATCGCTTCTACTACAGTTCGAGGGTTCACGGGCTGTAGGCCTGGTATATGCTTCATCACGGCATTTAAACTCCTTCCATGGTAGAGGAGAAAGCTCAGGCTCCCTATCCTCACTATCGATGGGTTGGGAAGAGCTACTATGTTCTGATTGGCATCCAGTAATATGTCCAGGTAATCCGATTGAAGCTCCGGCTGAGGTTCAGCTTGTCTAATGGGCTCATGATTCCCCGGGATGTAAATCACTTTGATCCAATTCGGTATCCTGGAGAGGAACTTGCCGGCGTATTCGAATTGTTTATAGACATCCGATATCCTGAGTTCCTCCTCTTGATTAGGATAGACACCTATACCATCCACTAGATCTCCGCATATCATGAGGTATCTGACATCCCTAGCATCCTCACTCCTCAACCATCTCACGAATTTCTCGAAAGCCCCTTCGTTGAAGTACCTGCTCCCTATGTGAACATCGCTTATCATGACGACCTTCCCATTATGCTTCCCCTCGGGGACCTCATCGCTCTTGACATCAGGTAGGAAGATACTCTCCCCATATAACTTCCCATTGACGTAAGTTCCCCTTACTCCTATCACGCTATCCAGGGGCGTCTTCTCCGCGAGCTCCCAAGCCCTGCTATCCCTCTTGAATATAATGTTCACTGCGCCACTTTCATCTTCAAGGACCATCTTTATCGACCCATCTTTTGCTGAAATTTTTTCCATTATCATGCCTATTACGAAGAGGCTGTCCCCATTTCTGCTAGTCTTATTCCTCAACTCCGCTATGGGTATGGGCTCGAGATCCACCCATCTCGACACTAAGGGTCTGAGCTTATCGAACCTCGCTCTGATGAATCTGATGAACTCTTCAATATTCCCGAGGATGCCTAAGTTATTCGGCTTCAAGATGACATCGAATTCGAGCTCAACCTCCCTACTCTCAGCTCTTATCAATGGGAGGATATCCTCATAATCTATGACGGGCTTACGCGGCACTAAATCCACTATCCTATCGACGTCATCCCTCTGCATCAAAAAGCTCAATGCTTCAGGCGTCAGATTGAGGCCCTTCCTCAGGAACTTTCTGAGTAACTCGACTTCACTCATCAAGTGATCGGGGGATCGCAAGTTAAAATCGTTAGAGGGACGTATGGAACTCTGCTCCTCAAAAGATGGTATGAGATGAAATCTCTCTCTGCCCTTTCCTAAAAAATAAATCTAACTCATGGTAAATTCATTCTGGATCGGTTACGTCATATCGCCGCACGCACACCAAGCTTCATTCAATGAATCGAAGACCTCCCCGAACCCATGGGAGTACTTAGCTGAGATAGATATCACTCTTATCGGGGACCTGAAGGATGATATAGCTTTCAAGAGGTCTTGTAGAGCATCTACATAGACACCATCCCTCCCCTCCAACACGCTCATCTCCCCCCTCAGGACAGCCTCCCATATATCGCTGAAATCCCTCCCTCCCCAGAGATCGGATTTATTGAGCACGGGAATTACCTTGACCCCCAGCTTGAGCTCTAGTATCTTCGCGAGGAAGGCAGAGGATATCAAATCCTCTAAATCCCTCTTTGGATCGTAATCTCCCAAGTAGATCGAGAGGAGCCTCGTACCCCTAGATAGCCTCTCACACAAGGCCCTCCCAGTCGGCCTGAATGCGAATATCTCCATCTGTCCTGGAGTATCTATTATCAAGGTGTCGCAATCCAGCGACTCGAGGGATCTGACTATATCATCGGATCTATCGACTATTAGGTCTGCAGCTCTCACTATAGCACCATTAGGTCCTAAATTCTCCCTCCTCATCAAATCCTCCACGCTTATCATATCCCTTATATCGTAAGATGGCTCGTACGGTAGTGAAGATGCTCCGGGATCTAAGTTGACTGGGCAACTCTTGATCAGGAAGTTCTCATTCAACCACTTCGAGAAGTTAGCTGTGAACGTAGTCTTGCCTGAGCCAGCCGTACCTAACACGATCACTCCTTTCATCTCATCACCAAAAATTTTTAGGCTGTGATGAAATTAAAGAGTAGTGCCGGGGTACCCTAGCCAGAGGGCCGACTACCGGCTAAGAAAGGGGCCGGACTCGAGATCCGGTGGCCTCCGGGCCTCGTGGGTTCAAATCCCACCCCCGGCGTTAATTAGATATCTTATGGAGCCTCAAGAGATCTGATTTGAAGGGGCTCAACTCCTCAGGTATCTCCACTTTTATCGGTTCCCTCATGCTGAGGTTCCTCTCCTTCCTCATCCTCCAGACGCTGCTGTTGAACTCCATCAAAGCTTCACCTAACTTGAGGTAATCCGTGTAGTACTCATCCCTCGGTTCCGGGAGGCTCTCTAAGTGGACTGAGCCCCCGTAGATCTGTCTCCATATGTAATCAGTTATGTGGGGTATTATCGGTGCTGAGAGCTTCAGGACGGTCCTCAAGACCTGATGGAGGGTCCATCTAGCTGATCTCACCTCTGCCTCATTTCCAGTGCCGTAAGCCCTCTCCTTGACTAATTCGATGTAGTGAGGGGCGAAGACTTCCCAAACGAAGTTCCTGACTTCATTAGCCGGATCGAAGAAATCGAAGTTCCTATAACCATTTAAAGCCCTCTCTATAGATCTATTCAATCTACCCAATATCCATAGATCAGTTGGTTGTAGATCTACTCTATTATCAGGTTCCTCGAACTGGGATATGAATCTAGCGACGTTCCACAGCTTCTGGAGGAACTTATAGGCGCCTTCTATCTTCCTCTCGGATATCCTCAAGTCCGATCCGTGATGAGCTTCAGCGGCTCCGAAGAACCTGACTGCATCAGCTCCATATCTCTCGAACAAGGGCCAGGGATAGATTACATTGCCTAAACTCTTGTGCATCGCTCTCCCCTGAGCATCTAAACCCATGCCCGAGAGCCAGACATGCTTGAAGGCCTGCTTCCCTAATATCTGGTGGACCCTGAGGAATGTGTAGTGGAGCCATGTCCTCACTATATCCTTGCCCTGAGGCCTCAAGTCGCTAGGTCCGAGCTTCTTGAACATCTCATCGTTCCAGAGGTATCCGTTGTAAACGAGAGGGGATATTGAGGAATCGAACCAAGTATCGAATACTCTATTCTCGCCCTCGAAACCATCTGAGGAACCGCAGTGAGGGCACTTATCGAATGGAGGCTCGTCCCTCCATGGTCTGTAATACTTCCCAGGTCTCGGTAGCACTGGCTTACCGCAGTTCTTACAGTACCATATAGGTATCTCTGTAGCGTAATATCTCCTCCTCGATATGGGCCAATCGGAGCTTATGGATCTCAACCACTCCCTCCAGTAGTTAGAGGACCACTCAGGATAGAACCTGACAGTAGTCAGATAATTCTCGAGATCTCGAATGAAATCTATCTGCTTCAGGTAGTATTCCCTCATGGGGATTATCTCGAGCGGGGTCTTACACCTCCAACAAACTGGGGTCCTATGAATTATATCCTCCACTCTCTCGAGGGACCCCTCTCCCTCCAGATCCCCTATTATCCTCTGTCTAGCTTCGCTTATCGTCATCCCTCTGTACCTTCCAGCTGCTTCATTCAGAGAGCCGTCCTCATCCACTACTATCTTAGGATCGAGCCCCAACTCCCTGAAGAGCTGTACGTCCATCTTATCGCCGTAAGAACATACCATCACTAGACCGGTCCCGAACTCAGGGTCAGCGTACGGATGCTCTAATACGGGGACGATATCCCCTAGGGGTGTGACTAACCTCTTCCCCCTTAGCCAATGGTATCTGGAGTCATCGGGGTTGTATATCACCGCTCTACATGCTGGAAGTAGCTCAGGTCTAGTAGTAGCTATAGTGACTCTCTCATCACTCCCCTCAACTCTGAACTTCAAGTAGACCAATTTCGTGGGTATCTCACTATACTCAACTTCAGCATCAGCTAGAGTCGTCCTACACCTCGGACAATAGACGTTAGGTCTGTAATCTTCATAAACGAACCCCTTATTCCATGCATCGATGAAAGTAGCTTGAGTCACCATCCTCCATAACTCGCTATCAGTCTGGAAGTACTGCTCAGTCGTGAAGCTTATCCCCAACCTCTTAGTTATCGAGACTATATCTCGCTCAGCCTCATCTAAGAACTCCCTACAGAGTCTTATGAACTCCTCCCTCGGATATTCGAACATCCTTATCTTGTAACGCTTCTCCGTCTCTACTTCGACTGGGAGCCCGTTCCTATCTATCCCCAGAGGGAAGTAGACTTCATAACCCATCATCCTCATGGTCCTAGCTATCATATCTATTTGGGAGTAGTGAATCGCTGCAGCTATGTGCCATTTCCCGCTAGCGTAAGGAGGAGGGGTATCTATTGAGAATGTGGGCTTCCCCGTATTTGGATCGAACTTATATATCCTCTCCTCATCCCAGATCCTCTGTATCTCGAGCTCCATCTCAGGGGACCAGTGCTTCTCCTTGAGCTTGGGCTCTAGCAAGATTTCCCCTCCAGCCCCGCAGATCTATCGACCCAATAAAAACCTTCAGGGTTCCCCCTGGGAGTAGCGACAACCCGCCAACAGCCTCGATACTATATCCACTATCCTAAGTTGCTCCGGGATCTTGGATTCCACTATATACTTCAGTATCATCCTCTCAGCGTCACCCTCAGTCAATCCGACGGTCGAGTAAAAGCATACCCCCTTGGGAGTCCTCAATGGGTTATACCGGGGGTTCCTCCTGACTATCTCGAGTTTCTCCATCATCCCAGCTGAGATAAGAGCTCTCTCTATCTCATCCGTCGGTGCTTTCGATGTGACAGCTATGAAAGGTATGCCCGTCTCATCGTAGAATCTCCTCACATCTAATACGTTCAAACCAGCGAAAGTAGTGCCGTGGCTCATGACTACTCTGACTTCCTCCTTCAGCTTAGGGCTCCTCACCATCTTTATCAGAGCGTCAGTGGAGTCGTCGCCATCCACAGATACCCTCTCCCTCAGGGATAATTCCATTATGAGATCCCTGAACATGATCCCGACTAAGGATGTCTCAGCGTCCTTCCCCCTCTCGAATGGGGAGTCATCGACAGCTAATATCCTACCCTTGATGCTCAAGCGGCATCAAGGGAACTACTGAGCCCTTTATATTTTTCCATGACCTCAAACCGGGATGAGCCTGGAGGAACGTATGAGGAAGGAATCGGCTGAGAGGACCCTCCTAGCTGTACTACTTGACCCAGCTAAATTGGATGATGAGGGAGCTAGGAAGTTAGCTAGGGCAGCTTCCGATGGAGGAGCTGATCTGATATTCGTCGGAGGGTCTATAGGAGCTGGTTTCAGGATAAACGAGATAATATTGAGCATCAAGAGAGAATCCAACATACCGATAATACTCTTCCCTGGAAACGTCGATGGAGTATCCCCTCACGCTGACGCGATACTTTTCATGTCTCTGCTCAACTCAACTAATCCTTACTGGATAATACAAGCGCAAGCTTTAGCTGCGATCCCGATAAGGAGGATGGGTCTCGAAGCCATACCCACGGCTTATCTCATAGTGGAACCGGGGCAGAGGAGCGCTGCCGGTTGGGTGGGCTCAGTCAACCCCATACCCAGGGATAAACCGGAGATAGCTTTAGCTTACGCTACAGCCGCTGAGATGCTCGGGATGAGGTGGATCTATCTAGAGGCCGGGAGCGGCGCTGAGGCCCCAGTACCATCTGAGATGGTGAAATTAGTCAGGGAGAGGACGAATCTCGGCATAATAGTGGGTGGGGGCCTCAGATCCCCTGAGCTAGTGAGGGAGAGGGCTGAGGCAGGGGCTAACGTAATAGTAGTGGGGACGCATATCGAAGAGGGAAGGGACGCCGTAGCCAGTGTCAAGGAGATGAAGGAGGCCCTGAAGAAGCGTTAATGAAGGTATCTCTGAGGTAAAGCTTTCATAAACTCTCAATAGATGGCTAGCGATCATCACAGGATTTCTCAATATTAAATATTAACTCGAGTCGAGCTAACGTTCAGCGGGAGCTCGAGCGTAAAGCTTAATATTTGGTACTCCAGTGAGTGGTGAAGCCCCGTGGTGTAGCGGCCAAGCACGCCGGGCTCTGGACCCGGAGACCCCGGTTCGAATCCGGGCGGGGCTACTCAATTATCTCCTCCTACTGAACTATCAAAATAGCGGGCCCGGGGGGCTTCGAACCCCCGACCCCCCGGTTAAGAGCCGGGTGCTCTACCATTCTGAGCTACGGGCCCCTCCTCACTTAATGATGATGTAATAAAAAACCTTACGCTCGCTCAGCGAGCTCTACAGCGTACCTCACTGCCTCCTCAGCAGACTCCGTAGCCTTTATCCCTATCTCTTCGAGTATCCTCTTCCCTTCATCAGCTTGATTACCGCTCATCCTCACTACGACTGGGATCTTGAGCAATCCCCTCTCCTTAATAGATTTGACTCCGATTGCGACGTCTAATGCGCTCGTGATACCGCATAAGGTGTTTATAAGGACGACGCTGACCTTAGGATTCGAGAGTATTATCTCTAAAGCGTTAGCTACCCTATCAGCTGAAGCCCCTCCTCCGACATCGCAGAAATTAGCTGGCTTACCGCCGAAAGTGTGGACTAGATCCATAGTAGCCATAGCTAGACCTGCTCCATTGGCCATAGTCCCTATGTTACCACTGAGCTCGACGTAAGCTATATCTCTCTTCCTCGCTTCATTCTCCCTCGGATTCTCCGATGAGTAGTACCTTTTCTCGAATTCCATGTGCCTGAAGAGAGCGTTATCATCTACCTCTATCCTAGCATCTAGTGCTATGAGCCTCCCATCCTTAGTCAGGGCTAGGGGGTTTATCTCGAGCATCATCGCATCATACTCAACTGCTACATCCCATAATGAACTTATTATCCTCTGTATCTCGTTCAGCTTATCTGGGACGTTCTTAGCTGCATTTTTAGCTAGAGCTCTGGCTATATGGGATCTCATCCCTAGGAGCGGGTGGACCGTCCTCTTCTCTATCGACTCAGGGTGACTAGCTGCTATCTCCTCCACGTCCATGCCCCCGTAAGGAGTGGATATGAAGGTCATGCCCCTGGAATTCCTGTCAATTATCCCTCCGATATATATCTCAGTGACTGTATCAACTGGCTCTTCAACGAGTAAGGAGCTTACCTCATATCCATAGAAAGTCCTTGAAAATAGCTCCTTAGCTACTTCTCTTGCTTCATTTGGGGAATTGACTAACTTTATCCCACCAGCTTTCCCTCTCTGTCCATGGGGTATCTGTATCTTCAGAACGCCCCTCCCTCCCAGTTTTTCAACAGCTGAGGCAGCTTCCTCAGGATCTCTCGCTAGAATTCCCTTCGGAATCGGTATACCTTTAGAGGCCAGGGCCTCTTTTGACTCATACTCCAGAAGCCTCATGATGCATCGAGTACTCAAATATCGATATTTTTAATATTTGACTCTCCCCATCCGGGAGGTGGAGGCATGGCTATATTAGTCAGGGAAGGGATGAGAGTACTAGTTCAAGGTATAACTGGAAGGCAGGGGACGATACATACTAAGCTAATGCTCGAGTACGGGACGAAGATAGTTGCAGGTGTCACTCCCGGGAAGTCAGGAGCTAAAGTGCATGATGTACCGGTTTTCGATTCAGTGGAGGAAGCAGTGAGGGAGAAGGGACCTATAGATGCATCTATAATCTTCGTCCCAGCCCCTTATGCGATGGACGCCGTTATAGAGGCAGTGGATAATGCTATCCCATTAGTCGTAGTCATAACTGAGGGGATACCGGTTCACGATACCGCGAAATTCGTTAGTTATGCGAAGAGCATGGGTACAACGATAATAGGTCCTAACTGTCCGGGCATAATAGCTCCAGGCAAGGTGAAGATAGGGATAATGCCAGCGGATTCCTTCGCGCCTGGGCCAGTCGGTATAGTCTCGAGGAGCGGGACCCTAACTTATGAGATCTCCCTATCCCTGAAGAACGCTGGATATGGATCCAGCACGACTATAGGAATAGGAGGGGATCCTATAACTGGTTTGAACTTCATAGAAGTCTTAGAGTTATTCAAAGAGGACCCTGAGACAGAAGCGGTCGTGATAGTTGGGGAGATAGGTGGAGATGCTGAGGAGAGGGCAGCTAAGTACATAGCTCAGGGTTATCCCAAGCCAGTAGTGGCTTACGTAGCTGGGAGGACAGCTCCTCCTGGGAAGAGAATGGGTCATGCTGGAGCTATAATAACTGCGGGCCAGGGGACTGTAGAGAGCAAGGAGAGGGCTTTCTCAGAGGCGGGGGTTCCCGTAGCTAGGACTCCCTTCGAAGTAGCTCCCCTCCTAGCTGAAAGGTTGAGGCGTTGAGTTCAGGCCTAAGGTTTGCATGGAGGTATGTCCTCTAAGTAAACTACATCAGCACGCTCCAGGAGCGAGCTTATATCTACATTCAGGTAGGGATCAACTCTAACTATGAAAGCCCCTGAAGATGCGTCCATCTGGACTAACCCTATCACGTAAAGTTCATCATCTAAGAGGACATCCCTCACGACCGAATTTTCCTGCCATACGCTACCCTTCTTGACGAATATCTCTTGCACTCTAGTGTAGTAAAACGATTCATTCACATACACGGACTCGTTGATTAAGCCGACGAATCCTGCAAATATATTCGGATCCCAACCGAATATGTAGGCTCTATCATCGAATACCTTCGCCCTAGCCCCGCAACCCTCTCTGAACGGGCTTCCATCTAGCCCATACATAATAAGATTATACTCCCGCTTCTATCATCAATAATTCGCGCTACAATACGGTATTATAGAAGGGATGAATTGTCTACCCCTTATTTTTTACCTTATTTTTTATATCTGGAAAATCCTTATCGATGATGCCTCATATAGAGCTCCTTTACACATCCCTAAGGAGCTTCAGCACTCTGTTCACGGCATAATTAAGAAATTCTTATCGTTCCCTGAATCGAAGCTCACCTACAGAAACTCGAACTTATCATTTTAAAACGGATTGAGGGATCAATCTGTCTCCTCAGACCCTTCCCTGAGCAAGTGTCCCTTCCCCTCTGGGGTTATCCTGTAGAAAGTATAGCCCCCGTGAGAGAATCTCTCCAGGAGCCCCTCATTGACCATCTCATCTAAGACCTTCTTAAGGATAGATATTGAGACCTCCGTTCTATTGACTATCTCCCTCAAATGGAGCACCCCCTCTCTCTCAAGTTCCCTCAGGACCCTCTCCCTCAATTCCGATTCCATATTTGTCACCGACATGATAAAGCTTTATTTACCTTTAATGTTTCCCTAGGGGAGGGAGCGAGAATGCCCATAGAGGACCCATTCAAGAGGAGCGTCGCAGCTAAGGCCCTCCTTAATTTCAAGATATGTAGGAAGTGCGGGGCTAGAAACCCAATGACGGCGACTAAATGTAGGAGATGCAGGAGCACGAACCTCAGGTTGAAGAAAACTAAGCTAGTGAGGAAGTGATTTATTAATAGGGAGGGTATATATGAGCGGGCCCGTAGCTCAGCAAGGATCAGAGCGTCGGCCTGCGGAGCCGAAGGTCGCGGGTTCGAGTCCCGCCGGGCCCGCTTTACTCTTGATTTTTTTAATTCTACCACTAGCTCATGTCGGAGCTCAGCAGAACTTCGATGCTGTCATCGTCAGGGGAGATATATACACGGATTGGATAATAGCTATGTCCTACGGTATGTCCCACGGCTCTTGGATAGTCCAACTGACTTCTACCAACGAGGATGAAGTACTGAGGCTCATAACTGGATTAGCGAGCTTCAAGAGGGATATATCGATCTTAATAGTGGGAGCACCTAATGCAGTACCGATGGAGTTCGAGGAGAAGCTCCAGAGTCTGGGGGTAGTGGTCAAGAGAGTAGGAGGGGCCACTAGGCTAGATACATCCCTCTACCTCACGATAAATTACTGGAGGGATTGTAGATCTTTAGTACTGGTCGATGGATTCAACTCCTCTTACTATTTAGCGGCCCTGAGCGTAGCAGTCGAGAGGAGGGCCCCGATAATATACACGAAGAACGGTAAGCCTCCAGATGGCTTCAGAGAATCTCTAGAGAATCATTTAAGGGACTTAGACTCGATAATAGTTGTAGGGGAGAGTTTGGATCCTGATGAAGCGAATTTCCTGAGATCCAAGGGGTACTCAGTGAGTTATATCTCCGGGATGAACGTGACCCAGAGGTACGCGGGGCCGAGCATTCAGCTCACATTTAGAGAGGTAGTAACGCCTCTGCTCGCTATAATTAGCTTCCCCTTGGGATCTCTCCTGACTTACGTCTTGATGAGGAGGAATAAGAGGGAGGAGAGTGACCTAATGGATTTCCTCACTCTAGATGAGAGGAAGCTCGTTGAAGTAGTCAAGGAGAAGGGAGAAGTCTTTCAGGAGGAATTACCGGAATTGACAGGATTTTCTAAGCCTAAGATAAGCAGGATGATTGCTGAACTTTCGGATAGGAGGATATTGAGCAAGGAGAAGTATGGGAAGACCTATATAATAAGGCTGAGCGAGAGGGCCAGGAACCTTTAAATTACTCGAGCAATGGGATCCTAGGTGGTAATTTGTCCGAAGAGAGGTTGGTGTTCAAACTCCTACCGGTAGACCGCGAGGTGTTCTGTACATCCTGCGGTAGGAAGGTGACTTATGAGAGAGGAGTAGTGGCTTTCAAGTGCCCTAACTGCGGGGAAGCGATAATAATAAGATGTAATATCTGTAGGAAGCAAGCTAATGAATACTTATGCCCTAACTGCGGGTTCACAGGCCCTTGAGGTGATTATGATGGCTAGGATACTCGCTATATACAGAGTTCTGCTCGATGGGAGTATGAGTAGTGAGGAAGCAGTCCAGAGGATAAGAGGGGAGCTCGAGAAGAGAGGTTTCAAACTCGAGGGTTACGATGAGAGCCCAATAGGCTTCGGAATAGTTGCTTTGAGCTTAAAGATAACTGCACCGGAGGAAGATGGCATCACTGACGCTATATCGAGCGTCCTCGAGGAATCGGAGGGGGTGAGTAGCGTAGAGCTCGATATGGTGAGTAGGGTGGGCTGATGTCCAAGAGCTTCCCGTTGATCTACATCATATATGAGATAGTGAAGGAGAGAGGCTCTATAGATGATTTAGAGCTCTTCGAGATACTCTCCTCCAAGCTCCAGAGGGTCTCGCTCTCGGAGATAGAGAAAGCTCTACTTAAGCTGGAGGTGATGGGGAAGATAGTCACTTCTAGTAAGGGGAAGAAGGGAGGGCTCTTGATAGAGCTCGCGGGGGAGAGGAAGTACATAACGCCTGATGAGGAGTGATCAGAACCAGGACTCTAGCCCGCCCCCTGAGAGCAATTTATAAGATTCCTCTATCTCATTTATCACTTTCCTCACTCTTTCCTCAGAGAACTCGTGCTCCTCTACCATGAACTTCAAGAGCTCGTCACTCATAGGTCTCCTCAGAGATGTATCGTAATCATCAGTAGTCGGGGGGTTCAGGAAGAATTCATAGATCGATATGGGATCGACATCGAACTCCCAAGGTATCCTTGAGAAGAGATCCTCTGGCCTCTTATACTTCTTGACGAGCTCCAGAGCTCTCTTCACACCTATCCCTTTGACACCACCCAAGTTATAATCAGTCCCGACTAAGATCCCTATCATTATCAACTGCTCCCTGTTGATCCCATTCCTCTTGAGCACGCTCTCCAGCTCTACTAACTCAGGATTTACATCGACGTAAACTTCCTTACCCGGGAGCTTCCTCTTACCAGTTATCGTGAGGTTCCTTATCAGCCTCGGAGCACCGAAGAGGAGGGAATCGTAATCTTGGGATGCCGTAGCCCATACATCGCCCTTCATAGCCATGTGAGCTGCTTGAGCTTCTCCCTCACTCGGGGCTTGGACAGTGGGCACGCCCATCAACTTTAGTATAGTCTTACAATCTTCCACTATATCTTCCGTTATATTCAGGGCTGCTTGAGCGTACTTCCTAGCTTCCTCAAGGTCTCCAAGCTCAAGAGCTTCCTTCCATTTTAATTCAGCCTCTTCTCTAGCTCTAACTCTCTCCTCTATCGCTCTAGACTTGAAAGATGGCTTCTCCCCATCGAACACGTAGATGGGGATTATACCCTCCTTCAATAAGTTAGCGGTCCTGTAGAAGATACCCGAGTGGACGCTCGTTATCTCGCCCTTGCTAGTCATCAAGGGGGTACCATCAGGCTGCCTGACTTTCGCTAAGAATTGGTACATCGCATTGAAAGCATCTAAAGCGATCTTCTTCCCCGCTATATCAGAGAGCTCCAATTCGACTTTATCCTCGATAAGCTCCCCGATCTTAACTCCCATCTGGGGTCATTATATATGATAGGGCGGCAATTAAAAGACATCAGGTAGGAGTATGATAGCTCTAGTAGGTCCCTACTATCCAGCAGTGGGTGGAGTTCAAGTATACATGACGTACATGGCTAGGGAGCTCCTCTCTCTGGGCTTCGAAGTCACTGTAGTGAGCTACAAGGGTTCTAAAGCTAGATGGGGGGAGAGGGTCATCGAAGCCCCCAATCTCAAGTTCAAGGGGCTCAGGGGGGTGAGCTTCATCTTAGGGGCTACTGAGATATTGAGGAGGGAGAAGCCGGATCTCATCATCTCGCATTACGCCTCGACATCAGGGATCTCAGGTCTCCTCTCTGGGCTGAATTACTTCGTAGTATTCCATGGGAGTGAGCTCAGGCTCCCTAAGGCTCTATCTAAGATAGCTGCATCTAGATCGAGGGCAGTGATATGCGTGAGCAATTGGTTGAGGGAGAGGCTGGAGTCCTCCGGGATAGGGGTGGATGCTGTGATACCCGGTGGAGTTGAGAGCGAGCTCTTCGCTTCTCTTCCCCCTAAGGAAGTAGCTAGAGAGAGATTGGGGATCGAAGGGAATATAGTGCTCTCAGTGGGTTCATTAGTTAGGGCTAAGGGGTTCGATTTGATCCCAGAAGTAGCTAAGATCGTGAACTCTAAGTTGAGAGCGAGCTTCCTCATAGTGGGAGGCGGTCCTGAGGAGGAAGTCATAAGGAGGAGAGCTAGGGAGGAGGGTGTGGAGGATCGCGTCATCTTAGTAGGGAAGAGGAGTTATGAGGAGACTGCAATTTACTATAGAGCAGCGGATCTGTTACTCCATCCGGCTAGATATGAGGGATATGGCCTAACAGCTCTCGAATCCCTAGCTGCTGGGACTCCAGTGGTGGCCACTGACACGGGTGGGGTGAGGGATGCCGTGATAGATGGCGTGGACGGGTTCCTCGTAGTCAGGGATGCGAGAGCCATAGCTGAGGGGGTGATTCATCTACTCCAGGATGATAAGTTGAGGGAGGAAATGGGAAGGAAGGGAAGGGAAAGAGCTTTGAGGAGGAGCTGGAGGGCAGTAACTCAGGAATATATTGATTTAATGAGAGAGAAAGTCACTGAGATCTCTCAGTGAGATTCGAAGGGATCAAAGCTTATAAATCGCTACTCTGAGGCTAGTTCACGACATCGAAATTAGGGGGGAGGAGTTGAAGTACAAACAAGTGATAGCGGTGAGGAAGGATCTGGGGATGAGTTGCGGGAAGATAGCTGTTCAAGTAGCTCATGCCTCACTTGAAGCTGCTGAGATATCTAGGAGGGAAAACCCAGATATATATAGAGTTTGGAAGGAGGAGGGAGCTAAGAAAGTTGTCCTTGAGGTGAGGAGTGAGAAGGAACTCATCGAGATCCACAGGAAAGCCTTAGATGAGGGACTGGTGTCTGTCTTGATAAGGGACGCAGGATTGACTGAGCTCGAGCCTGGGACGGCGACAGCTGTAGGGATAGGGCCTCATGAGGAGGAAAAGATAGATAGAATTACCGGGAAACTCCCATTGTTGAGGTGACTTTTGTTGAAAGCCTCTTCAATTGAGGGATCATCGGAATCGCATAGCCTGAGAGCTTTCCGAACGAGAGTCGAACTCGCGACCGACCCGATGAAAAGTTTAAATACTTCCCTCGGAGGGACGAGAGATGGTCGAGTGCGCTATCGAGGGATGTCAGGAGGAGGCGAAGAAAGAGGTGGACAGGTCTTACTTACCTGCCATACAGAGCCTGAAGCTGAAGCTCAAGGCTGGTGATTGGAAGAAGATTCCCCTATGTAAGAAGCATTATAAGATCGTTAAGGAAGCTAAGGAACTTTGAAAGCGACTCTAGGTGAATTAGATCATATCGCACTAGCTCTCCTGAGCAGTTCTCTCATTAATGTCTGGAGGCATGGAACACTATCAGAATTTTGAGGGGCGTCACTAGAGGGGTATTCAAAGCTTAGATTAGGTCGATAACGTTCAGAAGGATGAATCTGACGTAGATCTCAGCGGTCAATAGCTCTCATTGGGGGCTCCCATAGGGGCAGGGAGCATTTATCAAGCTCGACTGCTGCCTCTCCTCTCGATCCGCTCTCGATATCATCTGCTCACCCTCACTATCATTAATTCGTGGAAAGCGAGCTTCCTCCTCAAGTATATCTCGGCCTTGAACCCCATTCTCTCGGCTTTTCTCAAAGTCAGCTCTGGGAGATTGAAGTCAGCGTGTAGTATGAGGGCCCTCTCCTTCATCAACCTGGGTAGGTCATCGATGAGAGCATCTATGAGCTCCCTCCCCCTCCTCCCCCCAGCCCATCTCGAGTCCCCCCTTCCAGGTAAGTAAGGTGGGTTGAAAGCTATCAAGTCGAAGGCTAGATCCCTGAAGTGCCTCGTCATGTTCCCTTGGACTACATGCACTTCGAGACCATTCAGCTCAGCGTTCCTAGAAGCTATTAAGCATGACCTAAGGGATATATCGGAAGCTACTGTACAGCATCCTCTCTTAGCCATCTCTATCGCGACTATCCCGCTCCCAGTCCCGAGGTCGAGGCATACCTTACCCGATAGATCGGGATCCAGAGCTTCGAGCATCAGTAAGCTGTCCTCAGCCGGCCAGTAGACTTGATCGTCCTTAATGAGCTTCAATCCCCTAACTTGCCAGATAGCCAAGCTATCACTTCCCTCACTTCCTCCGGGCTCATGTGATAGGGCCTCCTCTCAGCATAGGGGAGCCCATCGATACCCCTCAAGACGGGCTTGAGTGCGTTCTTGAGCTCCCTCTTCCTCCTCGAGAATACTAGCTTACAGTACTTCAATATCTGATCCCTCAATTCATCCTGCTTCGGCTCTATGACCAATATAGCTGAATCCACCTTAGGAACGGGGCTGAAAGACCTCCTATCGACTATCGAGACGAGAGATACCTTGAGGAGGAGGGATGCTATCACTGAGAGGCTCCCGTACTTCTCAGTTCCCGGTTTGGCAACTAACCTCTCAGCGAACTCTTTCTGAAGAGTTAAGACAGCTCTCTTGAATTCACTCCTAGCCAATCCTATTATGAGTTGGGATGAGAGGTAATAAGGTGGATTAGATGCGATCTTCTCCACTCTCAGGGGGAGGAGGTCCCTGATATCGGCCCTCAGTATCTCGACCCTCCCATCCCCCCCGAACTTCTCCCTCAAGATATTGACGAACTTCTCATCTTTCTCAACTAATATAAGCTTCCTAGGATCCCTAGATAGGATCTCCTCACTCAAATTTCCAGTCCCAGCACCTAGCTCGATTACCTCATCCCCTCTCACGTCGAGTAAGTCAGCTATGAGCTTTATCCACTTCTTGGACACCATCATGTGCTGCCCGAGCTTAGCTCTCATCGAGGCATGTTGGATCAAGGTTAAATAATGCTAATTCAAGATGAGCTGGATCGAAATGGTCGAGCTGAGGAAGATAGATGAGGTTAGGTGGGAACTCCCGAAGGGTTATAAGCCCGGAATGAGGGTCCCAGGCCTTGTATTCGCTACTGAGAAACTCGTTAAGGGAATAGAAGCGAGAGCATTGGATCAACTAGCTAACGTAGCCATGCTCCCGGGCATATATAAGTACTCCATAGCGATGCCAGACATACACGAGGGTTACGGCTTCCCGATAGGGGGAGTGGCTGCTTTCGATGCTCACGAAGGTATAGTCAGCCCTGGAGGCGTGGGTTACGACATAAACTGCGGAGTCAGGTTGATAAGGACGGACTTGAGTGAGAAGGAAGTGAGACCAAAGCTCAAGCAACTAGTTGATGCGTTATTCGAGAACGTCCCCTCTGGGCTGGGGAGCAGTGGAAAGGTGAGGTTGAGTCCGGGGCAACTCGATGATGTGATAGTGATGGGAGCGAAGTGGGCTGTGGAGCAGGGCTACGGATGGGAGAGAGATCTAGAGCACTGCGAGGAAGGGGGGATGATGGAAGGAGCGGACCCAGGGGTCATAAGTAGGAAGGCTAAGGAGAGAGGATTGCCCCAACTGGGCTCTTTGGGGAGCGGAAATCACTTCCTGGAGGTCCAAGTAGTGGATAAGATATACGATGAAGGTGCTGCGAGAGTCATGGGGATAGAGCGCGAGGGCCAAGTCGTCGCTATGGTGCATACTGGGAGCAGGGGGTTCGGCCACCAAGTAGCTGACGATTTCCTAAGCATTATGATGTCAAAGATAAGCTCGCTTAACTTCAGACTCCCGGATAAGGAGCTGATATTCGCTTATGCTAACTCGGACATAGCTGAGAAGTACTTCAAAGCTATGAAAGGAGCAGCTAATTATGCATGGGCGAATAGGCAGATGATAACGCATTGGGTGAGGGAGGCTTTCGAGAGGGTATTCGGGAGGAACGCTGAGGACTTGAGGATGGACTTAGTTTACGATGTGGCTCACAACATAGCGAAGTTGGAGGAGCACGTAGTCGATGGGAAGAGGGTCAAAGTGTATGTGCATAGGAAAGGGGCCACTAGATCCTTCCCTCCCGGGCATCCAGCGATACCTGAGGATTACAGAGAAGTGGGTCAGCCCGTGATAATACCGGGGTCCCAAGGGACTGCATCTTACTTGATGGCCGGGACGGAGAGAGCGATGAGTGAGTCATTCGGTACAACTGCTCATGGAGCTGGGAGGGTGATGAGCAGGGAGCAAGCTAAGAGAGTCTATAGGGGGAGCCAGATAGTGCAGATGCTAGCTGAGAGGGGCATAATAGTGAAACCCGCCTCACTAGCTGTAGCAGCTGAGGAAGCACCTGGAGCTTATAAAGACGTCGATGAAGTCGTTAATGCCACTCATAAAGCTGGAATAGCTAGATTAGTCGCGAGACTCGTCCCCATAGGAGTCGTCAAGGGGTGATAATTTGTTCTACTTAGTTAATCTCACGATAAGGGATGAGAGCTCAATATATCAAACTACAGTGGAGGAAGTAGCGAAGAGAGCGGGCATATACTCGGAGAAGGTCAGTTACAATCCGATACTCGTCATACCGGGGGAGACGAAGTTATTCCCAAAACTCATGGAGAGGATACTCAGCTCAGAGGAAGGTGAGAAGTTCGAACTCACTCTAGAGCCTGAAGAAGCATATGGGAATTACGATAGGAGTAAAGTGAAGGTCTTCTCAGTTAAGAGGCTCGAGAAAGAGGGCATACATCCCCATGTAGGCGAGGTCATCTACTTAGATGACCAGAGAGGGGTCATACAATCGGTGAATGGGGGAAGGGTCACAGTAGACTTCAACCACCCTTTAGCGGGGAAGAAGCTGATAGTTGAGTGCGAAGTCGTCAAGAAGATAGAAGATGACCTCGAGAAGCTCAAGGCTATAGTAGCTGATATGTTCGATGTGAGTATCGACGATATAACTGCGAGGTGGTTAGAGGATGGGAGAGCTGAAGTCCAGCTACCACCGAAGGCTTACGTCCTCAGGGATTCATACTCTAGGAAAATAAGTTCTCTCTCACTGATAATGAGGCATCTGAAGGGAATTAAGGCCGTTAGGTTCATAGAGGAATTCGATATACCGAAATCAGATCAGAAACTCACCTCGTAGATCCTCAACTCCCCAAATCTCTTGCAATTTATCTTCCCGAGTTCCCTGACTACCCTCAGCTTATCCCCTTCTTTAACTCCCTCCGGCTTGCAGTAATTCCGATACTCACATTCCTCATTGCAGTTACTTCTGTATATGAAGCTAGCCCCCTCCACCATCCTAGCCCCTGAAGCGATCTCTACGTTAGCTCTCGCTATCGATGCTAGGACTAGCTCCCCATGTATCGGGCATTGGAACCTCTTCCTCTCATTGACTCCCCTCACGACGTATAGCCTCCCTACCTCCATCCCATCTACGCAAACGCTCCTATACTTACATCCTCTGCACGCTCCAGCCTCCCCCATGAAGATGAACTTGAACCCCTCTCTCGCTAAGTTGCTCGGGACGAGCCCCATCCTTTCCTCTTGCATATGTTGATGTGAGGGAATCCTTTTTAATCGGTTCCCTCAGTTAAGCCCGGTGCCCTTATGTTGATGAAAGGTACTACTACAGTAGGCGTTAAATTCAAGAACGGGGTTATCGTGGCTTCCGACAAAAGGGCGACAAGTGGGACGTTCGTAGCGAGCAAGAGCGCAGTTAAAACCATTAAGATAACTGATTACGCTGTGGCAACTATCTCAGGGCTCGTGGCAGACGGTCAGTATCTCGTGAACAATATAAGGACGATAGCTGATCTCTACAGCTTGGATACAGAGAGGCCGTTGAGCGTGAGGGGTATGGCTAGGATACTGGCCTTCCTACTGAGGAGGTACAGGCCCTACTTCCTCTTAGCTCAACTCATAGTAGGTGGGGTCGATAGAGAGGGGCCCCACTTATTCAACGTGGACCCCTTCGGCACACTGACGGAGGAGGATTATCTAGCGACTGGCTCAGGCTCTCCAGTGGCTATATCAGTTATAGAGAGCGGATACTCCCCTGATATGGATCGAGAATCCGCGTTGAGGTTGGTGATATCTAGCATGACTGCAGCGCTCTCTAGGGACGCTGCTACTGGCGACGGGATAGATGTAGTGGTGATAGATGATAAAGGGGTCAGCTTCCTGAGCAGGGAGGAGATATCTGATTTAGTGAGAGAGGTACTAAGATGAGCGAGGACCTGAAGACTAAAGTGAAGAGGTATTTCTCACAATATGCTAAAGTCGAGAAAGTAGAGCTGGAGGGTCCATTCGTAACTCTCCTCGTTGAGAACCCGAAGGACATATTGGATAAGCCGGATCTAGTGGTCAATGCGGCTAAGACACTGAAGAAGAAGATAATAGTACTCGCTAGCAAGCCCCTGATGGATGAAGCAGCAGCCGCTGAATTCATAAGGAAGACAATACCTGAGAACGCTGAGATAGAGGATCTCAAGTTCGTCCCAGAGACTGGAGAGGTCTACATAATAGCTAAGAGGACCGGTTACGTCGTCGGGAAAGGAGGAGCTAACATAGTCGAGATATTGAAGGAGACCGGATGGAGGCCCGTAGTGATGAGGGCCCCGACGATAAGGTCGACCTTCCTAGACATATTCTACAATTTGATAATATCTGGAGCTCCTGAGAGGAAGAAGGTAATGAAGAAGCTCTCGGAGAGGATCTTCAGAGAATCTTTGAATCTCAGCAGGGGCCTCTACGCTACCTTCCTCGGTGCGGCTAGGGAAGTCGGGAGGAGCTCCATCTTGATAACGACAGATGAGAGCAATGTGCTCCTAGACTGCGGGATAAGTCTATCTAGCAGGAGCGCCTTCCCTAGGTTGGATCTGATGGATCTAGATGAACTAGATGCTGTAATAATAACTCATGCGCATTTAGATCACTCTGGAGCCTTGCCCCTTCTCTTCAAATACGGCTATAGGGGGCCCGTCTATTTGACGAGGCCCACGAGAGATCTGATGATGCTCCTCCTCTACGATTACATAAATCTCTCCCAGAGGGTGGGCTCGATCCCCTTCTTCTCGTGGAGGGATGTGGTCAACATGATGAACCATACGATAACGCTCGATTACACGGAAACAGTGGATATATCTCCCGATATAAAGCTGACCTTTTACAACGCCGGCCATATACTCGGCTCAGCCCTAGCCCATCTGAACATAGAGAGCGCGAGACATAACGTCCTTTACACGGGCGACTTCAGGTTCAGGGACACTAAATTACTTGATAAGGCCGTGAGGAAGTTCCCAAGGGTCGAAACTCTCATAATGGAGTGCACGTACTGTGGGGAATCTGATGTACTTCCCAGCCTCCCTGAAGCTGAGGAGACGCTCTTCTCGATAATAAGGGGGGCAGCGGAGAGGGGAGGGAAGGTCCTCATACCAGCATTAGCCGTGGGCAGGGCTCAGGAGATAATGCTCTCCTTAGTTGATGGTTTCGAGAGAGGAGCCCTCCCAGATATACCAGTCTATCTAGACGGTATGATATATGATTCGACTGCCATACACTCCGCATACCCTGATTACCTATCAAATTACGTTAGGGAGAGCGTCTTCAAGAGGGATAGGGATCCCTTCACAGAGCCCCATTTCAACTTCGTGAGCTCTGATGAGAGGCCTGATGTGACTAAAGGGGGGCCCGCTGTCATAATAGCTCCATCAGGTATGCTCACAGGTGGGCCTAGCGTAGATTATCTGAAATTACTAGCTCCGAACGAGGAGAACTCGATAGTACTCGTCAGCTATCAAGCTGAGGGTACTCTGGGCAGGAAACTCAGGGATGGGGTGAGGGAGCTGAGGCTCCAGGATGAGGAGGGTTATATCACGATAAAAGTCAGGGCGGATGTGAGAGTAATCGAGGGCTTCAGCGCTCACGCTGACAAAGTCCAGCTCCTCAGTTACCTGAGCACGATGGAGCCGAGGCCCCACAGAGTCTTCTTAGTTCACGGTGAGGAGGAGAAGATGAGGGAATTCGGGCCCCTCGCCTCAAAATCCGCCTCGATCAGGACGGTATCTCCTCAAATAGGTGAGACATTTAAGTTAGCTTAATCCGGGCTACGCCATATCTCGATGAACCTGGGCACTATGAGTATCGGAGGGTAGCCCCTATCCCTTATCATGACTAGATCTCCGCCCATCTCCAGTATCCTCTCCTTCAGCTTCTGGACCATGAACTTGAGCTTCTCCTCCCCCTCTGAAGCGAGATCATCGTACCTCAGGAGCACTATGTTCCCCTCATTTATCTCGTTCAATATCTGCTCCACATCCTCAGCGCTCCTCAAGTTCATCGGCTTGACCGTTATGGCTTTCTCAGATAGGAACCTAGGTCTAACTGGCTCAACTTCGATAGGCTCCTCCTCGAACTCCTCTTCTTCCTCTTCATAGTATTCTTCCTCCTCATGCTTGCCCCCGAATATCTTCCTGAAGAAACCCATGATCGCACCCAATATAGGGGGGAGGGCGCGGTATTTAAATTATGAAGGGCTTAAGGCTGGGGTCGAGATGTCGAGCGCCATGAGGTACCTCGCTAAGAGCATGAACGGAAGCGTGCTAGTGATGCTGAAGAACGGGGTTTACGTCAGGGGGATACTGAAGTCATACGATAATCACCTCAACTTAATACTCGATAATGCAGAGGAGATAATGGAAGGGAACGCGAAGAAGCTGGGGAAGAGGGTATTGATAAGGGGAGATAACGTTATAGCTATATCGACTCAGAAGATAGAGATAGGTGAGGGAGAATGAAGGGAACACCATCTATGGGAAGAAGAAGTAGAGGACAAACTCATGTCAGGTGCAGGAGGTGCGGAAGACACTCTTTCAACATCAGAAAGGGGTATTGTGCTTCGTGTGGCTTCGGAAGGAGCAAGAGATTGCGGAGTTATGCATGGGCGAAAGGTTAAAAAAGGGCCCTGTAGAATAGATGGGGCCGGTGGCGCAGTTGGTAGCGCGCCCGCTTGGCATGCGGGAGGTCGGGGGTTCGAATCCCCCCCGGTCCACTTAGCCGGGGTAGCTCAGAGGGAGAGCGTCCGGCTGAAGACCGGAAGGTCGAGGGTTCAAATCCCTCCCCCGGCACTTCCCTAGTTTCAAGGTCGATTTTACGTTGAGGACGCATGCTTCCGTACTGTGATATGAATATCCGGAAATTTCATGTATCCGGACATCGGTGGTCGAGTATGGGGAGAGCGTTCACTCGATCAGCTACTTTTCCTATAAAATTTTTACTTTCTTTCATAGTTAATTATATTATTTAATTTGGCTGATAACTTAAGTTGGGGGCTAGTGTCACCATGGGAAAAGATAACATAATATAGAGAATTCTCGACTTAACTTAGGTGATTTTTATGGGTGATGTCATTGGTCCGAAAATCGTAACACAAGTTCCCGGGCCCAGGGCCAAGGCGATAATAGAGAGGCATCATAAGAGCGTAGCTACGACGACAAACGACCCTGAATTTATGCCTCTCGTAATAGAGAGGGGAGAGGGCGTTTGGATATGGGATGTCGATGGGAACGTTTACCTCGATTTCGCGACTGGGATAGGAGTGAATAACGTCGGGATAAGGCATCCAGAGGTCCAAAGGGCCATAGAGGAGCAGTTAAATAAGATATGGCATGCAGCAGGGACTGATTTTTACATAGAAAAGCAAGTAGAACTGGCTGAGAAGCTAGGTCAGATAACTCCGGGGAATTTCCAGAAGAAGACCTTCCTCAGCAACAGTGGGGCGGAGAGCAACGAGGCAGCTATAAAATTAGCTAGGTGGAGTACGCAGAGGAAGCTCTTCATAGGATTCATAGGGGCTTTCCACGGGAGGACATTGGGTGTCTTGAGCGTTACAGCGAGCAAGACGACTCAACGCTCTAGGTTCTTCCCTACTATGCCTGGAGTATATCATGCCCCCTACCCCAATCCCTACAGGAACCCCTGGCATATAGATGGTTACGAGAACCCGGATGAGTTAGTCAACAGGACTATAGAGTTCATAGAGGAGTATATGTTGAATAAGTACGTGCCACCTGAGGAAGTAGCGGCTTTCATGTTCGAGCCGATTCAGGGGGAGGGAGGTTACGTAGTCCCGCCTAAGAGCTTCTTCAGGGAGCTAAAGAAACTCGCTGATAAGCACGGGATACTCTTGATAGACGATGAGGTCCAGATGGGGATGGGTAGGACTGGGAAGATGTTCGCGATAGAGCACTTCGGAGTGGTTCCAGATGTATTGACGTTAGCGAAATCTCTAGGGGGAGGGATACCTATAGGGGCAACTGTATACAGGAGCGACCTGGACTTCGGGACGCCGGGGGCTCATAGCAATACCTTCGGTGGGAACGCTGTCGCTTGCGCTGCGGCTCTAGCTACGATAAATGTAGTTCAGAAGAGCCTGGATAATGTAGCTAAACTCGAGAAGATATTCAAGGAGAGGCTGGATGAGATGAAAGAGAAGTACGCTAATATCGGCGATGTCAGGGGGATAGGATTAGCCTGGGGGATAGAGTTCGTCAAGGATAGGAAGACTAAGGAATATGCTAAGGCTGAGAGGGACAATATAATTTTGGAGGCTCTGAAGAGAGGACTTGTAATGCTTCCATGTGGAGCAAGCACAATTAGAATAATCCCGGCACTTATAATGACTGAGGAGCAAGCTAAGATAGGCCTAGATATATTGGAGCAAGCGATAAAGGCCGTTTTAAAATAAACATTTTTTATTCCTCGATGATACCCGGGAAGCCCGAGATATTCAGAGTGAGCGGTAGGTACCTGATGTTAGTCGGCTTAAGGGGCAAGCCGAGGAACAGAGCTGAAATAGCTCTAATCCCTGCTTCTTTGATAGCCTCGAAGAGGCATCTCCTGATGGCGGCGATAAGGGCGGTTAGGAGCTTCCACTACGGTGTCAACATATCCGATAAGTTCGCTTATGAAGTGTGTATATGCCTCCTCGGCATCAGGGAGGTATCGAGGATCATAAAGCTCCTCTCCACGGATCAGGGTGAATACGCTTTAATCCTGCATTGTGAGGAGATAAAAGATTGTTTGAGGTCTCTTATCAGCATAACAATGGAAGATGTGACTCTGTCTGATATCGAAGCGGCTTATGAGCTTCAGAAGATGGTCAGTTGCACTGGTAACGTTGAATGCCTCGCGATGGAGCAGGGCATTTCCGTCGAGCTCGAGAGGTAGCAATATTAAATAGTGCGGGAGGACTCCAGAGAGTATGTCATCCGATGAGTACCTTCAGGCTAAAGCTGAGGAGATATTAGCTGAGTTGAATCAGGTTTTAGTTCAATTAGCGACACTTAGGGCTGAATACAACTCGGTGAATGAGGCGATAAGGAGACTAGAGGGACTCCCGGAGGCGGATGAGATATTCGAGAGGGTCGGGGTGCTCTACATAAGGAGGGATAGGGACTCCGTGCTCCTAGATCTGAAGGCAACTAAGGAGACCCTCGAAGCTACGATAAAATCCCTTGAGAAGAAGGAGAGGGACCTCAGGGAGACCTTGAGCAGAGTGGCTGGCTCTACTCGAAGTAGCTGAGTAAATTCTCCTCGAAATCTTCTTTCATCTTTCTCGGTATTTGAGCCCCTGCTGCATGCTTATGCCCCCCTCCCCTCCCTCCAACCGTAGTCGAAGCTTTCCTCAAGATCTCATTCAGATCGAAACCACTGGCCCTATTCGTGAGCCTAGCAGATACCTTCAGCATATCTCCCTCAGTCTCAGCGTACCCGATGATTAGGTCTACGTTCTTGATGCTCTTACTCATTATCGATGTCACTGTGCTTATTATCGTATCCCCCGCTATACCTTCATCTATGAACGCGACCTTCCCGACGACCCTGGGCTTGAGATCCCTGAGCAAATTTGAGAGATGCTTCTTATACTCCTGCAGGACCGATAGAGCTGAGGAGAGTATATCGCCCCTCATCCCCGACGCTAAGAGAGCTCCCAAGTGGCCCTTACCCATCCTACCGCACGCATTGAGTATGGTTGAGAAACTAGATAGATCCCTCAGAGGGGAGCCTTTTGGCTCCATCAAGTTCACATAAGTGTTCCCCAGGAGGGATTTCGCTTTATCCAGGCTCTCAACTCTCTTAACTAACTCATTCATCAGGTCCCTCTTCTGCTCCTCGCTAAGATCGGATAGCGTGACCCACTTCTCCCCTATCTTCAGGGGGATCCCTAAGGATTCGATCAAGCTCAAAGCCCCAGCTGAATCGTCCGAAACCCCCCTTATGAATGGCTCCACAGTCCTCTCTAGGGAGGAGACGAGAGGATAGTCAGGGCCACCGAAAAGCCTTATCTCCTTCCTGACCTCTATTATACCCCTCTCGATCCCCCAATTCAATATAGCCTCGTTCAGCCCACTGAAGCCCCCGTTCTCCTGGAGGTCGCCCAGGGCTCCGGCTAAGGCCACTGGCACCATCGAGTAGTCCTTGAAGAACTCCCTGTAAAGGAGGAAGCATAAACCTGAGGAACTCACATCCCTATCTCCATCTATCCCTTTAGTGAATGGGTTCAACATCGGGATATCGTCACCAGATGGCCTATGATGATCTATGATGAAGACCCTCTTGCTCATCGATTTCAAGAGCTCGACTTCCCCGGATCCCAGATCCAAGAATATGTATAGATCATAAGGCTCCTTCTTGAGCTCATTTATCAGAGAATCACTTACGTATTTGACTGAACTTAAGTGGAAAGGCACCCTGAACCTCTTAAGGATAGAGATAAATATGCCAGCTGAACTGAGCCCATCAGCATCTATATGTGAGATCACCCTGACGTGGGAGCTCTTGAAGCTCCCATAGAGCTCATCCGCGAACTCCTTGACCCTATCGAAGAATGTGTTTAATGCCATTTTAGGCAGCGTAGAGTTCAGCTAACTCCGGAGTATAGCGCCAATCGGGCGGAAGCTTACCGACTCTCTTATAATATTTCACGAGCCTTCCTATCTTGGATTCAGTGAGTATGAGCCCTCTCTTCGCATGAAGGTCCTTCTTATGTTCCTCTAAATGTTTCCTTATCTTATAGGCCTTATTTATCAGGGCCATGAGGTCCTCAGGTATCTTCTGGGCGACCCCGCCCTCCTCGAGTATCTCAGTTATCTTCTTCCCAGTGATCCTCTTGACCAATGGGACCCCGTACTCATCCCTCAGGATCATCCCTATCTGACTAGGCGGGACTCCCCTCCTACCCAGCTTTATCACGAGCTCCTCTATCTCATCTCTCTTCATCTGGACCCAATCCAGTGAGAAACTCCTGGGTGGTCTCTTCGACTCGGATTTACCTCTCCTTCTGCTGTGAAGCCTCGCCATACTTTCACCTCTTGGGCTCTCCTGCCCCTCCCTTACACTCACTCCTATTTATGTTTATCCTCAGTCGGAGGCTCATGCGGCTCACGATCATCAGATCCGCGAGGATAGGGTTGGAAGTGCAGAGCCTCATTACATAACTAATGAGATTCTTTCATACTCTTTACGGAGATCTACCTATTCCAATCCTAATCAAGAACTCCCTCAACCTTCGGCAGGATGCTCCCCTATGAGAGAATCTATCTTTCTCATCCCCGAGCTCCCCATAGGTCTTATTAGAGCCGTCAGGGATGAATATAGGGTCGAACCCCCATCCCCCTCCCCTGATCTCCTTCGCTATGGTCCCTTGAACTCTCCCCTCGAAGACCTCTATCCTCCCACCGTAACTCAAGGCTATGACTGAGACGAAGGAGGCTCTCCTATCCTCTATGCCATCCATCAACTTCAGGACTCCCTCATTCCCGATCTTCTTGAATACATAAGAGGAATAAGGCCCTGGAAAGCCTTTGAGAGCTTCTATGAAGAGACCGGAGTCCTCTATGAAGAAAGGTTCCCTGACGTAATTCGACAACCATTTCGCAGAAGCTACTACTATCTCCCTCGTGTCCTCCCCCTGGGGCTCCAGGTAATCCACTTCGAGGAACTTGAGATCGATCAGGTCAGAGAGCATCCTCTTGAACTCCTCATACTTATGCCTGTTGGAGGAAGCGAATATCACTTGTACCTACCCCTGGCCTCTACCTCCTCCAGCCTCTTTATTACGCGTTCCGCGATATCGCAATTCCCATATCCCCTGAGGAAAGAGCCCCATAGAGGCTCCCAATCATCTGTTATCGACTTCAAAGATCTCTTCAACACGTATAGGTCGACTGCATAACTCTCTATATCGTGAGTGTATTCCGCTAGCCCGAAATCCAGTAAGCATATACCACTCTCACTCACGATCGCATTATAAGGTGTGAGGTCATTATGCGCTATATTAGCTCTGTGAAGCTTACAAGAGGCTAAGCCAAAGGCGAACATACTTTCTTCATTTATTGAATCGGCCATCCTAATACCATGGACATACTCCATCATTATAGAATCCTCCCAGACATCTAGAATCGCTGGGACAGGGACTCCAGCTATTCTAGCTCTCCTCATGAGCCTTGCTTCTTTCCTCGTCCTCATTATCCTGATCATCCTATCTAGCTCACTGACCCTATATCCCTTGCTTACCCTCTTCTTTATCACGACGGGGAGGCCTAAGAAATCCGCTTTATAGAGCTCAGCCTCAGCACCTCGGTAGATCAACTCCATCCGTATCTACCCCTCAAGGGGACGAAAGCTACCTCAGTTATATGCTTCTTAATCAAATTATCGCCTCTCTTCTCAACTAGCAGGAGGTCCTGGCCCCAGAAACCCGGGCTCCCCACGGGTATGACGAGCTTTCCACCGTCAGCTAACATCTCGATGAGAGGAGGAGGTATCTGCGGCGCTGCTGCTGTGACAACTATCCTATCGACCTTCCTCCTGAGCGGCAATCCTGAGCTACCATCGGCATTTATCACGTGGACTCTCGAGGAGTAACCAGCTTTACTGAGGTTCTCGAAAGCTAGTGAGGCTAGCTTAGGATTTATCTCGACGGTTATCACAGTCCCCCATCTCGATGGTGGTGAGTCACTAGGGGCGACTATCTCAGCTATCGTAGCCGCGTGATAACCGCTACCGGATCCCACTTCGAGGACTAACTGCCCCTCCTCGAGATCGAGTAGTTCGTTCATCATGAAGACCATATGAGGGGCGCTTATCGTCTGATCCTCCCCTATCGGTAAAGGTATGTCCTCATAAGCAGCTCCTCTATATCTCTCAGGGACGAATAGCTCCCTCTTAACTCTCTCAGCTGCTCTCCTCACCTTCTCCGTTTTTATTATACCTCTCCTGATCAAGCTCTCGATGAGTCTAGCGTGATCCATCCGGGTGCTTCGGCATGGAGAGAATATTAGCTTACGGTCACCCTAACATAAGGGCTAGGCATAAGACTACGATGCAATTGACTAAGGATGAGGAGATAAGCGTCAGAGCAGACTGCATAATAGGAGTGAGGGCAGATAAGTCTGTATACGACTTGAGTGAGGGACTCAAGAGGCACTTGCTCGAGGGAGGGGAGATAGAGATCCGGATAATCGTAGGTGAATTGGAGTTCGCTCTCAGGGCTGAGGGTCACCCTGAGCTGAAGTTAAGCGACCCTAAGGACTTGGTCATAAGGAAATCGAGTTACATAGATGGGAGGACTCTAGCGATAAGGGCTACAGCTTCCTCAGCGGAGCTACCTAGGGGGATAGTGAGGACCCTCAGGGACCCGGGGGCGGAGCTAAACTTATTGATATACTTCTAGATGAATCCCTGGGCGATAGGATCCCTGGGCTTTATGATCTCCCTCAGGTAAGATGTAGCATATGCTCCAGATTCTAAGAAGAAGGAGAGCACGATAAAGCCCTCTCTCTCGATAATCTTGGGCTCGACCTCGCAGAGAGCTTTCCTGAAGCCTCCGAGGGCGCTGACCTCAGGCAACTCCCTGAATATGAACATCTCCTTCTTCACGCCTTCCTCCCTCAGGATAGATGTGAGCTCTTCAGCTAGCCATCCTCTAGCTTCAGTCAGGCCTCCCACTAACGGTAGGAGTAAGCTCCCTCTCTCAGGATAGAGAGCTATCTCACCGTTGGGCTTCAACACGAAATCACCATACCTAGGACTGATCCCTAATTCGATCCTCCTCGATAAGATCAAGTTGAATATGTAGGATTGATATGAGTGCACGTAGAATCTGATCAATTCCGACCCAATCCTCTCGGAGAGTTGCTTCAAGCTCCTGACATCGCTTGCGTCATGCCCTTGCTCTGATATCATGGAGGAAGCTCCCTCGATATCTCTCAGCAATATGGCCTTACCTATCTCATGATTATACGGCCTCTCCACACCGAACCTCTGATAAGAGAAGAAATTCGGGAATATCTTAGGGAGCTCGATCCTCTCAGCCCCTCTGATCACTACAGTGAAATGATTCCCATCGTTCATACCTAAATATATCGTCTCCCCCCTCCCAGCGTATCTTAAGCTCACTCCCTCGATCTCCGGCAGATCCTTGAGGCCCCCCTGGACTGAGATGAATTGAAAACTGATGGATCTAGCGTCCTTCATCCCAGCGTACCCAACGCGCCTCCCCAACTTCTTAGAGAGCTTAGATATCATCTCGAAGCTGTCCATCTTGACTCTCTTCATCACAACTAGATAATCGGCCCCGCCCCCCTCGAACTTATCGATGCCCAAGAAGGCCCTAGAGGCTCTTCTACCTAGCAGAACTTCATCTACTATGAAATCGCTGAGCTTCTCCCTGAGTCTCCCATTTATAGGGGCTCCTCCGCTCATATAGGTCAACATACCTAGATGAGAGTCTATTGGGGGGACCTCCATTTCATCACCCTCGTAGTTCCCGGGAAGCACTTTTCACTTTTTTTGATGGAAGCTACTCGGGTCTTCCGAACGCATATTAGGTTATCCCCCTTCTACGGAAGTCAAGTGAGCGGGACCGGACTCCCCTCGAACTGATGCGGAATCTTTAAATAGGAGGGATCTACGATGATCATGGCGGGGTTAGGCAGCGGGGTGGGGCAGCCTGGTAGCCCGCCGGGCTCATAACCCGGAGGTCGGAGGTTCGAATCCTCCCCCCGCTACTTCTCCTTAAGCGTCGGAGGACTCAATATCTCGATGGATTAGATTAAATACGACCCCTCTTCGCGAAGAGGGGGTAGATCTCATCACCCCGGGTCGACAGGGGTTAATCAGTGAGACTTCTGCGGGGTTGAAGAGAAATGCAGATATAAACATTTATATATTGTGTACACTGTCCTATGATATTGTGATGTAGCGATAGGGGTGGTGGAAAACATGTGGCTCTTCACGGCATACGCCCTGAGGTGGCTCGCGGAGAATAGGGGAAAGATCAGATTAGAGGAGTTTCACAATTTCATGTTCAGAGATTTATGGGAAAGGGGAAAAATCGTATTAAATGACACGCCTGAGGAGCTTAATAAAGAGCTGGAATACCTGGAGAAGCTGGGTCTAATAGAGATAGGAAATGGGGGAGAGATCCAAGTGAAAGATGAAGGTGGACTCAAGAAACTCGCCGAATATGTCAAGAGTATAGGCAATAGGACTGGAGGTCTCTGGGATATATACATAGAGAGGATCGATAATGCATTAAAGCCAGATTCACGGTGATCTGATGTGGTACTCCCGATTACACGAAATTTTTTATGAGCTTCTATCGCATTTCGAGCTTAAATACTGGAGGGAGATAAGCGTTACATCTCTCCCCGATGTCGAGCTCTATATACCGCTCTATGGTCACGTGAAGATAGAAGACCCTCTCCCTAAAGTCTACTTTCTACCTATCGTTCAGAGGTTATCGGAGATAAAGCAGCTGACCCTTACGGACTCCAAGTACTCTGGGGGTTCTCACACGAGGTTAGAGCACAGTGTGGGCGTGATGCGCATCGCAGAGGAAGTATTAAGTCAGGTCCAAAGGGCATCGGGATCTCCCGGAGGGGGCGTAGATATAAGTAAATATGTATCTAACACGAATATAAATAAATATACCGTAATAATAAAGTTAGGGGCTCTCTTGCACGACTTGGGTCATGGTGGATGGGGACACGCACTAGATGGACTGAACGGCTATGTGATGGAGCTATTAGCAAAGAGCGATCCGAATGTAAAGCTTACAGAGTCCAAGAAGCTAGATATAGCCATAGCATGGTATCTACTGTCTAATAATGATCAACTCAGAGGAGGGATGAGGGGGATCGCAAAGAGCCTAAAGATAGATCAGGAGGACCTCATAAAATCTGTCTCTCTAATGATAGCGGAGGAACTTAACCAAATAATCCTTGAGTTCATCAATGATAGAGAGCTTCAAGCGATCACCTCCCTCGGTCAGACGATTTTAGGGGAGCCAGAGGGCGTGGGAGGAGTCAATGCCGACAGGATAGACTGGATCCCGAGGGATGCCCTCCATCTCATGGGCTGTTCGGTACGCGGAAGCTCTGAGAGAGGATGGGAAGATCTCTTGAGGGAAAAAGCGAGCCAGCTACTAGAGACCTTTTTTAACTCATTGAAGGGAGGATGTTTCATTAAGATAAGGGAAGAAACCATTAGAGATAATAATAGATTACCTATAGTAGTGTTAAATAATAATAATTTTATTAACCTTATCAGGGAAGTGAGGGAAGAAATGTATGATAAAATCTATGAGAATGAGCTGAAAGCGCTCGGGGATTCCCTCCTCCTGAGGCTTGCTTTCTCCGCGGTATCGGCTCTAGAGATAGTTGGAGAGGAAGTGGCGAGCCCCACCCTTTACTCGAGGGTGATATTGAGTTTCATCCTCCAGCCGGATCGCTCGCTGAGGGAGAATGTGAGGAGGGTTTTGTCAGCAGCAGCAGATACTTTCATGAGAATTGACATAATGAATTCGAGGAATTACCCTCTCATGAGGTATATCATTAGATCCGCGGAGTTAGTGAAGCTATTGGACGTGCTCCCCTCTCTAATACACACTAAGAGGGACCATGCAGGGAAGGAGATCCCATACCCTGATAAGAGTAAGAGTCTAACTCTTTATACCTTTAACGGGGAGTTTCTTTTTGAATCTATCTGTGATTTTCGTAAAATACACTCCTCAGAATTCAGTGAATCTTGGAGCTTCCCATCATTTATCACAGCGGTCTTGGAAGACATGCTCATGAATCCGATTACCAAATTTAATGTTCCGCAACACGAGGATTCCCTCATACAGGAGTTAGGAGAAGGGAATAGACCGATGTACATCCTTATTAATCATTATTTCTTCAAGAAGATAAGTGTCATGTTTAATCAATATAAAAATCTTCTGAAAAAATTAGAAGATGAGTGTTTAAAGAAAGAGGTAAAGAAAGAGGGGGATTCCAGTAATCGGACGAAAGGAGGAGAAGAAGGAAACCTGAGTCGTATGCTAGAGAGTCCATTCATCTGGATCTTAGTGAGAGAGGGGAGGCCCTTAGATGTTAATAAATTACGCGAATCCATGAAGAGGGTCACAACGATAACACTAGCCAAATACCTGGGGGTATCACTCAGCCCTAACGGCCCGGCGAGTGGATCTTAGAGACGCATCATGAGTAATATTGATGGACTGAGCAATTTACTGTTCTAGGGTGATATGAGGATCGACCTGCTAGGCAAAGGCCGGGATCAGTAAAGATTCCTGTTGGCATCAGATCTCTAATCTATCTGGAGAACTTAGGTTATCGAAGACGCTCTCCGATAGTTGGAAGCCAAATACCTTGATAATTTCCTATTTCTCTCCGAGTGCTGAGTGACTAGGGCTTCTGAATGTAGGTATGGATTTGAAGCATGCTCGATAGAGTTTACATAGCTCTACTTCAGACCGGGAAGATTTTAAGGATGATCTCCCCATGTATAGTGAGTTTGAATGGGCCCTTCAGAGGATGAGAAGAGCAAGAAGATGGCTGATGCTCTACTCAAAGGGTGGAAGATGCTGCCTGAGATCTGTCCCGTCTGCGGAACTCCTTTATTCGAGACCAGCGGAGGGGAAGTCATTTGCGCTGTCTGCGGTACTAAAGTGATACTAGTGGGGTCGGAGGAGGAAGTCGGGATAGAGGAGCAGAGGCTAATGCTAGAGAGGGTCATGGGCGCTCTGATGAGGCAGCTGGAGAGGGAGGCGCTCTCCTCAAACAAGCTAGATGATGAGATCCTAACTAGGATAAACTCCCTCTTGAGCGCTATCGAGAAAGCGACCTCTATATACAGGAACTTAATTCGTCTGGGTAGGAGGCGTAGATGAGCTTAGAGCTCATAGAGGATTCCCTAGCTCTCTCAGCTATCCTCCCGACGAGTTCATCGTAACCTATTCTGGACATCCCCTTCAAGAATCTGAGCGATAATAGAGCTCCTCTCTCGATCCCCCTCAAGTGCAGCTCATACAGGTCTCTCTTCAAGTAGATAGGCCTCCCCCCCTTTATGTAGTAGTATCCCAGGGAGATCCTAAAGCTATATGAGAGGCTCTTAGGGTCATCAGGACCATGTAGTGTCTTAACAACAGATTTCATCACTTCAGAATCTGTCAGAGGAACTAGCTTCCTTCCTTGGTATGATGATACCTCATAAAAGGCAAATCCTCTCTTTAATTCAGAAGATAGGCCACACCAAAGCTCCATCTCCTCTCTCTGTCCGTTCAATCTAGCTAAACCGAGCAAAAGCATGGACATAGCCTTCCTCTCGTCATCACAACAGAATATGTAGTTCCTGGTCAACAAATGAGATCAACACCTCTTCTAGTAGCATCTCTTAACTTCTCTCTAAGCTTCTCTCTGTACTCAGGCCATGTATAAACTCTGAAAAATGAAGGATCCATACCTAGAAGCCTCTTGAGGACAGGAGATGCTTCAGATAGTTCGAGGATTTCTTCATCTTTGACTATCTTAGGGAGCTCACCACCGACGAACTCTATCTTAGGGGCATCTATTATGATATACCTCTCATCTATTCCGCAAAGATTAGATATCCTCTCCTTGACCTCATCTATGAGATCCGGCCTCAAGCGGACCCCCCGCTCCTCCCAAACTAGCTTAAGGAGCTCCCTCCTCATCAACCTCTCGGCGATCCATGAGCTCCTCTCATCCCTCCTGATCAATTCCCAAACTGAGTAATCATCGAGCCTTAAGAAACCGCTCGGGTCCTCTCTTACTATGTCAATCCCTAACTTATCTGATATCTCCCTCATAGCTATCTCTAGCATCAACTGAACGCCTCTAGAAGTCTTATGATAATATATAGTCCTGTAGGAGAGGAGCCTCGCCATGAATAGGGACTCAACAGCCTCTAAAGCTCTGAAGTTTATTGCGAGATCTCCCTCAATCTCAACAGCGTTAGAAGCTATCCTGTGTACGTCGACAGTGTAGCCCGCTCCAGTGTGGTAGGAGTCCCTCACTATATAGTCCATCTTATCGGAATCTATTGAGGAGTTTATAGCCTTAGAGAAACTCCTCCTGGAGTGCCTCCCCATCACTAGATCTACTACCTCCTTAGGATCGAATCCTATCTTCCCCAAAATCTCAGATATCTCAGTACTCTTTATCAAGAGGGATGCCATCTCCTCATGGGAGATCCCCAAGAGCTCCCTCAAGATCCCCTCGAAGGCATGGGAGAAGGGACCGTGACCCACATCGTGAAGGAGGCCCGCGACCCTCAGGAGGGAGATAGAATCCCTCTCTTCAGTGAGGCTCTCTCCCATGACCCCGGCTAGATGCATCACCCCCAACGAATGCTCGAACCTAGTATTGACTGCACCCGGATAAACGAATTCAGACCCTGGAAGCTGCTTTATCCTCCTGAGCCTTTGTAAGGGGAAAGAATCGACTAGCATCAATTCCTGAGGGTTTATCTTAAGATAACCATGTATTGGATCCTTTATCAACTTCCCCTTCGTCAGTGACCCTCCTTCAGGTACTTTAAGTAATCCTCAGGGCTCATCAGATCCTTCAGCTCTGAGCTCAAATCACCCTCAACCTCTAGTACTACTATCCAACCTCCTTCATACGGATCTTCAACTATCTTCTCGAGCCCTATCGGGACTTCACTACTCCCCTCCTCAACGACACCGCAGTCCCTGTTTACCTCAACTATCTCACCGCTAACGGGTGCGTATATCTTCTCAGTGGTCTTACTGCTCTCAACGACGCCTATGACTTCTCCCTTCTTGATCGAGGTGCCCTTCGGCTTAACTTCTAGGAATGTTATATCTCCAAGTTGTTCAATTGCATAAGAAGTTATCCCTACTATAGCTCTATTTTCTGAAATTTTCACCCATTCATGCGTCTTTGTATAAAATCTGTCACCCGGTACTTCCATGTTCCCCCCTCGATCGAGGGGGAGGACAAGATAAAAAGGTGAACTCGGCCCAAGTCGGGCTAGGTACAGACTCCTCTATAACATAACGAGGCCGAACGGTGTCTTCACTCTATCACCGTAAACCTGCTTGAGCGTGTTAACGTTATCCTTATTTTTATCGAGCGTAAAGACAAACCTACCGGAAGAAGAGCTTATCTCCATCTCGAACTCAGGCTGCGTTTCAGGGCCGCCGTTCTTCTCCTTAAGTTTTATCTCCCTTATAGCACTGTTCTCTATGTAGAAGTTCCCTGGGGTCTCGGAGAGTATAGCAGAAGGTTCCATGCTCAAGTACCTCTGGACATAGCCCAAAGTAGCTCCGAGTTGGGCTGACCATTGCCCCAGAAATCCCTTTCCTTCAGCCTTCGCTCTCTGTTTCGCCTCCTCAGCGGCCCTTTTCATCATGTCCTTTGTGATTTGGGCGAATATCATCCTTCGTGTAGTGAGCACAGCTGCGTAACTGTCCCACCTGCCCAGAGACTTGGACTTCCTCACGAGGATAGCCCCTACGACCCTCTCGCGGGTCTCATCTTGAAAAGACGACATAATAACACTCAATTGCTCTGAAGTTTTAGCTTATAAAAATTATGGTCTGAGAGGTATAAAAGCACTACTCAGCTAAGCGTGAACCCTATCGAATTATATATCCTTCGAGGGGACGTTGAGCGGTATCCCAAGGTTACATCGGCATCCCAGTAGCTTCATGCCCATCACTTCCCCCTATCATGAACTTCATCCCGTTATCTATATTTAGAAGGGGGAGCCGTCTCGATAGCAGGACCTAGAGCGATTCCTAAGCCCAAAATATTCATGATCATGCCTTCAGATACACATATCTGCCATTCTGTTCCCCAAGACCTCCAATATCCCGCATTCATCAGCAAGAGGGTCTTGCTGCCTCCCAAGCTCCTTGAATCTCTCGAAGGGGCTTCGCCCAGCTCTGAGGAGGGTCTTTCCACCTCATCATAGGTCTTCCTTATGGTCTCATCACCTCGACGATCCCGAAGGCGATGTGTCGATGGCGGGGCCTTTATAGTATGGATCGTCATAAGTTTAGCGACTTGGATTAAGGCCTCCTCGATCTCATCCATACTACTTCGTGCTTTCAATTTAATTGAGTTCTCCTAGCGATCGTAATGGAACTCGTAGCGAGAGAACTCATAGGATCGGGCTCGAGTAGAGTTCTCCACGCACTTACATTTCTCATGAGAATACGGATATATGCGAATATATCTACAATTGCTTTCAATAGGAACCCTTTAATATGATCATCAGTACTATTTTCTCGTATTTTTCCCGGAATGATCTGCTTCAGAATTCCATAACTTTATTAAGACGGAAAATCCTCAGCTTCATTGAGAGGCTGTTTAGAGGGGTGATCGGTATGGTAACTAAGAAGTCCGAGAAGATCAAGGAATACGAAGCCCTCCTCTTAGAAGCGATACAAAGATTGGATAGGATCTCCCAAGACAGGAGCGTCCCCAGGAACATAAGGAGGGCTACTACTGAGGCTATAGAGGTCCTGAGGGATGAGAGGAACAGTTATGGTGTGAGATCGAATAAGGCGATCTCGATATTGAATGATATTGTCAATGACATAAATATGCCCTTCCCAACGAGGTCAGAGATATTACTTATAGTCGGCTTACTTGAAAAAATTAAGGATTAAGCTTACTACAAAGCAAAGATACTATCTTACTTTTTAATAAAATATTCTCGAAGATAAGCGAGTTTTTATCTAAATCTAACTTCATTCTTGTTCTTTTTATATCGGAGAGCATCGATAATGTGTAATTCAAGAGGTCCAACAGATCTCCAGCCCTCAGCTCCCTCAGTATCTCGACTATCCTCTCAAGAGAGTTCGCTGCCTCTTTGAGCTGGTCTGAGAACTCCTCATCGAAATCACTAGCTCTCCTTAATCTTTCTACTGCTTCACTAATCGTTTTGGAATATATCTCAGCTCTCCTCTCATCTATACCACTGGGCTTCTCGCAGCAGATCTGTATTGAACTCACTATAGAGGAGAGAATTCCTATGGCTACATCGAACTCCCTCATAGCCTTCAAACTTGTTGATGCTTTTAGATCAACGCTCTGCTGTATCCTCTCCTTGGCCCAACTTATCTGGGTCTCTAGTTGCTTAACTTTGGAGGAGAGATCCTCAACTCTCTCCTTCAGCTTCGCGATCGCTTGAGGACCGTACTCCTCTAGGAAGCCTCTGAAAGATGATTTACTGACCTCCATGAGCTCTATAAGAGAATCAGGTACATCCGTGGATAGATCGTCGAAGCACCTTATATTTGATCTGCTCAAGATCTCCGCTATTTTCTCCCCCTTCTCCTCCCCGAAGTACTCCTTGAGGGAGCTGAGTAGATAGCCGGATACCTTGCCCCCCATTGGCCATCGATATACGGATTTAATGGGACTTTTTCAACTTTCCGAAGCCGCGCTCCTTAGATTCAGTTAAGCTTTCATGACTAAACCCGGATATGCTTAATGAATTATATCAGTTAATGGATAATTTCAAATTTAAATAATTATAGCATCGATAATGAGATAAATATTTTGCTACATCACTCCGTTTGATTATACCTCGGGGTCTATTCAGAGGCCGGGAGTTTATGAAGAGATACGATCAGATTCAAGTCCCCTCAGATAAACATATGTGATTAAAAGTAGAGACTTATATTAATTTTTATCACTATTCCAAAAAATATATCTGTAAGCATTAACTCGTTCTCGTTATAGTTATATAGGATCGACTTTTATATAGTTACTGTTTCTATAAAAGAACCAAAATTTGCGTTAAGAAAACTTTTTATATTCTACATCCAGATCTGGTCTGGGGTGCAAATATGGGTGTCGAGGTCACGTTCCTGAGACCTTGGGAAGTCAGCACGAGAGCTGAGAGGAGGGGAAGCTTCCTCGTGGTGGAGAATATACTTTCATCTATATGGAAAGTGAGGGTAAGGGATAAAAACTACATAGTCCCCGTGAAGATGGCTATCACTAGCAAGGGGATTTTCGTTACTTACATATCCACTCAGCCCGATGGCGATGGATACTCACCTGTAGCTAGGTGTTACGCTCTCGATGCTGCGAGGGAATGCTTAGAGGAGCTCGTAAAGAGATATCCGGACTTTGAGTTCAGTACTGTTACGATAAGTGAGGTGATAGAGGGATGCGTCCGAGAGAGATTAAAGAAGAGGATAGGGGCTTTCGGGGATGTTAAAATAGAATGTGGTGCTATTAAGACAGAGTAACACACCTTCCCTTAAACTTTTTATATTTGCGATTGAGTTCATAATGAAATTGTGAAGGAGTGCGTTCATCGAAGCCACTTAGAAGGTCCTATCACGACTTAATGCAGAGGGTCTAAAATGGCTAAGAGATATTTATCTCGGTCTAGAGTCAATCGATCTTTATACTCTCACTGAGCCAGAGTTCAGGAGGGAACTTGACCTTGATCATAGTATAAGCTGAGGAGATGAGGCCTTCGGCCTCAAATATCAACCAGTATACTTCATCGGGTGCTATCTCCCTGGCCTTGATGAGGAGATTTACGGCATCATATAACTTCCTCAATATTTCATCCACATCATCCAATTCGAGGGATATTCCATAGGAGTCTTTCACTCTCACACATTATATCTGAGGTTCCCACATATTAACTTTCGGTTCAAATTTTTAAGTCAGGACTCATTGATAACGAGTCTCACGACGAGATGTAGTATCAGAGCCCGAAGATACCGTCCTCCCTTATGACGAAGGCCGCTTGTCCTGGAGGGAGGTAAGAGGAGTCCTCCAGAGTCACTATTACCTTCCCCCTCACCTTCCTGAAGCAGAGCATGTTATGCGGTGTATGTGAGAGGACGAAACCCCCCTTGGAATAGAGGTCCCTTCCCCACCTCATCGCGTGCATCGTCATTATAACGACGCTTCCCCTTTCAGCGATCCTCCTCAATGATATGAGGACCTCTTGAAGGTCCTCCTGCCTCTCCCTCAATCCCTTAAGCCCCCCATACTGCCTGAATGGATGAGAGATAGAATCCAGACAGACTAGCTTAGAGCTCCCGGATTTAACGTGATCCGCAGCTACCTCGAGCGCTCCCTTGAGCTGAATCACGTTATTGACTCTGAGGACATCTATTCTAGAGAGGTCCCTCTCTGATAGATCGTTCTGCCTTAAGAAGACTGAAGCTCTCCCGGGATCGAATGTACCCTCGGTATCTATGAATATAGCCCTCTCAGAGGAAATCCCACCTCTTTCCTCATTTATTAAGGATCTTACTGTCATGTAAATGCAGAATTGAGTTTTCCCTGAGGCAGGAGGTCCGTATATCCCTGTAATAGTTCTCATCCTCAACCCACCTCCTAAGAGCTCATCCAAGCCCTTTATACCGGTCTTCAGCTTATTCTCTTCCTCTAGGAGCTTGTCTGCTGTGAGGGGCCTCAGTAGAAGGGAAGAAGCTTCCCTCAAGATCTCCCTAGCTACTTCTCTATCGATTCCGAGCTCCCTTGAGAGCTCTCGATCTGACATCAGTATGAGATCATCCAAATCGATGCCCTTCCTCCTCATGATCTCGATGTACTTCTCCTCTATCCTCCCTGAGAGGGAATCTAGGCTCATCAATGAGCTACCTCCTTTATCCCAATCGCATGCGCTAAGAAGTTAGTCATCAAATGTAGTATGGGCGTTATGATCAGGAGGAAGATCACGGACTCAATAGCTATCCTCTCTATCGGATAAGCGAAAATCAGGGAGAATACGAGGAAACCTTCCTGATCGAGTAGAGGGGCTGATTGCCCCTCCGCTAATCCGATCCTCCTCTTTATGAAGGAGCCGAAACAATCCCCGACCATAGCGCCTAGCGATAAAGTGAAGCCCTGAAGAGACCTTCCCTGGATTAAACCGACGAGTGTCCCGACGATTATACCTGAGAGGAATCCCCTTATCGTCTTGTGATCTCCCAATATTCTCCTCCCGTCCTTAAAGCTCTTGCCCATATCTAGGGGCCTCCCCCCTCCGAAGAGCACTGGGGACATATTAGCGAAGTAAGACGGAAGTACGTACCAAATAGCCTCAAATACGAAGTTGAGATCCATTATATCACCTCTACACTATCGAAAATCCTGAGGAACCACTCAGGGATCTCGCTCTCTGCTGTATACATACTGACTGAGGATCCGCACTGCCTCTCGACCGATTTCATAACATTGAGTAGGAGGAGGAAGGATCTCTGGAGTTTATAAGGCTCAGGAGAGGAGCTCGCTGCTCTAAGATAAGCACCGAAGATCTCATCTACGAGACCTGAGCTGAACTTAAGGGAATCCGTGAAGAGCATTAAGGATGTCACGATAGGGGAAGAGAAGGATGGGATTATGAGGACGTCCTCTCTCTCCCTTATGAGGCCCTCTATTATGTTGAGGGTCCTAGGCTCGTATGAAAGTATTGTGAGCTTCTCCCCTCTATAGAGAATGTCCTCGACTTCCTTCCTCATGGCATCAGCTTTCGCTTGAGGGGGGTATATCTTCAGCAGCATCCGTTCCCTTGAAGATTATGGGAGATCTCCTATTAAAGAATTCCTGAGCTGAAGGGACTAAGTCCTCGAGCCTCACGTACCTAATTCCCCTCCTCATCCAAGGGGGCATCATGCTCAAGCAATAGGAGAACCTCCTATCTACGAAAGCTATGAAGCCGATATCATCTTGAGATCTCACTGGCCTAGCTGCTGCCTGAACAGCGGATCTACAGGCATTTATCAAGACTGGATCCTCCAGCTTCGTGTACTTCTTCCATGAGATCTCTTGAACTCTACCTAAAGTATTGGGTTTAGATAACTGGAGGCCCAGGACTATGGATGCTGTCATCTGCAACCCTGGGAAATCCTCCCCCTCGCTGCTCCTCCCTCCCTGGACCCCGAGCAGGATAGCCCCGATAGGGGACATACTCTTGAATTCTGAGATCATTCTAGATAGCTCATGCGAGTCCATATCCTTCCTCTCAATGAAGAGAGGTCTCTCAACCATGTTCTCAAAGCCGGCATCCAATACGCCTTGAAGGACCTCATATGAGGAGGCGAATATCCCCATATTCCCAACTACAGCTTCAGAGAGTTCAGCTAAAGTAGATGCTACTCTGTAGAACTCTAGTCTGCTCCTCTCCTCGAACCTCGTCGTGAAATCCCTCACGATGAATGATGCGACCTCTCCCCAGCGGTCTAAAGATATACGCTCATAATTCAATTCCCCTAGTATCTCTCCCCTCGCTACTTCCTCGCTCCAAGTCCCTGAGATCAGGAGGACAGATTTGAACCTCTTGAGGGAGTCTTCCAAGCTCCCATCGACTTCCTTGAGGAGTATCATATCCGGCGGCTCCAATATGATGCGTTTAGATCCTTCTAATTCGCTCAAGATCCACTTAGAGAAATGCTCGAAGGATTTAGGAGCAGATGAGAGGCATTCCCTGAGGAGGTAGATGAGATAATTCCTCGGCACCTCTAAGCTTTGTACACCAGATCTCTGCAGAGATCTCATTAAATCTGCCCACCTCTCGCATAATGAGCTCAAGACCCGCCCGAGCTTCTCTAACTCTACTGTAACTATGATGCGGGAGAGCCAGAACTTCCTGAGGTTGTGAGCTTCATCTATTATCAGGTAGTCTGGATTGAAGCCCTTGAGTACGGAGTAAAGCTCCTCCTCGAAGAGATATGGGTAGCAGAGGACCACTGCATCGTATCCATTGATGATCCCCAGAGATGCATAATATGGGCAGGAATCACCCTTCAGGAGGATAGGATCGTGACATCTCCTCGCTTCTTTAATCTTAGATGGGTAATAAGGACAATTACCCAATTTCCTGAGTTCCTCACATTTCATATTCATCAAGAAGTTATTCTTAATTCTCCTGACCTTCCAATTGATGCAGAGCTCCCCCTTCCCCCTCAGAGCGATCATCCTTATCCTGGGGAACTTGATGCATTCCTCCATCACCCTGCTGACTTGACTGTGCGTCCTCACGGCATATATGAATTTAGCTCCCTCTAGCTCGGAAAGGCAACTTATAGCGGATAGAACCCCTGAGGTCTTCCCTAACCCACTAGGAGCCTCAATAACGTTTATTCCTCCCTTAAGGGATCTCAGAACGGCATCTATGAACTCAGCTTGCCCCCTCCTCATCTTAGGATAGGGGAAGTGCTCCTCTATCCTACACACAGAGAGGGAGCTCACTCAGAATTAATGGTGAGAGATTTCAGAGGGTTTATAAAAACTTTCAGAGGACATACGGGCTCCCGAGGACCTCCTCAAGGGCCTCCACTGGATCGTACTTCCCATCTATTGAAACGCTGAGGGGCTCCGTCCTGAGAGGTACGTCAGGACCCAGCATGTCCGGGGACCTTATCCCAGTGAGGAGCAATATCACCCTCACGCCGTCCCCCAGCGATTCATCTATGTCAGCGCCTATCTTTATTATCGCATCGCTCGACATCTTAGAGGCTACTATCTCCGTTATCTGGTGGACCTCAGTGAGCCTCATGTTCTTCCCACCGTAAACAACGACAAGAGCTCCTCTAGCTCCTTCAGGCGATATCTCTATCAACTGGTTCCTCAGGGCCATCTTGACTGCCTCCTCCCCTCTCCTCTTGGGATCGGATGATTCCCCTATGCCTACAGCAGCTACCCCTCCTACGGACATCAGAGTCCTTATATCATTCAGATCGACATTTACCATAGTCCTCTTCCTTATTATCTCAGCTATCCCTTTCACCATGACGGCTAGGGTCATATCAGCTATCATGAAGGCCTCATCGAGTGGCCTATCACCAGCTAATTTCAGTAACTTATCATTAGAGATGAGGACGACTGTATCAGCCCACTTCCTGAGCTGCCTTATCCCCTCTTGAGCTAACTTGTACTTATGCCTCCCCTCGGTCCTGAAGGGGAGCGTGACGAAAGCTATTATCTTCGCCCCCTTGTCCTTAGCTATCTTAGCGACTACTGGAGCTGCGCCCGTTCCCGTTCCTCCCCCCATACCAGCAGCTATGAAGACGAGGTCGGGCCTGTTCCCTAGAGCATCCGATATCTTATGGGCATCTTGCTCAGCGCAAGCCCTAGCTACCTCAGGCCTCCCCCCGGCCCCTAAGCCGTGCGTTATACTATCCCCTATCAGCACTTTATAGGGGGCATTTATACCATCTAAATGGACTTTATCTGTATTTATCGCGACGAGCTTTATCCCCCTTATCCCCAGTTTGCTTATATTATCTATCGTGTTAGAGCCGCAGCCACCCACCCCCACTATTATCAAGTTGCCCGTGACCGAATCTTCATCATCAGGGTCATCTATCTCCACCGATCTCGCTGATCTCAGGAAGTCATCCGAGCTTATTATGCGATTTTTCCCGCCTAAGTTGCCCTTCTCCTCCTTACTCACTTTAAACTTCTCGCTTCCAGAGTTCTCTCGAGGGAGGCCATCGAATATCCTCCTGAACAGATCTAGCATTTCCTTAGCTTGGGAGGATCCAGATTCCTCGGCAAAAATCAATATGCAACACCCCCTGAGCTTTTCTTCTTGTATTCCCTTATCAGAAGCCTTATAGCTTCTCTTATCGCCTCGCTCTTACTCGTGAACCCGACCTCCTCCACTAGTCTCTCCAACTCCTTCATCAGGGAGTTGGGTATATGGAAGGAAACCACCACCATGAAACTCACCGGTCCAAAATGGGAATACCATATTTTAATCCTGGAGAGAGGGGCTCAACGGAATATGATAACTGAAGTACCATTATGAACCGGCCTTATCCTATATAAATGAATGTTACTTTTGTGAGTTACAAATGAAAGTTTCACGAGAACAGAGGGAGATCTCCAGCTCTCAGTCGGAGCTTCCATCGATAGACGCTCATAGCATCGATATAAAAGCGGAGGTTGAAGATAAATTTGGATATTATATCGCGATCTGATAATGACAGAGATATTTCAACTGCAGCCATATTATGATAGAGGCTCTCTGATGAGCGAAATCATCTAATTATAAAGGTATGTAATAAGCTGATGATAGCGCACCTCTCACCTAACTCTAGTGATCCTATCAAGAGGACTATGTTGGATTTTCTGGGGATGAAAAGTTTAGAGGAACTATATTCAGATGTTCCAGAGGAGATCCTGCTTAAATCCCCTCCAGAAATAGGGAAAAGGAACGATCACATCGAGATAGAATCTCTGATCGAGTCGAAGCTCTCCAAGAAGGTGAAACTCATATTCACAGGAGGTGGCATGGTTGATCACTACATCCCCCCTCTGGTAGATGAACTCGCATCCAGGCAAGAGTTCTACACATCTTACACTCCTTATCAGCCAGAGTTCTCTCAAGGAGTTCTTCAAGCTCTCTTCGAGTACCAATCACTGATGGCCGAGCTCCTTGGAATGGACGTGGTCAACGCCTCTCTCTACGATTTCGGTTCAGCGTTAGGAGAAGCAGGTAGATTCTCGATAAGGGTTACGAAGAGGAAGAAGATAGTAATTGCATCGAACGTACATCCTGAGAGGAAGCTCGTCTTGAGAACTTACTTAGATCCAGTGGACGCTGAGATAGTCGAGGCACCGATGGATGATGTTAGAGGGACAGTCGATTTAGAGGGCTTAGAGAATCTGATAGATGACTCAGTAGCGATGGTTTACATCGAGCTCCCCAACTTCTATGGGATCTTAGAGGAGAGAGCTGAGGATATCGTCAATATAGCTCACTCGAAGGGAGCTCTCGCAGTTATTGGAATAGATCCGATCCTAGCGGCGATAATAAGACCTCCTGGAGACCTAGGTGCCGATCTCGTCATCGGTGAGGGTCAGCACCTCGGCAGCCCTATGAGTTTCGGTGGTCCCTCCTTGGGTATATTCGCCGTCAGGATGGATATGAGACTCGTGAGACAACTCCCAGGGAGATTGATAGGGATGACTAAGTCTGTTGACGGACAAAGGGGTTACTGCATGGTCCTTCAAACGAGAGAGCAACATATAAGGAAGGAAGAAGCTACTTCTAACATAACGACGAGCTCATCGCTCATAGCAATAAGGGCAGCAATTTACATCGCTCTACTCGGTCCTAATGGATTGAGGAAGCTCGCTGAGAAGATATTATACAATACTGCTTACCTAAAGGAGAGGATATCCAAAATAAAAGGTTTTAAGATACCATTCAGCGGAATAAACTTCAAGGAACTTGCTGTTAGTTCCTCAGTCCCATGGGAGAGGATAAACAGGAATTTGCTCTCAAATGGGATACTAGGAGGTTTCATAGTCTCGAGGCTCTTCCCTGAGATGGATAGGGGGAAGAACATAGCCCTATTCTCGACGACAGAGAAGCATAGGAAGGAGGAGATAGATATGCTCGTTGATCTGATGGGGGAGGTGGAAGGATGAGCTTCTCACAAGCTAGATGGATGAGAGGAAATAACGTACTAGAGCCGAGCTTATTCGAGATAGGGAGAGCGGAAGGAGGTACGGTGATAGCTGAGCCTGAGGAGGAGATAGTGTCGCTCCTAGGGGGGATAGAGAGGATAATACCGGAGGATCTAATTAGGAAGGAGTTGAAGCTCCCCGGACTCAGCGAACCGGAGGTAGCGAGGCACTTCAACCATCTGGCTCAGATGAACTATGGAGTCGATAGCGGGCCTTACTGGCTAGGCTCCTGCACTATGAAGTACACACCGAAGCTCGTCATGAGAGTAGCGGACCATCCAGCTCTGAGGGATATGCATCCCTACTCCCCGGAGGAGTTGACTGAGGGCTTACTCAGCATACTCTATGAATTACAAGAGATGCTCTCGAAGATAACTGGCCTCCCCCACTATACTTTACAACCAGCAGCTGGTGCTCAAGGTGAATTTGTCGGAGCCCTCATCATAAGGAAGAAGATCTCAGATCTCGGGGAGAGGAGGGATGAGATGATAATCCCTGAGACAGCTCACGGATCTAATTTCGCTAGCGCAGCGATGGCAGGATTCAGAGTGGTGAGGATACCTCCATCGGAGGAGGGAACTATCGATATGAACGCATTAAAGGCATCTATCTCTGAGAGAACTGCTGGGATAATGATAACGAATCCAAATACCTTAGGGATATTCGAGGATAGGATTGTTGAGATATCCGAGCTCATACATGCTAACGGCGGTTATGTATACTACGATGGGGCGAACTTGAACGCTATAATGGGATGGGTCAGGCTATCCGATATGGGGGTTGATGTAGCTCACTTGAACATACATAAGACTTTCTCAGCTCCTCATGGAGGGGGAGGGCCAGGGGCCGGGGCTGTAGGGGTCGTGGATCAGCTCAAGGATTACCTACCGGTTCCTATAATAGTGAGGGATAATGGAGGATATAAGTTGAGTTACGATCTGCCTAAGAGCATCGGAAAGGTCAGGATGTTCTATGGAAACGTAGGGGTACTAATTAAGGCTTGGGCTTACCTCAAGATGCTAGGGAGCGAGGGAGTGAGGGAATCTGCAGCGATCGCTGTCCTAAATGCGAACTACGTCAGGAAGAAGCTCATGGATTCAGGATTCGAGGTCCCTTATGGTAGGGATAGGCCTTGCAAACATGAGTTCGTGATCTCCTTAGCTAAGATAAAGAAGGAGACTGGTGTAAGGGCGTTAGATTTCTCTAAGGCCCTTATAGACGAGGGACTCCATCCTCCAACGATGTACTTCCCCCAAATAGTCCAGGAATGCTTGATGATAGAGCCTACTGAGAGCGATAGTATCGAGGAGCTAGATAGGTACGTTGGGGCAATGATTAAGATAAAGGAGAGAGCTTATGAGAGGCCAGAGGAAGTAATGAACGCACCTAAGAGAGCAGCCATCACTAGAATAGATGAGAGCTTCGCTAATAAGGCTCTCTGGCTATCTTGGAAGATATATGAGAAGAGTAAAGGCCAGGAGGAGCTCGATAGATAGAAGGGTGGTGACGAGCCGGGGCTCCCTCCTCACTCCTAATCTCATGAGTAAAGAGGGGAGCGAGAGGTTAGGTGGCGGTATCAGAGTGCCATCTCCGGAGACTCTAGTTGGTACTTTCTCACTAGTCTTCCTCCAACTGAGGAGCTTCAGTAGGAAGTCCAGACCCTGGGGTATTGAGAGTATTATCAGGGGCCAATAGTGGCCATAAAGGAAAGATACAGCGCCTATAGTCCCTCCACACATGAATGTAAGCACGTTTCCGGGGAAAGCCCTAGCAGGATACCAATTGTATAGGAGAAATGAGAAGAGGAGGAAGGAGAGGGAGAGGAGGTAGATGGAACCTCCATACTCCCCATCCATGAGGAGTATGAAGCTAATCGCTGAGGATATTATGAGGGAGATCCCAGCCTCGAGCCCGTTGAAGCCCGCGTAAGTATTTGTTGAGTTGACGTAGAAAGTCCCTAAGAGGAATAGAGTCAATGGTTGCGTGAATACCGAGCTGAATGGTTCGAAACTTGGGAAGAGCCATGAGAGGAGTAAGAAGGGCAAGCCAGATAGTATTATCTTCTCCGAATTCCTCAAGCTCACTAAATCGTCAAGGAGACCGATCGATGAGAAGAATATTGGGAACATTAAGAGGGGTTTTGGAATATCCATGAGGATGGAGAGGATGGATGACTCCACTATGAATGTTAATGCTACAGGAATTCCTCCGATTTTAGCTGCACTCGCTTCATAAGGCTTATGGAGGTCTCTGGAGACGATCCCCCTCTCCTCAGATATCCTTATCCACCTTCCAGTCGTTAAGTAAGATACTAAAGCAGATACTAACGCTGTCATGAGGGCCACGATCATATTTTTATCGGGCGGTGTGTGATGTGATAGGTAAAAATGTTAGCTGAGATAGCGATAGCCTCATCGCTCGCGGCATTATCATCGGAGCTATTGCATAGAGCTATGATACCTCGCTACGTAAAGAGGGGCCTCCTCTCTGAAGACGTCCACAAGCCGGGGAGACCTAAGGTCCCAGAACCACTCGGCCCCGCTGTCTACTTACCATTCCTCATATCTTCTCTCCTCTTCTACACTCTCACAGGAGAGATCGCAGCTATTGCAGTAGCTTCCTCATCAGGTCTGGCTTTCTTAATAGGATTATTAGATGATATCTCCCCATTGGGGCCTAAGACAAAACCTCTGCTCCTCATACTACCAGCGATAGTCCTCATAGCGGTATATCAGATCACTCCGAGACCTTACCTCCCTATAGTAGGAAGAGCTAGGCTCTACTACGTTTATTGGTTAATAATGTTAGCTATATTCACTGTATTCTCTAATGCAGTTAATATGATGGATTCTCTCAATGGGATGATGCCCCTCTCGATATACGCCTCCACGATACCTCTGATACCCGCTCTGATCTCCTTGGGGAGACTCGATGCTCTCGCTTCACTCTTAATACTTCACTCCTCCCTCCTCCCCTACTGCATCAGGAATAAGTATCCAGCCAAAGTATTCGGAGGGGACTCGAACTCCTTATTCGTAGGCTCGGCATTAGCTTCTATATCAGTCATCTCAAATACCGAGGCGATCTTCGGGATAGCCTTAATCCCATTCTTAGTCTCAGGTTTCTCCATCATAGCATCTGTGGGTGGGTTTAAGGAGAGGAGGCAGATCGAGAGGAGGCCTGTAATCCTGAACGATGGGATGATAAGAGCTAATCCAGATCCAAAAGCGCCTATATCACTCATAGCGATAATAACGAGCGAGAAGTGGAAGGGAGAAGCTGATATAGTGAGGGAAGCCGCGACTCTCTCCTTGATATCTGGGATCCTCGCCTCCCTCACTTTCTTCTTGTTGACACCTCATTGAGGTGATAATATGGATAGGGGAACGATCCTCTCACTGTACACAGTTATCTCTGGGTGGCTCCTCATAATTATGGCCCTCTTTCTTACAAAATTGATACTCTCATCCGATCAGGAGGGATTCCTCATCTCAGCTCTCTACGTCTTCATAGGCTTAGCCGCGCTCATCTCAGCCCTCTCATTGTGGTACATGAGCGTTAGGGAACTCTTCCTGAGGGTAAAACTGAATGGGCCCGGGGGGACTTGAACCCCCGACCTCCCGCTTTTCCCCTGGCGCTCTGTAGCGGGAGCCGCCATATAAGGCAGGCGCTCTATCCAGTCTGAGCCACGGGCCCACATAGGGCCAGATGATTGGCCCTCCCTCATTAATATATTTTTCGGTCCTAATGGTGAGGATGCTTCACCTCGCTTCGGGCTCGGGGTATCCGTGAACCTCCCTTCCCGGGGATCCCAGTGGTTAAATTGGGATTGAGCTCAATTGAAGCTCAATCGCGTAGATTATTCGCTTAAAAAGCCTCACTTCCCAAGGGAATGATGCGTATAGAAGCAGCTCAGAAGGTCAGGGTAAAGGAGCTATTAGCCGGCGAATTTGAAGAGGTCTCGATAGAGGGTACTAGGTACTTCAGACTCCCCTGGGGGAGCGTATCGAGGGTGAGGATAATGGGGCTCGTGCTGGACTCCACTATGAAGGAGGATGGATCCTTCGCCACACTCGAGCTACACGATGGTACGGCATCTATACAGGTCAGGGCATGGGACGAGGACGTCAACTCACTCATAGATCCGGATACTGGACGTATTTACGGGACGGGATCCATAATAGATTTGATAGGTAGAGTGAAGAGTTGGAAAGATACCATATATTTATCCCCAGTGTTGGTCATGAAAGTACGAGATCCTAATGCCATCCTCCTGAGGGAGCTCGAGATACTGAGGAGGGAGCTCAGGTTGAGGGGGAAGCCAAAGCTCAGGAATTTAAAGGAAGATATAAAAGTTATAATAAGGGCATTGAAGGAGTTAGGTCCTCTCTCAGCTGAGGAGGTAGCAGATCTCCTCAAGGGAGAGGTCGATGATGTGAGGATGTTGCTAGATGAGATGGTGACATCAGGCTTATTATACGAGAGCAGAGGTAAATACGGTTACGTCGGCCAAAGGTGATAAGATGTCCACGAGGGAAGAGTACATCCAGATGCTAAAAGAAGCTAGGAGCAAGATTCCCGTGCTCGTAACGAGTGGGGAGAGGTTCGTACCGCCCAGAGCGGTGATAACTATAGAGGGGAGGCAGACTCATATAGTCAATTTCAGGGAGATCGCTACTGCCCTGAACAGAGATCCGAAGATGATAGCTAGGTTCCTCTCAAAGGAACTCGGATCACCCTACTTCCTGACTGAAGGCGATAGGAAGCTGATACTCAGCAGGAGGATAGATCCGAAGCAAGTTGAGAATAGACTAGATAGGTTCATCAAGATGTACGTGATATGCTCGCACTGCGGGAGGCCTGATACCACTATAGTTAAAGTGAAGAAGGCTTGGATACTCAGGTGCCAGGCCTGCGGCGCTGAAACCCCTATCCCTAAGTTGTGAGGTGATCACTTGTCGAAGAGAAGGGGGGACAGGGAAGAGGTAGAGAGATCCCTAGATGCTGAGATGGAGGAGCTTCTACCTGCTGATGAGCTTGAGATATTCGGAAGAGTACTGGAGCCTCTGGGAAAGGGACACTTCAGGGTCGAGTGCATAGATAATTCGATAAGGATATGCAGAGTTAGGGGTAAGCTCAGGGGGAGGAGGGCGTGGATCAAGAGGGGGGATATAGTGCTCATATCCCTCTGGCCGTTTCAGAAGACTAAGGGAGATATAGTGGTCAGATACGATAGACAGCAAGTGGAGTGGTTGATAGAGAAGGGCTACGTGCCGCGAGACTGGGCGACCCTGGAGGAGGGCTAGCTTTTGAGCTACGAGGATATTGAGGAGAGGGTAGAGAGAGCTCTGGAGAAGGGGGAGAAGAGAGTAAAGGATGAGGAGTATTACGAGGTTAAGCAGTTGGTCTTCGATGAGAGGACCATTAGGAACCTCCTAAAGTTATTCAATAAGGGAGTGATTGACGATCTAACTTGGATAGTGAGCTCGGGCAAGGAATCTGTAGTTCTAGCCGGGAGAGGGGGAGGGATCGAGCTCGCCGTTAAGATACACAGAGTCTATACAGCAAATTTCAAGAAGTACCTAGACTACATGGATCATAGATTTCCGATTGTCAAGGATAGAGAGAAACTTATTTATCTATGGGCGAAAAAAGAATTCAGAAATTTAAAGAGAATGTCGGAGAGAGGTATCAAGGTACCCAGGCCCATAGATGTGGCCGGTAATATAGTGGTCATGGAGTTCATAGGGGAGGACGCGACACCAGCCCCCTTGCTCAAGGATCTCGAGGAATTGGGGGGCCCTGAGGAGCTGAGGGACGCTATACTGGAGGATGTGAGGAAATGTTATGTGAAAGCAGGACTTGTTCATGGAGATCTCAGCGAATACAACATAATTTACTGGAAAGACTCACATTGGATCATAGATGTCTCCCAGGCAGTAGTAACGGAGCATCCCATGTCCTATTCCCTCCTCATAAGGGACTTGGAGAGAGTGATAATGTTCTTTAAGAGGAAGTACGGGATAGATTCGAAGGACCCTAGGGAACTCGCTGATGAGATAGTGAAGGAGAGGGGATCCCGGTTTGAAGGAGATAAGGATACTGATACCTAAGGAGAGGATAGGAGTACTTATAGGTAAGAAGGGAGTCACTAAAGCTAAGATAGAGGAGCTGACTGGCTCTAAGATAGATGTAGATAGCTCCTCAGGAGAGGTCGTGCTCAGATTTCCCGAGCAGTTAGAGGACCCTCTCCTCCCGATGAAGCTCGAATCCGTCATTAGAGCAATAGGAAGGGGTTTCAACCCCGAGGTCGCGATGAAGTTGCTCGAGGACGATTACGTGCTCGAGGTGATGGACATAAGGAGGTTCGCCGGGGAGACGAAGAACGCCCTGACTAGGATGAGGGGAAGGATAATAGGGGAGAAGGGGAAAGCTAAAACATATATTGAGGAGAGGACGAATACGAAGATATCCGTTTATGGGCATACTGTGTCGATAATAGGGAGGACTTACGATGTGATAGCGGCTAGGGAGGCGATAATCTCCCTGCTGGAGGGATCGATGCACTCAACCGCTTATAGGCTCATGGAGAAGAAGATAGCTGAGATGAGTAAGAGAGCAATAATGGATGAGCTTATGCTCGAGAAAGCCCTGAGAGAAGAGAAAGAATGACTCAAGGGTGGGTTTAATGAGTGAGAGGGTTAAGCTAGAGGAGATAAGTGCAGCAGATTTCTTCTATAGGAACAGATCCCTAGCGGGATTCGACAATCCCGTGAGGGCAACTTATACGATAATCAGAGAGCTCGTTGAGAACTCATTAGACGCTGTAGAGCTAGCGGGCAGGTCCCCTAAGGTGCTCATAGTCATGAGGGAGGAGAGAGAAGGAGGGGAGGAGAGCCTCCCATGGTACAGGATAAGAGTCGCAGATAATGGCATAGGGATGGATCCAGAGGAGATACCCCTGGCCTTCGGTAGGGTCTTCGTGAGCTCTAAATACAGGTTAATCCAAAGTAGAGGTACTTTCGGTCTCGGTGGAACTATGGCCCTTCTATACGGCCAGATCACAACTAATATGCCCTTCAAGATCACATCCGCTAGGGAGGGGGAGCCTGCTTACGAGCTGACGATGATGATAGACATAAGGAAGAATGAGCCGATAATACTGGATAAGAAGATAAGGGGTATCTCTAGGAGATCCTTTACAATAGTAGAATCTACCTTCGAGGGGAACTATCCGAGGGCTAAGAGGAAGATAATAGACTACTTACAGCAGACAGCTATAGTAGTGCCATATATCTCGATAGCTTTCATGGATCCTGAGGGTCGTCTCTACATCTTCCCCAGGAGCACTGAGAAGATCCCTCCCAGGCCTAAAGAAGCGTTATTTCATCCTAAGGGAGTGGATCTGGAGCTACTCCAGAGGCTCCTCAGCTCCACGAGAACTAAGAGTCTGGAGTCCTTCCTCACGACGCACTTCCAGAGGGTGGGGAAGAAGACAGCTAACGAAGTCCTTAAAATAGCTGGACTTCCTCCGGATAAGAGGCCATCTGACCTCACGGATGGAGATATAAGGAGACTCTATGAAGCGCTTAGGAGTTATAAGGAATTCCTACCACCGGATCCGAGCGTCCTCTCCCCCCTAGGTGAGGAGCTCTTCGAATCGGGTATAAAGAAGGAGCTACAACCGGAGTTCGTGAAAGCTATTCAGAGACCACCATCTGTTTATGAGGCCCATCCCTTCATAGTAGAGGTCGCAATAGCTTACGGGGGATTGATAAAGCCTACTGGAGATATACAGTTATATAGGTACGCTAACAAGATACCCTTACTCTACGATGCATCGAGCGATGTCTCCTACCAAGTCATCAAGAGGATAGATTGGAGTATATATGGGATAAAGAATCCTGAGGATGAACCAATTGCATTCTTCGTTCACATAGTATCCACTAAGGTTCCCTTCAAGACCGTAGGCAAGGAGTTCATAGCGAATGTGCCTGAGGTCGCTAGGGAAATAGAGCTAGGCCTCAGGGGATGCGCTAGGGAATTGAGGATATATCTAGGGAGGAAAAGGAGAAAGGAGATGTTATTAAAGAGATATGAGCTCTTTAGGATGTATTATGAGCTGATATCTTGGACCCTGGAGGAGATAATCGGTGAGAGACCCCCTATTGAGAACTTGATAGAGAGGATAAAGGGGAGCTTGGGTGATGAGGATGAGCGCGAGTGATGTGAAGTCTAGAGTCCTGGAGATAGCTAGGGAGGTCGCAGAGGCCATAAAGGAGGGGAAATTCCCAGAATTGGAATACCCTCCGAACACTCAGAGGAACATAGTTTTCGATGAGAGAGTGGGTTACATATTCAAGCCGACTTTCTACGGGAAGATAAAGGGTTCTCACTCTAAGAGCTTGAGGACTCTATCGGGAGTGCTCTATGGGATGAGCAGGGCATTAGATCACTTAGAGAACGGCCTAACGATGACAAAAAGGGATTTCTACTATTTACATAAGGTTGAGAGGCTAAAGGGGACGCTCTTCCCTGAGGATCAGAGGGAGACTGATGCTAGAATTATATTGATGGAACTGATCCTCGGCATGCCGAGAGAAGCCTTCTCCATAACTAGCGACCCTAGAGGATGGATATATGGTGATATAGAACTCATTGATAGATCTGGAAGGGTTCTGAAGGCAGATCAAGTCGGCGAGATGGGGTACTCAGTCCCCCCGAGGCCCGAGAATATAAAGTTCAAGAGGATAGGAGTTAAAGCTGTAGTGGCTGTCGAGAAGGTCGGACCCGCTAAGAACATGATAGAGCTAGGTATACCGGAGGAGAAGAAGATAGCCATAGCCATATTACAGGGACAGGCTTCAAGGAGCATGAGGAGATTCCTCAGGATGCTCTCAGATGAGGGAGTTCCCTTGGCAGTACTGACCGACCTATCCCCTTGGTCCCTCAGGATAGCCGCTACTGTGATATACAATAGCATAAACTCAGCTCATATACCCCACTTAGCTGCACCGGAAGCGAGGTTCATAGGGATATTGACGAGGGATGTTGAAGATGGTTTCTTCAAGGACTACAAATTCGCCTTAGAACCCCTAACTCAAGCAGATTACAAGGCCGCATTGGATAATAAGTCCCTTCCAAACCTTCAGAATGAATTCTGGCAGAAGGAAAATGATTGGTTCCTTCAGAATAAGAAGAAAGCTGAGCTAGAGATATTCAAGGCGATGAGCCCATCAGCTAAGACCCTAAAGGAGTACTTCATCAGGTACCTCAGCGAGAAGCTCGAGCAACACCTGGGCGTAAGTATATGAATTGGAAAAAGGTTTTTATTTGGGTATTCCCCAAATCACTTGCTCCGGTGGTGTAGCCCGGTCAAGCATAGGGGCCTTTCGAGCCCCAGACCCGGGTTCAAATCCCGGCCGGAGCACCAGCGGGGGTTGCCGAGCCAGGTCCAAGGCGCCGGATTCAGGGTCCGGTGGGCGTCAGGCCCGCGTGGGTTCAAATCCCACCCCCCGCATTCGGCGAAGAATCTTCGTTTTTTTTTAAAGAGAGGGTCTCAAGAGATCTCTCAGCCTCGGGTCCTCCATGACCTTAATCCCATTTACAGATCTCTCATTATCCTTAAATAGTATATAGCCTCATCCTCACCTTTCGGCTCGGCAGTTATATAAGAGCTCATTCGAGAGGGGAAGGATATAACCCATCGACAGAACAGCCTCTCTATCGAGCTTGTGTAAAATGTCTTGCAGATAAGTTCATTCAGCTCCTTTGGAAGATTCTCTCAAAATCTTGTTCAGAGCCGGGTTGAGCTCCACGATCTTCGTCTTTCCTTGCGATACTCTCCTCACGAATCCCATGGAATCCAGTCTCTTGAGGATCCTCGAGATCTTACTCTTCGAGAATCCAGTGAGCTCGGGTAGGTCTTTCTGCTCGATCTTCCCATTATTCTTGTATATTATATCTATGAGATCCCTCTCATCCCTATCTAGCTTCTCTAATGCCTCTTCAACCCTAGCCAGGGTTTCCTCATCGTATCCCTCTTCTGGGATATTGATCGGGATGACTTTGCCCTGCCTCCTCATCAAGAGGAGGGAAGCGGCAAAAGTTATACTCGCCGTGATAACATTTGAGATCACTAGCGGGAATATAAGGCCCGTCATATTCTGTTGCTGAAGGGATCCCGTTTGAGGGATGGATTGCTGAGGAGAGATCTGGTCGATCATCTTGAACTCAAGGACGAAGTCCCATCCTCCTCCCCTGGGGTTAGGGAAAGGCATCCATACCGCAACGAGCCTCTCTGATAGGGGGTCCATACTCAGAGCACCTTCCTGACTTATCTTAGTGACACCGGCTCCTCTAGGTAGGATTGCCTCCATTACCGACTTGTTATAATTTAGGGTGACGTTAGGCTTGTAGAACCTGTAAGCAAATCTGTATGAATCATCGAACTTAGCTAGAGCGGTGGTTGGTGTGAGTGTGAAACTGAAGGATATGTTCCTCATATTGCCTGACTTAAGATTCTCCTTAAAGTTTATCAATATAGCATCGCCGAAAGATTCCGTACTAATTCTCTGAGCGGATATATCTTGCGACAATGCTTTCACTGAGGATATCCCCTTAGATGGGCTCTCCATAGAGATCCCTATCGGGATTACCGGGAAGATTATAGATCTAACAGTTCCACTGTAATTCCTGGGGATGCTTAACTCTGCGTTCACTGTCACTTTCACTGATGTATTCTCGAATAGCTCAGCTATGATGCTCATCCTAGTTATGGTCACATCCTGAGGATCGGCTGATGCATTAATCGCGTTGGCTAACGTTAGCAGAAACATCGTACACAACAGGACCTTTGCTATCTGTTTCATGGATCCTCCTCCTTTGTAAAATCTAATGGTGAGCTACCAAATAACTTTATTAATTTATCTCGGCTACAGTCGATGGGTTCTGTGTGGGATCGAGGGAGCTGCTCAAAAGCCTCATGGAGTGGAGGGATCAGATCAGCATGAGGGCATCTTCAGAGACCGTTGAGGTAGTGGTGGAGGGGCCGAAAGATAAGGAGGCGCTCTCACTCCTCGGAATAAAGGCGAATTACACTTATGCTGGGAGCCTCCTGAGGGATCTTAGGGAGTTGGGTGAGAGGAGAGTTAGAGGGAAAACATTTATAATAATGACTGATTTTGATAAAGAAGGGATGAGAATTTATGGGAAATTGAAAACAATTCTAACGCAGTATGGGGGGAGACTAGACGATGGGCCGAGGGATGAGTACAGGAGGAGAGGCTTCCCCAAGCTGATAGAGGAGTTAAGGGGATTCCTGGAGAGGAGGTTCCCGGATTGGGATCTGATGGTAAATTCTCAATTAGATTGATCCTTGAGGCTGAGGTATATCCTACGGAGGATGAGAAGAAGGTAATTCAAGCGATGAAGACTATAGTCCCGTTCAGCGAGGAGCTGGATGATTTTGAGATACAGGAAGGGGAAATTAAGGTGATTAGGGTGACTAAAGATGGTTATGAGCCACTATCAAAACTTAGGAACTCCTTCAGGAGCAACAGAATTTTAGATACTGCGAGGAACTTATTGATATCTAAGAGAGGTGATATCAGGCCGCTGAGGTTCCATAAGCAGGCTGCTATAGTGGGTAGGGTCAGCCTCGTGGATAATGAGGAGTTCTCCCCCTTAGGTGTGATAGTCCTCAGGATATATTACGATGGGGATCCCCTCATCCTCGCGGATTGGCTCACTCCTAGGACAGAGAGAGGTAAGCCGGTAAATGAGGCCACCCTGCAGGATCTACTCTACGGCAGGGGCTAGATCTCCACGGTTAAGAAGTCCTTAGCGACCAAGACCTCCCCATTATATGCTTTCGAAGCCTCCTCCCGAAACTTAAAAAGGTCTTCATCTGAGTACCTAGCGCTGAAGTGCGTCAAAATCAATCTCTTGACGCCAGAGGCACTAGCGACCTCTCCGGCTTCTAGGGCTGTGCTATGTCCCGTTGACTCCGCCCTATCCTTCAGCTCATTTAAGTAAGTCGCTTCATGTATCAGTAAATCAGCATCCCTTGAAGCCTTTATCACAGATTCAGTCGGCCTAGTATCCGAGGAATAGACGAGCACGGATCCTCTCCTAGGCGGTCCCATCACATCGCTCGGGTTCACGATCCTCCCATCAGGTAACTTAACAGCATAACCTTTCTGCAGAAAACCCCTCATAAAAACAGGAACACCGAGTTCATCAGCCTTCTTAGGATCGAACTCGCCAGGTCTATCCCTCTCCTTTATCTTCACGCCATAAGTCTCGAAACCATTGTGATTAACTTCGAAGAACTCTAAGGTGAAATTTCCCAATCGCATCTCACCCCTCTCTATCCCTATGAAGTTGACCTTGAAGCCGGGCTTGGATCCAGTTCCCTCCATCATGGAGATGAGCAGAGGTTCTAGGCTCCTGGGCCCTATTATGGTCAGCTCCGATCCTTTCCTCAATATCCCCAATGTCTGTATCAGAGGGAAGAGTCCGAAGAAATGATCCCCATGGAGATGAGTTATCACAACTTTATCTATATCCATTATGCTCTCCTTTGCCATTATCATCTGTCTCTGTGTCCCCTCTCCGCAGTCAAGGAGTATAGAGTCCCCAATGGTCTTCACAAGTATAGCTGGAAGCCCCCTATCCTTAGTCGGAACAGCGGAGCTAGTGCCGAGGAACTTTACCCTCACAAGTTGAGAGGGATGCTGAACATATAAAAACGGTTCTAAGGGAAGCTAAGGCAATTTACCCACCCAGATCCTCCTCACTAGGGATCTATGCTCCCTCAAATCGAAGAAGTTCACAATATCAATTCCCGCATCCTCAAAATCCTCCCTATCTAGGAACTCCTTTGGTAGAGAGATAGAGATCCACCCCCCTCTCCTCAAGTACTCCGGGACCTTAGAAACGAACTTATTCGCGAGTTCCCTCGGAACGTAAGGGGAGCTGCTCATCCTACCATAGGGAGGGTCGGTTACGATCCTATCGACGCATCCCTCGAGCTCGAGCGAGAGGGCATCCCCGACTTGAAGTTCATAACCATCGAGGAATCCGTAAGTCATGAGATTATTCTTAGCTTGAATAACCAACTTCTCGTTTATATCTACTCCTATTAACCTAGCCCCAACAGATAGTATCTCCAGAGCTATACCCCCGACTCCGAGGAACGGATCTAGGACTAAATCACCTCTCCTCGTCCTGGCTAGATTCACCATAGCCCTAGCCAAAGTCGGTCTCATCGATGCTGGATGGACGTAAGGCCTAGCTGAGACCTCCTTCACTTTGAAGAGTGATCTATCGACTTCCCCCTCCTTCAAATATACTACTATGTGATCGGATGTAATCACAGCGATTATCTCGATCTCCGGATCCTCGAGGTCCACTTTAGCTCCTTCATTATTATCAATAACCCAACCCCCGATCCTCTCCTCGACATCCTTCCTTTCGATCCATTCACAACTCCTCTCTACCCTCACACACGTGACTCTGAACCTGCCCGAGATCAGGGTTGTCTCAAGTTCGCTAAGAGCTCTCGGGAATTCAGAGCAGTGAAATAAACCTAATAGCTTACCGAAGCTCCTCGTGAATGAGAGTCTCTCAGATAGGATGCGGAAAAGACCCTCGAATGGTTCTAGATCCAATAGTAGGCAAGACTTCATCTCTCCGATGGTCTCATATCTCACATTCAATGCCTCGAGAGTCGCTTTAACCTCCTCCTTTGGGATCTCAGGGTGCTCTCCCGAGAGAAGGAATGCCGTCCTCATATTCCCTCAGGATCCTCTCTAACTCATTTATTAATTCCCCTAATCCATCCCCTCGCTCAGCCGATATCCTCAAAGCCCTAATTCTCATCCCTTCAAGTCTCCTCTCAGCTTCAGGGAATTTCCCATCCTCAATATCGCACTTGTTAAGGGCTACGAGGTAAAGCTTAGGTAAGCTCTCCATCAGCTCCTTGAGGAGGGATAGCTGACTATCGAGAGAGTAACCACATGTCTCCGTCGGGTCCATCATGTATATGACTGGCCCTCTCAAATGCCTCAGAGCAGCTATAGCTTGTAGCTCCATCTTATTCCTCTCTGAGAGAGGTCTATCGAGGAGACCGGGTGTATCAACGAACTGAACCCTTCCTATAGATGTTTCTCCGTGTCCTATTATCAGACCCTTTGTCGTGAAAGGGTACGGCGCGATCTCAGGCTTTTTCGTCGTCAATTTAGATAGAAGAGTGCTCTTTCCTGTGTTAGGCATCCCAGCTATTATGACCACAAGTGAACTCGTATCGAAATCTGGGAGATCCCTCAACTTGGGGATAGAGTCCCTCAGGAAATCGATCTCTTTCCTAACCCTCCTCAGGACAGAGGCTGCTCTACCTAGGAACTCCCTTCTCAGCTTCGCCATCCTATCGGGGTCACTTTCTCTCCTTATAGAGGAATAATAAAATCTAGAAATCCTTTTTATTGTAATAGAAGCCCAGAAGATCGCTCCGAGAGAATGCTTAATTTCGTCCACCCCCGCGAGGACGTCGAGGAGCTCTCTGTAGAACGGATCTATTTCATCTATATTCGGAAAATTTTTAACAAAACTTTCCAATTTTAGTGATATTGTATCAGCTATTGACTGAATTCTCCTTATTTCTTTCTCTCTTATCGATGATATCCTATCCCTCCTCCTCTTAAGGGACTTCCCCTTAGAGAAAGCCCTCCTGAAGGAGATCTCAATTAGGTCCTCGACCGTAGGGGGCTCCACGGTGGATGAGAATGGATTTACCAAATTATCATCCCAAGAAGAATAAGAGAGCATTATAAATCAATATTAAAGCGAATGGTGCAGATATAGTCCAAGTGAGTTTCCTAGCTAGTTTATCATCCATGTAAAAGCTCAAGATCTCGGAGAGTACGAGACCGCCATCGAGGGGTAGAATAGGCAATGAATTTATCGCTGCTAGTCCTATACTGAATATCATAGTCAAGAGGAACAATTCGAGTAGTTGGATTGAGAGTCCAGCTGGCATAGGGACTGAGGGATCGAAGTAAGGGATGGGCGAAAGTTGAACACCTAAATAAGGTAGCTTTGGATCATCAGGTCTAGAGCCGAGCCTAACTTTGAAGCTACCCTTATCAGTGATGATATATACCTCATCCCCTGGTTTAAACTTCCTCAATGCTTCCGAGAGGCTACTGGGGTCTCTGACGCTGTAACCACCTACAGCCCTTATCACCACGCCCTCAGGTATCAAGCCCTCGGAAGGTCCTCCCTCGAATACCCTCTCAACGTAGACACCAGAGGGCCTAGCTGAGCTCAAGTCTAAGGAGAAACCCGGGAAGATGAGTATAGTGATCATTAAGAAGACCAAAAACGTCATGAAGTTCGAGAAGATGCCAGCAGAATAGATTCCCATCCTCTTAGAGCGGTTGAGTTTCCTCAGGGATCCCTCATCTGGCTCGACGAATGCTCCTAGAAGGAAGAAGAGGACGAAAAATGCTATCTTCTTCACCGGGACTTCGAAGCGGTAGCTCATAACTGCATGCCCGAAGACCTCATGAGTTAATAGCACGATGAATATAGAGAGGAGGGAGGGGACCGTTATATCTAACGTAACTCCCGGTATAACTGGGACTATCTGAGCGACCTTAGGGCCGAATAAGGAATCTATAGTTATCTTCACTAAGTAAATAGACGATATGATAGATAAAACTACTGTAAGGACTATTGATAGCTTGTAGAGCGGTCCAATTAATCTTGAAATGAGGCCAATGGGCTTGGATAGGAGCTTTGGATCTGTGGATATCTCCAGGTAAAAGAATCCGACTTTGAAGCGCTTAACTCTCTTCCTCCCAAGTAATATGCCGATCGCGTATAAAACTAACCAAAAGAGGATGAGGTTCCTCAGGAAGGTGGGTAAATCTGTCATTAGCTAGCCCCTCAGTATCTCACTGAGTATCTCCGCGAGAGCGTAAACTGAAGGTATATGCACGTACTCATCCGGGGAGTGGTGATTCCCACCGGATGGTCCCATTATGACTGCCTTTATGTTTCCCAGCTTGCTTAAGTAATTCGCATCGGATACTGTCCAGTAGACGGAGGTCTCGAGCCTCCTCCCGATCACGCTCTTACAAACTCCCTGAATGTACTCCACGAACTCATCGTTTTCAGGCAATTCATAGGGCTCCATGAAGGGAGTTGGCCTCTTCATAAGGGAGATAGATACTTTAGCCTTGAGCTCCGGGGTCTTCCTGAGGTACTCCATGAACCTCTTCCTTATCACTCCGGGATCCTGGCCGGGTGGGTAGTGCCTATCTAACCTAACTAAGCACCTATCCGGATGGGCTATTATTAACTCAGGGGACTTTATAGTCAGAGGGGCGACGCTTCCACCTATACCATCTACTCTAGGGAGCTCTATAGCCCAAAGTATTATCTTAGCGGCCTCTATTATAGCGTTAACGCCAGCCTCCTCAGTTCCCAAAGATGAGACTCCTACCACATCTACATCGAACACGAACCTCCCGTAAGCCCCTCTGAATATCCTCATGTTCGTTGGCCCTGCGACTATCGCGCCCCTCACTTTCGGAAGCAAGTTGCTCCTCAAGAGCTCATAGGTCCCCCTGCTGAACCCCTCAGCATCGCAAACAGCTGCTAATACGACGCCCTTCCCCTCACCCTCTGGGAGGCTCATAATAGCTTCTATCATCGCTGCTAAGGCGCCCTTATCGTCGTAAGCCCCCAATCCATAGAAGGTATCGCCCTCTAACTCTCCCCATGGGTTCCTAGTCCAATCCGAATATAACTCGAATGTGTCTGTATGAGCTAAGAAGAGGATATTATCCTCCTTCAGGTTCTTGAATGCTATCAAGTTTCCGGCGCAGTCCTTGACAGGTTGATGCACAACTTTATCGGTATACCTAGCTAGTAGATCCTGGAGGTAGTATACGAGCTCTCCCTCCTTCCCCCTGAAGCTCTTTATCCCTACTAGATCAATTAATATGTTTTTCAATCTCTCCCTATCTATCTGGCTCATTCAAAATCTCCTCATGCTGTCCTAACAGGTACGAACTCCATCCTGCTTCCCTTACTCGTTATTATGAGGAGATCTATGCCATCACCGGAGAGGGCATCTCTAGATATAGCTTCCCTCATAGCCCTCTCAGCGAGCTCAACGGCTTCCTTCTCGCTCATACCTTCCCTAAAGAACCTCTCCAGTATTCCCGTCGCTATCTGGGCTCCGCTTCCCACAGCAGAGAAGTTCTCCTCCATTAAGCCTCCCGCGGGATCTAAGACGAATATCTTGGGGCCGCTATTATCTATTCCCCCGACGACGAGTTCAGCGTAATATATCCCACTGAATCTTCCCTGATAAAGCATTATTGAGAGCAACTTCGCGACATTCGTTGGAGTAGCAGCTTTCTCATTCTCAAGCTCATACATAGTTATGTTATACTTTAGGACATCCACGAGCTCCTGGAAGTCGCCGGGTAGACCGGCTGTAGACACACCTACTCTCTCATTTATCAGGAATACCTTTCTAGCGGACTTACTCAGGATGAATCCATTATAAGAGACTCTCCTATCTGCAGCTAGCACGACTCCTCCATCAAATCTGAGCCCCAGGGCTGTCGCTAGTACCACCTTAACACCCCTCTTTCATATAAGCCCCGGGCGGGATTCGAACCCGCGCCCTCCGCCTTACCAAGGCGGCGCTCCGACCGGGCTGAGCTACCGGGGCCCACTTAAGTCAACTTGACTCATTTATAAATAATACCGGGATCCCCTGGGGAGTTTGAGGAGAATCGATATCGTGACTAAAACTATCACTAGAATTGAGATATATGGCAGAAGCTTCATAAAATCAACGCTCTCCCTTATCTCAACTTCAATTTTATCCCCCGGACTGAAGTAACCTGCGTAAGCAGTCGATAGCGTAGTTATATATATGAAAGTCCCTTCATCATCCTCGAACCAATTTGAGTATAAACTCGGTTTATCAGAATCGATAGAAGGAGATCCTCTCTCAGGTACCCTCAAGAATATAGTTGGCGTCTCATTCATGATCCTTATCCGATAGACCCCCTCTTCCTCTCTCACCTCGAAGGGGAGGTTATTCGGCCTCAACTTGAGGGTAGGATCTCCTAAGAGTAGCTCATTCGCAGCTCCCTCACCGGACTTACCTCTCGATTCCCTTATGCGTAAGTTGTTCACTATCCTGACGGCATCCCCCAAGCTCTCCCCACTCATCAGAAGCATTAACATTAGATCCGGGTAAGAAGTCCCGAACTCCGAGCCGACGCTGAATTCCACCTTAGTTGAGCCTATGTATGCTAGAGCGCCTGAGTCCAGGAAGGAGTAAGCAACGGATTCCTCAGGGTTGATCAGGTCTTCGAACTTGAGGGTATCACATGAGAGCGTAATTATTATAGATCCGGGGATTATCGAGCCCCTTATAGTAGAAGCTGTGATCACGGGATACTCGTCAGATTTCAGGGCCATAACGTAAGGGTTCCCGTGGAGCGATAGGTAAATGATGCTCCTACCCCTTAACAAAGATCTGGCGAGATCCCCCGTCAAGTTCGAGTAGCTTAAGTCGGGGTGGTAGATCTTAGAGGGCAGGCCCATGAGAGAGGAGATTCTTTCGACCTTCCTCGCGAGGGGGAGATCCTCAACTAGGGAGATCCCGACCAATTCACGGGGAACCTGAAGTAATTCGCTAGCTAAGAGCATGAGGAAAGGTGTTTCTATATAGTTCCCAGTGATGAAGCCGAAGGAAGTATCTATATACGGGTCATCATCTATTTTCGTCATTATCTCCAGCAAACGCGTGTACCTCTGATAGTTATCCTTGGTGAGGGGCCTCGTCACCACGATGACATACGAGACGTTCCTCAAGAGCGAAGGATCGAAGTTAAATTCAGCGTCTAAAAGGGATGCATTCCTCAACAGAGCTGTGTAACTCGCCAGAAAGGAGTATTCGATTCCATCTGAACTGTAGAATAATACGGAGACATCTCTTCCCCTCGAAAGTTTGTCCTCAAACTTATCAGTGTCATTGATCAGGGCAAATATGTCCCGGACCGAGATCTCTTCGAGAGATTCCGATGCGTAGAGGAGAGCATAAGCCAGCTTGTGTGGATCTAGCTTCTCAATAAGTTTATCATTATATTCATCTTTAGGTACTATATTAAATGGAACATCGTAACTGGAAATTATATTTTTCAGCCTTTCAGTATTACTTGTTAATATAATTCTCATATTTCCCTCCTTAACACGTGGAAGTGTTGGGATTAAGCTCGCTAAACTCTCAGATACTAGGATACTGACTCCATCATGCTCGGAGGATACGGGGATACATTGAAGTACTATCATCAGTATCAAGAATTGAGCTCTCAAGCTCTCACTTCTCTTCACACATCTTCCTGAGCATGACGATGTAGTGCGAGTTTCCGAAACCGTATTCCCTGATAACTCCCTCCAGATCATGGGAGATGAAGCACGGACTGTTACAAGTGGGAGTTCTCTTCACGTAGAAGGCCACTATTCTCCACTCATCATCTCCCTTCATCATCCCAGCGAGCTCCGGGAGCTTCCGCTTGGACGAGAGGATCCCCTTGAGGAAAGCTATAGTAAGATCTGATATAAATTTTAATGATTTTTCCGATGAATATCCATAAAATTTCGCTAAATCTCTCACAGCGGAAGAGATAGCCCCCTCTAGATCCTCCACTTCCTCCCCCATGGAACACCCGACTATCGCGTGTTACGCACTTAAAATGATGCCTCTCGAAGACCGCTAAATTATGAGAGAAATACCTTATATGCGGCCGCCGGGATTTGAACCCGGGTCTCCGGCTTGGAGGGCCGGCATCCTGTCCAGGCTAGACTACGGCCGCCGTCCTACGTTATAGTAGCGATCTAAAAACATTACGACCTAAGCCCTCCCTCAGGACCGCTACCCTCCAGTGAGCTAGTTACTGATTTTAGGTAAAAAATATTATAAAATACAGTATAGTAGAAAGTCATATAATATTATTAGAATTTTTTGTTAATTTTATATAAAATAAATCGGTAAATATAAAAATTATTCCTGGCGTATTACCCAGCCTATAAGCTTGACGAAAGATTTATATATAATACTTTCGGATTATCTTCGGCAATATGCTAATGGGGTGGTGAGTCAACTGCCTAAGGAATCCGAGGGGCGGGATGCCCCAGATTCTCCCGGTGAGGAGATCAGGTGCCCTAGATGCGGTAGTAAGAATGTTGTCGAAGACCCGAATACTGGGGACCTAGTCTGTCAGAACTGCGGGTTGATACTGGATTCAAGTGCACTAGACTTCTCTAAGGATTGGAGAGCCTTCGATTCGGATGAGTATATTGAGAGAGCTCATGCTGGTGCTCCTATAACTCCTCTAAGACCCGGATTTGGTCTAGACACCGATATAGTTCTCACTAAGGGGGCCAGTAAGAAGTCCGTGAATCTCCTGAAGAGAGCTCAGAAGCACGCTGCAGATTCCAAGGAGAAGACGATAGAGCCAGCCCTTAGGAAGATAAGGGATGCAGCAGATTCCCTAGTCCTCCCGCAGGAGACGATAGAGGATGCAGCAACTCTCTATAGAATGGCTGCTAGGGCTGGACTCGTTAAGGGGAGGAGTATGGATGCGATGGTAGCTGCCGTCATTTACGCTGCTTGTAGGAGGACAGATGTGCCAAAGACTCTGGAGGAGATATCAAAATTCTTCGCTTTGGAGGAAAAGGAGATCGGAAGGAGCTTCAGGTTCCTCTTCAGGAAATTGGGGATACAGATCCCTCCACCCAAGCCTGAGAACTTCGTCTATCTGATAGCATCTAAGCTCTCGCTACCGGAGGAAGTGGCGACGCAAGCAATCAGGATAATAAAGATAGCGAAAAGGAACGGAGCTACTATGGGGAGAGAACCCGTTGGAGTAGCAGCGGCAGCAGTATATATGGCGTGTCAGGAGCTGGGGCTTCATAGGACGCAGAGGGAGTTAGCACAAGCAGCTAATGTCACAGAAGTCACAGTTAGGAACAGGTATAAGGAGCTGATAGCGAGAGCTAGGAACGATTGGCTCGAGGAGATAGGTGAGGAGAAGCTGAACGAACTGAGGAGGAGAGTAGCGGAGTACATGAAAGTCTCGCAAGCCGCTCAACCCGTTAAGTAATATATAAAAAGGTGTGCATGACTCAGGCTCGGGAGGTGCTCGATTGTACCAATGCCTGAGATGCGGGTACATCTTCACTAAGGAGGAGATGGAAGAGTACTTCAAAGACTTCAAGTGTCCTAGGTGCGGTTATAGGATATTGAAGAAAGTGAGGAAGGAGGAACCGAAAGTAGTGAAGGCGATCTGAAATGAGTGGAGGTAGATCTATAAAGAGGGAGATAATATCCCTAATCGCAATACTGATATTATTCCTACTGATATTCCAAGTGATAATCCCGAATATCTCCGGAGTACCTACGCCATTCACTGTAGTGACCTCAGGTTCTATGAGGCCCACTTTAGAACCAGGGGATTTCATAATAGTCGTGGGTTGCGATCCCTATCAGCTCAAGGAGGGAGATATAATAGTTTTCAAGGTCCCCTGGTCTGAGAACATGATAGTTCATAGGATAATCAAGGTAGAGAGAGGGCCTGATGGACCTATCTTTTATACGAAGGGAGATAATAATTTGATAGCGGATCCAGGGTATAGGAAGCCCTCAGATATATACGGGAAGGTCCTGACGGATGAGAGGGGAAACGTACTATTTAGGGTGCCCTGGATAGGTTACTTCCTCGAGGTGCTCCAGATACTCCCAGTGAAGGTGGCACTAGCTGGTCTCATCGTCGGTTACCTGATATACGATTACTCGAAGGAGATGAAGTTAAGATCGGATGAACTTCAAGGGGACTCCTAGCCCTGAGCGTACGCGAAGGGGTCTCGATAATCGTGATATGCGTGAGCACCTACTTATATATAGTGGTTACCGTGCCTTAAATAGGAATGTGATATATGGTGAAAAATCATGTCCCTCGAAAGCGATGAGAGGGGGGATTCTTCCGAGGTAATCTCAGAGGAGGAGAGGACCCAGAGGATTCTGAAGGGTATTAGAGAACCGGAGATCGCTATACAGAATGTAGTATCTTCGGCCGATATAAGGCAGAGGTTGGACCTTCATGAGATATCTAGGAGGATTAAGAAATCTAGGTATGATCCAGAAAAATTCCCCGGGCTCGTTCTAAAGATAGATGAACCAAAAGCAGCCTTATTACTTTTCAGTAGCGGTAAGTTCGTTTGCACTGGGACGAAATCTGTTGAGGAATCGGCTAAAGCCATAAACGCAGCGATAGAAGTGCTCCAGAGACACGGGATAGAGGTGAGAGGGAGGCCCCTGATAAAAGCGGAGAACATAGTCGCCTCAGCTAGACTTCACGTCAAAGTGGATATAGAGAAACTCGCTCTTGAGCTTGAAAATACTCTCTATGAGCCCGAGCAATTCCCAGGCCTCATTTTCAGGATGAAAGATCCGGATGTAGTGTTCCTCATATTCGCCTCAGGGAGTCTCGTTTGCACGGGGGCTAAGAAGGAATCGGATGTGAAGAGAGCTGTATATAAGCTCAGGGATATCTTAGCCAGGAAGGGATATCTAGTATTCGAGTAATACCTCATATTTTTATTTTACGATGGTGAATGAAGGGGGGAGATCATGGTAAGAACGACGGTCTCCGTCATAAAAGCAGATATCGGGAGCCTCGCGGGCCATCATATCGTTCATCCCAAGCTTAAGGAGATAGCTGTGAGCGAACTAGCTGAAGCAAAATCCTCGAGAATTATAGAAGATTTCTACGTTACCTCTGTTGGGGACGATCTCCAACTCATAATGACGCATAGGAAGGGAGTGGATAGTTCTGAAGTGCATGGATTGGCGTGGGAAGTATTCAAGAGATGCGCTGATGCAGCTAAGGAGCTGGGCCTATATGGAGCGGGCCAAGATCTGCTTAAGGACGCTTTCTCTGGGAATCTCAAGGGGATGGGGCCGGGAGTGGCTGAGATGGAATTCGAGGAGAGGCCCTCCGATCCAATAGTAGTCTTCATGGCTGATAAAACTGAACCAGGAGCCTTCAACCTGCCGATATTTAAGATATTCGCGGATCCCTTCAACACAGCTGGGCTCGTTATAGATCCCAAGCTGCATTCAGGCTTCATATTCGAGATAATGGATGTCATTGAGAGCAAGGTAGTGGAGCTATCCTCCCCTGAGGATATGTACGATATATTATCGATAATAGGGACGCCCTCGAGGTATGTGATAAGGAGGGTCTTCAGGAAGGTCGATAGGGAAATAGCGGCTTCGGTAAGCACGACGAGGCTCAGTTTAATAGCTGGGAAGTACGTGGGTAAGGACGATCCCGTCGCGATATTAAGAGCTCAAGCAGGATTCCCAGCATTGGGCGAGATACTTGAGCCATTCTCCTTCCCCTTCCTAGTAGCTGGATGGATGAGGGGCTCTCATACAGGCCCTCTGATGCCAGTGAGTGAGAGAGACGCGAGGCCGACTAGGTTCGATGGCCCACCTAGGATAGTGGCTCTGGGATTCCAAGTGAAGGACTCGAAGCTCATAGGGCCTAGCGACCTCTTCTCAGACGTGGCTTTCGATGAGACCAGGAGGATGGCGAACTTTATAGCTGATTACATGAGGAGGCATGGTCCCTTCATGCCTCACAGACTGGGCCCGGAGGAGATGGAGTACACTACGCTCCCGGAGGTCCTGAAGAAATTGGAAGGAAAGTTCAGGCACGAGTGAATGAAGCTATTGGCTCAGCTAACTCCCTTATTTTTCTTTGAGGATCCGGGCTTTTCGTTACTGCTGAGGCCACAAGGATGCCATAACTTCCCAGTTCTAGAGCAGCTTTGACATCATCACCACTCGATATACCAGCGCCGCAGAGGAGTGGTATAGCAGAATTCACTACTCTAACGGACCTCAGCGAGTTCAATATCACCTCTGGCTTCGCTTTAGATACTGGAATTCCGCTACCTATGAGCTCAGGCGGTTCTACAGCTATCGCATCTGGCGATAAAGCAGCGACAGCAGCTGACTCAGATGGAGTCGGTGAGCAAACTATGGAGAGGAGCTTCAAATCCCTCATCATGCGTATAGATTCGGATATATGCCTCAGAGAGATTTGCTTCTCCGAATGATTTAGGAGAGAGCCGCTCGCACCGGCTTCCTTCACTAAACTGGGGGGGACGTGTCCTGTATAAGCGCCTGCTGGTATTGGGTCCACATGTTGAGCGAATACAGGTATCTCAACGGAGGAGGAGACATACCTGAGATCTACTATATTCGGGGATACTCCTATCAGAACCCCGGTCTCCCTCCAGATCCTCTCAGCTGACTTTGATATCTCAATTGCCCTATCGCCCGATGACTCCACGTACGCCTTGAAGTTTATCAGCAGCCTGGGTATATGCATAAGTCACAAGGGCAAAGCTAATTTATTAGACTATCTTATTGCTTGATGCATCTCGAACTAGATGAGGGGTCATTCTTAGTCAGGTTGGCGAGGATGTCCATAGTCTCGTTCTTCACGAATAGGGAGATCTTGGAGATAAAGCCACCATATCCGAAGCTCGAGGAGAAATCAGGTGCGTTCGTAACCTTGAATACATATCCTGAAGGTGAGCTCAGGGGATGTATAGGGTTCCCGGAGCCTATATATCCTCTATATAAGGCGGTCGTGAGGGCTGCGTTAGCAGCAGCATTCGAAGACCCCAGGTTCCCTCCTCTATCCGAGGATGAGATCGATAGGGTCACTATCGAAGTCTCAGTTCTCACTCCCCCAGAGAGGATAGACACGATGGTGAGCAGAAGAGAGGAACTTCCAGAACTCATAGTTGTAGGAAAACATGGGTTGATAGTGAGAAGGAATCGTTTTTCCGGGCTTCTCCTTCCGCAAGTAGCTGTTGAGTACTCCTGGAGCCCTGAGGAGTTCCTAGATCAGACATGCATCAAGGCTTGGATGCGCCCGGGTTGCTGGCTCTCAGAGGGCACTGAAGTCTACAGGTTCTCAGCATTAATTTTCACTGAGGAAAGCCCCAATGGAAAGGTAGTAATCAGGGAACTAGGATAAATGCTGAGAGCTTATATATCTCCCCTAGGTATAGGATACGGTCACGCCTCTAGGTGCGCGAACTTAGCTGATAGATTGATAGAGGAGGGATTCTCAGTATATTTTTCAGCGAGGGGGGATGCTTATTCTTACCTAAAGGCGAGTAAGTTCGAGGTGCTGGGAGGAGGGGATGAGATCCTATGGAAGAGTAAGGAAGATGGGTCTCCAGATTTCTGGGGGACTCTTAAGGATCCGAATATACTCAGAGAATTCATATCTCAGATCTTAGAGGAGAAGAAGAATCTTGAAGCAATATCTCCTGATGTAGTGATCTCTGATTCTAGACTACAGACACTCATCGCATCAGAGTACTTAGGCCTCCCCACGGTCTCAGTGCTGAATCAACCTAAGCTACTACTTCATCCCCTCATAATTGGGTGGAGAAGGGAGATCCTCGGGAGATCTCTAGCTAAAAAAGTCGAATTTATAGTAAATTCTATGATAACTAGGTTCTGGGCTGTTTCTCAAGCTACTATAGTTGCGGATTTTCCCCCTCCCTTCAACATATCTAAGTATCACACATCAGACCTCCCTAAAGCACTAATGGATAGGCTCGTCTTCTCAGGTCCCTTACTCGAGCCCAAATGCAGTGAAGGGGAAGGAAATGTAGTTTTGATAATGATATCGGGGCCAGAGGCTGAGAGGAAGCCTTTAATCTCAGAGCTTTTGGATTTCATGAGGGAAGTGCCAGAGGACCTGAGAGGGCTGGAGTTCGTCATCTCTCTAGGGGATCCCGGGGATCTAAGGATAGAGAAGCTATCTGATAGAGTTACAGCTTACAGCTGGCTCCCGAATAAGTGGGATTTCCTCTCCAGGGCTAAGGTCGTGGTCTCAAGAGCGGGCCACACGATAATTTCAGAGGCCCTTCTCTGCGGAAAACCGCTGCTACTTATCCCAGTTCCTGGTCAGACGGAGAAGATCGAGAACGCGAAGAGCGTTCAGGAATTAGGGCTGGGAATCAACTTAGAGCAGGAGAAAATTAAAAAGGAATTCTTTAATCATCTGAGGATCCTCCTTGAGGACGATGGGTTCTCGAAGAGAGCTATGGAATTCAGGAAAAGGTTCTCAAACTGGGATTTCTTGGGAAGGGCTGTAAGCGTGATTGAGAGCGTTATCTATTGACTTCGAAGGATATACATTAGCTCATAGTTACTTAATTTTTCAAAGGATCCTCCGAGCTTGAAATTGAATGCGGGGGGTGGGATTCGAACCCACGCGAGCCTGATGCTCACCAGCTCCTAAGGCTGGCGCCTTGGACCTCTCGGCCACCCCCGCCACCATCACCCAACTGGACATCTATTTAATCGTTCCTCCATCTAGAACCCACTGCATAGATGAGTTAAGCGATCAATCTAGGATACTCCTCATCACGCGTTGGATCTGCCTTATGTCATCTATAACGAAGTATTTGCTGCCCCCGATTCTCGCTATCTCCTTGCATAGGACAGATCCTCTTGAATCCCTCTTCCCTCTCGTATGAATGACGCATAAGTTCTTGAAACGCCTCGCGACTTTCCTAGGATCCTCGCCCACGTTATACTCCCCATCAGTTATGAGGAGGTACTTAGGGTTCTTGAGATGATACGATATCTCTAATCCCTTTTTGAGGCCATCTGATATGTTTGTATATCCGATTGGGACTAAATCAAGTATCTCCTCAATTACTTTCACAGAATCCTTATTCTCCATGGGAGATTTTATCACGAAGGCTGTGCTGTTGAATCCCACCACACCATACCTTCCGCCTCTCAGCTTATGAGATGCTATAGCTGCTATCATCATCGCTACTAATATCTTCTTTCCGGTCATCGATCCACTCGAATCCAAGATCATTATAAGGGACTTATCCCTTCTCCTCTTATCGGAGGCCACTATATCCTCATACCTCATTTCATCAACTTTCTTGCATCTCTCTATCATCCTCTCAATGGTTTTCTCGAGATCGAACTCCATTCCCGGAGAATAGGCCCTCGAATATTCCTTAGAGTTCACTGAAAACCCTCTCGAGTCTCCAGATGAAATCTTTATCACTATTTTAGCTATCAATCTCTTGAAGAGAGATCTAGATCTCTCATTGAGCTTCCATCTCACCTGCCTATACAACTTAACAGCTGCTTCCGGATCCCTCTCCATCGAGAGAATTGCTCTCTCTGGAAAACCACTCTCAGAGATCAATTCAGCTACTAATATCTGGCTGTAGTTTGAGAGAGCCAAGAGACCATTCAGGTTGCCATTAATCAGATAATAATTTGCTATTTCCTTCATTTTATCGTAATCTAAGCTAGTGAACTCCCTCTGATGATGTATATGAGTTTTCTCGAATTCAAACGTCATCGGGACCTTTGCAGGTCCCTCTGGATGGGAAAATCCCCCTTATATCCTCCTAAAACCGATCTGACAAGTTCTTTCACTAAGCTCTCCTTATCTACGCTGGAATCACCTGTCTCTATCCTCTGAGGTAGTGTCATTAGGGCCGAGGTGTACCATTTCTCATCCCCACCGTCCATCAGACTCGTTATCCTCGCCAAATCTATTGAGGAGCGGACGGAACATCCCCTAATTATGATAGGATGCTCCCTAGTCTTCCTCACTATATCAACGCTTATCTCAGCTATACTCTCCTCTACATCGGGTACTTGAGCCTTAACTATCTCTATCTCCTCCTCCCTGCTCGGATACCCTAACTTTATCAGGACGAACCTATCCCTCAAAGCTTCAGATAATCTATAGACCCCTATGTCCTCCTCAGGGTTCTGAGTAGCTATTATCAAGAAGCCTTCCTTAGCCCTCAGAGTACCTAGGTGAGGTATTTGAATTATCCCCTCATCCATAGCTGGTAATAATGCATTCTGAGCGGATTCGGGGAGTCTATTCAGCTCATTTATGAATAAGATCGATCCCGAGAGAGCAGCTCTCGTTAGCGGACCTGGTACGAAGGCTTCCTCAACGTATCCCATCTTTAGGACGATAGGTGGGTCCCAATAACCGAGGAGCTTGTTCTCATCTAGCCTCTCATCACCATCTATCCTTATGAAATCTCTACAGAGATACTCAGCAAGGGCTCTCGCTAGGAATGTCTTTCCGACACCTACTGGGCCCTCTAGAAGTATGTGCTTTCTCCCTCTGGCAGCTATTAACATTTTAGCTAACTCCTCTCTCCTACCGACTATCCCAAATCTCCTTCTTATCTCCTCAACTTCCCTGCTCAGTTCCTTCGTCAGCATTCCCCGTATATATGTATTACAGATATTTTAACCTTGAAGTCTAGGTGCGTCATCATCAATAAAAATTTTAATAATAAGTCAGACTCTATGGAAAAATATTACCACTATTTAGCAGGCAATCTATATATGCGCTCACTACACGGAATACATCATCTGGGCTGAGTACAGTGGTATCTATCACGAGATGAAATGGGCTCAGATCCTTACCGATATCGAATCCATATAGAGCCTTATATATCCTATAGCTCCTCTCCTCCTTAATCATTATCCTCCTCTTAGCTTCCTCTATACTTATCTTATCCCTTTCGGCAACCCTAAGTGCTCTTGACTCGAAATCCGCTTTTAAAAATATCTTTATACAGGAATCGCAGTCTAAAAGATAGGCCATCGTCCAGGAATCCAAAATATATCCACCTTCCTTAGCGAGTTCCATCAGCCTCCTATCGACCTCTAGATCGTACTTTGAGTCCTCAAGTCTACGCTCCAGCGCTAATTCACCCTGTTCTCTCTCCCACCAACCTGGATCTCCCAAGCTCTCCTTCCCCGCAATTATCTCCTTCAGTATCTCCCCACCGGATACGACTTTGAGCCCATATCTCTCTGCTAGCTTCCTCGCTAGTGTGCTCTTTCCCGTACCAGTCATACCGGAGAGGCATATGTTGAACATAACTCACACCCTATACCAATGGCCAGAGCAGATCATCGACCCTCCATTCAGGCAATATCTTAGAGCTCATGGGGTCATCTGGGGGAAGGATCTTATACTTATAGCAGAGGAAGGCCGTCCAAGCTATCATAGCTCCATTATCCCTCGCTAAATCTGGCGGGGGTACTTTCAGTCTCGCATCCCTTTCTTCACACATCTTCCTCACCTTCTCCCTGAATCTAGGTGATGCGGCTACTCCTCCAACTAATAATAGCTCCTCCTTGCCCGTGAGCGCTAGGGCCCTCTCAGCGACCTCAACTGTCATCGAGAAGGCGACTTCCATGAAGCTCCATACGATATCCTCTTTCTTAAACCCAGCTCTCAACTTCCTCAGGGATTCCGTGAGTAGGCCGCTGAAGCTGAGGTCCATCCCTTTCACAGTATATGGAAGTTCCACCCAGTTACCTTCGATCTTATCCATTATAGGGCCGGGTGGGAAGGGGAGGCCTATTTCCCTGCCGAGCCTATCCTGCGCGTTCCCCAATCCTATATCTAAGGTCTCTCCCAGGACGACGTATCTCTTCCCATTATGCGAGATTACTTGAGTGTTCCCTCCGGAGACGTAGAGGATCACTGGATCCCCGCTCCCCGTTACGGCCCTCCCTATCTCTATGTGAGCTATTGGATGATTCACACCGAAGAGAGGCTTCTTAATCTTCAAGGAGAGGGATCTGGCTATGAAGGCCCCTACTGTCAGGGCTTGCCCTATTCCCGGGCCTCTTGAGAAACCTATAATCGATATATCCTTCGGAGAAACACCAGCTGAGGATAAAGCCTCCTCTAGAACATCGAGCGCTATATTAAAATGATGCTCAGCTATATCGTGAGGCCTCATTCCTCCGCTCTCTGAGGAGTACGTGTGCCATTTGTTCGCTAATATCCTTCCCCTCCCATCCACTAAACCGACGCCGAAAGTGTGAGCTGTCGATTCTATGCCAAGAGATATCTTATCCTCGAGTACTCCCTCATCACGAGGCTGAATGGTACATCCCCCTCCCTCACTAATATAGGCTCCCCTCTCGTTAAATCCACTATCGTCGATGGTCTGCTGAAAGGCAACCTTCCGTAATCTAAGAGGAGATCAGCTTCTATCTCCATAGCGGCTTCTTCAGGATCTAACTTAGGGGGACTTCCGGATTTGTTCGCACTAGTAGCTGTTATAGCTCTCCCGAACTCCCTTATGATCCTCAATATTATCGGGATATTGGGGATCCTTATGCCTATTGCCTCAGGATTTACGATATCTGGGACTCTAGATGTCTTTTTGAGTATGAAAGTCACTTTTCCTGGTAAAAATTTTTCCATGAGTTTCCTGCTGATTTCATCCACTACAGCATACCTCTCAGCCATCTCTATATCGCTCACAGCTATCGTGAGCCTCTTCTCCTCGGGCCTCCCCTTCACCTCGTAAACTCTCCTGACGGCATCTATATTCTCAGCATCAGCCCCCAGACCGTAAACAGTATCTGTCGGATAGATTATGAGCTTCCCTCTCCTCAGAGCATCTACTACCTCATCTATTATACTTTCTCCCTCCTCCCTCAAGTATATCCTCCTCATAACCCGATCTCCCGGGATTCGTTTTTTAATCCAACGTTGAAGTGAAGTTGGAAGGCCCATGGATGAGGATCGCATAGATGCTATGTTGAGGTTAGGTGAGACGCATTCCTCTATCTTAGAAAATTTCGTCAGTAGATTAAAGGAGGGAGCTAAGCTCATCGATATAGCTGAGGAATCTGAGCGTAGGATAAGGGAGATGGGATACGAGCCGGCCTTCCCAACTAACATCTCAGTAAATCAAATCGCGGCTCATTATACCCCATTCCCGGGGGATGACGGCTCGATCCCCCCGAGCTCCTTAGTGAAGCTCGATATGGGGGCTCACGATAAGGGGATAATAGTGGACGCAGCTAGAACTATTGTACTCGATGATAGGTATGAGGATATGGCTGAGGTAGCTAGAGAAGCTTTACTGAAGGCTATTGAGAGGATGGCCCCTGGGAGGAAACTGATAGAGGTGAGCGAAGCGATATACGAGACGATAGTCTCCTCAGGTTATAAGCCTATAAGCAATTTGACCGGACACAAGATAGAAATCTACAAGTTACACGCTGGTATAGATGTGCCGAACATACCAGTCAGGGGGAATTATAGGATCAAGGAGTGGGACGTTTTCGCGATAGAGCCTTTCGTCACTACGCCGGACTCTAAAGGTTACGTAGTATCTCAAGGTGAACCTCTCATATTCTCCCTGAGGAAGAAAGTGGGGACGCGAGACGAAGTGGAGAGGAGAGTCCTCAAATCTATAGAGAGAAATTACAGCAAATTGCCTTTCTGCGAGAGGTGGATCTGGAATGAGATGGGGGTGAGGGTGAATGAAGCCTTGATTCGCTTGACTAAGAAGGGAGCGCTCTTCCCCTACCCTCCTCTCATCGAGGCCTCCGGGAGGCCCGTGGCTCAATACGAGGACACTATATTGGTGACTCCTGAGGGAGCGATAAACCTGACTGGTGGGAACAAATGAAGGTCAAGAGAAAGGGCACAAAGGCTGAGAGGGATCTCCTTGATAAGTTCTGGAGGCTAGGGATAGGGGCCGTGAGAGTAGCTGGGAGTGGGGCATCAGCTCACCCATCTACAGATATAATAGCGGGCTTCAGGGGGAGGATAGCTGTGATAGAAGTGAAGGTCTCCTCTAAGGAGGCTGTATACATCCCCCCAGAGGAGGTCAAGTCCATAAACTCACTAGCATCCGTTATAGGAGCTGAACCATGGGTCGCTGTGAAGTTCACATCGGAGAGGAGGGGGAACTTCTACATGCTCAAGATAGATGATGCTAGAGAGCTGAAATCTGGGTATCTCGCTATAGATCTCGATCTCGCGAGATCTAAGGGGATATCTGTTGAGGAATTCGCTAAGAGGATCATGGCTTGAACCACCTTAACTTATAGCTCAATACCTCTTCTCCAGAGACTAAGGATACTACTAGCTCCTTCCTGACTGAAGTAGCGAGTCTACCAGCTCTTATCAGATCTATGGGCCTTACCTTCCCCCTTACATCACTCGCGATACAGAGGTAAGGTGCGTGCTCGAGGCCCGGTCCCCTCTCATATATCATGTAATCGACCCCGTACTTCGAGCCGGCCTTCGGGATATATCCTAGATCCCTCCAGTAGGAGAATACCTTCTCCTTCACTTCAGCATTATCTCTAACCACAGAGAAGATCCTTCTCAGCTCTTCTAACCCCATAATATTTCCTTTAGGGTCCCTGACCCTCAGCTTCCCCCTCGAGACTAAGTAGAGGGCCTCTATCAGAGGCAGTTGGAGAGGTTGTTCGTAATCCTTGAATGGCTCCGGCTTCTCGATCCCTATTGGGTGTCCCCAGAAACCCTTAGAGTAAAGTCCGGATGGATCCTCAAATATTAGTACTCTATCACCTATGAGAATTCCGGATTTCTCAGGGATATCCTTCAAACTGCTCTCCTTTGGCTTAGGGGAGAACTTCTCTATCTCGTAATATGTTACGTTCATCTCATCATCCACGACCGCTAGTATGAGCTCCTTCCTGAGCTTCATGACCTTCTCGAGGGAGGCCAGTATCTGGTAATGGGTTATAGGTTGATCCTCCGAGAGGGGAAGGACCAGCTGCTTCGAGGCTCTCTCCCCTATGGATGCTCCCTTTGGGTAGAGCCTGAGGAACTCCGTAGCCCTCTCATAAACGATCAGTCTGTTCTTCCTCCTGAGATCGCTATAGACCACGTACTTGAGGAAGGCAGTGGGATCGGAGATCATTATAGTTAACAGGTTTTCAAAACTGACATTTTCTCCATTTTCATCAAAGACCTCCATTTTCTGATCCCAAATTAAGTAAGAAGCTTCTAGAGGATGCATCTCGAGGGAGCCGTCAACGATCTCCCCGTAGCCTTGCTTGTATAACTTATCGAAATCCCCCTTAACGTAGACGAACCCGTCCCTTAAGATGCCTCGGACTTTCGCCATTCGCTCCACCTTGAGAATAAGTCCTCAGGAGAATTTAACTTAAAATCTTTGAGTAAGTGTCTCGAAATATAATTTTTAGGTCTAAATCTCTACTTAACGAAAGAGGAAAGATCGAAGGATAATTCATTGGGTTAGTTCGTAGATCTCAGTCGTGGTACACTCAAATGTGAAATCACTGATCTTTCAGCTAGCTCACATAGGAACTACCTTCCTATCCATCGCGTTGAAGATATTATTGAGGACGCTCTCCGCGAATTCAAACCCTACGATAGGATCCTTTCCTCCCTTGATGCTCTCTATGAAATGTGAGAGCTCCTTATAGAGTGGCTCCTCCCTCCTCAATCTAGGGATCAAGGAGTGATCTCCCCTCTCCACTCTTATGAACTGGTCCGCGTAATCGAGAAATATGCTCCCATCCTCTCCAGTGATCGTCATGTTCCTTATCCCAGCTGTAGTCAGCCAATTAGCTTCTATTATTGCTGTCACGCTGTTCGGATATGAGAAGATCAGTATGGCTAGATCCTCACCCTCTCCATCATTGAGAAGCCTATTTGTGTAAGATAGAGAATTTAGAGGGTCTTCGTCCATGAGATAGCGGTGGACATAAGCTTCATGAATCCCTAGATCCAAGACAACCCCTATCTTCCATCCAAGGACCTTCTTAGGGAGCCTACCAGCTCTCCTCGAGGAAATTGAGGAGATACTACCTATGACTCCCCCCTTCAAGAGTTCCTTTAACTTCATCACAGCTGGATTGAAGAGCTCTATGAAGCCAGGCATGAAGATACCACCCTTCTTCACGAGAGAAGAGAGGACCGAGAGCTCTTTCCTATTAGTTACGATGGGTTTTTCCGTTAGAACGGAGACTCCAAGCTCCAAGGCCTCCTTAGTGACCTCAAATAGATGTTGCGGTGTTACAACTACACTAACGGCATCTAGGGATTCTCTCCTTATCATCCCCTCGACTGAAGTATAGTAATTCACATGATAATATTCCGCGAGCCTCCTCGCAGCATTCTCATCTTTATCAGCCACAGCAACGAGTTTAGCATCTCCTATAGCTCTGTAAACTCTAGCATGAGCGGAGCCGAACCAACCGCACCCAACTACACCGACCCTGACCTCCAAAGAGGGCACCGATCGATGATATCTTTTTATTTTATTAAACTGTGAGGTGCTCGCTATGGGAAAGCTAGGGGCTTATATAGAGCTATCTAGGCCTAAAAATGCGCTGATGTCTATATTGGGGGCCCTAACTGGATGGGTGAACTCGACATCTGTTTATGATGCGAGGCTCATCCTGACATGTCTCATACCTCCTCTCGTTCTGATGGCTGGGAATGCGATAAACGATTATTATGATGCTGAGATAGATGCGATAAACAAGCCACATAGACCCATACCTTCCGGAAGGGTATCTAAGAGGGAAGCCCTGAATATTTACATAACCTTCTCATTCCTCGGGATAGCTTTAAGCATTTTCTTGGGGTTCATTGAATTCTTAATAGTTACGGCTTTCTCCTCGTCTTGGTACATCTATGCGAGATGGCTGAAGAGGACCGGGGTCCCCGGGAACGCTCTAGTCAGCTTGGGGGTCGCATTCACTCTCATATTCGGTTCACTAGCTGCCGGGAATCTGACAAGTAAGGTGATAATCTTCTCCTCAATAGCATTCACATCTAACTTAATCAGGGAATTCGTGAAAGCCGTAGAGGACCTACCTGGAGATAGGGCGCACGGCGTTAGGACAATAGCTGTTAGAATCGGTGTTAAGAGGACTGGTACATTGATATTCTTACTATCCTTAGTTACTGTAGCGCTCACAATACTCCCGGTCATCTTCGGATTGACGGGCATGGTCTACCTCTTACTCTCAGTCATAATATCCCTCTCAATACTGATGGTAGCCTCCGCTATATGTATCAGAGGGAAATTGGAGGAGAGAGCTAGGGAAACTAGTAGTTTGATAAAGGCATCGATGTTCCTAGGGCTCCTCGGGATGTTACTCGATCCTATTTAGAGGAGTCTAAGTAAGCTTTTCCTCTCAATGACACCCAATACTTTATCATTGGAGTCAACTACTGGTAAGGAGGGGAGACCAGTGCTCAAGAAAGCATCTTTTACATTCTTCAGATCATTGGAGAGCTTCGGAGGTAATTCGAGCATGATATCCTCAACTATGACCCTCCTAGCGACATCATCCATGTAAGTCCCTTCTATCCTATCTCTAACCTCAAAGAAAGCCTTTGCAAGCACCATCTCAGTTAATAAACCGACAAGCTTCCCTGAATCAACTACTGGAAGTATTCTGGCTCCCCTTTCTAACATTATAGTTCTAGCATGAACTATCCTCTCGTTAGGCATTATCCTCGGGTGCTCTCGCTTGATTAAGCTGGATAGATCACCTCTCAATTCCATGTGTCTTATTATATCGCTCTCAGTGATCAGTCCGATGAGCTTCCCATTATTCAGCACTGGAAGGAGACTTATCCTCTTATCTAGCATGACCTTCGCCGCATCCAAGATGTCCATATCTTGCTCGATAGTTATAGGAGGCTCAGACATCAGAGCGCTGACGTATATCCTTCTAGCAGGTATTCTCTCGAAACGAGATGATCCCAGACCATCCATAAGATCTCTCACGCTCAGAACTCCGACTAACTTATCTCCCGATGTCACGATTAAGTGGCTTATCTTATTCCTCTCCATGAGATCGATGGCTCTCTCGACGGTATCACCCTTATCTATGGAGATGATATCCCTGACGGTTATCTCACTGACTTTACGCGGCATCAGAGACCACCCTGACGATCTCCTTCTTATCGACGACACCCAATAAACTTTCACCATCGAATACAGGAACTGCGGGAAGTCCCCACTCGAGCATAAACCTTGCAGCTTTCCCAGCATCGTCCTCCCGAGTTACCTTTATCCTCAACTCCTTCATTATGCTGCTAACAGTCTTAACCTTCATGCTCAAGCTGACCCTCCTTCCAACTCTAGATGGTATCAGGACATACCTCTCAGCTAACTCGGGGACCCATAAAGCTAGCTCCCCTTCCGAGATAATCCCCTCATATTTCCCATCTAAACCAGAGACTAGGATAACTCTCTTCCCACTCGCAATTATCCTAGCTACCCTCTTAAGGCTAGTATCATATCTAACTACTCCATATCTATTGCTCACGAGATCGCCAGCCTTATAGAGGCCCCTCATTCTCTCCTCGAAGAACCTCGTTACATCTGTTTCTGAGAGGATCCCAAGGAGCTCAGAGTCCTCCACAACGGGAAGTCCGCCTATCATCCTCTCCCTCATTACTTTAGATGCTGTGAATATTGATTCATCAGGTCCGATAGTTACAGGATTCGCTGTCATGAACCTGCTCACTAGAGAGCCCTCAGGATCCCTCCACCTCCATGGAGCGCCTCTCCTCGCGAGGGCCTTAGCTATATCTGTAGCCGTTATTACCCCTACTACCTCATTTCCTTCAACTACAACTAATCTTCTGACTCTTCTCTCGAGCATGAGGTTCCTTGCCTTTCCTATAGTATCTTGAGGAGAGACTACAGCCACTCCCTTAGTCATGTAATCTCTTACCTTAGCCAAAAAGCTCCCCCCCTATATCAGCCCCCTCACTTTAGATTGCGCTATCCTGAGCTCCTGCAAGAGGAGGAACCATATATGAGGAGCTACTTTCAGTATATCCCTAGAGGAGATTATGCCCACGACCCTTCCATCATAATTAATGACAATAAGTCTCCTGATGTTCTTCTCAATCATTATCCTAGCTGCCTCATCTATATCAATATTATCCCTTATCGTTATCGGATCCTTCGTCATTATCTCCGATACCTTTACATACTCAGGCCTCCTCCCATCCTCCGCCGCTATATAACGGGTTATCAGATCCCTCTCAGTGACTATCCCCTTGAGCTCACCCTCTTCCATGATGACGACAGAGCCTATATTATTCTCCTTCATCAACTTAGCGGCTTCGTAGACGGTTCCATCTGGTCTCATCGTTATTATATTCCTATTCATCACTTCGGATACCTTCATCCTTACCTTAAGTTCCTCCTCCCTCTCGGGTATCAACGACCACATCCTCATCACTCCTCTACCCTCACCTTACCGGGGGGCATCGACCTCACTATGTTGTCCAGGGTCAACTCATCCGCCGGGACTTCAACTCCTCCCCCTATTTTAACGTTACTCAAGAGCTCAATTAGTTTATTTTTTATCCTAATTGCTGCCTCCTCCTTACTCATAGATCCCGGTCTTATCCTAACGGAGCATATGAAAGGAGCATCAGGAGGTGCTGCTGTCAGCTTCATACCATCTCGAGTTTCCTGTATCCCTACGGATAGCTCTAACTTAGCTCTCAAATAGTTCCTCTTTCCCGTTATGTAGAAGCTACCCTTAGGAAGGTACATGCCAGGAGGGGCATGCTTAGAGACTTGCTCACCCTTAACGTAATATACATCTGCGTAAGAGAGCCCTTCCTTCCAAGCCCTCGAGAACGATGCTGCAGCTACTGCTGCTTGCTCTATAGACCTCTGATCGATCTCCTTCTCAACTTTCAGGACGACAACAGCTCCTCCAGGCATGTCCACGTGGAAAAAGAGGTCCTCGTCATCCATGTACTTGCTCACTATCTCCGAGTTCGTTTGAGCGTCCCTCCCGCAGATCACGAGGTTCCCAGAGGAAGTGTAGAACCATCTGAATCTCTCGTACCATCTCTCCCTCTTCCTGGGCTTAGGTGAGAGCTCGAGCCTCCTCTCCTCCAGAGAGGATTCGATCTGCTTCAATCTCTCCATGATACTAGATATGGCTTTATCGATCCTCAGGGCCTTTTCCCTAGCTTTCTTCGCCCTATCATAGTATTCTGAGGCATTTTCTGAGGCAGACCTCCTCATGTCGAGCTGTATTTCCTCACCTTCTAGGGATATGATCACCTTACCTGACTTCCAATCCACTCGCTTTATCAACTCATGCTCCTCCCCAGATCTCGCTCGGCTGAGGGCATCCTCTACCTCATGAATATTTGAGAAGATGATATCACCTACTCTCCTCAGCTGAGCATAAGACCTCTCGTACTCCTCCTTCAAAGAGATCTGTCTCTCTATCTCTCTCTTGAGAGAGGATATCCTCTCATCATCAACTGATATTCCCTTGGATTTGTAATAATCTTCTATGGCATCAGATAGAAGATCCCTCCTCATTTTATCATATTCGAGGTGGGAGAGCGGGAAGGCAGAGTACTCAACTATCTCCTCCCCATCTAAGTACAGAGTGGGCTCGGTCTCCCTACTAATGAGATCAGAAATCTCATTGGCTAATTTCTCGAGTTCCAAATCCGATAACTTCACTTCAGCATCGATTTTAAGCTTTAGAAGGACTTCATTGAGGTAAGGAGGACCTAATCCGAAGCCTGTTAGGACCTTCCAGACCTTCTCTTCTGGTGAAATTCTTTCCAATATTTTAACCAATTCCCCTCCAGAGAAGTTAAGGATCTCCTGCCATTGGGATGGAGGGAGCTTATATATTTCCCCAGCTCTTATCGTCCTATCCCTATATTCAGCTTTACGTTGAGCAGCTACTATTTCATCGCCCGATAGTAATATGAGATTCCCTCCACCGAATAGCTCCACCATGATCCTCATTCCTCTGGAAAATTCGAATGAAATAATTCTCTCTAGACCAAGCTGGGATATTCTCTCTATCCTGGCGTTCTCTAGGTACTTCCTCAACGTCATCACGAATGGAGAGGGTGCTTGAGGCTTCGTCCATTTGAGCTTCGTGAGGAAGATGAACCCCCTAAGGTCGATGAGGATCTCCCTTCTTCCATCTATTTCCGGGTAGAATAAGAGGGAGAAGGAGTTCTCGTCGATATTGTAGATCTTCTTGATGAAACCGCCCTCTAGTCTGCGCAGTTCCTTGACGATGTGGTTTATTTCAAGTCCAGTCATCCCTCTGAGCTTCATTTCGAATCACCCAGATCTTGAGGACTCTTCACTCTTAAAGGATCTCACTCCTAGTGGGGCTCTCGACCTCTATAGTTTCGCAGAGGCTAGATGCTTCAGCTCACTATTTTATATTTCATGGTGATAGCTTAGTCCGATGAGGCCCAAGCATAAAGTCTACTACTTCAGGCTCCTGACCTCCTCCCTAGTGGGGATCCTCAATGGTCTCCTCAGAGTGGACCCGACCGTAGGGATCTCAGCATTCATCTTCACTTACTTCTTAGTGACTCCACTCTCGCTCAGGATATGGAGGGATGAGCTCAAGGGCATGGGACTAATGGAGGTATATAAAGAAGCTATAGGAACCTCTTTTCTGGCCTTAATCATAGTTTGGTCTCTTACAATGAGTTTTACAGGGCAAGGAGTAGCATTAGCTGTTGTTAGGGAGAAGGGAAGCGGGATATATCCGATAGAGACGTTAGATGGGAGATATTTGCCCCCGGGTAATGAGGAGATGATGGGCTACAGCGTCGTTCTCCTCAACATCTCGGATCACCTAATGGATGCCGAATTAGGAGCTTGTCTGAATGGGACTTCGTCATTTAAGATGGGGAGGTACTACTTAACGGTGGGCGATAGCATATCGTTGAGGATTGAGCTCAAGCTATCTGATCCCGAGGATAGGGAGATCTTGAGGAGGATCATAGGGAACTTCTCCATCTATAGGAATGGGACAATGGTCTTCGGTGAGAATAAAGTTCATATGGGAGGGAGCATAAATATAACATCTAATGGATCGGACTTGTCCCTGAAGTTCTCCGGATTAAACGATATCATCTTAGAGATAAGATCTCCTATCGATGTCCCTAAGGACTCGCCCCTCAATTCTTTCATTAAGATCAAGAGGAGTGACTCCCAACTATGTTTATTCGATTCGGTTAAGCCTAAGATCGGGAGAAGAACGATAAGTATTCATGGATATCATATAGTGATCCTTCCCGGGGGATGAAGATGGGGAGGAGATTCCTCGAATTAGAAGCGGATGTTGGATTTGAGGTATGGGCTGATGACTTAGATTCCCTCTTCGAGGAGGCAGCCCTCTCAATGTACGAGATAATGGTGGATGTGGAGAAGGTGGGGAGGAGCACCGAGAGGAGTATAAGTATCAGCGCTCCTGATATAGAGATGCTGCTTCACCATTGGTTATCAGAGCTCCTGTTCATCACGGATGTAGAGAAGATAGTATTCTCCGATTTTGATGTCAAGATATCCGGGAACGACCTCGAGGGGAGGGCATGGGGCGAATTCATAGATGTCGAGAAGCACAACCCGAAGACGGAGATAAAGGCTGTCACTTATCATAAGCTGAGCGTGAGGGAGGAGGGAGGGATCTGGAGGTGTACCGTGGTCTTGGATATATGAAGAAGCCCCTCCCGAGATTGCATTGAATTTTTCTATTTTTATTGTATTATTCGGAAAAGCTTTATCTTAAGCCTCCCGATCCCGAAGCCCGGCCTTTGAAAGAAACTTTAATAAACGAGGGAAGCATCCCTCCCCGAAAGAGAGGTGGCCTTATGCCAAGGAGACATGGTTCTCTGCAGTACTACCCCAGGAAGAGGGCTGCTACTCAGAAGGCTCTATTCAGATCCTACCCGGAACTCTCAGTTGATAAACCGACTTTAGTAGCCTTTCCAGGGTACAAGGTCGGGATGGTTCACGTCTTACTGAAGGAGGATAGGCCAGGTAAACTAAACCTCGGTCAACAGGTAACTTTAGCGTCTACAGTAATAGAGACTCCTCCCATCGAGGTAGTGGGTTTCAGGGCTTATAAGGAGGGATACTATGGGCTCAAGCCTTTAGCTACTGCACTGAGGATAGAGAGGAAGGATCCTATCTCGAGGACTCTGACGATAGGAGATGGCGTGGATAACTTTAACGAAGCTTTATCAAAATTAGAAGGTGCGGAAGTGAGTGAGATCAGGATACTATCATATACGAGGCCAGATCTAGCCGGTATACATAAGAAGAAACCTGAATTCATGGAGATCCCAGTTAAGGGAGGGGAAATGGAGGAGAGAATAGAATTCGCTAAATCGCTAGTGGGCTCCCAATTGAAGGTAGATAGCGTCTTCAAAGTAGGTCAGCTCGTCGATGTGACTGCTGTCACTAAAGGGCACGGTTGGCAGGGGGTCGTGAGGAGGTTCGGGATAGAGTTGCTGAGGCATAAGGCTGGGAAGGGGAGGTGGAGGGTAGGAAGCCTCGGCTCAAGACATCCGCCTTACGTGACTTGGAGGGTACCGAGAGCTGGGCAGACGGGTTATCATAAGAGGACAGAGTATAACAAGAGGATACTCATGATGGGAGATCTGACTAAAGGCGATTTAGATCTCTCTCCTAAGGGAGGCTTCAAGAATTACGGGATCTTGAGGAGTCAATACATCTTATTATCGGGATCCGTTCCCGGGCCTGCAAAACGCTTCGTCTTCATAAGGCATCCAATAAGGCCTAACTACGCTGAACTACCCGCTCCAGAGATATACTACGTGAGCTCGATCGGATGGCTCAGGGGGTGAATCCAATGGAAGTCCCAGTCTATAACCTGAATGGGGAGATAATCGGGAGGATAGAGCTACCTACGTTGTTTGAACTCGATGTGAGGCAGGATATAATAAGGAGGGTCTACCTATCGCAACTAACTGCTAGAATACAGCCTCAGGGCAGAGATCCCCTAGCCGGCCTCAGGACCTCGGCTGAGTCCTTGGGCGTCGGTCACGGTATAGCTAGAGTACCGAGAGTGAAGGGGAGGGGTTACCCTGCAGCGGGCAGGGCTGCTAGGGCTGTCATGGCTGTAGGGGGAGCTAAGACGAAGGCGCCCAGATCTTGGAAAGTCGTATGGGAGAGGGTCAATAAGAAGGAGAGGAGGCTCGCCATAGGGAGCGCGATAGCAGCTACTAGTCATCCGGAACTCGTTAGGATGAGGCATAGGATACCGGAGGGGATTGCCTTACCTATCGTGATATCAGATGATATAGAATCGATAGCGAAGACTTCCGACCTTCACAAGTTACTCAAAAAACTGGGTCTCGAGGAGGAGCTTGAGAGGTGCAAGAGGAGGTTCAGGAAGATCAGAGCAGGAAGAGGGAAGATGAGAGGAAGGGTCAGGCAGAGAGCGAGGGGACCCCTGATAATATACTCAAGGGAGGACTCTCCTCTGAAGCTAGCGTCCAGAAACATACCTGGTGTAGACGCCGTTTCCGTGAGGAACTTGAGCGTGATACACCTGGCCCCTGGAGGGAAGCCAGGGAGACTTACTATATGGAGCGAATCCTCAATAAAAGCTCTTGAGGAGGTGAGGATCATTGCCTAAGTTTTTCGACCCATTTAAAATACTTAAAGCTCCTATATCCACCGAGAAGGTAGTTAGGATGATAAATGAGGAGAATAAGCTGGCCTTCTATGTCGATATCAAAGCGAGTAAGTCCGAGATAAAGAGGGCAGTTGAGGAGGCTTTTGATGTGAAAGTGGTAAGTGTCAGGACTTTAATAACATCTACTGGAAGGAAGAAGGCCTATGTGAAGTTATCACCTGAGTTCAAGGCATCGGATATAGCCTCGAAGCTCGGAGTCATAGGGTGAGAGTATGGGTAAGAGGATCCTAGTTCAGAGGAGGGGAAGGGGAGGAATCCAGTTCAGATCTAAGGATCACTTAAAGATAGCTCCAGCTCGCTACCCTCAGGATGGAATGGATAATCTGCTGAGAGGTGTCATAAAGGAGATACTGCATGAGCCGGGCAGGCACACTCCGATATCGCTCGTGGAACTAGAGAACGGGCAAGAGTTCTATTACATACCGCCCGAGGGGGTCTATGAGGGTCAGGAGATTCAGATAGGCAAGGGGGCTGAGATAAAGACCGGTAATATACTGCCGCTCTCCGAGATACCTGACGGTAGTCTCGTGTGCAACGTCGAGATAAGGCCTGGAGATGGTGGGAAGATCGCTAGGAGGAGCGGTACTTATGCGATAGTCTTCTCTCATGAAGGGGATAAGGTAATACTGAGGTTACCCTCTAGGAAGGAGAAATTAGTTGATGCGAGATGCAGGGCAACAATAGGCGTGGTAGCGGGTAGCGGGAGGATAGAGAAGCCCTTCATGAAGGCCGGTATCAAGTACTACCATGAGAGGACGCATCCAAAGAGGTGGCCAGTGGTGAGAGGGGTAGCGATGAACCCCGTATCCCACCCGCATGGAGGTGGGTCGCATAAGAGGCCTGGGAAGCCAACTACAGTCGCTAGAACAGCTCCCCCTGGTCAGAAAGTCGGTCATATAGCTGCTAGGAAGACCGGAAGGGCTAAGAGGAGGGCAGCGACTAAGAGGTAAAATTATATTTCATGAAGGGAGGATCTACAGATGTCCTCGAGGGAGTTCAGGTACCGTGGGTATACGCTGGAACAACTTCAGAATATGACTCTGGATGAGTTAGCTAATGTAATGCCATCTAGGATAAGGAGGACACTGAGAAGAGGACTGTCCATCGAGAACAAAAAGCTCCTAGATAAGGTCAGAAAGTATAAGGCTATGGGGATAGATAAGGTCATAAGGACCCATAGGAGGGACATGCCCATCTTACCTGAGATGGTCGGCTCTAAGATAGCAGTTCATAACGGGAAGGAATTCGTTGAGATCACTATAGTGCCCGAGATGATAGGGCACTATCTCGGTGAGTTCGCGATGACCAATAAGATCGTCAGACACGGGAAACCCGGGAAGGGAGCTACGAGATCCAGTAAGTTCGTGCCCCTCAAGTGATTGCCGGGGTGGCCGAGATCGGACTAAGGTGCCCGCCTTGAGAGCGGGTGGCCCTCCGGGCCGCGAGGGTTCAAATCCCTCCCCCGGCGCTCCAATTTTGGTTTCCTTGAGTTTAGAGCTCACACCATATCCTGAACCCTGGGGAGGAGCTCTGGGGCATTCTTCATGACCCCTATCCTGGGCTTATCGAACCTCCTCAGCTCCTTATCTATCGCCTCCTGGAGCTCACCGTACCACTCGAACCCCATGGATCTTGCCTCATCCTCCCTTATCCCCTCTGATACTATGACTACTCTGATCCTCGACCTGATCTTCGACCACACCATTGAATTCGCTGCCCCTATGAGGTCCTTAACGAGCCCTGATCTCACTCTCCTGTCTATCTCCTCCGGTGACAGTCCAGCGAGTTCTATCACCTCAGGATGAGTTCTCGCAACTCCTTCAGGGCATGGTGTCACGAGGATCAAGGTACCCCCATCCCTGAGCACCATATCAGCTGGGTAGAGGGATTTATGCGCTTGCCAGAACTCTATATCAGCTGGATAGCTGCTAGCTATCACAATATCAAGGTTCCCTGGAGATTCCACCTCATATATCCTCCTGGACTCCTTCACAGCTTCCTTGAATACTTCCTTCACTCCTCCGGCCCCTATCCAAGTGGGTCTGCCTATACCATCGACCACTAGATCAATTAAACCCCTAAGACCAGCTTTCTCCGCAACTAAGTCCATTAAGTCCCTTACTTCATTTTCTTCAATCCCAAGAAAGCTTCTCCTAAGCCTGGCGCTCAGCATATGCATCTCACCGACAGTTCTCTCGCCTGAAACACCTGGGAGAACTATCTTGGAACCACCAGAGAATCCTGAGACATGATGAGGTGTAACGCAACCAATTCCTATCGAGAAATCCACCTTAGAGAGTTCTTTAGTGACTTCTATAGGGGCCCCGCTTGGCATCGTGCCCACTCTCACTTGCTTCTCCGGATCCCTGAAGTCCGGTTGGATGAGATTCACCCTACCCAAAGCTTCTCCATATTTCCTCTCAAGTTCAGATTGTGTCATAGGCCTATGAGTCCCTAAGGCAGCTATTAGAGTGACTTCCCTTATGCCGACCCCTTCTAAGAAATCGAGAAGCGTGGGAAGTATGAGATGCGTGGGAGTGGGTCTCGTTATATCATCAGCTATAACAGCTACCCTCGCTCCAGGCCTGAGGAACTTCAGATTGTTTAGAGAGCTCTGAAGCTCCCTTTTGAGCTCCTTAATAGGCTCTACTTCTCTTGGTTCTATATAATGAACTCTCAAATCATCGGGCAGGCTGAAATCGATCTTAGAATTCCCGTAGGGTAGCTGGAAGTCGGGCAAGCTAGCACCTGAGTAACCTGAATGCTAGCCTTATAGAGTTTACCATACTACCTTCATCCGCTAAGCATTTGCCAGCTATATCGTAAGCTGTCCCATGATCTACTGATGTCCTTATGTAAGGGAGCCCGAGGGTGACATTGACGGCCCTATTGAAACCCAGAAGCTTGATTGGAATATGCCCCTGGTCATGGTACATCGCTACGACAGCTTTGAACTCCCCTCTCATCGCTCTTAGAAATATAGTATCAGCGGGTATCGGCCCCTCAACATCGTATCCCATACCTATGAGCTTCTCAATAGCGGGCCTTATGATCTTGATTTCTTCATCCCCGAAGAGCCCTCTCTCACCAGCATGTGGGTTCAGAGAGGATACTCCTATCTTCCCAGGTTCTCCAAGCTTCTCGAGGAAGGAGGAGGTCAATTCCACAGTAATCATTATCTCTTCTTCCGTTAGGAGCTTCGGAACCTCTTTGAGTGCTACATGCGTCGTGACATGCGATACCCTTAACTCGTCGAGGAAGAGCAGCATCTTGGTCTTTCTGACCCCTGCTAAATCAGCTAAGAGTTCCGTGTGACCAGTGAATTTTATACCGGCCATGTTCACGGCTTCCTTACTGACGGGTCCCGTAACTAAGGCTCTAGCTTTCCCTCTGAGGACCAATTCAGATGCCCTTCTTATACAAAGGTAAGAGTGAAGGCCTCCCTCTGGCGTCGGACCGTTACCCTCAACCCCGAAGTCATCGATATCTATAACGGGCACTGAATCCCTCAGGAGCGTGGGCTCATCCACGGGGGTGAAGTCCATATCGAGTCCGCATGCCTCACATGCTCTCTTCAGGGACCTTATGCTTCCTATGACAGTTACTGGGAGCCTTAAGCGTTTAATCGCCTTAACTAAAACTTCGGGGCCTACTCCCAATGGATCGCCTGCTGTCACTATAACTGATCCCATGGGGGTTCACCTACCCTCAGCTATGGGGATCGTGAGCTCGGGTCACTTATATGCTGAATGCGAAATGAGAAGTTCATCTCCTGACCATCGATAGGATCCTTAACAGCGTTTCAGGATCACCAAAACCTCCAGCCTTTGAGATGAGGGGGGTCCCGTCCATAGGACCGCCGACGATCCATCCAGCGGCAAGTCCCTCCTCCGGGTAACTCCCTATCCTTATCGCGGAAACATCTAGTAGATCTAAAAGCCTCCTCAAAGTCTCTCCACCGATGACCACGAGAGAACCCGGTCTTAAATCTAATAAGAGCTCGGCGATTTCCCCTATCCTGCCCAAGAAGCCTCCCAAATCGAAGGATATAGCTACATCTAATCCCTCCATGAGGCTCCTCCTCGCGAGATCTAAGGATCCGTTGTTGAGCACCTCTATCTTCTCAGATAACCTCTCTAATTGCTTCAACGTCACATCATTAGTTGAACCGGAGATGAAGAGTAGTGGACCATAAAGCTCAATATAATCGGCTTTTTCACAGCCTAAGAATTCGGAGAGCTCCATGGCCAGCCCTGCACTCCCTCCCATCACCTTGAAGCCGCTCTCCTCTATGAGCCTGAAAGCTCGAGAGAGCTCGGACCTATCCCTCACATCTCTGAACGTCATTATATCCTGCTCCCCATACCAGTAGCCCACTCTGAGCCTGGATGTAGCTTTTACTATCTCTAAAATATCAGAAGAGGGTTTGGGGAGCTCTCTAACGTAATCAGTCTCCTCCAGTAGCCTTCCCCTCACATAGAGAAGGCCGCCTCTGACTATCCTACCCTGCTCCGGATATGCCGGCGTGAAAGGGATCCTAACACCTATAGACTCGCATATCTCATCGAACTCAGCTCCTACATTCCCTCTCATTGTTGAATCTATCTTCTTGTACAAATAATGCCAACCTGAAAATCTTTTTAGAGCATCTCTTACCCTCAATCTAGCTTCATCGGGTCTCAAAAGCCTCGTATCAGTGCTTATACCTACGAAGTCCGATGATACTTCCTCTCTAAGTGCGACGACGGATCCCTTACCGAACTTACTCGTAGTATCTAGGGCACCAGTCAGGTCGTCAGCGACTATGAGGACCTTCATCATATCTGGATGTAATGAGAGCTATATTTACTTTCTCTCGCTTAACTTAAACAATAAAAGAGTGTTTGGATCTCACATCAGGACTATACTTATCTTGACGTCATCCGGGAGTGTTACACCCATTATACTCCTTATATACCTCTCATCCGGGTTTGGGATGTCAATTATCCTCTTGTGGATCCTCAACTCATACTTATCGTATCTATTAGTCCCCTCTCCCGATGGATTCCTGAGGGCCGTCACCCTGAGCCTCTTAGTGGGGAGGGGTATAGGTCCCTTAACCCTTACTCCCATCTTATCAGCTATCTCCTTGAACATCTTGCTTACTCTCTCTAAGCTCTCTGGATTCACACTTACAAGTTCTATTCTAAGGATCTCAGTCATTTAAATCACCCCAAAAAAAGGAGAGTTGTTCATTTCTTCTTCTTCTCCAGGGGGACTACATCCAGCACTATGCCCGCAGCTACCGTTATCCCCATGTCCCTAACGGCGAACCTCCCGAGGGGTGGGAACTCGCTGTACTTCTCTATTACGAAGGGCTTGATGGGCTCGAACTTCACTATGGCTGCATCTCCCCTCCTTATGAAGCTAGGCTTCTCCTCGAGGACCTGTCCGCTCCTCGGGTCTATCTTCTTCTCTATCGAGACCATCTTGCAGGCCATATGACCTGTGTGAGCATGGATGACTGGAGTATAACCTGGAGCTATGGCTGTCGGGTGCTGTAGCACGACTATCTGAGCTGTGAACTCCTTGGCAACTGTCGGCGGGTTGTTCGGATGACCTATGACATCTCCTCTCTTTATCTCCTTCTTATCTATTCCCTTTATGTTTATCCCTATGTTATCTCCGGGCTCGGCTTTTTCGAGCCTCTCATGGTGCATCTCTATGCTCTTAACTTCAGCTGTCTTACCTAAGGGCTCTATTACTATCGTGTCCCCTGGCTTGAGGACGCCCGTCTCTACCCTACCGACTATGACAGTACCGACGCCCGTTATCGAGAACACGTCTTGGATGGGAATCCTCAGGGGCTTATCTACGGGCTTCGGTGGAGCGACGAATGTATCCAGGACCTCATAGAGAGTAGGACCATTATACCAGGGTGTATTGTTGCTCCTATTAACTACGTTGTCTCCCTGAAGGCCGCTAGTCGGTACGAAGTGTATCTTAGATGGGTCGTAGCCGACCCTCTTGAGGAGGTCCGAGACTTGGGCCTTTATCTCCTCATATCTCTCCTTCTTATAACCTACGGTTGGATCGTCCATCTTATTTATGGCTACAGCCAGCTGGTTCACTCCCAAAGTCTTTATCAAGAAGACGTGCTCTATCGTCTGGGCCTGAACTCCCTCTCCTGACTTAGCTGAGACGACTAATATCGCTGCATCCGCCTGACTAGCTCCTGTTATCATGTTCTTGACGAAGTCCCTGTGCCCAGGGGCATCTATCACGGTGATCATCTTATGCGGGGTCTCCACTTTGGTGTGGAAGAGGTCTATAGTCATTCCTCTCTCTCGCTCCTCCTTGAGCCTATCGACGACCCATGCGAATTTAGCATCTGCAGCTAGCTCCTCCGGAGGAAGCTCCTCTACGAGCTTCAGGTCGTAGAAGAGCCTACCGATTATCGTAGACTTCCCATGGTCCACATGGCCGACGAATATCAGGTTCACATGTTCCTTCTCAGGCATCATATCACCCTCTGAGTGACACCTGAGATTAGTGCATCGTGTATTTTTAAACCTGATATCTCGAGAGATCTCTGTATAGGTCGTGTCCCGAGGGGCGGGAGGTCACACAGTAAAATATTATCAAGAAGTGATATTTATTCAAATAATTTTAATAAATATTAGCTTGATAAAATGATAGAAATTCAGCGAATTATTAATAAACTTATCTGTGTTAACGAAAATTTTACATAATTAGCGGTCGATTCAATTAAAAATATAGTTATATTGACTGCATCTACTATTAATATTTCACATAATCTCTTCCTAAAGCGTCATGGGAGATTTTTAAGCTGCTCGCATGAGATCGCTGGATGCATGAAGAGGGGATTACGAAGTATAAAGAAGCTACCGCTTGGTTGCTGACCTTTCCCCCATTAATGGCTCTATTATCAACTATACTATCTCTTAATTTTGCAATATTTGACAGAGATACGGGAGCTAGGATAAGTATAATCCTTATGATGACAGCAATGTTCATATTCATCATCGCTGATAGATACGTGAGGACCCTGATCCCGCTCGAGGAGGGACAAGAATATCACATGATTAGACTTTATAAGAAAGCTGTTATTCTCTTGGGAGTAGTTATACCCTTGCTGGGCCTCTTCTCCGCATTGGCCGTAGGTTATCCCGATGCTCCGCTCACATCCCTCTCATTCACAGCTATATCCCTGAGTGGGTTGGGTTCAGCGTGGAAGAGGTTCTATGATAAGGTCACTGGAAAAATAGTGATAGAGACTAAGAGGACTAAAAGCTAAAAATTAAGATAAAGCTTCTGATATCTCATCCAATAGCCTCTCCACTTCCTTCATATCCCTTCCCTCAACTAAAATCCTTATCTTATGCTCTGTCTTAGAGAGCCTCACTAGAGCCCACAGATCGTCGGAAATCAACCCGATACCATCGAGAAAATCTAAGCCCATTCCTCTTCTCTCTCCAATTCTAATTAATCTCTCCTCTAAATCCTTCCATTCCTTCTTCAGGGGGATGTTCTTCCTGATCGTATGGTACTTGGGGAAATCCTCGATAATATCGCCCAAACCCCTCCCTCTAGTAGCCATTAGCTCCAGGATGAGGGCTGCTGCTAGAGGGCCATCCCTACCGAGGTGAAAATCCGGGAGTATCACACCCCCACAACTCCCCTCACCACCGACAGTAGCCCCTATTTCCTTCATCTTATGCGTCACATAGGCCTCCCCCACAGGGGTTCTATAGATCTCAGCCCCTCTCTTCCTCGCTATATGATCGAAGATCCTAGATGATGCTGCGTTCACGACTAGTTTCCCACCGCCCTTCTTCTCGAGGATATAATCGACGACGAGGGCTAGCGTAATATCCTCAGGCATGACTTCTCCTCCCTCCGTCACGATCGTTAGTCTGTCAGCATCTGTATCATGAGCGAATCCCAGATCAGATCCAGTGGCTACTACGATCTTAGAGAGGTCCTCTAGGGTATCTGGTCTCGGCTCTAATTCCCTCACGAATATCCCCGGAGCTGAGTTTATAGTTAGCGTCTTGACACCGAGTTCGTTGAGGAGATAAGGGGTTACATAAGCCCCAGCTCCACCGTTGACATCGAGACAGACCTTCAAATTGTATCCTCTGACTCTCTCTATATCCACGAACTTGAGGAGATCCTCTAGGTAGTCCCCTATAGCATCATATTGCTCCTCCCTCCCCAGCTCGTTCCAAGGCACGGATTCAAATCTTCCCCTCTCGAACTCAGATCTAAGGAGCTCCATCTCATCAGGATGGAGGAGGATACCTTCTCTCCCTAATAACTTCAAAGCATTCCATTCAGGTGGGTTGTGGCTCCCAGATATCACTATACCGCCATCCGCGTCGTACTTAGCTGTAGCCCATTCTATCGTTGGGGTGGGAGCTACCCCTATGTTAAGTACGTTTACACCAGCTGAGAGGAGCCCTGAAATAACTGCCCTCTCAATCGCTTCTCCGCTTGGCCTCGTATCCCTTCCAACAACTACTAGAGATCCCTTTCCCAATCTCCTCCCGAAGATATTAGCTATTAGCATGGAGATATGAGCATCGAAGCCCCTACCCACAATACCCCTTATCCCTAAGGGGGTGAAGATGAGGCTCATATCCCATCCCCCGGTTCCTCGAGGAGTAGTCGAGTGACCCTCTCCAAATCCCCTGACTTCATGTAAGATCTCATAACTGGAAGTATCACAGCCAGCACTATCAGAGCACCTAGTAGCTCGGAGATAGGGGAGAGGGGACTAGATCTCACGATCAAAACGACGCTAGTACCTATCGCATTCAGAACACCGCCTATCGCGAAACCAGCGAAGAAAGGAACGGCTTTATCCTGAAGGAAGCTTTCACCTCCGTATCTCTCAGCTAAGAACCTCAATAGGCTAGTTAGCATATAGAGAGCAGCATATCCCGGGAGTAAGAGTCCGAGGAGGATCCCCAGGGTGCTTATACCGAATATCGGGAAGATTCCCTTTATTATGAATGGGATCGCACCTATGAGAAATCCCTCAAGGAAGTAAATCGGATCCCATCCGCCTAGTTGGTTCATCACCGTTAGGAGCCCTTCCTCTGGATAAGTCGTTACCGCCATCTCTAGAGGCTTCTTAGCGGCTCCCCATACGTGAAATGAGAGGAGAAGGATTAGAGAACCCGCTAAAGCTCCGAAGACTATCCCGAAGACTTGGGCCCTGAAAATAGTCTTAGCCTTTATATTGATCTCTGATGAGAACTTGAACCCCTCAGCTGAAGCTGTAGGCTGAGCTGATATGGAATCAGTCACCATAGCATTAGCGGCTCCAGAGAAGAAGGCATCTGAGGACGCTCTACTGAAGATGCCCGAGGAGAAGAATATATGATCCAAGATCCCCCTTATCCCTAGGTTGATCGGTACTATCCAATTGCTCATCCCGAGCGTCCATATGTAGCCCTGCCAGTAAATCGCTTGAAGTATCACTATAGTTAACGCTATCACTGGACTCATCCCTAGAATCGATAGGAGGAATATGCTACTGATGAAGGTCAAAGTCCATCCTAAGAGGAACCATTTCCTCGAGAGAGGCTCATCACCCCACTCCTTAAAGTTCCTCGCTATATATCTAGCTCCCAGGAGGATGGGAATTAGACCTACGGCAACGTAAACTCCTGTGCTGAGATGGTACCATGGCAACGGGCCATTAACTGCAGCATTAGACGAATAGAATGAGAAGTCGTGACCGCTCTCATAGGGGAGGAGGCCCATCCTCACTAAGACTGGGGGTATGAGTAAATATGCGACTATAGCAGTGACCCATATCGATACCTGTATCCCCAGGGGTATCAGGAAAGACCATGCGATTAGATCAGGAGTTATCTGAGTCCCCTGATCCATGCCGAAGGCCCCCCCTGGGAAGGAGCCTTGGAGGTAAGGGGTGAGATCGAACCTGAGATCGGCTGTTGGGAAATCCTCCCATATAGCCTCTAGGAGGTGCCCTCTCTGGAAGAGACTAATTATGAAACCTGAGAGGATTCCAAGATACAATATCTTAAGTTTAATTCCTCTCTCCTTCAAAATCTTTGAGAATTTTGCCCCGACAGTAGCGACGGGAAAAACGAGCTTCTCCCTCTCTATGTAAAACTTCCTCAATGGTATCACGTTGAAGTAAGAGAAAAGAGTGAGGATAATCGCGAAGAGAACTATGTAAGTGAGCGGGAGGATCCAAGCTCCCCAGTTTATGTTGCCGCCCAGGAGGAGGCTCCTCATAGCGTCCTCATCCTTCGGTACTAGGAAGTCGGGAAGGATCTGCTTGAGAGGGAAGTCTCTCGAGAGACCTGCGATAGCCCAAGACGGAAGTATGTACTGCCAACCTATGAAGAGGACTGTCATCACCTCGACCGATCCGAATATGACTCCCATCTCCCCGAAGGATAGGGGTCTCTTGCTCATACTGGAGAGAGCGTATGAGATAGCTAATATGACGAGAGCAGCCTCTCCAGTCCAGCTGTAGCCACCAGCCCCCCTTATCACTGTCTGACCGAAGAGTATGAGGAGACCGAACGCTATAGATAGAAGAAGAGCCCTCGGAGTGAATGCCCTCTCATCCTGTTCCAAGGGATCACCTAAGCGAGGAGACCTCTCTTTATATTTAAATGGTGATCGGTTATCGATGAGGATATCCCCTTATCTATTCCTCTCATCTCTCTAATCGCATCTATAGCTTCAGGGACTGCTGAGAGGATCCCATAGAGGGAAAAGATGTTGATTGAGCTCCCGTCCCTCGATGGCTCGATGGATCTCAGGAATAAAATGATGGAGAATAGAGTGTATCTCCTGAAGAACGGGTAGTAAATGCATACCTCATTCAGATCGACCTCACGATTTATTGAACTCATCCTCCTAGCGGATATTAAATGGTCTCTCAGGGTCTCTACGCTGAGTCTCTCCGATAACTCGAGCTCGAGCATAGCTGGTCTGAAGAATGGGCAACAGTATATATCGGAGACCCATCTAATCCTCAATCTACTCAGGGGTATGTCAGATAATCTCGAGAGGATGATGTCCCTCGGATTAAGCTGGATCCCCGTGCCCTCAAATGTCAACTTAATGCCCAACTCATTTGGATCATACTCTATCAGAAAATCGATACCCTCGAGGAAATCCTCCAAGAACCCCTGTACCTTTATTCCCCTCTCCTTGAAATATTCAAAGCCAGATTCGCTACAGAATAAATTAGTCATCTCAGATAAATCCTTGGAAATTGAAGTGGGCTTATGGGAGTAGAGGCCTATCACTTCTATATCCGGCTGGCTCCTCAGAGCATCCATTAGGTGAGCGGCATAAGGATCTTGCCCTATGATCCCTATCCTTATCATTTAGATGAGCTCTCCCTCAAAGCATCGACAGCAGGCAAGGGAAGGCCAGCGAGACCGTACATAACAGCACCTCCAGCTGTGTAAACTTTGCTCCCCTTCACCCCTACCATATCGGCTGCTGCGCTGAGATGCCCTCCACAGAGGACGGATTCTTTAGCATATTTTTCCATCGCGCTGACTATCTCAAGAGTCCCTCTCCTAGACTCCGGCTTCTCGAATATCCCCATGGGTCCATTAGCTATAGCTATATCAGCGCCCTTCAGCTTCTCCTTGTATAGCTCTATCGTACCGACGCCTATATCTATTATCTCAGCATTCTCAGGGATCGCGTAGACTGGGAAGTTCTCGATCCTACCATCCTCTAGCTTCAATAGGAAATCGACTGGATAGAAGATCCTACCAGACGCTTCACTCAAAATCTCCCTAGCTGCTGGGAGTAGGAGATCTAAGTCCTTCATCTTCCTCATCTTCCCGTTCAACTTATGACCAGCTGCTAGAGCTAAAAGCATGCCGACGAGCCCTCCAGTCAAGACCTCCGCCGCCTTATTGTTCCTGACAGCATGTACCATCACCTTCAGCTTATCCGGGACCTTAGCACCTCCTAATATTAGGACCCTCCTCCCCTTTATCGAATCTAGCTCCATCATCTCATTCAGCATTTTCTGCATGTTTCTCCCAGCTGCAGAAGGCAAGAGGTATGGGAAAGCGACTAAAGACGGTTGGCTCCTATGGGCAGCTTGAAACGCATCGTTAACATAAGCATCGAATAGAGGAGCTAACCTCTGAACTAAATGTGTCTTTATTAAATCTTTTGGATCTCCCTCTATGTTCTCCTCAGCCATAAATCTCAAATTCTCGAGCATTATAACATCTCCTTTCTTCATCTTCTTTATCTTCTCCCTTACATCGATTGAGAAGACACCATCCACGTATTCAACATCTATGCCAAGTTCCTTAGAGAGCTCTATTGCATGGGGCTCCGTAGTTATGAAGTCACTGCTCCCAGGCCTCCCTTGATGAGTTCCAACGACTACAGAAGCCCCTCTCTCAATTAGCTCCTTTAAAGTCTTAGCAGCTTGCTTTATCTTCTCAGTTTCCATTATTTCACCGTTCTCTCCTATTGGAACGTTCATATCTGCTCTTAAAAAGACTTTCTTGTTCTCGACATGGAGATCATCGAGAGTAGGTACCCTTCTAGTCTTCATGGAGCACCCCTCGCCTAAGCCCAGTGAAAATTAAATTTTTATCTTCTTAGAGAAGCGAGCTCGCTACATAATGGAAAACTTTTTGACAATCATTTCAGGTACTCAGAGAGAGCGTCCTTACATGGACATTCCCTCTGCTTAGGTATCCTTCTTATAGTTTCCTCAATAAGTTTCGATATATCTTGGATTTTCCTTGAAAATATCTCAATTACTTCTCCTTGTGTCAGTTTAACTGCTCCTGATACTCCTGCTGCATAATTGGTGACTACGGAAATGCTTGCATAACAGATAGCGAGTTCCCTGGCTAGAGAAGCTTCTGGGCATCCTGTCATTCCGACTATATCTCCCCCAAGTATTGAAAATGCTCTAATTTCAGCAGGAGTCTCAAACCTGTTCCCCTCAGTGCAAACGTAGACTCCTCCATCTCTGACCCTCAAGCCTATATGCTCTGCAGCTTCAATTATAGAAGCTCTTATCTCGGGGCAGTAGGTGTATGGAGTCATTGAAACATGTATTACACCGCTTATTTCCCTTCCTCTGACCTTAATTGTGGTCTCTCCATCATAAAACGTCACATCCCTACATTTAGTCATATCTATGAAGTCATGAGGTACGACTATAGTCCCAGGTTCTAGAGCCGGATTTATAGATCCTACTGCATTTGTGGCGATTACTCTCTCAACTTCAATCATGTTAAGGGCGTAAAGATTCGCCTTATAGTTCACTTTATAGGGAGGGAGCTTGTGCGAAGCCCCATGCCTCGGTATGAAAGCGACCTCTTCCCCAGCTAATTCGCCGAGTTGGACATCGCAATGGCCGAAGGGTGTACTCAATCTCAGTATTTTAGGGTTTTCCAAGAGCTTATAAAGGCCGCTTCCACCTATTATGCCTACTCTCACCATGATGACCCCTCGATATACCCTCATCATTGATGGTAATTTTTATAACTCATGCGCGTAAGTACTCGCGCCTAGAGCAAAGTTCTAAGGGGGTGTAATTATGGCCCTAGCCACAGTCGGTGGGAGACCAGTCCTGATATTGAAGGAGGGAACTACGAGAACGAGAGGAGATGAAGCTAGAAGGATAAATATAATGGCAGCGAGGGCAATAGCGGACGCTGTTAAGACAACACTCGGTCCTAAGGGAATGGACAAGATGATAGTAGATTCGATCGGTGATATAACGGTTAGCAACGATGGGGCCACGATACTACAGGAGATGGAAGTTGCCCATCCAGCCGCGAAGCTGATGGTAAACCTAGCCAAAGCTCAGGATAAGGAGGTAGGGGATGGGACGACGACTAGCGTAGTTCTCGCTGGAGAGCTTTTGATGGAGGCTGAGTCGCTACTGCAGAAGGATATACATCCTACAGTCATAGTTGAGGGATATGAGAGAGCTATGAAGTTCGTAGATCAAGAGTTAGAGAAGCTCGCTATAAAAGTCAATCCTGACGATGAGGGATGGCTCATGAAGGTCGCTGAGACAGCTATGAGCAGCAAGCTTGTGAGCGGTGAGAAGAGGAAGCTAGCTGAGATAGCTGTTAAGGCTGTGAAAGCAGTTGAGGAGATGAAAGGGGATAAGAGGTACGTAGATATAGATAACGTGAAGATAGTGAAGAAGAAGGGCAAGAGCCTAGCTGAGACAGAGTTCATCAAGGGCATAATATTGGACAAGGAAGTCGTGCATGGGGACATGCCGAAGAGCGTGAAGAACGCTAAGATAGCGATCCTAAATGTACCGCTTGAGATAAAGAAGCCTGAGATAGACATGGAGATCCAGATATCGTCACCACAAGAGCTGAGGGAGTTCATAGAGCAAGAGACCAAGATCCTCAGGGAGAAAGTAGAGAAAATACATTCTGTGGGCGCTAATGTAGTGTTCTGTCAGAAGGGGATAGATGAAGTAGCTCAACACTTCCTAGCGAAATATGGCATAATGGCGGTCAGGAGGGTAAGTGAGAAGGATATGCAGAGGCTAGAGAAGGCTACTGGAGGGAAAATAGTCAACAACTTAGATGATTTGACTGAGAACGAGCTTGGAAGAGCTGGCCTCGTTGAGGAGAGAAAGATAGGAGATGATAAGATGATATTCATCGAGGAGTGCGAGAACCCGAGGGCTGTCACGATATTACTGAGGGCTGGAGCTGATACAATACTGGATGAGGCTGAGAGAGGGCTCAAGGATGCCCTATACGTCATAAGGAATGTAGTGGAGGATGGAAAGGTATTCTATGGAGGTGGCTCCATCCAGGAGGAGGTAGCGATAAGGCTGAGGGAGTATGCTCACTCAGAGAAAGGGAAAGAACAACTCGCAATGGAGGCCTTCGCGAATGCTTTAGAGAGCATACCCAGGATACTAGCTGAGAACGCTGGTATGGATGCTGTAGATGCTATAGTCGAGCTGAGGAACGCTCACAAGTCAGGTAAGATATCTGCAGGAATAGATGTCCTTAACGGTAAGGTCGGCGATATGGCTGAGCTCGGAGTCGTCGATACTTACAGGGGAGTGAAGAACGCTATAGCCGCAGCGACTGAGACAGCTATCCTGATAATAAAGACGGACGATATAATAGCTGCTAAGCCGTACGAGGAGAAGGGGAAGGAGAAGGGCAAGGGCGGAGAGGAAGAGGAGGGTGGCGGTGAGTTTAAATCTGAGTTCGACTGATGGCCCTCGATAGGAATGAAATGGATAGATAGGGAATCCGGGAAGGTCCTCGGGATAAATGCCTTCGATCTTTTTTTACTACTCATAATTTTGTGTGCTGGCGGCTATTATGTCTATGAGAACTTAGTTCCGCCACCTCAGGAGACTAGTTCATTCTCCGGATTGAACATAAGGAATGCGGCTCTAGAGTACAGTAGGCTCTCAGGTTTAGGTTATCTCGTTTACGCTAGGGTGGACGGAGCTTGGGCTATGAACGGCACAGAGCTTCATGACGATATCCTGATAACTTGGGCTTATGAGACTAGGCTCATCGGATGGTATAAAGGGAGCAGGGTCACTATAGGGGGGCCGAATGCATATATCGAGGATATCGCTGCTACACGAATAACATTCAAGACAGCTACGCCTTCCGTAATAAGGATTTATGTGAGTCAGATAAATGGGAGTACGCTATCTGAAATATCCGATAAGTTAGAGGAAATCTCGAGGAACGTCGCGGGAAGATACGGTGTAGACACTGTTCTGATAAGATCGTCTCTCGTCATAAGCGTTCCTGGATTGAAGCCAAACGCTTTCATATACAATGAGCTCAGGAATAAGGTATACAGTAGGGTACCTTGGGGCTACCCATATTTCTCCTTAGGTGATTCTTACATAACGGTGATATTCGATTATACTCAGAGGAACTTCCTCACTACAGACGATCTGAGGACGATAGACTCTATACTGAGGGAACTGAACATCAGTTATAGTGGTACGATCCTCCAAGATGGGTATGTCTTCATAGGGACTGAGAGTCCCCTGACCGGTGTCTCAGTCTACGCTGAGCTCCTGGAGAACGCGAGGAAGTACTCGAATATAATAGATCTAGCGAAGCTGACCTATACTGTTAAGCCATGAGGTGCTTCGTTTGATCCTCTCGATACTGATCAGGTCTATCGAGAGCTCTCTGATAGGGAGAAAGCTGACTAGATTGAGGTCCTCGATAATAAAGGAGAGCTTCACATATAGAGCTCTAATTTCAATTTATAAAATCCTAAGCGAGTCTTATGATAGATCCTTCCTCGTGAGGACATCTAGGAGGCTCTGCTACTCAATTCCGGATAAAGATAAATTCCAAAAATTTCAATTTAAGGAAGGAAGTTTAATGAAAAGGGCATTGGATGTCTTTCTATCACCATTTATCCTCCCCATAGGCTTCCTATTCTTCTTCATGGTTTCCTTAGTTAGGGTGTGCGAGGGCACGGTCCTCCTGCTCTTCCTCACTGTGATATCAATGCTCCTAGGGATAGCTTTAGCTAGAGCTGAGGAGGAAATGGAGGTTAGAGATGCAAGGGGATTCATCCTCTTCCTCGGGGTCTCGATGTTCCTCATAGGTTATGCTGCTTTCATCGTCCAGATAGCGAATGTAGGGGGGATCCCCCTACTGGATGAGCAAGTGAGACGGAAGCTCTCAGCAGAGCTGAATTACCTCTCGTGGACGACGGTCCCAGGTACAGCTTTCATACTCTCTTCATCAAAGGTAAGGAGGTGCGAGGCGATCTTATTCTCCATAATAGGGTTCATACCCTCCCTTCTACTTGCTTTCAGGACGGAGATGATAGCATACATATTAGCAGTCCTCCTCGTATTATACAATAGGAAGCTGATAGGATTAGGGTTCATAGTAACTGCTTTCATAATGTTAATAATATCCTTCATAGGAGTCGGGGCGTTCAGATCTATAGCGACAGGATTGGTCCAGAACCCGATAATCTCAGTCCTCTATAGGCCGACCATAACCGTAGCAGCTCTAGATACGATCGTTAGACTCTATAGCTTTAGGCCAGTCACAAATGGCTACATCCATCTCGCTGCGATCTCCTCCCTCAAACTCATAAGCGGGCCTAGATACGGACCCAGGAACCTCATAGGTAGGTACACCCTGGGGAGGACTGACGTGTCTACGACAGCTACGCTCATAGGGGGGCCCCTCTTAGATTGGGGGATCTTAGGGGTCTTGGCATCCTCCTTCATATACTCTTACATGTTGACATTATCCCACAGGTTCTCCAGGAAGAGTGAAGCGCTCCTAGGTCCTTACGCAGTCATATACTCATACTTAGTCGTGGGGATCGAGACGGGAATACTGGATCTCAACGTCTACATCTACCTTTTAATCTCAATCCTCATCGTAATATTCTCACTGAGGCCTAAAAGATGAAAGCTCAAGAAATAATAATCCATCCTTCCTCAGGAATTTTTATAATTTTAGTCTCTATAATGATCTTCGGTTCAGTTAAATTCGGCTTATCTTATCAGTGGCTCCTCGCCTCACTCTCCGGCCTCGCGTCATTCACACTAGGCGTTGCCTCAGTGAATCGCTTGGGGATCAAGTTCCTGACGATCTCCTCAGAGATAGCCCTCTTCACCATAATATCTTTCTCATTTTTGAGGATAGCAGGGTATTACGCGTTCATAATCTCATTTCTATGGCTGATAGTCGCGAACATCTCCTCATTACTCATCAGAGCGAAGGAAATGAGGACACCGATATACTCAATCCCCATATTCGCCCTAGGCGCATCTCTCGTCATTTACTCTTACCTCAAGATCCCTAGTATCGCTGAGCTGAGGGCCTCGCCCAGCGTACCAATTGAGGGAGCGTTCGGGATGTTCTTAATCTTCATATCATATCCAAGCATCTTCTCCTGGCTTTTGGAATTAAATTCACTTTATGCAGTATCATTCTCAATAGCTAGCATATCTCTCATGCTCCTTCATGGTTTCAGAGCGGACGCTATTCTAGTGATACTCTCGACGTTCCTCTTGGTATGGAGGAGGAGTAAACGTCTCTCCTACCTCCTCTTGTTATCTGTCCTGCTCCTCTACATAGGAGTGGATGTGATTAGAACTGAGCTAGCGATATCAGCGATTGAGAGACCCATCTTCCGACTCAGCACGACTTATTATTACTCTAAAGAGCTAGCATCATATTTCCTCAAGCTAATGCCTATAGAACCATTCTGGTTGACCTCTATACCACTGCATCAATCTCAGACGATAGGAAGGGGGATCTTCGGAAAGGATTTCGGGATAACTCCAACGATATTCATTGGGATGCTCATGGACCTCGGTTTCATTGGGATGTTACTCCTATCCTTCCTCATAGGCTCGGCAATCGGTCATTCCTATAGGGAGTTCATCAGAGGGGATGATGAATTTTCATACTCTATAATCTGGCCCATCATAATAACTAGGACGGAGATAGGGCTGACTCAGCTCGATCTCGCCCTCATATTCGGATCCACTATATTCTCCCTCTTGCTTAACTTTTTTAATGGATCGCGTAGCTCTCAGAGGAGGGTAGGAGAATGCCGTACTACTACCACGGTCCCGTGATGCCTGGGGGCAGGAAGCCGACAGGTGGAAAGATAAGAGTCAGCAGAGGGAAGAGGAAGAGAGAGGCAGGGAGGCATCCAGCTTTCACAACGATAGGTGAGAGGAGACTTAAGCTAGTGAGGATAAGGGGGGGAGGAATAAAGCTGAGACTCATATCAGGTAATGAAGTGAACGTAGCGGTAGGAGGGGGTGTGACGAAGAGGGCTAAGATACTGGGCTTCATCGAGAACCCATCGGATAAGACGCTGAGCAGGAGGGGCATAATAACTAAGGGGGCTTTAGTTAAGACTGACTTAGGGGTAGTGAAGATCACATCGAGGACAGGTCAGCACGGTCTACTGAACGGAGTTTTAGTGAGGGAGGACGTTGCATCGTAGGGAGAGGAAGGTGATCTACCCATCCTACTTCGACTCCAGATTAAGTAGGAAGGATGGAAGGAGAGTTCCTAGGAGCCTGGCTGTAAGGGGGCCGACACTCCAAGACCTCATAAATGCCCTCAAATCCCTCTCGATGAACTTCGATGTAGAGAAGGATAAGGGGAGACCATCTAGATGGTATAAGTTCGAAGGACGTGTTTTAGTCAATTATGAGGGAAAAAAGGAGGAGCTCCTCAAGATATTGGCTAAGGAGATGGTGAGGCAGAGGCGTGAGATTTCTGGGGGAAGTGGTCAAGGTAACTAGGTCAAGGAACTTTCTCGTGAGACTGAGACCGCCCTTAAAGGAGGATTTAAAGGGTTTTAAGGTGCTACTTGATGACCTATCCTTGGTAGGGATCGTAAGTGATATAATAGGGCCCGTTCACGAGCCCTATGCTCTCGTCAAGATATTGATCCCTCTGGAGAGAGCTAAGGATCTCATAGGTAAGAGGGTGTATCTCGCGGAGAAGGGCGATGAGAAGATCTTGAAACGCGGAGGAGACCGCGTATCTTATTGAATAAATAATTTGATATCCTCTCAGAATCCCCTCTCTCGATTATTATGACCTCTGAGGAGCTTTTCAACATCTCTATTTCTTCTATCTTAACTAGAGGCGCTGTACCAACTGAAATGATCTCTGATTCCCATATATCCCTCACTACCTCGATGAAATTCCTTGAGAGGAGCTCCATCTTCCCTATCTCATCGATCATCACGACCTCGCACTCTTCCAAAGCCCTTCTCAATGCGGGTATAGCTATAGACTCGAACCTCACGATATTCACTCTGTACTTCGATATAGAGGGACCCTCCTTGAAATCTGTTGATGCGAAGACATCAGTCTGTCCCGTGAGTATATCCTCGACAGCAAAGCCCCTTCTTATCCCCCTCTCCCTCAATTCCGGTGTCCTTATACCTCCAACCTTAATACCGCTAGCTCTCAGCTTCTCAAGGAGGAGCGTGATGCAAGTGGACTTCCCGGACCCGGGCCTCCCTATTATAATGAACTTCCCCTCCTTCCTCATGTGAGCTCAAGATTGACGCTGGCCTTACGCTTATATAGTGAGGGTAAGGTCTCGTTCTACTCTACGGATCTCGAAGAACTGGCTAAGATGGGACTACCATATACTAAGGCCCCGATCTTCTATAATCCGAGGATGAGGCTCAATAGGGATGTAGCTATCTCGATTTTCTCATCATTATCCTTGAGGAGCGCAGCCGATCTCATGGCAGCATCCGGAGTCAGGGCGCTGAGGCTCAAAGCTGAGGGCGGGGCGGAGGAAGTCTTGGCATGTGATTCAAACTGCTTATCAGCTCAAATAATGAAGATAAATGTGAAGTTAAATAATCTGAGCGGGATTAGAGTGAAATGCTCTGACGCGAGACTTGAAGCTGAGAGGATTGCATGGGAAAATGAGAGAGTCGATTACATAGATCTCGATCCCTTCGGATCTCCAGCCCCCTTCTTAGACTCCTTCTTGAGGGCTGTGAAACGCGGGGGCATAATAGGGGTCACCGCTACAGATGAGCCGCCTCTATTCGGTATATATCCCGATAAGTTGCTCAGGTACTACGGAGTTTGGGGGAAGAAATTACCATTCTGCAAGGAATTTGGGATTAGATCATTAATATCCTTCGCGATAAGGACTGCTGCGAGATTGGACCTAGCAGCCGAACCCCTCTTATCCTACGGAGAGGGGCATTACGTGAGAGCTTACTTCAAGATAGAGAGGGGAGCAGAGAGGTCTAAGCGTCTCTTGAAAGAACTAGGGTGGGTTCTTTACAGTGAAGGGGATTTCGAGATAATTAGGGGGATAGATGAGATACCCAAGGGGGCAATGGGGCCCATCTGGGTTGGAAAAATAGTGGAACCTGAATTCCTCAGGAGATTGAGGCCCCTGAATGAGGACGTTAAGAAGCTCTTTGAGAAGCTTGAGGAGGAAGCTGATGGCCCTCCGTTCTATCAAAGGCTAGATCTCATATGTTCTAAGCTGAATGTGAGAATTCCTAAACCCAAAATCGTGATAGAGTCCCTCAAGGAGTTAGGCCACTTTGCAGCTAGATCTCACCTAGATCCCCTCGGTATTAAGACGACAGCTAAGAGGGAAGAGATAGAGGATCTAGTCAGGAAGCTCACTTCTTCCTGAAGAGGATCATAGCATGCTTAGGATCGTATGGGGAGAGATCTATGGACTCGAGGAGCTCATATCTACCGGTCTCCAATACCTCTCTCTCAACTCTCTTGTATATCTTCTTAGGGGGGAGCGTGACATCTATACTGCTCGCCTTGACAGCGATAATAGCCACTCCACCACTCTTCAGAAATAGATCAGCGTTCTTGAGCAGGATATCGACTTGATCCGGTTGAGCAACATCCTCATATATGATATCAACCTCTGTAATGAGCCAACTATAGTTGTAAGGTCTCCTGGCGCTCTCCAATATCGGAACGATATTCTTCCTATATTCAGCTACTCTTAAAAGATCTCTCATCACCCAATGAGCTACTTCGACTCCGAATATCACTCCGCTCTCCTCTATAATATCGCTTATGTGAGAGGCAGTCGTACCAGAGGCTATGCCGAGGTAGAGGACCCTAGACCCCCTCTTGAAAGGGAAATTCTTGAGCCCATTATATATAGCTGCGGCTAACTTCGATCTCCTCGGGTTCCATATCCTGTACTCCACTCCCTGAACTTCCCTCAGGGTCTCATCGTATATCTTGATCCCGGGGGTCAAGTTCCTCGTAGCTAAAAGCTTCTTCCCGTTCAAAATCCAATAAACGTTCTTAAAATTTTCATCCTCCTTTACTCTCACTCTTAAACGCCTCCATGAACTTCTTCAATTTCTCCTCTATCTCCATCCTCAGGCGATCCCCTATGTACTTCCCATCTCCGTAAACATCGACCCTAGCAGCTATAGCTATCTTAGTAGCTAAAAGCCTCGATATCTTCCCCCTCAAGCTCTTCGGGGCTCCCCTTACTTCTTTAGCCTGGAATATGACTCCATGCTTCGGGGGCTTGGCTCCTTTGGTTAAATGCATGAATATCGCCTTATGGGCCCCTAATATCTGTATTGAGCTAGCAGGAAGGCTTGCAAGTCTCTCGAGACTTCCCGCAATAGCTATCAACCTAGCACCAACCATTGGGTGAATTACAGCTGATAAGTTCGGGGCTGCTCTCCTCATCAAATCTTCTATATAGAGTTCCATTTCCCTCTTAGCTTCATAAAGCTCAAGCCAGCTTAATGCTGCTTTCCTTATTGCCTGAAGATCTATATCACTTAAATCAGCTCCAATAGAGTCTCTAGAAGCCCTAATTACCTTCTTAATGATCTTCTCATCTAAACCAGCTTCTTCAAGTATTTTTTGATCTAACTTCCTCCTGTTGGGCTCTACGGATATCAGCTTGATGAAATCGTAGTGATCCTCTACGAGTTCATCGAGCTCAGGGAAGTGTATCGAATACCACTCCCTTATCGTAGGCGCTATTATATTCAACGCCTTATTTGAGTGATCGACGAAATCTACAGCCTTTATAACCTGTTGATCTAGGGAACTGAGCCTCTCTCTCACACCAGACTTCGAAAGCAAGATGCCCAGCTCATTTAAGAACTGAAAATATTCCTTCTGCTTGATCTCTCCCCATGCTTGTGAAGCATATCTTATAGGGGAGCTCCTGATAATAGAGAAGGGCTTCTCACCTGGGGATAATGTGGAGCTCTTCCCTATCTCGTCTAGGATCTCCTTGAGGATGGGATCGTTGACTACTATCTCATCAGCATTCATATTCGATAATATCTTATTAAGGGCCTCCCTTAAGAATTCCCTCCCCTCGAGTATCCTCGCGATAGCCTTCTCATCCTTAGGGAATGGTACGAGCTCTAGCAACTTTCCATTCTCATCGAGCAATAAGATGCCATAGGGCTGTATCGCCAGGAATGCTCTCAAGAGGACCCCTCAGATCGGATGCTGCCCAGGTTTCCTATTGAGTATATACCTTTTACGATATAGGATCTTCATCCTGACCCTCGGTGGGGGGCTTCTCCTCTCCCTAGCCTCTACCTTCGGGGTGAGCGATCTAACCTTGCCCGCCTTATTGAGGGCACCATGTGTTCCTCTAGGCATTCTCTCACTATGGCTAAGTGAGGCTCCCCATTAATATATGTTTGCATACATCCCTATCCGCTAGGCTCTAGTCTCAAGCCCTACAAGAGGCCCTGATGATGAGTCTATGTGGTTATTGAAGGAGCTCTGAAGTCTCGCTCTTCTCATCTCTCTTCATCAATAATAGCCTATAGTTCTCTATAAGACCCATTATATCGAATTCCATGCCCTTCTGAGATTCCTTAACTTCCTCACTTCTAGCGAGCAACTTGAGGGCCTCATCCATCGGGATGACTGGAGTTACCCCATTCCAAGCTATCCTATAATTCTCCTCCGAATCGACGAATATACCCTCCTCCGAAGCTCTCTTCATGAAATCTGGAGGTGGAGGGCTTCCCCTGTAGAGTAAGATCTTTATTCCCATACTCTTGAGCTTCTTGACGATACTACCGCTAGCTCCTGATGCATCTAAAGCCAAGATGGCCTCAGCACTCTCCGTCATGGAGTCTATCTTTTCCTTAGCTAGTGATGGGAGGACCTTGACCTTAATTCCCGGGATCTCGCTCCTCTCAGATATAGCTTTCAGCTGGGATCTAAGGAGTTCATTCTGCCATCTTTCCCTCTCCAGCTCCTTCTCCAGTTCCCTTATCCTAGAATCCCTAGCAGATATTCTCCTATCTATCTCTATCTCCAGGTTCCTCATCTCCTCCAGGTACTCTATTCTCCTCCGCAGATCGGAGATCTCCTCGTCTTTCCTCCTTATAATTTCCTTGTACCTCTCTATCTCCTCCCTTAACTCTCTAATCTTTAGGATAAGCCTCTTAACGTAATTATCCGTCTTAGCTAACTCCTTCCTCAACTCAAAGTACTTAGACTCCCCTCTGACCTCTTTGGAGGAGAACTCCTCCAAGGCTGCGGATATAGGTGTCCCCTTCAGGATCCTGCTCAATATGAGATCAGCATCCTTCCCGAGGCCTGCTTCCTCAATCTTAGCTCTAGCTTTAGCTATCAGATTCTTGGCCTTTTGATAAGCCTTCAGAGCTGCTGCAAGGGAGTCCCTCTCATGAGAGCTCTCAGCTCTCACCCCCTTCTTTTCCTCAAACTCCGTAACTATTTTCCTCTTCTCCTCAGCTTTCATATCATATTTAGCGACAATGAGCTTTGAATCAAACATATTAGCTATCCTGACTACGCTTTTCGGTGGAGGATTTACATCTGTTGCTATTATGACTGGGTAGCCGTAATTCAAGATCTCCTCAATTATCTCAGATCTCGAAGCCCTTCTCATCGTTTTCAGGGAAAGTATCTCACCATTCAAGTCCATTATCGCTAAACCAACGGACATACCCGGATCTATGCCCACTATCAAGGGCCTGGATTTAGGTAGGGTTGAGAATTGCTCCCCGGGGAACTTCACCTTGCTCCTCCAGGAGTGAGATAGTATTATCCTGAAGGGTGACCACTCACTGCTCTCCTTTATCACCTTCCTGACCTCCTCAGGATCCGCGTAGACTATGAATTCAGCCCTCCTAAGTCCTCCTGAAGCTCTCTCAACGTAAAGATCATAGTCCAAATTAGCTTTATCGAGTTCTGTCGCTATCCTATTTGCCTCGCTCAATATACTGGCCTCTATAGATCTCCTCCACCTATCGCTCCCGGACCCCCCTTGCTTAACGCTCCTGTTCCTCGTGACCAGTATCCTAGTCTCCGGATACATAGCGACAGCTTCCGTCCCGACGCCGAGCATAGCTAAGTTGGCCACTATCCTAGCTGTACCGAGGGGATCGGAGTGAGATGGTGAGGGTAGTCCAGCTTCCTTGGCTACTGAAGATAGAGGCCTTATACCGTTTGGCGATCCAGTGACTTGAATTAGCTTACATTTCGGCGGTAGCTTTTCCATTACCCTCCTGAGATCGTTGGAATCCGAGGCTATCTCGAAGACGTTATCAGTCGCTAAGATATTAACATCATACTTCCTCAGGAGTTCTAATACATCATCGAGGGTCACCTCTTCTGCCTCGAATAAGACTCCCTCCTCTCCGAGGATAGAGATCGAATATAGAGGCTTCCTGCTGGACCTCGGAGATCCTGACTTTATATCTATACCGGCGACCCTCAAATCCGCCATTCAGTTCGATGTCTGATAGTTGCTTTATTAAAGTTTACCATACGATCGATCGTGGATGAGGGATAAGTTAATCGCTTCAATCCTCATAGTGCTACAGCTCAACCCCTTGCTTTTGCTCTCACAAGGAGGGGTTTACGTTCAGATAGAGCCGAGAGAACCATGCATAGCGGGATTTCCCTGTAAAGTAAACATCTCAATATCAAATAGCGACGGAACTATATTACTGCATAAACTGAGGCTCATAACACCTTGGGGCGCATTCGTGAAGGACTTGGGGTTGAGGGAGATGAGGGCCGGTGAATCCCTGAAGGTGTGCGTAGTGGTGAACGTGAGCATCGACTCACTAGAGGGCCCGAACTTCCTGAGGCCGGAGCTCATCTATTTCGTCAGGGGGGAGACTGGAATGAAGAGCTCTCGTGGGAATTCTTCGGCTATCTTGATTCAGCGTCCCAGGATCACTGTCAGCCTTCTAGCCTCCCCTCTGAGTTATCAAATCTCCCTAGGTGAGCCTCTAATCTTAGAAGGGAGCTTCAGAGTTGATGGGATCCCTAGCGACTTCTACCCGACATTAAGCGTTTATGTAGATGGTGTTCCCACTATCGAGAAGGACATGAATTCATCAAGTGGGCTCTTCTCGATCCAGGTTCCATTGGCTAAACCGGGTATTCATGAAGTCAATTTGAGCCTCTGCTATTTGATAGGGTGCGAGTCCAAGACATTCAGTGTGCTCGTGAGAGAGGCTCCCAAGGAACAACTATCGATGGAATTGAACTCCACGAAGAGGTACTTTCAAGATCTCCTGAGCTATTATAGGACCGCAGTTAATGATTCAATACCCATCCCGAGATATGTGCTCTCCAATATATCTGCGATAGATTCCCTAATCAGCGAAGCAGAGGGTATCTTGAGCGGGAACATGACAGGGGATGAGCAGAGAGCGGGGGATCTCCTCAACAGAGCTAGGGGATTCATCTCCCTCAGCATGGGGGAGATCACTAAGGCATATAAGGAAACTCTTTTATCAAAACTGGACGATTTAAGAAATGAATTGAATTCAATATCTAAAATAGATGAGAAGACTTACAGGGATCTCAACGTTAGCTTAAGTGAGCTGGAGGGTAAGATCGCATCGATATCACCGGATAATGCCTCGAAAACATATTGGGATGTCATTAACCGGATGGAGGAGATAAAGAAGATCGTAAATTCCAAGAGGGAAAGCCTTATGAGCGATATCGCTAAATTATCCTTAGTTCTCATAACCCTACTCTTAATTTCAATAGTTTCCATAACAACGCTTATCTTGAGAGTTTGGAGAGGGGAGACGAGTGAAGGGTGAGCGTTGAATGTGCGGGATAGTGGGGATCATCAGGAGCAAAGCGGGAGTACTCTCAGATCTCCTTAAGTCTCTGAAGAGCCTTGAATACAGGGGCTACGACTCCGCAGGGATCGCTATCTCGCTTGGAGATGATATCTTCATTCTGAAGGGAGTCGGGACGATAGACCAAGTCATAAGAGGGGTAGAGATCCCCGATGGGAGTATAGGAATAGGGCATACGAGATGGGCGACCCATGGTGGTGTGAGCTTTGAGAACGCTCATCCTCAGATATCATGCGATGGGAGGATAGCGGTAGTTCACAACGGTACCTTGGATGGGTTCGAGCAACTGAGGGAGGATCTGAGAGCGAGGGGTCACGTATTCAGATCGGAGACAGATACGGAGGTGATAGCTCACCTAGTCGAGGAGGGGATGAGGGAGGGACTGAGCCCTCTACTATCTCTTCACAAGGCTGTGAGCATGTTGGAGGGGAGTTATGCTATAGCGATGATATCAGCTGGGTACAGCTCAATATACTTAGCTAGGAGGAAGAGCCCCCTCGTGATAGGGTTGGGGAAGGGTGAGAACTACTGCGCATCCGATGTATCGGCCTTACTGCATCTCACTAAGGAATTCATATTTCTAGAGGATGGAGAGCTTGCTGAGATCACTCCTGAGGATGTGAGGATCTGGAGAGGAGATGGGAAGCTCGTAGCTATAGAGAGGAGGGCCGAGATAGTTGATTGGTCGCCTCAGCAGATGGAAAGAGGGAAATATGAGCACTTCATGCTGAAGGAGATAAATGAGCAGCCTTATATAATGAGGAAAATAGCTGATACCATAGAGTACTATAAGAAGTTCTCCGAGAGGCTCGAATTAGCGTTAAAGAGCGGATCATTATCGATAGTGGCCGCAGGCACATCTATGCACGCTGGTCTCATAGGTAAATTCTACCTCTCAACTCTAGCCGGATTCGGATCAGATGTGATCATAGCGTCGGAATTCCCAGAGTGGTCCCGTCACATATCAGAGGGGGATGTTATACTAGCTATAAGCCAATCCGGGGAGACGGCTGATGTGCTAGAGGCTGTCAGAATAGCTAGGGATAGGGGAGCTAAGGTATTCTCAATAGTTAACGTCCCAGGCAGCACTCTAACTAGGCTCTCCGATGAGTACGTTTTCATACAAGCGGGTCCTGAGGTTGGAGTAGCTGCTACGAAGACATTCACAGCTCAAGTAGCCTCCCTCTATGTGATATCATCGCTGATCTCCGATACTGATTCCTCTGAAGATCTAAGGGGAAAGCTCCTCAGTATATCAGATTCAATCTTGAGGGATATCGGGAGAGTAGATGAGGAATCTAGGAAGATAGCCGGTCTATTGAGATCGAAGGAGCACGTTTTCTTCTTGGGCAGGGGTGTGAATTATCCCACGGCTTTGGAAGGGGCGCTCAAGCTGAAGGAGATAAGTTACATACATGCAGAGGGCTATGCGGCGGGTGAGTATAAGCACGGGCCTCTCGCATTGATAGAGGAGGGAGTACCTGTGATAGCTTTGATACCGAAGGAGAGGAGTCTGATAAATAAGATAATATACAACTTGATGGAAGTCAAGGCAAGGGGTTCATTCACGATAACTATTCAGCCGCCTGACACGAGCTTGCCCTCTGACAGAAAGCTCATAGTTGATATCGAGGATGAACTCACATCGCCCCTGATTTACGCGATCCCTCTCCAACTGATAGCTTATTACACAGCTCTAGAGCTAGGAAGGAATCCAGATAAGCCTAGGAACCTGGCCAAGAGCGTTACAGTAGAGTAGCTACTCTAATGTCACGAATAGCACATTATTTCCCCTTATGAAGAGGGTTCCCACACTCCTTTTAACTTCTCCAGATGTCGGGTCAACTTCTCTCGCAGAATCAAGCACTAAATTCATCATTTCATCATAAACAATGAGCTTTCCGACTATCTGGCTCCCATTCTTCAACCTCACAGTTACCTCTGCACCATGGGACTTCTTAAGGTGAGATAGGGGAAGCTCCTTGCCCGAATCCATACGGATCTACCTCCATCCTCTCATCAAAAATAAATGCTTTCTCATCTACTGCTGAGGGCTATCCTCTCTATCTCCTCCTTCCTCCTTATAGCGAAGCTCCTGTTCCTATCATACTCCGCAGCTGCAATTATTTCCTCTGCTAGGGCCTCAGCTAGGCTTCTTGGACTCCTGAAAGCCTTCATAGCTGCTCCTTGTGCTATATGCCTTATCGCTAGATCCACCATCCTGCTGGGGGACGTGTCTACAGCGTGGAAGTAACTCACGCCTCCGTACATTATCCTCGTGACCTCCTCCCTTATTATTGAATTCTCTATTGCATCTAGGAACACTTGAATAGGATTTTTTCCAGTTCTCAATTCTATTATCTCGAATGCATACTTTACAGTCCTCATAGCCTTCAACTTCTTCCCCTGGTTCTTGCTATTGACATGGTCCTTCCTGCTGCCGGAGTTCATCGCTTGACCCATCAGCCTATTCACCAACCTCTCCACTATGGGGATCTCCAGCTTCCCGAATTTCTTATGCTCATGCCTACCTCCTGTGTGCGGTAGGTACACTGGCTTGAGTGATATGACATTCTTCAAAGCTGCGTTCTCTATCCTAAGGTCATCATAGCCCCATCTTCCAAACAGCTTTATCTGAGGACCTGGATTCGACCCACTCTCACTACTCATCACGATCACCTGCTAGGCTTCTCCCTCTTCCCTCTGAGTATCGCTTCTAAAGAGACCCCGTTAACCTTTATCACCTTGAACCTGACGCCCGGTATATCTCCCATGGACCTGCCCCTAGATCCACCTATCCCCTCCACGATCACTTCATCGTGCTCATTTATCACGTTGAGAGCCCCATCTCCTGGAGCGAATGCAGTTATTATAACACCGTTCTTCGCTAACTGAACTTTTACAGCTTTTCTGAGTCCTGAATGCGGCTGCCTAGCCTCAAGTCCTACCTTCTCGAGTACTATGCCTCTAGCCATAGGAGCCCCTTCGAGCGGATCGAACTTCTCCTTGAGTCTATAGAGCCTCCTCTTCACCCTCCAGCTATGCAACCTCTTCTCCTTATACTTCTCCCTGAGTATCCTAGCAGCGTAGAGGCCCATAGGTGATTTCTTACCCATACCATCACCTCGAATCATGAGGTACCCATGTCGCTATTTTAATGTTGTCTATATCATACCACCTCTTAGCTAGTAACCTGGTCCTCTTTATCCTCCTTCCGTTCCTTCCGATGGCTAAGCTCTTATCCTCATCTAATACATAAGCTATTGCAGTGATACCATCGTTCTGATGAACTATTTTCACTTTCTGAACTCTAGCAGGACTTAAGAGATTAGTTATGAATCCTTCTGGACTATCATCGAACTCGACGACTTCAATGTCATAGTCCAGATCCCCCTTGAGGAACCTCTTCATCGCTTTCAATTTCCTACCTCCCCTTCCGACAGCTCTTCCCAGATCTCCTTTCTCAACAACGAATATCAGCCTGTTCTCATCCTTATCCTCGACTACGTCCCTAGGGCTGACTCCGAGCATGTCTTGGAAGAGCTTTATATATCTCAATTGTTCCGGGGCTATCGTGACCTTCTTCCTAGCTATCATCTCGACTCCTCCAGCTTCCTCAAGACCTCAAATATCCTCGACTCCCCCTCCTCCATTATAGCAGCAGCTGATACGAAGAAGGGCCTCTTGAAGGCTCTCCCAAGGTCCAATGATTTCCCTGGATATTTGTAAATAGGTACTCCAGCCAGTTTAGATAGGTACTCAAGCTCTATCTTCAGTTCCTCAGGTATGTTACTCGCTAGGACAACTAACTTCGGATTGCTCCCAGACTTAAGCTGCCTTATTACCTTTTTTGCTCCCAATATCACTTTACCTGACTTAGAGGCTAGATAAAGCTCGGATTCCACTTCGCTACTCATTCCTCAACACCTCCTTTGCTTTCCCACTGAAGTCCCATAGCACCGATACCTTGCCCGTTCCTATAGGTGGGGTCTGTCCCATTATTAAGGCATCGAGTGGACCCAATATCTTATTCACCTCTCCCCTCCTCGCGGTATTGAGTATCACATGAGTCGTCCATTCGAAGGCCATCTTGCTCAAGGGCGTCTTCATCTCACTGAAGAAACCCGAGGATACGCCGGCAGCCTGGAGCCTTATGGCCTCTATAGTCCCTGAATAAGTCATTATATCGGCGACGAGGGATATCTACCTCGAGCCCCTGGTCCTCCAGGATGCTAGCTAGCTCATTGAATATGCAGTTCCTCGCGGCCTCTATACCGAGGACCCTCTCGATCTCCTTACAGTCATTCGTAATAGTTCTCGCTATATCGACACAGCTCATGCTTAATACAGCTGCTAAATTGGATCCAGAGGTCCTTATAACGTATTCCTTCCTTCCATCTGTCTCAACTGTCTCTACCCATGCCCTCTTTATCCCCCTGACGCCCGATACGGGCTTATCCAGTATCCTGTAGGACCAGGATCTGAGTGTTTGGAGCGGCTTATCTCTTTCAGCCGCTTCGTAAAGGTACACTATTATCCTATCGTCCTCTACCTCCACTTCTCCCTTCATCCCCTTAGCTGTAGCCCTTATTATATTCAGGAACCTCTCCATTGGTATCATGTTGTTCTCCAAAGCCCTCTTATCCGGCTTTATCGTTAACCTGTAATTGAAGTTATCAATAGCGTATTCCTCTATTAGATCCCTCACCCTGAGCTCCTTCAAGTTCCTGAGTATCTTCCTCAGGTTCGATATGTCCTCTTGGCACTTCGGTCTCAAGTATATCTTCATCGTCGGCGTGCTAGTCGATGCGTAAAAGACCAGCTCCTTGAACCTCTCCACACCGTGGGTCACATCCATAGCTAGGAGGCCTGGCGCGTGGAAAGTCCTGAGCACCATCTGTGTCGTTGGCTCCGCTATGCTTTGAGCGCTTATCAGACCTATCGGTGTGAGAACCTCTACCTTAGCTCTCTCGAATCCCTCCTTCAGCTCAGCTATTATCTCCTTCAACTCACTCTCCTTGGGTCTCGCTCCGTGTATGGCATCCGCTAGGGAGAGAGGGAGATCCGCTTCCCTCAGGAGTTCCTCGATCTTATCCTTCGAGACTCCTCTCTTCCTCTCCTCCTTCACGTACTTCCTTATTATCCTCTCCAAGTTAACTGGCTCGTTCCTGAAGAGCTTCGTCGGATCGTAACCATCGCCTCCGAACTTGAACTGGATTATATGTCCCATTGAATCCCTGACTGTCTCATCGTAGGAGACGTATACGTCCTTCAAGGAATTAGCTACTCTCCTGTAGAAGTATCCGCTATCCTCAGTCCTCCTACCCTTATCTATTAGAGATTCCCTACTCGACATAGCATGGAAGATGAACTCCGCTGGATTCAAACCGCTCACATAACTGTTCTTAACGAATCCCCTCGCTTCAGGGCTCAAATCTCCCCTCTGGAAGTAAGAGAGGACCCTATCCTTATACCCCTTCCTCGGCCTACCACTCGTTAGCACGAATCCTATCCTCGTCTTCACCTTCTGCTGACCGACCTGTCCTATTATCTGAGCTAAGTTCGCCATAGAGCCTCTAGCTCCAGTCTTAGCCATTATGCTAACATTCGACTTGGGGTCTATGTACTTCGATATCACGCTGCTCACCTTACTCCAGAAGCTATCCATCGTCTGAACTATATCGAACTCAAGCATCTGCTCCTCCCTCATTATCCTCAAGAGCTCTTCCTTCGTCCTGTAAATTGTGATCTTCCTTGTTATTGGTCTGCTCCTTATCAACCTCGTTACCTCTTCCTTCATGTTTGAGTAGATTTCCTCTATCTCCCTCTTAGCCTCCTCAGGTATCATGAGCTCCTTGGGGGAATTAGTTATACCGTATAGGAGCACCTCCTTCGAGGCTATCTTCAGGAGTTTATTCAGGAATTCTATCGCCACATCCTCGCCGTAGTCCCTTATCAGGACATCTATCAGCGTCAATCTTCCCTTAACGAGAGTACCAACTATGTTATCATCTAGAACTCCTGAGAGGAGCTTCCCCTCCCTTATCAGCACATATCCATCTCCCGGGCAGGAGGGATCCTTGCACTCAGAAGCCTTAACCGCTGACTTAGCTATACTCTCGAAGTTCAAGTCCTCCGGGAGCAACATCGAGATGAGTTGCTTCCCAGTCCAAAGTCTCCTAGGCCTCTTTATAGCGGGCTCAGGTAATTGAGTTATACCTGCCCTTGAGAGGATCCTGGTAGCTTCATTCTTATCGAAGAGGGAATCCTTCTTCGTTATCATGTAGAGAGCAGTTACGAAGTCCTGCCTAGCCCCTATTATAGAGCCTCCAGTCCTGGGGGAGAGCATGTTGTATTTCACTCCCATGAGCTCCCTCACTTCAACGCTCCCATCCAATATCTGGGGCACGTGGAGGTTCATCTCATCCCCATCGAAGTCCGCATTATAGGGGACGCAGACAGCTGGGTGAAGCCTGAAGGTAGCTCCGGGCAGCACCTTAACTCTATGCCCCAGCATCGAGAGCTTGTGGAGGGAAGGCTGCCTGTTGAATATGACGTAATCCCCATCCATGAGGTGCCTCTCAACTATATCTCCTGGCTCAAGTTGCTCAGCTGCCTCCCTCAGGGCATCTTTCCCCTTCCTCTGAAGTATCTTCAAGCTTATCGGTGTGACCCCTCCTTTCCTTATCGCGTTAGCGCCGGGATACTCATCAGGCCCCCTCATGACTAACTCCTTCATCTTCTCTATGTTATTCTCATTGACGTACTCCGGTACAGTGAGGACCATCGCTATCTCAACGGGGACACCGACTTCATCGATATCTATCATGGGATCCGGAGATATGACAGTCCTAGCTGAGAAATTAACCCTTTTACCTATCAAATTCTTCCTGAGCCTTCCCTCCTTCCCGCTGAGCCTCTGGAATAGGGATTTAAGGGGCCTCCTAGTCCCCTTCTGCATAGCTACAGGCATGCCTGCTGTAGCGTTATTGAAGAATACACTCACCCAGTATTGCAGATGATCCCATTCACTCTCCACCATGCTTACAGGAGCACCAACTCTCTTAGAATTATTCAGCTTCCTGTTGGCCTTCAGGATCTCAACGAGTATATGAGTGAGATCGTCCTCAGACCTCTCGCCCGTCTCCAAGTATATTGAGGGCCTCGCTGTGAGAGGAGGAACCAATAGGACTGTGAGAACTGCCCACTCCGGTCTAGCTCTCTTAGGATCAAATCCTATGAGAAGGGAGTCATCATCACTAATTTTCTCCAAAATATCCCTTATTTCATTTGGCCATAGTCTCCTCGGCTCGGGCTCCTTAACGATGAATTTGTAAACTTCCTCTAACTCGACCCTATGGACAGGCGCTCCGCAATGCGGACACTTCTTGTGCTTCTTCGCATATACCTTGACCTGATCCCTAACTTCCCTCACGAGCTCATCATCAACTACCTTCTCAGGATTATCCCTAGCGTACTCATGGGCCCTCTCAATGAACTGGGATCTCCTCTCTTGAGGGAGCAGGACCTTCCCGCACTTATGGCAGACTGTATTGAGGGCATCCTTTATCCTCTTCACGTAGCCTATGTGTACTACGGGCATCGCTAACTCTATCCTTCCGAAGTGCCCGGGGCAGTTCTTAGGGAGATTTCCGCATACAGGACATCTCTGCCTCGGATTTATCGTCCCTAGCCTAGGGTCGAGGACACCTCCCTGGACTGGGAGGCCTCCCTCATCGTACGCTGTAGGCTCCGTTATCTCTATGAACCCTATCTTCCTAGCATCAGCTGGTGATATGAGCCCGAAGATCACTTTATCGAGCCTATAGGGTAGGATCTCCTCCTCAGGCACCGGTTCCCATATCAAAGCCAAAGTCCCACCCCTATATCTCCTCCTCCACGCTGAGCCTCACGTCTACGTGCCCGCTCATCAGTTCCTCTATGAATAGCTTCGAAGCGTAACTAGTTATCAGGGGTTTGACTTCAACGGAGGATTGGCACCTCGGACAGAAGAACTCGTTCGTCTTCTGATTGAAGAATGCGATCGTTCCACACTCCTTACAGACGTAGATTATCGTCTTATCGGATTGATCTATGTACCTATCCCTTATGACGGAAGCGGCTCCATGCGATATCAGGACTTCGCCTTCCATCTCACCGAGCCTGAGCCCTCCTCCTCTAGCCCTTCCCTCAACCGGCTGCCTCGTGAGGAGTTGCATCTGCCCCCTAGCTCTAGCATGTATCTTATCCCTCACCATGTGCTTGAGCCTCTGGTAGTAGCTTATCCCTATGAAGACAGGGGCTTTTATCATCCTCCCAGTCCTCCCATCGTACATTATCTCCTCCCCGCTGTACTCGAATCCGAGCTTGACCAATGCCTCCATCAAATCCTCAACGGGCTCAGACATGAATGGAGTCGCATCTACGAACCTCCCCTCTAGAGCTCCGACCTTGCCGGCTATTATCTCATAGAGCTGGCCTATCGTCATCCTGGAAGGTATGGTGTGGGGATCTAAGACTATGTCAGGGACTATCCCCTGAGCTGTGAAGGGCATGTCCTCATGCCTGTATATCATCCCGAGCACACCTTTCTGCCCATGTCTAGTCGCGAACTTATCACCTAGTTCAGGCGGCCTCGTCTCCCTCACATTAACTCTGACGAGCTTCTCCCCACCTGTCTTAGTCGCTAGTAATACGTCTGTGACGACTCCCCTCTCCCAAGCCCTCATGGAGATAGAAGTATCCCTCCTCTCGAATGTGTACTGCGGGTAGCCGCTCCCCACCGTCAGCTCGGGTGAGAACCTAGGGGGGCTCGTCTTCCCTATGAGGACATCCCCTCCCTCTACATAAGTCTCGGGATCTACTATGCCATCCTCACCCAGCTTCTGATAGTATTGCTCCTCCTTCTTACCCGAGACCTTCTTCAGGGCTACTGGATTCTCGAACTTATCTCCCTCTATTATAGCATGCCTCCTCGCTTCTGTCTCATAAGTCCTGAAGAACACAGCTCTCGCTGCTCCCCTATCTATAGCTCCCTTCGACATCACTAACGCATCATCCATGTTATATCCATCCATCGGGAGGAGGGCGACGACTAAGTTCTGGCCCGAGGGCCTGTAATTGTAGCCAGTTATCTCAGCCCCTTTCGTCTCAACTATTGGCCTCTGCGGGTAGAACATGAGGAACGCTCTGCTATCGAATCTAAGCCTCCAATTAGCTAGGTACTCCCCAAGCCCCTGCCTCACCATATTAGATCCTATTATATCCCTCGGTATGTTGTTGTGCTCAGCGTAAGGTATCTGGGATGCTGCTACGCCGAACATAGCGTAAGGAGCGAAGTCGAAGTGCGTGTGCTTATCAGTTATCTCCTCTATGCTCTGCGCAACTACAGCGTATTCCTCCTCATCGGCATCTAAGAGCTCAACTATACCCATTTTCACGAGATCCGTGAAGCTGAGCTCACCAGAATCTACCTTCGGGAGGAGTTCTATAGCCTCCTTCAACTTGCTGACTGGGATTAGGGGCCTCCTCATCCTCCCGGCATCAGCGTTTATGAATACAGCTCCCTCCTCCCTATTATATATGAAATTGACCTCAGGGTTGAGCGTAGCTCTCTTCTTCTTCAGGAAGCTTATCAGTTCCTCCGGCTTATCGGTGAAAGCTACGAGCCTCCCATTGACGTATATCGGTGTCAAGCTCCCTACTTCCCTCGGCTTCGCTTCCTTAGCCGGTTTCGCGCCCCAATCGAGCACTAACTCTACTATGGGCTCGGGATCAGTCCCGAATGTCACATCGCAGAATATAGCTAAGCTCCTCACTAGACCTACGTTCGTCCCCTCCGGAGTCTCTAAGGGGCACAGCCTCCCTATGCTCGTCCCGTGCGTCTGCCTGACCTCATGGAGCGGGAGGCCCGCAGGTAGTGGGGAATTGACCCTCCTCAAGTGGTGGAGAGTAGCTATATAGTTCGTCCTCTCGAGGTTCTGGCTGACTCCTAGATCTCCTCCCGGCCATGCACCTGTAGCCACAGCCCTTATTATCCTCTGAGTGACGAGCTTCTGGCTCTGAATTATCCTCCTTATATCGAGATCATAGACACCACTGCTCAACTGTTCATCAGCTTTCTCCTTGAGCTTCCTGACTAACTGATAGAAAGAATCCCTGAATACTTCCTGCATCAGGGTCCCTGAGAGCCTCAACCTCTTGTTAGAGAAGTGATCCTTATCGTCCGGCTCGAGCTTACCCCTGACGACCTTGAGTAGCTTCTCTATCATCTTCGCTAGGAAGTAAGCTTTGACTATGTTATCCTCCTCACTGACCCCTATGTGCGGGAGGAAGTTATTCTTCAAGTACTCCTTAGCGTACCTTATCCTATCCGTCCTCGGGACCGCTTGAACGAGCCTCCTGCCTATATAATCTAAAGCCTCCTCTCTCGTTATTATCTGAGCCCCTTCTTCCTCAGCTCTCCTCTGGACATCATCCAAGCTGTAGAGGAACTCACTCCTTATCTCATCATCCACAGATGATATAGCGTCTACTATGTCTTCATCCCTCTCCAAGCCCAAAGCCTTGAGGAGCATCGCGACCGGGATCCCTCTGAGAGCTCCTGTAGATGCCTTTATCGTTCCATCCCTCATATAGTACTCTAAGTACAGCCTGGTCCTCAGACCAGCTCTCGCTGAGACTATCTGAGCTACATGCGAATAGGGTTTATTTTCAGCTACTGTCTGCTCTACTATCACTTTATTCGGAGCTATATCGTCTCTCATAACGAGTACTCTCTCAGAGCCGTTTATTATGAAATAACCCCCTGGATCCCTGGGATCCTCTCCCTTGCTTATGAGCTTCTTCTCATCTAACCCATATAAGTAGCAGCCCTTCGATTTCACCATTATGGGGAGATGACCTATCCTCACTCTCTCAGTCTTCAGCTCCATCCCTCCAGCGTATACTTTGACCTCCAGCTCGATAGGAGCTATGTAGTCAGCGTTCCTCAACCTTATCTCATTGGGCATCGCTGGGAGTGAGGAACCATCGTACTCATCTATTTCAGGCCTTCCAACGTACACCCTGCTGAGTATGAGCTTGTAATTCTCGACTAACTCTATCTCCTTGAAGGCATCGACTACTTCCTGTATGCCCCTCTCCAAGAACCTATTGAAGGACTCTATCTGGACATCAGCTAAGTTCCTCTCCCTGAAGTAAGCCTTAACTATCGGATAGAAATCCACCTCGCTCCTCTTAGATAGCAAATTTCACCCCTCCTGAAAATGCCTCTCCCTCACGACATACCTGTAATAGATCCCCTCATCCCTATATATCCTTATGAGGTCCCCTGGCTTCGCTCCAAGCCTCTCCACCATCGGATCGCTCTCCAATATCTTCGGGAAGAGATCTAGAGGACCGTATCTCTGGATGAGAGCTATCTTCTCCTCCTCACTCACTATCTCATGCTTTGGAACGAGCAGGCTCTCCTCTATGTTTATCTTCAGGGGTTTCCTTAACTTCTTGCCTCTCTTTCCCTCAGCCTCTATAAGGGACTCTTCTTCAGTCTCATAATCTAGGGGGGCGCCAGCCCCCCGTAGGATATCGTCCTCCTCTACCAATCAGGCACCCCCATAGGGAATTCCGTATGATCGTTCCTCCCTACCGCTTCGCTTTTTAAATATATACCTCAATGCAGTAAAGCATCGAATTTCCCAATGATATCTGAAAGAGATTTACTGCAGTTATTTTAGACAAAAAGAGCCTAATAAAGCTCCTTTCAAATGAAAGATATCTAATCTCTCTTATTGTGGGTTCCGTTAATGAGCGATCTTTTTTTTAAGGTCCGGATCCGAGATATAGGGGGTAATGTTGGAGGAGGTCATAGAGATAAGGTGGCATGGGAGAGGGGGTCAAGGAGTTGTTTTAGCTTCTAGGATAGCTGCTGGGGCGGCATTCCTCGAGGGGAAGTGGTCTCAAGCCTTCCCCTTCTTCGGGGCTGAGAGGAGAGGAGCTCCAGTCACTGCTTTCACTAGGATAGGGAACTCCCCGATAAGGTTGAGGAGCCAGGTATATGAGCCAGATATATTGGTCCTAATGGACCCTATGTTCCTCAATATGGAGCTCGCTTGGAGGGGGGTTAAGCCTAGCACTATAGTGATAGCGAATACATCGAAGGCTCCTGAAGAGGTGCTCCTCCCTGTTAGAGTGAAGAGGCTCGCATGCGTCGATGCGACTGCGATAAGCATGAACCTCGGCCTTAAAGTAGCTGGACTCCCTGTCCCGAACTCCCCGATGGTAGGGGCATTGATCAAGGGTACTGCTCTCTTCTCTGTTGAGAGCGCTGAGAGGGCTATAAGGGATATACTCCGCAGGGCTGCTGATGTGAACGTCGAAGCCATGAGGAGGGCTTATGAGGGGACATCGGTAGTTGAGGAACCTAAGGTAGAGGAAGCTCATGCCTGACCTTCTATGAAAGCATCGAAGAACCTCGTATAAGCGTCTATTTTTCCTTCTCCAGGTTTCATCTCTATCTCTCTCACGAGGCCGCAGTTATAACACCTTATTATAGCCTTCCCATCTTTCTTGCTCACTTCAACTGTTATGGAGTTGTGCTGACAAGATGGGCACCTGAGGAAAGCGGATCTCCTTCTCCTCCTCACGGGGGTGATTGTCCTCCTCTTCCTCCTTCCCATGATCCACCGAGTTCATATGAGCTTCGAGTATAAAAGCGGAGCTGAAGTGAGGTGAGGGGATTTATACCCCCTCCCTCCATTATGCTGAGATGGATTACTTCGAGACGTTGAGGAAGGGGATGGATGAGCTACTGAGTGTAGCTAGGAGAGCTAGATCCCTGGGGTTAGATCCTAGCGATGATGTCGAGATAAGTCTGGCTAATGAACTTCATGAGAGGGTAGCTGCTCTCTTCGGCATCCCTGAGCTGGGAGAGAGAGTTAAGTATTGGTTGGATGCTACGGGGAGCAAGCTCGAGACTGCCTTCAGGGTGATAGGCGAGATAGTACCTGGTGATCATCTCAAGATGAGCTATGAGAGGAGAGCTGATCTAGCTTTGAGGGTTGGTATGGCGATAATAACGGACGCGACTGTCTCAGCTCCTATAGAGGGGATAAGTAAGGTCGAGGTGAAGAGGCAGGGTGGCACTTACCTCTCAGTATATTACAACGGTCCCATAAGGACGGCAGGGGGGACTGAGGGAGCGATAAGCGTTCTCATGGCTGATTATATAAGGCAGAGGCTTGGGATCGATAGATATAGGCCTACGCAAGAGGAGATAGAGAGGTACGTTGAGGAGGTCTCTCTCTACAAGAGGATAGCCCATCTTCAGTATAATTCGGAGCCTAATGAAGTTAGGATCGCTGTATCAAACTTACCAGTTGAGATAACTGGTCCTCCTACTGAGAGAGAGGAGGTATCATCTTTCAGGAACCTGCCGAGGGTCGAGACTAATAGAGTGAGGGGAGGGGCTGTCTTAGTCATAAACGATTGCATAATACAGAAGGCCAAGAAGTTGAAGAAGATAATAGACCAGATAAAGGAGATAGGGTTCGATGATTCTTGCTGGAGCTGGATAGAGGGGAAGAAGGAGGAAGAGAGTGAGGGGGAAGCAACAGGCTGCCCAGTAGTTGAGCCATCTTACAAGTACCTGAAGGACGCTGTAATGGGGAGGCCCGTGCTATCGCATCCCTCGAGGATAGGGGGATTCAGGCTCAGGTATGGGAGGGCTAGGAACACTGGATTAGCATCGATAGGGATGAACCCAGCTACAATGTATCTACTCGATAGTTTCGTAGCTGTGGGGACTCAAGTCAGGATAGAGAGGCCGGGTAAGAGCGCTGTCGTGATGCCAGTCGATTCCATAGAGGGGCCCACTGTCAGGCTCAGGGATGGGAGCGTCATCAGAGTCGATGATCCGGATGAAGCCATGAGGGTAGTCGATCAAGTCGAGGAGATAATACACTTAGGGGATGTCCTGATAGGTTACGGGGAGTTCCTAGAGAACAACCACCCATTGCTACCATCTGCATGGGTGGAGGAGTGGTGGGAAGCTCTAGTGAGGAGGAAGGGATTCAGAGCTGAGGTCAAGGGATTCGAGGACGCATTGAGGGTATCTAGGGAGCTAGACGTTCCTCTACACCCTAGGTTCACATATTACTGGGAGCACATAACATCTGAAGACCTGCTCAAGTTAGCTGAAGCGATGAGGAACTCTGAGGGGGCGGAGATGAGCTTAAATGGAGATATCAAGAGGATCCTGGAGCTCTTAGGAGTCCCCCATAGGGTTCGGGATGGGAAGATAATGCTAGATGAGGAGGATTGGAAGGCATTGAGTTACATAGCATCTAAGCTACCTGAGAGCTTAGAGCTCCCGAAGTACGCGACCATAAAAGCGTTGAATCAATACTTAGACGTCAAGGTCATGCCGAAGGGTCCGACTAAGATAGGGATGAGAGTTGGAAGGCCCGAGAAAGCGAAGCCCAGGAAGATGAAGCCACCAGTGAATCTCCTCTTCCCCGTCGGGAACTTGAGAGGATCATCCAGATCCTTAGATCAAGCTTATGAGAAGGGGAGCGTGAGCGTCGAGGTAGCTTTGAGGTTATGTAGGAAATGCGGATCTAGGACGACTCTGTTCAGATGCCCTAACTGCGGATCTCCCACTCATAAGATCTCATTCTGCCCTATATGTGGCAAGCAAGTCAATGGGAGGTGTCAGGATCATCCGAATGCTGAAGCAGTCCCTTACAAGAACGTGAAGCTGAACATAAGGGAGGAAATTGAGAGAGCACTCAGGAAGTTGGGGGAGAGCCCAAGTGTACTGGAGAGAGTGAAGGGAGTCAAGGGACTCTCTAGTGGATCTAAGATACCTGAGCCTATCGAGAAGGGGATACTCAGGGCTAAGCATGGGCTCTTCGTTTTCAAGGATGGGACAGTTAGGTTCGATGCTGTAAATGCTGTGCTAACTCATTTCAAGCCGGAGGAGATAGGGGTGAGCGTTGAGAAGTTGAGGGAGCTCGGTTACTCAGAGGACGTCGAGGGGAAGGATCTAGAGAGAGAGGATCAACTATTGGAGCTGAAAGTCCAGGATATAATAATACCTAGGGCTGCAGCTAAATATCTAGTCTCTATAGCTAACTATGTCGATGAACTCCTGGTCAAATTCTATGGGCTCGAGCCTTTCTATAATTTGAGGGATGAGAGTGATCTAATAGGCCAATTGGTCCTCACGATATCTCCTCATACTTTCGTCGCCAATCTAGCTAGGATAATAGGCTTCACTAATGCTGACGTCATATTCGCTCACCCTTTCCTCCATGCAGCTAAGAGGAGGAACGTAGATGGTGATGAGGATTCCATAATGCTGGCTTTAGATGCCTTAATCAACTTCTCCAGGGAGTTCCTCCCATCGAGCCCTGGAGGTAGGGAGGATGCCCCCCTCCTCTTAGTGACTAGAGTAGATCCTAAGTACGTAGATGATGAAGTCTACAATATGGAGGTCTCGGAGCTGCCCCCTGAGTTCTACGAAGCTACATACAAGTTCGAGGACCCATCTAAGCTCAAAGGGATGATTGAGACAGTTGGTAGTAGGATAGAGGCTGGAGATCTCTATCCAAAGATAATGGGGTCAATAGAGACATCTAGGATGGATCTAGGGCCTCTTCAGACGACATATAGGAAGCTTGAGACTATGTCAGACAAAATGGAAGCCCATTTCTCACTGGAGAGGAAGATAAGAGCTGTAGATGAGAAGGACGCTTTATCCAGGGCCTTAACTTCCCACTTCCTCAGGGACATAATCGGGAACTTGAGGAAGTTCGGGCAGCAGGAGTTCAGGTGTAGTGAGTGCAACGCTAAGTACAGGAGGCCCCCTATATCCGGTAGATGTCTCAAGTGCGGCGGTAACATAGTGCTGACTGTCCACAAGGGTACGGTGATGAAGTACCTAAAGCCCACGCTCGAGCTCATAAGTAGCTATGGTATGGAGGGTTACCTCTCTCAGAGAGTGAAGCTGATAGAGGGCGAGATATCCTCTTTATTCAAGGAGGAGAGATCTAATTCAGCAGATCTATCTAAATTCCTCTACGATGAGAAGAAAGTCAAGCTAATAGATTTCCTATAGGTGTTGACATGTTCTGGAAGAAGATAGGGGAGCTCAGAGATGGGGAGGTCGCTATACTGGGAGTGGTGATAAACGTCTTCGAGAACTGCATAATAGTAGAGGATGGGACGGGGAAAGCGAGAGTCTATCACGATAGAGCATCAGATTTCAAGCCCAAGGACATAGTTTATGTAGTGGGCCTCCTCATATCCTCATCCGAGGAGTTCAGGGAGGTCCAGGCGTACGCAATTGCAAACCTCTCAGGAATAGATATAAGTCTGTTGAGGAGGGTAGAGTCACTGAGGAGGAAGGTGTACGAGAGAGTGGAGGGTATGAGGGATGGTCAATAGGGTGGTTTTTGAGGAAGCTGGTACGTTGAAAGCGATAGTTGAGGCTGTAGAATCCTTAGTTGGTGAGGCATCGGTAAAATTAGATCCAGATTTCGGTTTCGGGCTTCAGGCACTCGATCCATCTAAGACAGCTATGATACAAGTGAGCCTCCCCAGGGCTTACTTCATAGAGTTCGAAGCTGAGTCACCGAGGTTCTACGGTATAGATTTCACGGATCTAGCTAAGATGCTCAAGAGAGTCAAGAACAAGGAGAGAGTTGAACTGACGTTCACGGAGTCCCTGATGAAGATAACGAGCATGAACGGTTATAGGAGGGTCTTCGAGTTCCCCTTGCTAGCTGGGACTCCCTTCGAGTTCAAGACGATAAAAGTGGATTTCAAAGCTAGAGCTAGGTTGGATAGCGATACCATACCCAGTGTGATAAAGGACCTCAAGATAGTGGGCTCTGACGTCGAGATATACATAGATAGT
>Ga0197143_1000012_pt1 | contig 189039 bp, 187 predicted proteins | sample GBS70_MetaG_FD_148603 | JGI IMG/M metagenome (GOLD analysis project Ga0197143, IMG submission 148603) | Sediment microbial communities from Great Boiling Springs, Gerlach, Nevada, United States - GBS 70_MetaG | ecosystem: Environmental > Aquatic > Thermal springs > Hot (42-90C) > Sediment... | reverse complement strand
TTTTGATTTTACCTCAGATCTTGTTCCCCCTGTACGTGGTTCCAGGAAAGTTGCGAGCCTACCTATGAGGGATTGAAAGTCCGACCGGGAACGTCGAAGAAATGGCGCAGTACTTGTTGCGAGCCTACCTATGAGGGATTGAAAGAATCATGCGTTCCTCTATGGGATGCAGTAGATCATCGTTGCGAGCCTACCTATGAGGGATTGAAAGGGGACTGCACCATCTTGCCGTACAGGGAGTTAAGGGCGTTGCGAGCCTACCTATGAGGGATTGAAAGAAGGACGGTATCGTCTGGGAGGGAGTTTGCAAGCATAGTTGCGAGCCTACCTATGAGGGATTGAAAGACTCGCGAGAAGATCCGTCAAAGAAGTAAACTGCAAGTTGCGAGCCTACCTATGAGGGATTGAAAGAGGGAGCCTAGGCTCTCCCCATAGCCGAACGTACTCCTGTTGCGAGCCTACCTATGAGGGATTGAAAGAGGAAGCCCTGAGCAAATCGGGCCTCCCGACAAACAGGTTGCGAGCCTACCTATGAGGGATTGAAAGACGCTGTCGTAAGGCCAAGGGAGCCTAGGCTCTCCCCGTTGCGAGCCTACCTATGAGGGATTGAAAGTCGAGGAAGCGGCGCGGTTGATTCGCGCCGCTCTTCCCGTTGCGAGCCTACCTATGAGGGATTGAAAGATACTTCGTTCTCCGCCGCCATTGCCCGAATCCATGGTTGCGAGCCTACCTATGAGGGATTGAAAGACTGGAGGCCACCGGGCCGAACGCGGTTCGGCTGGCGTTGCGAGCCTACCTATGAGGGATTGAAAGTGCACTTGGAATTGGTGGGCAAAAGATGGAGCAGTCGTTGCGAGCCTACCTATGAGGGATTGAAAGTTGTTGAGTGGTAGAGAGGAGGGAAGGCAATGACTAGGTTGCGAGCCTACCTATGAGGGATTGAAAGGAAGTATTGACCCGTCGTAACACAGTACCACTCCTCCCGTTGCGAGCCTACCTATGAGGGATTGAAAGTTACGTGGAGTGGAACGGCACTCCCACGGCGGGCGCTGTTGCGAGCCTACCTATGAGGGATTGAAAGTGATAACATCCAACGGCGCACGAATCAGGTCTAGCCTGTTGCGAGCCTACCTATGAGGGATTGAAAGAGATTACGCGCCCGCACATGTCGCAGGTGTCCGGGGCGTTGCGAGCCTACCTATGAGGGATTGAAAGCTCGGTGAGTAGCCCGTAGCCCCCCGCAAGGGGGTCGTTGCGAGCCTACCTATGAGGGATTGAAAGGTGGAGGCCCGACAGTGAGACAGTCGCAGAGTTCGAGTTGCGAGCCTACCTATGAGGGATTGAAAGGTGACGGAGGACAATGGGAATCGCCTTTCCTCCTCGTTGCGAGCCTACCTATGAGGGATTGAAAGGATGCAACTAACTTTATACCGCTGTGGATAACTTTTTGTTGCGAGCCTACCTATGAGGGATTGAAAGGAGGTCCTGCCAGGTCATCAATACTGGCAGGACATTGTTGCGAGCCTACCTATGAGGGATTGAAAGACAGGAAGTGTGGGATCTTGATCTCTGGGGTCTCGGAGGTTGCGAGCCTACCTATGAGGGATTGAAAGTGGGAAGGAGAAGAGACAAAATGGGATACACTGACATGTTGCGAGCCTACCTATGAGGGATTGAAAGCGGGTTGGGGATGAGTTCACCATTCCTCGCTCTCCCGGTTGCGAGCCTACCTATGAGGGATTGAAAGTGTTTCCTAGGTGCTTGGCGGCCTCAAGCCGCCAAGTTGCGAGCCTACCTATGAGGGATTGAAAGCTCGAACTATTGCCAGCAGGCCGTTGAGACGCAGGAGCGTTGCGAGCCTACCTATGAGGGATTGAAAGCGAGCACGAATCGCAGGTATCTGGGGCCTCCACCTCGTTGCGAGCCTACCTATGAGGGATTGAAAGGAATGGGACACTATCGTATGGCCAGGGGAGGGATATGTTGCGAGCCTACCTATGAGGGATTGAAAGCGATTTGCGAGGGGACGCGCGGCGCAGGACGCTGAGTTGCGAGCCTACCTATGAGGGATTGAAAGAGGAAGTATTCCTCGATCCAAAATGAAACAGAATCGTGTTGCGAGCCTACCTATGAGGGATTGAAACTCGCATCTCGTTCTCGCTGTGGTCCTAGATCATCTCGTTGCGAGCCTACCTATGAGGGATTGAAACGACGGTAGACGAACTCCCCCTCACACTCACTCTTTCGTTGCGAGCCTACCTATGAGGGATTGAAACCGTGCCGGGGAGGAGGAGTGCAGCGCTCCTCCTCCCGTTGCGAGCCTACCTATGAGGGATTGAAACGACATCTTGACCCACACGAGCCTGTCTCCTGGACGGAGTTGCGAGCCTACCTATGAGGGATTGAAACCAACGGATACAGTGTATGGGAAGTGGTGCGACCGTTGTTGCGAGCCTACCTATGAGGGATTAAAACTGGTATCTATTCGATGTTGGAGGTGATGTCATGAGCAGTTGCGAGCCTACCTATGAGGGATTGACAGGACTTACGCAGCGACCATAAGTTCATCCCTAGGAGACATGCCAATGGAAGGTGTAGGTGACAGAGTTCCTCCTTTAATCACTTCGAGCTGCAGGCGGCGTTTCACCTCAGCCATCGTTTGGAGTGGGTCGAGTCTGAGGAGCTGCAAGACGACAAAGGTCAGGAGGACCAGCGCCACATGCCGTTCCATGGCTTGCGGCACCCGACACTGACAGGCCTTGAGGCCGGCAAGCTGCTTGGTATCGCGGAAGCAGGTTTCCACATCCCAGCGGCTGCGCTTGCGGCGGATCAGGGCCTTCCCTTGCCGAGGGAGATCATTGCTCACGATGTAGTCCAGACCTCCCCGGCCGTTCGTGGCCACGGCGAGGCGGACATTTCCGTAGCGCGGGAGGTGGACAGTGCCTACCCAAGCCCAGGTGCGGCCCGCGATACGGCGGCGGGGAAGCCCCATGGCCAAGATGCCCACCGGCTGGGTGCGTCCCTTGTAGGCGACCAAAGCATTGCTCTTGAGTGTGCTCACCCAGATGATCCCTTGTCTGTCCAGCCACTTGGTGAACCACCTGGCGTTATACCACAGGTCGAAGACGACGTACTCGAAGCGCAACCCGGTACGCAAGATGCTTCTCACAAGATCCTGAGCGAGTTCAAGCTTCGTCTTGTAGGGTTCATCCCCCTGGCCCTGGGGGCGCCACAAGCGGAAGCCCACGGGGATCCGCCAGACCCCGTTGCACCAGAACAGGAGCACAATATGGAAGCCAAAGACGTGGCGCCGCTCGGAAGGGGAGTACGTCCATCCCACCCAGGCCATCCGCTTTGCAAAGGCCTTCTCCACCACCACGTCATCCAAGCACAGATAGCCATCCTCTCCCAGCCGCTGGATCCAGCGGATCAGCCCTCTAATCAACCGCTCCGTGGACCAGGGCAGGGTCCGCAGAAGTCGGTTCAGGGCATCGTGTGCACGAGCAGGCAGGAATTGCGCCATGTGCAGCGCGGTCTGGCCCTTCTCCAGAAGGATGAGCCCGCTCACGTACAGGATCATCAGCTCCACCCATCTGCGCGGCCGCCCTCGACCTATTCCGAGCCTGGCGAACGCCTGGTTGACTTGCTCCCAGAGGGATCGAGTGCGAGCATACAGCCGGGACACCATGAGGGGCCACCGTTCCCTGACGGTTGTTTTGTGCTTCCACACATAGCATTCGTCAGGCGGTGTCCCAAATCATTTTTGAGCCCCTTGCGGGCTAGTGCGTAACTCCTGTATGAGGGATTGAAAGGCTTCCGCTCGGGGGGAGGAGGCATGGGTCATTTCATATGGGGACTCAACGGCCGTCCTGCCCACTGGTTTGACTCCGCAAGCCGGACTGAGGACAGTCAATCGGCTCACCTTCACTTTCCACAGGATCCCGGACGTGCAAGGTCGAATGACATATTCGTTGAACCTGCTGCAACCACCACGCGAACAAAAGGAGGTGGCTCTAATGTCGACAATAAACCTGGAGCTCCTGAAGGGTGTGAAGATTTGACTAGATGTGAGCAAGAAGATGATCGCCCTCTACGACAAGAGGTACTGTCTCGACATCTTCGTTAAGGAGGGAGAGATGGAGCTTGAGTATTACGATGGAGATAAGATTCTGAAGAGGTTGAATGTAAGTACAGGCCAGGATCTCGGTACCTTGAGAGATCTGATTGAAGTGGAGGAGGACGAATTGAAGGTGGTGCTTAAGAGTTAGCGTCTTTGTGTCGTTGATTTGATCCTCCGCTCGCGCCCAGGACTTATCTGCAGGCCTGCCAGACGTAGAGGAATTCTACTGGGTCACGGAGAAGCCTCCCTTAATCTTCCAATTGGGAGGGAGGCCATGCATCTCGAGCAGGAGATTGAGGGATTGGTCACGCGTCTTGTTTCCACGCTTGAGAAGGATGCCTATAGGAGAACCCTGCGGGAGGCGTTCCGTCCGTTCGCTGACCTTGCCGAGCGGGCTCCTGAGGAGGTACCGCGGGTACTTCGCTGGGCCATGGATGCGCTCTCCCCTCCTGCCTCCTATGCGCTCCTGAACCTCGTAGACCTGACTCTGGATTTCACCCTGGACCTGTGGCTGCCCAGGGCGGGCACCGTTACCGACGCCATGACGGCAACTCTCCTTGGGATGGTGATCAGGGCTGATGGAAGAGACGTCGAAGGGATCATGGAGCGCTTTGACGCCACACGCCTCGCGCGGCCGCTGCGCTACGGGTTTGGGATCCCTAAAGGCGTCCATATCGCCATAGAAGGCGTCTTCCTGAACCCATTGATCTTCGAACCCATGAACCTCGTACACTTCCTCAGGCATCGCAAGTATGTGGCCGAAGCAATCCCAGAAGTCCCTTTCGTAGGTTCCATCCTACCCTGGGATGGATGGGCTCAGCTGGAAGTTTCCTACAGGGAGGCCGAAAAGAAGAAGCGTCGAGAGAGAGGTTTGGAGGATGGGGAGAAACATCACGCTGCTTTGGGATGCGTGACAGTCACCCTCTTCGGGCCGATGGACGTTTTGGAGGATCTCTCTGTCCAAATGGGTACGGACCGGGAACTCACGGAGTTACAAGAGCGGCTTTCTGACTGTCTGGGCCTCACCTCCGAAGACTATCTGGTTCTGGACCCTTATCTAGAACGTCCCTCTGAGTTGCCGGTCGCCATGCAAAGCCTCGTGGGGGAAGTTCGAGAAATACTCCAGAAGGTCCGAGAGGAAGAGTCCCGTACATGAATCGATGGACGTTCTCGGCGACCGGAGAGAGTGAACTGGCCTGCCCGTATCGGTACGTAAGGACACGCCTATACGAGGGATATATCCTGGCCCCCTTTGCGTCGAGCTGGTTCGGCCAGAAGGTCCATGAAAGGATCGCCCGGAGTCTACGGTACGGCCTACCTGTGGACGGAAGGCCATTCTGGTTGCCGCCGAAGCTCGTGCTTCAAACCGGGGAAAGCCTCCAGGAACTTGTCAGGAGGGCGGATCTGAGCCTGCAACGGTTTGAACGGGAGATCCGTCCTTCCCTTGTGGGCAAGTCCCTCAGTGTCGAGGAGCGGTTCGCTTGGGACTTTTGGCTGGGCGAGCGCCCGGTCCGCCTAGTGGGGAAATTCGACGTGGTGGTTCACGGAGCGGACGGGGATGAGATCCTGGACTGGAAGACAGGAAGCGTTGCAGGGAGTCAGGACCAGCTGCGGTACTATCTCGTCCTTTACCGCCGCTCCACGGGCAGAGTTCCGCAGGTAGCACGGGCGATCGGATTGGAGAGTGGGGAGAGTCTGGTGGAGCCTTGGGATGAGAGGCTGGAAGAATGGGTCGTGAGCCGCGTTGCGGCGATGGCGGGGATGATGCAGCACGCCTTAGAGGATCCAGACCGGAAGGAACCAGGACCTCAGTGCGCGTACTGTCCTTTCGCGAACACCTGCGCCGTCAGCATTGCCCCGCGAAGATATCTTGTTGATACGAGAACCGGCCGGACCTCTCCTCTCCAGGACGAGGAGGAGTGGGAGGAGAGGAGGTTACTCCCCGGTCCAGATCTTCCCGGGGTCGAAGCGCCGGATGACTTCTAGTTCCTGCGGTGTTGGGGGAGGGGTTTCACGAAGCTCTGGCGTCGTTCGGAGGGGCCAGCCTGTTTCGGCGCGCACCAGGTCGAGGTCTACTCCAGGATGGATGGTATCAAGAACCATCTCCCTCGACTCCGGGTCGAAGGTGAAGGTCGCGAGGGTTGTGATGACTTTCGCCGGCCCTCCCCCGCGAAGTCCTACGCGTTCCCGCCAGTTCCCGCCTTCTCCGTATCCCGGGGACGTCAGATAACTCACCCGCTCCGGAAGTCTCCTCCGCTCGTGCGGGATCATGACCACGAACCGCCTGCTCAGGGAGGCGATGTCGCAGGCCCCTCCACTTCCGGGGAGGCGGATCCTTCTCCCGTCTGCCCACGTGCTGTTCAGGTTCCCGAACCGGTCGACCTCCGCAGCACCCAAGAACCCTAGGTCCACGCGGCCCTGCTGGAGGAGCCCCATCACATCAAGGAGGGTCGTGCAGGAGATGGCCAAGGCGATGTTCGGCGGGTCGCTCATGGTGACGATCGGGCCGAGGGGAGGGGTGTCGCGGATGACCCCGTTCTCAAACAGCCCGACCGCCCTGGGAGCATGGATTGCCTTGGCCACAGCGAACGCGAGGAGGGGCAGGCGCATCCCCACAAAGACGACCTCTCCGTTTTTGATCTCCCTCGCCGCCGTCGCCACCATCAATTCCCGCCGCGTATACCCTCCCTCACCCATCGCCTACCACCCATAGTCTACATCTGGGGCGAGCTGCCTCACCGGCCTCAGACCAGAGATGCGGTCCGCCCCTAGTTTGGAGACGTACTCCGCCCGGTCCTCCACTTCCAGAACCCATTCCTGCAGCCACTGCTCGAAGCTTTCCCGCGTGCGGGAGCGCTCGTAATAATCTGCATAGAAAGCATGGTCGCGGCGGGAGTATCCCTGCACGGGGGAGGGGTGAGCCCCCCAAGGTTCCGGTACGACTGCGTCCACGAGGAATCCAGGGACGACGGTGCGGTTCGGGTCGCCTTTGATGACAGCGGAGTCAACCACTTCTTCACAGCTGACGATCACGTGCTTGGCGGCCCGCACAGCTTCCAGGGTGATCCCGAGATTGCCCCAGAGGTGTGCGTTTCCCTCGGGATCGGCGCGCTGGACGTGGATGATCGCGACGTCGGGCTGGATGGCCCGGACGGCCACGAGCGGTTCCCCGGTGAACGGGCACTGCACCTCACGCAGGGAGGGGTTGCGGGCGGGGAGGTCCGTTCCCAGAGCTGTCCGGGTGGGCAGGTAAGGGACGCCCCAGGCTGCTGCCTGGAGCCCTAGGGCGATCGTGAAGTTGGTGTGGTCTTCCACCTCCAGAGGACGAGGGATGGAGTGCTCGACAGCGCGCCGGAAGTTATATCCCGGGCCCCCGCCCACGTTCCCGATCCAGGCGACGACCACCTTGCGCACGCAGCCTGCACCGATCAACTGGTCGAACAAGCTGTCGGAGATAGGGCCGATGAGCGTGAGGTCGCGCTTCCCCTGGCGGATGATCTCGTGGCCTGCGGCGAAGGGAATACATGACTCAAGCCCGCACCCCATGACTACAGATGCACCATCGGGGACCCATCTGGAGACCGCTTCCGCCATGGTAGAGATTTTGGATTGCATGGGCTTCCCCCTCACCCTACCCCCGCTCCCACAGGGGAGCGTTTCCTCTAGAGGATGCGCATCCCGAGGGGGACGGTACGGTCTGGGCCAATCAACACAACCTCCTCGTCGTTGACAACGACGCCCAGAACCAGGACTTCAGAGAGGAAATCGGAGATCTGCTTCGGGGGGAAGTTCACGACCGCGACCACGAGCTTCCCGAGCAGATCTTCCTTGCCGTAGAGCTTGGTGATCTGGGCGCTGGACCGTTTCACACCGAGCGCACCAAAGTCGATCCAGAGCTTGTAGGAAGGTTTCCGCGCTTTCGGGAAATCTTCGACCCTGATGACTCTTCCCACGCGGATGTCTACTTTCGTGAAGTGTTCGTAGGAGATCTCCATGGCAGAACCCCCAACCGTGCGCAAGATATTCTTCGAGCGTTCCAGGCTTCCTCCTGAGAGCCTCGCCGTTCCGGGCGTGATCCATACACGCGTGTGGCGCTTGACCCACTGGTGCCCTGCTCATAGAATGAAGGGGGACCATGAAGGCGCGCTCCATGCTGTTCACCATCTTCGGTGACTCGGTCCGTTACTACGGCGGGGAGATCGCGACGGGAAGCTTAATCCGCCTGATGGGGGAGCTGGGGTTCTCCCCTGGCGCGGTGCGGGTTGCCCTGGCGCGGATGGCCCGGCAGGGATGGGTGAAGGCGCGGAAGGATGGAAGGCGGAGCTTCTATGCCCTGACGGACCGTGGCCGGATGCGTATTGAGTATGGGACCCGACGGGTGTACAGCCTGCGACACGGCCCGTGGGACGGCCTCTGGCGGATCCTCTCCTATTCCTTCCCAGAAGCGAGGCGGGGGGAGCGAGATCGGCTCCGGCGAGAGCTCATCTGGCTTGGCATGGGTCCCTTGGCGAATGGCACCTGGATCACCCCGCATGACCTCATCGAGTACCTCAAGGAGTTGGTGGCGGCCCACGGGATTGCGGAGTACGTGATCCTGTTCACTGCTCGGTACTCGGGAACAGGCGGGGATCAGGCCGTGGTGCAGCGCTGCTGGGATCTCGACAAGATCGCCCGGTGGCACCGTGCGTTCATTGCTGCCTTCAAGCCGAGGTTCCTGACCTTGCAGAAGCGGTTCAAAGGAGGGGATCCTCCCGCGGAAAGTTTCTGCTTCGTGGAGAAGATCCGGTTGGTCCACGAGTATCGCAAGTCGCTGTTCGTGGATCCGTGGCTCCCCGATTCTCTTCTCCCAGAGGATTGGGCGGGATACGAGGCTGCCAGACTCTTCTACGACTACTACCAACTCCTAGCCCCCCGCGCACGTCAATTCTTCGAGGGGGTATTTGAACCTCCTCCGGGCTGGACGCCTCCTGAGGCTCCTGTGGACCCCTTCCAGATTGAAGCGGCTACGCCGCAGTTTACGGTTGTTTCCTTTGGAGGAATGAGGTAGGTCAAGTTCCCACCAAGGATACGGTCGTAGCTGATCTCTTGACAGTTCTCCCGGCCTCTGCTAGGCTCTCCTATAGACGTATATAGAGAACAAAGTTCTCTCTAGCGAACATGCAGAGACGCAAGGTCCCCAGGGTTCCTGCCGTCGACCGGGCGGTCCGGCTCCTCAAACTCCTGAAGGGTTCTGAGATGCGCCTCACGGAGTTGTGCCGGCGGACGGGCTTGCACAAGAGTACGGTCTATGGTATTCTCAACACCCTCGAGGCCCACAGGCTCGTTTCCCGGAATCCTGTCACGAAGCGCTACCGCCTCTCGTATGGTCTCCTAGAGCTTGGGAATGCTGTGCTTGCCTGGATGGACCTGCGGCGCATTGCCCGCGGAGCCATCGAGGAACTATGGAGGCAGACCGAGGAGACGGTAGTCCTCCACCTCCTGGATCCACAGGGAAGCCTCATCGTTGACAGGGAGGAGTCCCTCCACGAGCTGAAGGTGGCCGCGCCCATTGGGAAGCGCCTGCCACCCTTTGCAGGCGCGGTGTATAAGGTCTTCCTGGCCAGCCTCCCTGACGAGGAGGTGAGCCGCCTCCTTCGGGGTACACATCTCCCCCGGTTCACCCCCCGTTCCATCACCGACCCCCGGGTATACCTGCGAGAGATCAAGCGTGTCCGGAGGCTTGGCTACGCCATCGACGACGAAGAGTATCTCCCAGCGGTGCGCGCGGCCTCAGCGCCGATCCTCGATCCCACAGGAAATCCCATTGCCTCCCTCTCCGTGGTGGGTGTGAGCGTACGGATAGACACCAGGCGACTCAGGGAAATCGGGGAACTCGTGCGGGCGGCCGCGCGGAGGGTCTCTGAGCTCCTCCGCGTACACCAAGGGGATGGGAAGCAGAGAGTTCCAACATTCGGGCGAGGTGTGCGAAAGGATGGAGATACCAAGGCTCGTGCGTCTGCACGTCAACGGCCAGGTCCATGAGGTCGTGGTTCCCCCGCAAAAGACCCTGCTGGAGGTCCTGCGGGAGGACCTCGGCCTCACAGGTACAAAGCACGGGTGCGAGTTGGGGGAGTGCGGGGCGTGCACCGTCCTCGTGGGGGGCCGCCCTGTGCTGGCATGCCTCCTCCTGGCGGTGGAGGCGGAAGGGGCAGAGATCCTCACCATTGAAGGTCTGGGCCATCCGGGGGAGCTGGATCCCTTGCAGGAGGCGTTCATGGAGGCAGGCGCATTGCAGTGCGGGTATTGTACCCCAGGGTTCCTCCTGGCGGCGAAGGCGTTGTTGGACCGGAATCCGGCGCCAACCCGGGAGGAGATCCGTGAGGCCCTTTCAGGCAATCTCTGCCGGTGCACAGGATACCTGCGGATCGCGCAGGCCGTCGAGCGGGCGGCCGTGAAGGCGGGATGAAGGAGTTCTCCTGGATCACAAAACCGCTCCCCCGGGTGGATGCCGAGGCCAAGGTCACAGGCAGGGCGCGATACGCCGACGACATCGTCCTTCCGGGCATGCTCTTCTGCAAGCTCCTCCGCAGCCACATCCCCCATGCGCGCATCCGGCGCATCGACACGACGCGGGCGAGGAACCTCCCGGGCGTCTTTGCGGTGATCACGGGGAAAGACCTCCCCACCAAGTACGGGATCCTCCCCACTTCACAGGACCAAGAGGCCCTCTGCGTGGAGAAAGTCCGCTACGTTGGAGATCCTGTGGCCGCTGTGGCTGCCATGGATGAATGGACGGCCGAGCAGGCGTTGGGTGCAATCGAAGTGGAGTACGATCCCCTTCCTTTCTATGGGACCATTGAGGATGCCCTCTTTAAGGAGGGGGAGCCGATCCACGCCCAGGGGAATGTCCATAAGGAAGTGTCCCTGGAGTTCGGGGACGTCGAGGCCGGATTCCGGGAGGCGGAGTACATCCGGGAGGATACCTTCCTGTACCAGGGGAGCGCCCATCTCCCACTGGAGGAGCACGCGGCCTTGGCCAGTTACGAGCAGGGAGGAATGCTCACCGTCTGGTCCAGCACCCAGGTGCCTCACTACCTCCACCGCATCTTGAGCAAGGTGCTCGGCCTCCCCATGAGCCGGATCCGCGTGATCGCGACCCCTGTGGGAGGAGGATTCGGCGGGAAGAGCGACATCTTCCCCCACGAGATCGTTGTGGCCAAATTGGCGATGATCACGGGGAGGCCGGTGAAGTGCACGCTTACGAGGGAGGAGGTGTTCTATAGCCTCCGACGCCATCCTTACCTGATGTGGGTGCGGACGGGGGTGCGGGCGGACGGGACGATCACCGCCATGCACTTCCGGGCGATCCTCGAGGGAGGCGCCTACGGCAGCTACGGGGTGGCCACGACCTATTACGCGGGGGCCCTGCAGCCCATCACGTACCGGATCCCCGCCTACCGGTTCGAGGGGATGCGGGTGTTCACGAACGCCCCTCCCGGCGGGCCGAAGCGCGGACACGGGACGCCCCAGCCTCGGTTCGCCTTGGAGTGCCACCTCGACAAGATCGCCGAGGACCTGGGCATGGATCCTGTGGAGCTTCGGAAGCGGAACCTCGTAGAGCCCCACACCATGACGGTGAACTGGCTGCGCATCACGAGCTGCGGGCTCGCGCAGTGTCTGGAGCGGGTCGTGGAGGCATCGGGGTTCTCCCAGAAACACCGGCGGTTGCCGTGCGGGAGGGGCGTGGGACTGGCTGTGAGCGGCTATCTGAGCGGGGCCGGGCTCCCGATCTACTGGAACGACCTCCCCCACTCCCAGGTCCACCTCCAGGTGGACCGCAGCGGGAGCGTCACGCTCTCCTGCGGCGCCGTCGACATCGGCCAGGGGTCGAACTCGGTCCTGGTATACACCGTCTGCGAGGTCCTGGGGATCTCTCCCGAGGATGTGCGGCTCGTCGTTGCGGACACGGCGATAACGCCTGTTGACCTGGGGAGCTACTCGAGCAGGGTGACGTTCATGGCCGGGAACGCTGCGCTGCAAGCAGCGCAGCGCATGCGGGACCTCATCGCCGAGGCGGTGGCGGAGAAGCTAGGGGTTCCGCGGGAATCCCTCCTCTTTCATGGGCGCCAAGTCAAGGTTGCCGGCGACGCGAGCCAGGCGCTCAGCTGGCGGGAGGCCTGTGAGGTGGCCGAGGCCCGCTACGGGGTGCTCTCCGCGACGGGAGCCTACACCCCTCCCCGTCTCGCCGGCCCCTACAAAGGATCGGGTGTAGGACCATCCCCGGCGTACAGCTACTCCACGTGTGTGGCGGAAGTATCCGTGGATGAGGAGACTGGGGTTGTCTCTGTGGAGAAGATCTGGATCGCCCATGATATTGGGCGCGCCCTCAACCCCCTCCTCGTCCTCGGGCAGGTGGAGGGGAGTATGTACATGGGACTCGGGGAGGCCCTCATGGAAGATCAGTCCATGCGGTGGGGTGTGGTGAGGGGACCGTCGATGCTGGAGTACAAGAGCCCCACCGTGCAGGAGATGCCGGAGGTGGAGGTTTTCCTCATCGAAACGGTGGATCCGGAAGGGCCGTTCGGGGCGAAGGAGTGCGGGCAGGGTCCGCTCCTTCCTGTCGCCCCGGCCATCGCCAACGCCGTGTACGATGCGGTGGGGGTACGCATCGACGAGGTCCCCATCACCCCGGAGAAGGTGCTGAAAGCGCTGGAACAGCGAGCGAAGGGGCAGGAACCGCGGGTGGGGCCGAGGGGGTTCCCCGCGGTGAAATTTAAGGAGCCTCTGCGAGTGACACCCCCTCACCCCGCACCCTCTCCCACCAAGGGAGAGGGGGAATAGGGGCCTCTTCGGGAGGAGAAGGGGAGGAGGGCGATGCTTCGACTTCCGGCGTTCCGGTACGTCAGGCCGAGGAGCCTGCGCGAGGCCGTGGACATCCTCGCTACTGAAGGGGAGAGAGCTGTCCCCATGGGCGGTGGGACAGATCTTCTTCCCGGGATGAAGCGGCGGGTGGTCTCGCCTGAGGTTGTGGTGTCCATCCGAGCGCTTCCGGAGCTGCAGGGGATCCATGCCGATGCCGACCGGGGAACGGTCATCGGCGCTAGTTGCACCCTTGCCGAAGTGAGCTCCCACCCTCTGATCCGCCAGGGCTATGAAGCCCTCTCCGTGGCGGCGGCGCAGGTGGCTACCCCCCAGATCCGCAACATGGGGACGATCGGGGGGAACCTCTGCTTGGATACGCGGTGCACCTACTATGACATGCCCTACACCTGGCGCAGGGCCATGGGGTTCTGCCTCAAGAAGGACGGGGACGTCTGCCGCGTCGCCCCGGGCAGCGCGCGGTGTTGGGCTGTCTCCTCCTCGGACCTGGCTCCCGTGCTCCTCGTGCTCGACGCGCGGGTTCGTCTGAGCGGGCTCCGTGGGGAGCGCGTTGTGCCCATAGAGGAACTTTACCGGGACGATGGGATCCGCTACCTCAACAAGGATCCCGCGGAGATCCTCACGGAGGTCCTCCTCCCGCCGCCCGATGGCTGGAAGGCCGTCTACTGGAAGGTCCGGCGGAGGGCCTCCTTTGACTTCCCCGTCCTGAGCCTGGCCGTTGCCGTGCGCCGGGATGGGGGCGGGCGCATCGCCGATGCGCGCATCGCCCTTGGAGCCGTGCGCAGCTGTCCGTTCCGGGCGCGCGAAGCCGAGGAGGTGCTCAGAGGGGAGAGGCTGGTGCCAAGCGTTGTGGAGGCCGCCTGCGAGGCCGCATCCCGTGCCGCGAGACCTTTGGAGAACACGGATTTCACGGTGCTGTGGCGCAAGCGCATGGTGAAGGTTTTCCTGCAGCGGGCGTTGCGCACATTCGCCTAAGTCACCCCGCCAAAATCCGTTTCAGGATTTTGGCGGGGCCCCGACACCGGGGAAGCTCCACATGTTACGGTGTAGCACGATTCCTGTCTGTTTACTTTAGGAAGGGGGGAGACCATGGAGGTGTTCAAGCCCAGGCCTAGTGAAGAGTTCGCCTTCCAGGAGATCCTCTACGAGAAGCGGGATGGCATCGCCAGGGTGACCATCAACCGACCCTACGCCTACAACGCCTACACGACGAGGACTCTATGGGAGATGTTCCAGGCGTTCCAGGACGCGGCCTGGGACGACTCCGTCAGCGTCCTCGTTCTCACGGGCGCTGGGGACAAGGCCTTCTGCACCGGCGGGGACGTAAAGGAATACGCAGCCGTGTACACGCGCAAACCGCGGGAGTACTGGAAGTACATGACCCTTTTCGCCATGACCCACGACATGCTGCGCAACCTGGGGAAGCCGGCCATTGCACGTCTCAACGGCATCGTGGCCGGTGGGGGCAACGAGTTCAATATGGCCTGCGACTTGGCCATCGCCGCGGATCACGTGACCATCCGCCAGGTGGGCACGCGGGTTGGCAGCGTGGCCGCCGGGGGTGCCACCCAGTGGCTGCCCATCATGATCGGGGACAGGAGGGCGCGGGAGATGCTCTTCTTGTGCGAGCCCATCACCGCCCAGCAGGCGCTGGAGTGGGGGCTGGTGAACCAGGTCGTCCCGTACGCGGAGCTGGACGCGGCGGTGGAGGAGATGTGCCAGAAGATCATCCGGAAGTTCCCGGAGTGCACGCGCTACACCAAGCAGCAGGTGAACTTCTGGAAGGACCTCAGCTGGCACACCACCATCGGCCACGCCCGGGACTGGCTCTCCCTCCACTTCGCCTGCTGGGAGCCCCTCGAGGGGATGACGGCGTTCGTGGAGAAGCGCGAGCCGCGCTACCTGGAGATCCGCCAGCGCCTGGCGGAGGGGCTCCCCACGGAGTTCCCCTGGGGCGGGTATGTCCGCAGCTGCCCGTCCTGCGGGGCGTCCCACCTTCCCGAGGGGTTCCGCTACTGCGGGCAGTGCGGCGCGCAGCTAGAGTAGGAGGGGAACCATGACCTACCAGTACATCCACTTCCTGGAAACCGAGGCGGTCGCCCGCATCACGCTGGACCGTCCTCCCCTGAACATCCTCACCACGGCGATGATGGAGGAGATCCACAGCGCCCTCACCATTGCCGCCTCCGCGCCGAAGCGGCGGGCCATCGTCTTCGATGCCAACGGCAGAGCGTTCTCCGCCGGGGTCGACGTGGGGGAGCACACGGCGGAGAAGGTCCAAGCGATGCTCGGGTCCTTCCATGCCATCTTCCGTACGCTCGCGGAGATCGACGTCCCCACCGTCGCCATCGTCCATGGGCCGGCCCTGGGTGGGGGGTGTGAGCTGGTGATGATGTGCGACTTCGTCCTCGCGGGCCGCTCGGCCACCTTCGGCCAGCCGGAGATCAAGGTGGGGGTCTTCCCCCCTGTGGCCGCGGTGAGCCTGCCTTCCCTCGTGGGGATGCGACAGGCCCTGCGCTTGGTCCTCCTGGGCGAGGTGATCGGGGCCGAGGAGGCGGAGAGGCTGGGGCTTGTTACCCGCGCTGTGCCTGACGAGAGCCTGCGGGAGGAGGGGGAGAAGCTCATCGCCGCCCTCGTGAACCTCAGCGCGCCCGTGCTCCGTCTGGCCAAGAGGGCGACGTTGCGGCCGCTCCGCCAGCTCTTCCCCCGCTCCCTGGAGGAGGTGGAGCGGCTCTACCTGCAGGATCTCATGGCCACATGGGACGCTCAGGAAGGGTTGGCGGCGTTTTTGGAGAAGCGCCAGCCCGCGTGGCGCCATGCGTGAGGGGATGGTTTGGCGGGAGAGCAGCAGGGAGGTGGTTGGGTGTGAAAGCGGCAATCTTTGAAGGGGCTGGGAAGCCCCTTCGCGTTGACGAGGTCCCGGTCCCCGCTTTGGGGCCCGGGGAGGCGCTGATCCGGGTGGCCGCCTGCGGGATCTGTCACACGGATCTGCACTACATCGATCACGGCGTGCCCACGTTTAAGGCCCCCCCGCTCATCCTCGGCCATGAGGCCTCTGGGATCGTGGAGGAGGTCGGGGCGGAGGTCGAGAAGATTCGGCAGGGGGACCGCGTGCTCATCCCTGCTGTGGTGACGTGCGGGACCTGTGTGTACTGCCGGAGTGGCCGGGAGAACATCTGTGAGCGGCAGGCGATGTTCGGGAACCACATCGACGGAGCCTACGCCCAGTACGTCAAGGCGCCAGCCAAGGACCTCTTCCTCCTCCCTCCGGAGCTAACTCTAGAGGAGGCCTGCATCATCGCAGACGCTATCTCCACGCCCTTCCACGCGGTGACGAACCGGGGGAAGGTCCGGCCGGGCGACCAGGTTGTGGTGTTCGGCTGCGGCGGGGTGGGCATCAACATCGTGCAGATCGCCGCCGCGCTGGGGGCGGTGGTCTATGCCGTGGATCTGCGTGAGGAGAAGCTGGAGCTGGCGAGGAAGCTGGGGGCGAGCGAGACGATCAACCCCCAGGAGATCCCACAGGTCTCCAAGGTGATCAAGCAGCGCACGGGTGGGGGGGTAGATGTAGCGTTTGAGGCCATCGGGAAGCCGGAGACAATCCTCCAGGCCTTTGACAGCCTCCGCCGGGGAGGCCGTCTGTGCATCGTGGGCTACAGCCATCTCCCCGCGGAGTTCAACGTGGCCAAGGTGATGTTCTTCGAGATGGAGGTCGTGGGATCGCTGGGATGCCGTCCTGTGGACTACCCGCGGATCATCGAGATGGTGCGCCTGGGAAGGCTACGCCTCGAGCCGCTGATCTCCCATCGCCTCCCCCTGGACGAGATCAACCACGGGCTCGATCTCGTGCGTCAGGGGGTCGGCGTCCGGAACATCGTCCTCCCCCATGCGTAGCAGCCCCAAGCCATGACCCCTGGGGGGGTTCAACGTGAGGGATCTCCTGTCGGAATCCGTCATCCTCGTGGCGCACGCCGCGAGCGAGGAGAGGGCCACCCTTGGAAGAGCGTTCGAGGCCGAGGGGTGTCGTGTGCTGGCTGCGCGGGATGGGGCCGAGGCGGTGGAGCTTGCCCGACGGTACCACCCCCAGCTCGCCATCCTCGACCTCGCCCTCCCGCGTCTCAGCGGGCTCGAGGCCACGAGGATCCTGCGTGCGGAGATCCGGATCCCCGTCTTCCTCCTGGCCGATCCCGCGGACGATGCGATGAAGTTCATCGCCCTGGCCGCGGGGGCAGAGGAAGTCCTGCCCAAGTCCACCCAAGCCGGTGCGCTGGTGGATCGGGCGAGGGAGGTGCTTGGGACGGGGCCCAGCAGAAAACCGGGCCCCGTCCTCATGTGCGGCCCCCTTGCCATGGATCTCTCCCGCCGGGAGGTGACTCTGGATGGACGACCCCTGGCCCTCACGCCCCTGGAGTTCAGGCTCCTGCAGGTGTTCCTGGAGGCCCCGGGCCGCGCCTTCTCCCGGGATGAACTGCTCGCGCGCCTCCACGATGTCACAGGGAGTACCCCCCTCGACCGGGCCGTGGATAACTTGGTCGTGCGCCTGCGGCGCAAGCTCGGGGACGACCCGAGGAAGCCGCGGCTCATCGAGGCGGTGCGCGGAGTGGGCTACCGCCTCAGCGACCGCGGCCAGGCTGTGGTCCGGCAGAACCTCCTCCTGCAAGAGGCGTTCCAGACGCTCCCCTTGCCCGTTGCCATTCTCGACGCCGAACGGACCCTCGTCCTCCTCAACCTTGCAGGGGAGCGCCTCATGGGGGTTTCGGCCCGGGAGGTCCAGGGGAAGGCCAAGTGCTTCGAGCTCCTGGGCTGCCACACCCAGGAGGGATGCCCCCTAGAGGAGGCGTGTCTGGGGATCCGGGCGATGCGCCGCTCCCTCCCCACCTTGGAGGCGTCCTACTTGATCACCACGCAGGTCCACCGCGATCTCCCGGTCCTCGCGACCTACTGTTCCTTCCTGGCGGAGGGGCATCCCCACTGCCTCCTCGTGCTGAACCCCCGCGTCTCCCCGAAATCCCGCTCCCGCAAGAGGTCCGGCTGAGACATCATTTTCCCACCGGAATCATATCGTTTTGGCATAATTTTATGCTACGATTTTTTTAAGAAGCGTTATAAAAACGTTATACATGCGCCATGCGTACAGGGGTAGGGACGGCGGAGGAGATCGTCGCACGGTGCAGGGAGGTCGTCGAGGACCCCTCCTTTCAGGTCGTGCGGGAGTGGAAGGCGCGGGATCCCGAGGCCCGGGTGGTGGGGTGCTATCCCGTCTATTCTCCCGTAGAGCTCATCCACGCTGCGGGGATGCTGCCTGTGGGGATCTTCGGAGGGGGGAACCAGATCGAGATCGCCCACGCCGACGCGCGCTTCCAGTCCTTCGTGTGTTCCATCGTCAAGAGCACCCTAGAGCTCGGCCTCACAGGCAGGCTGGACTTCCTCGACGGGATCCTCTTCCACTCTATCTGCGACCCCGCCCGGAACCTGGCCTCGGTGTTCCAGCGGAACTTCCCCTGGCTCCATGTGGACTACATCCACTTCCCCCAGAACCTCGCCTCCCCCCTCGCCGAGATCTATTTGGCCCAGGAGTACCGGAGGATCCTCCGGGGGCTTGAGGAGCTCGCCGGACAGCCCGTCGGGGAGGCGGCGCTCGTCCAGGCGATCTCCACCATGAATCGCTGGCGAAGCCTGGTGCGCGCCCTCTATGACCTGCGCGCGCGCCAGCCCCACCTCCTCCCCGCCGCGGACCTCTACCCGGTGGTGCGGGCGGGAACCCTCCTTCCGGTTCACGAACACATCCAGCTCCTGGAGGCGTTCCTGGAGAGCGTAGCCCGGCGCGAGACCAAGCCCAAAGACCGCATCCGCGTGCTGGTGGAGGGGGCATTCTGTGAGCAGCCACCCATCGACCTCATCGCCTGCCTCGAGGAGGCAGGTTGCTACATCCTCGATGACGATTTCCTCCTGGGGTGGCGGTGGTTCCTCGCGGATGTCCCCCTCGATGGAGACCCCGTCCAAGCGCTCGCCAAAGCCTACATCCACCTCAGCACCTACTCCCCCACGAAGCACGACCTGCGCCGCCGGAAGTCCGATCACCTCCTGGAGAAGGTGCGCGCCCTCGGTGCGGATGCGGTGGTCGTCCTCATCCCCAAGTTCTGCGAGCCAGCCTTGTTTGATTATCCCCTCTACCGTCGAGCCCTGGATGAGGCCAAGGTCCCGCACCTATTCGTGGAGTACGAGGAGAAGATGTGGATCTTCGACCGGGTGCGCACGGAAGTGGAGACGTTCGTCGAGTCCCTGCTCTTCGAGTGAGACGCGTGGGGGAGGAGGTTGCCGATGGAGACGGAAGGCAAGGGTTCGCGCTATCAGGGGCGCATCCACCTGCTCCAGAAGGAGCTCATGGGGCAGTACTACCGGGAGCTCACCCAGGCCGCTGAGGAAGGCGGCCCGCCGGCGGCCTACATGCTCATCAGCGGGAACCCCGTGGAGCTCGTGCGGGCGTTCGGCATGTTGCCCGTCTATCCCGAGGTGAACGCCCTCCAGCTCGCGGTGAAGAAGGAATCGCTCCCCTACATCCTCCTGGCGGAGCAGATGGGGTACTCGGTGGACAACTGTGCCTACGTGAAGGCGGACATCGGCCTGTTCTTCAACGGGCTGCGTGCTCCATTCGCCACGCTCCCGCGGCCTTCCCTGATCCTGTGCAACTACGTCGGGTGCAACGTCTACCTCAACTGGTTCGAGCACCTCGCCGAGTACACGGGCGCCACCATCTTCCCCCTGGACATCCCCTTCATCCGAGATCCGTCACAGGGGCCTAGGGAGGAGGATGTGGCCTACGTGGTGGGGCAGCTCGAGGAGCTCATCCGCGTCTGCGAGCGGCTCACCGGGAGGCCCCTCGATGGGGAGAGGTTGAAAGAGGTGGTGCACCTCTCCCAGCGTACGGGCCAGCTGTGGGCGGAGATCAAACACCTCACCAAGAACAGGCCCTGCCCCCTGGATGCGTACTTCGATGCCGTCACGCTCATGGGACCCCTTTACTGCCTGCGCGGGACGGAGGAGGGTCTGGTGTTCTTCGAGGAGGCCTATCGGGAGGTGGAGGAGCGCGTTCGGAATGGCTTGGGGCCGATCCCCGAGGAGCGTTTCCGCATCGTGGTGGAGGGGCCGCCGCCGTGGCCGTACCTGCGCACCTTCCGAGACCTGTTCGCCCGGTGGGGGGCCGTTGCCGTGGCCTCTACCTACTCCACTGTGGGAGGGATGTGGGAGTTCGGGTTCGCCCACGACCCAGAGAAGCCTCTGGAGAGCATCGCCATGCACATGCTCTACTGGAACCTCACCAACCGCAGCCTCCTGCTGCGCTACCAGCAGATCCGCCGCTACATCGAGGAGTGGGAGGCAGATGCGCTAGTGATCCACTCGGTGAAGAGCTGCCGGCTGTTCAGCGCGGGGCAGGGGGACATGCGGGAGTACTTCACCAAAGAGCTGGGCGTGCCCACGCTGCTGCTCGAGTCTGACCTCGAGGATCCCCGCTACTTCTCCGAGGCGCAGATGCGCAACCGCATCGACGCCTTCTTCGAGGCGCTGGAGCACAAGAAGATTCGGGAGCGTCCCGTCGGGGCGATGGTAGAGCACGGCGGGCCCACCCTGATGGAGGGGGAGGTAAGGTGATCTACGCAGCAGGCGTTGACGTAGGTTCCACCCAAACCAAGGCGGTGATTATGGATGGGTCGAGGCGGATCTGCGCCCGGGCCCTCGTGGACACAGGCGCCAACGTCGCGCGCGCTGCCGAGCGGGCATTTGAGGCGGTCCTGCGGGAAGCAGGGTTGCGGCGGGAGGAGATCGCGTTCGTTGTGGGGACGGGCTACGGGCGGTTCAACGTCACCTTCGGGGACGCTCAGATCACGGAGATCAGCTGCCACGCCAGGGGCGCGTCGTTCTTCTTCCCGGGGACCCGCACGGTCATCGACATGGGCGGGCAGGATGCCAAGGGGATCCGGGTCGCCCCCGGCGGGGAGGTCGTCGACTTCGTCATGAACGACAAGTGCGCCGCCGGGACCGGGAGGTTCCTGGCCAACGCCGCCGAGGTGCTCGGCCTCCCCCTTGATGCCATCGGGGAGATCTCCCTGGCGGGCAAGAACCCCGTGCGCCTTTCGACGGTGTGCACAGTGTTCGTGGAGTCCGACATCCTCGCCTACCTCGGTCAGGGCAAGCGCGTGGAGGATATCCTCGCGGGTGTCCACAAGGCCATCGCTGCGAGAACGGTTTCCCTGGTGCGGCGCGTCGGCATCGAGCCGGAGGTGACCTTCACCGGGGGCGTGAGCAGGAACATCGGGATGGTACGCGCCCTGGAGGAGAAGCTGGGGCTCCCCCTTAACGTCAGCCCCGACTCCCACTACATGGGGGCCATCGGGGCCGCCCTGTTCGCCCTCGAGCGCGCGGAGAGCGGCGTGCTCACCCGGAGGTGAGGCCATGGTCATCGCAGGCATCGATGCGGGATCCCGGTACACCAAGGCGGTTCTCCTCGATGGCGAGGGGAGGGTGGTTGGGTCCTCGATCGTGCGCACCCGGGCGGACATCCCTGAGGTCGCCAAGGAGGCACTGGAGGTAGCCCTCGAACGGGCGGGGTTGGAAAGGCGGGAGGTCCGGTACATCGCCGCCACTGGCTTCGGGCGGTACAACGTCCCCTTCCGGGATGTGCAGGTGACGGAGATCACCAGCGGCGCCAAAGGGGCGGTCGTCCTCTTCCCGAGGACTTCCTGCGTCCTGGACATCGGGTTCCAGAGCACCCGGGCGGTGCGCATCGAGGGGGGCAAAGTCAAGGAGTTCGCCTCCAACGACAAGTGCGCTGCGGGGGCGGGCGGGTTCCTGGAGCGGGCAGCCCGGTACCTGGAGGTTCCCCTTGCGGAGATCGGCTCCCTCTCCCTGCGTGCGAAGGCGCCTAAGAGCATTAGCAGCATCTGCGCCGTCCTCGCGGAGACAGAGATCATCAACCACCTCACGGCCGGGGTGACCGTCGAGGACATCGTGGGGGGGATCCACCAGTCGCTGGCTGCACGGGCCCTGGCCCTCCTCAAGCGCGTGGGCCTTCAGGATGAGGTGACGTTCATTGGAGGGTTGGGGTTGCAGGAGGGGATGGTGCGGGCCCTGGAGGAGGCGCTGGGGAGGAAGGTGAACGTGCCCGAAGATCCCCAATTGGTCTGCGCGTTAGGCGCGGCTGTACTGGCACGGCAGCGTCTCGAACGCCTCATGACAACGGAGCAGAAGAGGGTGTAGGCCCAGGAAGGTTCCCACTGCCGAAGGGGATGCGGCCCCGCGCACGGGAGCGTGAGCGGGAGAGGGGGGTGAGGAGATGGCGGTGGTGGTGAGGCAGGAGAACCCGATGCGGGGGATCCTGGACATTGTGACCAGAACAGGGGATGGCGTCGTTGCCGTGGACGAGGCCCACCGGATCGTTCTGTGGAACGCCGCAGCCGAGGAGATTACAGGATATCCGGCCAGTGAGGTTCTCGGGCGGCCCTGCTATGAGGTGACGAAGGGGCGCGACCGCAACGGGAACCTCCTCTGCTACCCCGGCTGTCCCATCGCGTTCATGGCCCGGCGGGAGGAATTCGTCCGGAGCTATGACATGGTCGTACGCTGTCGTTCCGGGGAGGATCGGTGGATCAACGTGAGCACCATCGTCCTACCTAGGAGGAGCGGCCTCAACTGCTTGGTCGTCCACCTCTTCCGGGATATCACCGCGGAGAGGACCCTCAGGAAGCTCGTAGAGGAACTCTCCGTCTGTGGGGTCCTCTCCTCTGAGGGTCGTTCGCCGCTCGCCTCCCTGACGCCACGGGAGCGAGAAGTCCTCCAACTCGTCACCCAGGGGGCCAGGACCCGGGAGATCGCGGCCAAGCTCTACCTCTCCCCGCTGACGGTACGCAACCACGTCCATCGCATCCTCCAGAAGCTCGGCGCCCGATCCCGAGCGGAGGCTGTGGCTCTCGCCATCCGGCACGGCCTGAAGGTTCCCTGAGGTCAGAATCCGGGAACAGATGTCGGTGGCGATCCGATGTCGCTGGCGAATTAGTGCTTTTCGCCTCACTGGCTCCTCAACTAAGGAAGGCGAGAGCGAAGGAGCTAGGGGGCTCGCCTAGCCACGAACCTGAATTCAATCTCCACCTCGTTCTCCGCGCGCAGGATCCCCAGGATTGATGGGGGGTCGAAACCGAAGTCGGTCATCCGGATCATCCCCGTGGCGGTGCCAGTGAGGCGGTCTCCCTCAAGCTTCACAGTTACAGAGAACGTCGTAGGGCGGGTGACATCCCGAATCTTCAGATCCCCGGTGACCTGGAGGGTGACTTCGCGCCCCTCCGTGTAGGCACTCGGGAGCCCTTGGATGGTTGTCGGCCTGAACTCCGCAATAGGAAAGCGCGCTGACTCCAGCCACCTCTCCCGGATGGCGTTGTCCCGCCGAGGGTTGTCGGTGCGGAATGTACTGATGTCCACGGTGATGGTGCCGATGCGGCTATTCCGGGGATTGGTCCTGTCGACGAGGATCTCGCCCTTTACTGCGTTGGTGACGCCGACCGCGAGGTTGTAGCGGTTTCCTTCCCGAAAGAGCGTCTCCCCCACCCGGTAGATGACCTGCGACTCCGAGGGGACGATGGTGTATCGCTGGAGACTCGTGGGTGCGGCTGCGCCAAGAACGGGAAGGGCGAGGATCGCTGCGATGGCGATGAGGAGATCAACGCGTGGGTGAACTCGGAGACGACCCTGCATGCAGTCCCACCCCCTGGATCGTTCAGGCTTGCTGCCGCACATTGTTGCTTCCAAGCATACCCCGGAGAAGATGAAGAACTTGCAAAGAGAATGTGAAGAACTCGTAAAGAGGACGCGTCGTGCGTACGCGGCCGATGGAGTGGACGGACCGAGTAGCAGGCGATGGGTGTTCGCGCGAAAATAGTCCATTTGTACTAGGAAAATGGGACAGTCGGCTGATTGTCCACCCGCAGGAGCGCATGGGAGAATGGAACCGACCAAACGGTCGGGCGGGTGGGTGGCTGCCGCATAGAATACGTTCGGGTCATTCCTCACCCCGTAGCAGAGATCACCATTCGTACTCCTCCTCTTCCCCCGCCGGCTGAGATCGGTGCACTCCATGGGGATGACCCTTGCCGAGAAGATCCTCGCCCGGGCAGCGGGCCAGCGGGAGGTATCCGCGGGGGATTTCGTGACCGCAAGGGTCGATTTCTGCATGGTCCACGACATCTTCGCCGCCTCCCTCTTCGACCTCCTTGAATCCGCAGGCATTGACCGCATCTGGGATCCCGGGCGCGTGGCGGTGGTGATCGACCACTTCTCCCCTCCCCCTTCGGCTGCGGTCGCCGGCCTCCACCGGCGCATCCGGGATGGCGTCCGCAAGTTCGGCATCCCACACTTCTACGATGTGGGGAGCGGCATCTGCCATCAGCTCATGGTGGAGAGGGGGCACGTGCGGCCGGGAATGCTCATTGTCGCCACGGACTCCCATACCACCACGTACGGGGCCCTTGCCGCCGCGGGCACCGGGATCGGGACGTCGGAGATGGCCTACGTGCTGGCGACGGGGACGCTGTGGTTCAACGTGCCGTCCACGGTGCGCTGCGAGGTCTCTGGCTCCCTCCCCGATGGGGTCTCTTGGAAGGATGCGGTCCTCTCCCTTCTCGGGCGGCTAGGTTCGGACTTCGCCCAGTACCAGTCGCTCGAGTTCGCCGGGCCTGCCCTCCCCTCCCTGGAGATGGCCGGCCGCCTCACCATTGCGAACATGGCGGTGGAGATGGGGGCGAAGTTCTGCTTCTTCCCAGCAGATGAAGTGACCAGGAAGTTCCTACGGGGTGCGGTGTGGGACGGGCCAATGAGCCCTGACCCCGATGCGCACTATGGAGGGGTGGTCTCCCTCGAGCTGAACCGCCTGGAGCCCCTAGTGGCCCTCCCCCATCGGGTGGACGATGTGCGGCCCGTCCGGGATGTTGAAGGGGTCCCCATCGACCAAGCGTTCATCGGCTCCTGCACCAATGGCAGGCTGGAAGACCTAGAGGTCGCAGCGCGCTGTCTCTCCGGACGTCGCGTCCATCCCGGGACGCGCCTCCTCGTCGCTCCCGCCTCCCGGGCGATCTACGAGGAGGCCATGCGGAGGGGGATCCTCCAGGTCCTGACGGAGGCCGGCGCAGTGATCCTTCCCCCGGGGTGTGGCCCCTGCTTCGGGGGGCACCTAGGGCTCCTGGGGGAGGGGGAGCGCTGTATCGGGACCCACAACCGGAACTTCCAGGGGCGCATGGGCAGCCCGCAGGCGGAAGTCTACCTGGCCTCCCCGGCGACCGTCGCCTCCAGCGCCCTGTACGGGCGGATCACAGATCCACGAAGAGTAGGTGCCTATGTCCACTCCTGAAGGATGGCTCTCAGAGGTGATCCGGGGCCGGGTTTGGAAGTTTGGGGACGACATCAGCACCGATCTCCTCGCCCCCGGCGCGTACGCCGTCGCTCCCCTGGAAGAGCGCAAGCGCCACGTCCTGGAGAGCGTCAACCCCCGCTTCCCGGAGGAGGTCAGGCCCGGGGATATCGTCGTGGCGGGCCGGAACTTCGGGTGTGGGAGCAGTAGGGAGACGGCCCCGGAGGGGCTGAAGGCCCTGGGGGTAGGATGCGTGGTGGCTGAGTCGTTCAGCCGCCTGTTCTTCCGCAACGCCATCGCCATCGGGCTACCGGTCCTCCCGTGTCCGGGGGTCGTGGAGGCCTTTGAGGAGGGGGATCTGGCGGAGGTGGAGATCTCCAGCGCGATCGTCCGGAACCTCCGGACGGGGCAGGCCATCCAGGGGAGGAGCCTGCCCCGGGAGATGCTGGAGGTGCTCGCAGCGGGGGGAATCCTTCCCCTGCTGAAAGCTCACAGCCAGGAGCTTTCCCAAGGATGAGGATGCCATGGGGGTGGTAGGGTTATGATGTGGAATCCCGAGTATGAGGCGATGCCGCGCAAGGAGCTGGAGCGCCTCCAGCTCGAGCGCCTGAAGAGCCTGGTAGACCGCGTCTACAACACATCCCCGTTCTTCAGGGACCTGTTTGATCGGAACGGGATCCGTCCGGAGCAGGTGAGGAGCCTGGATGACCTCCAGCGCTTCCCCTTCTTGACCAAGTCCGACCTCCGGTCACTGTACCCCTTCGGCCTGTTCACCGTGCCCGTGGAGAAGACCCTGGAGCTGCACTGCTCCTCGGGAACGACGGGCGCCCCCACCATGGTGGGATACACGCCGGCCGACCTGGACCTTTGGGGGGAGGTCATGGCCCGGGTCCTGGCCTGCGGCGGTGTCCAGAAAGGGGACCTTATCCATAACGCCTACGGCTACGGGCTGTTCACGGGGGGCCTAGGGTTCCATTACGGGGCGTTGAAGATCGGGGCCACGGTCCTCCCCATCTCCTCTGGCAATACCGCCCGGCAGGTCAAGCTCATGACGGAGCTGGGGTGCACGGTCCTCTGCTGTACGCCCTCCTACGCCCTCCACCTGGCAGAGGTCATGGAGGAGAGCGGAAAGAAGCCCAGGGGACTCCGGTGCGGGATCTTTGGCGCGGAGCCATGGACGGAGGGGATGCGCCGGCAGATCGAGGAGCGCATGGGCCTGAGCGCCGTCGACATTTACGGGCTGAGCGAGGTCATCGGACCGGGGGTCTCCTGCGAGTGCCAGGAGGCCAAGAACGGCCTCCACATCAACGAGGACCACTTCCTCCCAGAGGTGATCAACCCAGCCACCGGGGAGAGGCTCCCAGACGGAGAGAGGGGCGAGCTGGTCTTCACCACCCTCACCCGGGAGGCGACGCCGGTGATCCGCTACCGCACCGGCGATATCTCCGCTCTCTACCACGAGCCCTGCAGGTGCGGCCGCACGCTCGTGCGCATGGCCCGTGTCAGCGGGAGGGTGGACGACATGCTCATCATCCGCGGGGTGAACGTCTTCCCCTCGGACGTGGAGGCGGTCCTGACGAAGTGCCCTGAGCTGGAGCCCCACTACCAGCTCGTTGTGGACCGGGAACGGGCCCTAGACGTCCTAGAGGTCCGGGTGGAGGCCAAGGACGGGGTCTACCAGCAGGCGGAGATTCCCGCGCTGGAGGAGAGGATCGCCAAGCGGATCCGGGAGGAGGTCGGGATCTCGGCCAAGGTCTCCGTGGTGCCACCCAAGCAGATCCCGCGAAGCGAAGGGAAGGCGGTGCGCGTGGTGGACCGCCGCAACCTGTAGATCAAAGGAGCACTGTTCAACGGAGGTGAGGGGATGGAGGCAACTGGCGGGAGGGAATGGATCTACGACTGGAACATCGGCCCCGAAACACCTGAGAGACCCAGGTACCCTGTGGAGCTGGACGACGAGACCCTCCGGGACGGGTTGCAAAGCCCCTCTGTGCTGCACCCCCCTGTGGAGGTAAAGAAGGAGATCCTCCACCTCATGGACGATCTGGGCATCGACGCGGCCAACATCGGGTACCCCGGAAGTAGCCCGCGCGCCCTGGAGGACGTCGTCGCCCTGGCCCGGGAGATCGGCGACAGCAGGCTCCGCATCCGGCCTAACTGCGCGGGGAGGACGGCGGAGCCGGATATTCTCGCCATCGCGGAGGCCCAGCAGCGTTCGGGAGTTGCCATTGAGGCCGCCCTCTTCCTCGGCAGCAGCCCCATCCGCCAGTACGCCGAGGGGTGGGATCTGGACTTCCTCCTCCGCACGACGGAGTCGGCCGTGACCCTCGCCCGCAGGTTGGGCCTCGAAGTGATGTACGTGACCGAGGATACGACGCGCGCCAGGCCCGACCACCTCAAAGCCCTCTATAGAACAGCCATTGACTATGGGACGAGGCGCATCTGTCTCGCCGACACCGTGGGACACGCCACTCCGTGGGGGGTGAAGAGGCTGGTACGCTTCATCCGCGGGGTCGTGGGGGAGGAGGTGAAGATCGACTGGCACGGACACCGGGACCGGGGACTGGATCTCATCAACTCCCTTGCCGCGCTGGAGGCGGGGGCGAACCGGGTACACGGCTGCGCGCTCGGGATCGGGGAGCGCGTGGGGAACACCCCCATGGACCTTTTGCTCGTGAACCTCAAGCTCCTGGGGTGGATCGACCGAGATCTGCGCCGCCTCCCCGAATACTGCGCCCTGGTCTCGAAGGCAACGGGGATCCCCATCCCCTGCAACTACCCCGTGGTAGGGAAGGATGCCTTCGAGACGAGCACGGGGGTGCATGCTGCGGCGATCATCAAGGCGTTCCGGAAGGGGGACCACTGGCTCGCCAACAGGGTCTATAGCGGGGTTCCCGCCGAGGAGTTCGGCCGGGAGCAGGTGATCACCATCGGGCCCATGAGCGGGCAGGCCAACGTGGTCTTCTGGCTCCAGCGGAGGGGGTACGAGCCCACCCCTGAAATCGTCGACCGCATCCTGAACGCGGCGAAGGAGTCGAATCGGGTTCTCCAAGACGAGGAGATCGAAGCACTCCTGGTCCCAGCAGTCGAGAAGAGGGCGGTCTAGCCATGCACCAGCGGGTCCTCGCGCAGCGGGAGAGGCTCCTCCTCACGGGCAACGAGGCCATCGCCCGGGGGGCCTATGAGGCAGGCGTGAAAGTGGCGACGGGTTATCCAGGGACCCCGAGCACGGAGATCCTGGAGGCCCTTGCCAGGATGGAGGGTGTGTACGTGGAGTGGTCCACGAACGAGAAGGTGGCCATGGACGTTGCCCTCGGCGCCAGCCTGGGAGGTGCCCGGGCGCTGTGCACCATGAAGCACGTGGGTCTCAACGTCGCCTCAGACACCTTCATGACGGCCAGCTACACGGGGGTGGGAGGCGGCCTCGTGGTGGTGAGCGCCGATGACCCGGGGATGCACAGCTCTCAGAACGAGCAGGATAACAGGTATTACGCCAAGTTCGCCGCGGTCCCCCTCCTCGAACCCTCGGACAGCGCCGAGGCGAAGGAGTTCACCCACCTGGCCTTTGAACTCAGCGAGCGGTTCGATGTCCCGGTCCTGCTGCGCACGACGACCCGCATCTCCCATACCCGCGGTGTGGTGGAACTCGGCCCGCGCCAGGAACACGCCTCCAAGGGGTTCGTGCGGGATCCCGGCAAGTACGTGATGCTCCCGGCCTATGCCCAGAAGAGACACCCTGTGGTCCTCGCGCGCCTCCCCCGGATGCAGGAAGTTGCGGCCTCCCCGGAGCTCCTGCGCTGGGAGCTGAGGGACCGCGCGGTCGGGGTGATCACGAGCGGGGTTTGCTACCACTACGTCCGCGAGGTATTGCCGGATGCGAGCATCCTGAAGCTGGGGATGACTTATCCGCTGCCGCTGGAACAGATCCGGGCATTCGCCCGGGAAGTTGCGCGCCTGTTCGTGGTGGAGGAGCTGGAACCGTTCCTGGAGGAGATGCTCAGGGCTGAAGGGTTGGAGGTTGAGGGGAAGGCCTTCTTCCCCCGGCAGGGGGAGCTGAGCCCGGACTTGGTACGGGAGGGGTTCGTCCGCGCAGGCGTCCTCCCTCCCGCGGAGCCACGGGTATCGAGCGTGGTTCCGACGACCCCCCGGCCGCCCGTGCTCTGCCCCGGATGCCCCCATGTCGTCCCCTTCCTGGCCCTGCGCCGCCTGGGCGCGGTCGTGTGCGGGGACATCGGGTGTTACACCCTTGCCGCCTTGGAACCCCTGCAGGCCATGGACACCTGTGTGGCCATGGGGTCAAGCATCGGGATGGCGGTGGGGCTGGCCAAAGCGGGGACCTCGCCAGGGCCCGTCGTCGCGGCGATTGGCGACTCTACATTCATCCATGCCGGCATCCCGGCACTCATCGACGCCGTCTACAAAGATGCGGACATTACCGTGCTCATCCTGGACAATGGAACCACTGCCATGACCGGCGGCCAGCCCCACCCTGGAACAGGCCTCACGATCCGCGGAGAACAGACGAAGGCCCTGGACCTGGTCGCCCTCTGCCGGGCCGCGGGCGTGGAGCACGTCCGGGTGGTGGACCCCTACGATGTCGCTGCGACGTTTGTGGCCCTCGAGGAGGCGATCCAGCACGAGGGAGTCGCCGTGGTGATCACCAACCGGCCGTGTGTGGAGGCCCCCGTGAAGATCCGGGACATCCCCTTCACGGTGGTCCCACAGAAGTGCATTGCCTGCCAGCTGTGCATGAACCTGGGTTGTCCCTCGATCAGCTGGTCTGTGGAGACCTACGAGGGGCGCCCCAAGGTCGTCATCGACCCGTCGACGTGCACCGGATGCACGGTGTGCGCGCAACTCTGCCCGACGGAGGCGATCCAGTTGTTGCATCCTGGCCGGGGTGCCACCCGGGAAAGGGCGGGGGAGAGCCGTGGGTGAAGTGCGCAACCTCCTCCTTGTGGGTGTCGGGGGGCAGGGGGTTGTGCTCGCCAGCAACATCGTGGCCGCCGTCTGCCTCCACCACGGCTACGACGTGAAGAAGAGCGAGGTACATGGCATGGCCCAGCGCGGGGGAGTGGTGTACAGCCACCTCCGGTACGGCCACGAGGTCCACAGCCCGTTGATTGAGCGAGGACGGGCAGATGTCCTCCTGGCGCTGGAGTGGGCGGAGGCCCTCCGCTGGCTCCCCTACCTGCGGACCGGGGGAGTCCTCGTGGTGGACATGGTCCGGTCCGTCCCCCCCATTGCCATGAAGGACCGCAGGACCTGGACTTCGGGGTATCCGCCTGTGGACGTGAACCACTTGTGCACGCAAGGGGTGGAGGTGCGTGCTTGCAACGCCGGGCAGCTCGCCGAGGATCTGGGGAGCACGAAGGTAGCGAATACCATCCTCCTAGGCGTCCTTTCCAACATCCTGGAGTTCTCCCAGGAGGAATGGGAGGAGGCCCTTGCTGCGTCCGTGCCGCCCCAGACCCTGGACCTCAACCTCCAGGCATTCCGGCTCGGTCGGAGCGTAGCAGCCGAGGGACTCGCCCTCGAGGGGCTTCCTATAGAACACCCCACTGCCTACGGGACCCCCCGCCGTTTCCGCGTGGAGATCGCGGAGGTGTGGTGCAAAGGGTGCGGGATCTGCGTCCGCTTCTGCCCGGAGGAGTGCCTCCGCCTGGACAGCCGGGAGAAGGCGGAGGTGGTGGATCCCGGGAGGTGTACGGGCTGCCAGATCTGCCAGCTCCTCTGCCCGGACTTCGCCATCGCCGTGCAGGAGGAGTCGTTGAAGGAGGCATCGGTCCGTGGGTAGGATGCAGCTCGTCCGGGGAAACGTGGCGTGCGCCCACGCGGCCATCGTTGCAGGATGCCGGTTCTACGCGGGCTACCCCATCACCCCCTCCTCGGAGATCGCCGAGGAGATGGCGGTCCTCCTCCCCAAGGTGGGAGGGGTGTTCGTGCAGATGGAGGACGAGATCGCCAGCCTCGCTGCGTGTATCGGGGCCTCGATTGGGGGGATGCGGGCGATGACCGCAACGAGCGGGCCGGGGTTCTCTCTGATGCAGGAGCACCTGGGGTTCGCCGCGCTGGCGGAGATCCCGTGCGTGGTGGTCGACGTCATGCGCCTAGGGCCAAGCACGGGACTCCCCACCGCGCCCTCCCAGGGGGACGCCTACCAGGCACGGTGGGGGACCCATGGCGACCACCCCAGCATCGTGCTGGCCCCGGCTTCCGTGCGGGAGGTCTATGATCTCACCATCCGCGCCTTCCAGCTTTCCGACCGCTTTCGGACCCCGATCATCCTCCTCTACGACGAGGTCATCGGGCACATGGTGGAGCAGATGGAGCTCCCTCCCCTGGAAGGGATGGGGCCGGTCTGGCGAGAGGAGCCGGCTTTCCTCCCTGAGGAGTACCTCCCCTACGCGGCGGGGGAGGATGGAGTTCCGCCCCTGGTGAGCTTTGGGCGTGGGGTGCGCTACCACGTTACCGGCCTCATCCACGACGAGTCTGGCTTCCCCACCCAGGATCCGGAGAAGGTCTCCTCCCTCCTCCGACGCCTCCACGAGAAGATCCACCGGAACCTCGACGAGATCGTCTCCGTGGAGTCGTTCCTCCTGGAAGATGCCGAGGTTGCTGTGTTCGCGTATGGGATCGTGGCCCGGGCCGCGCGGGAGGCAGTGCGGAAGGCGCGGGCGATGGGGATGCGCGTGGGGCTGCTCCGCCCCAGGGTCCTGTGGCCATTCCCAGAGGAGGCCGTCCGTGAGGTCGCCCGCCGCGTGCGGGGGATCGTGGTTGCGGAGATGAACCTGGGGCAGATGGTCTACGAGGTGGAGCGGGCAGCAGGAGGCAGGGCGGAGGTGGTTGGATGCTTCCAGGTCGACGGGAGGCCGATCCCTCCAGAGATCATCCTGGATGCCGTGATCCCATTCTGCACACCTCCATCCGTCCGTTCCCCCCTGAAGGGCCAGGAGGTTCAAGGAGGGGAGTCCCGATGATCCCTGACGTGCGGCAGTACCTTCGCCCTGCGCGCATGCCCCACATCCTCTGCCCGGGGTGCGGCCATGGCATCGTCCTTGGGGCCCTCCTGCGCGCATTCCATCGCCTGGGCCTCGACCCCGACCGCGTCGCCCTTGTCGCCGGGATCGGCTGCAGCAGCCGGCTCGTGGGGTACGTGGACGTGTGTACCCTCCACACCACCCACGGCCGCGCCCTGGCCTTTGCCACGGGCCTCAAGCTCGCCAGGCCGGAACTTATGGTGGTCGTGCTCACGGGCGACGGGGACGGTCTAGGGATCGGAGGGAACCACCTGATCCACGCGGCCAGGCGGAACATCGACCTCACCTGCATCCTGTTCAATAACGCCGTCTACGGGATGACGGGGGGCCAGCTCGCCCCGACAACCCCTCAAGAAGGGATCGCTACGACGGCGCCTTATGGGAACATCGAGCCGCCCTTCGATAGTTGCAGGCTCCTCATGGGAGCTGGCGCGACTTTTGTGGCCAGAGGGCTCGCCTACGAGCCCCTCGCCCTCGAGGAGATGATCGCCCGGGGGCTCGCGCACCGCGGGTTCAGCTTCGTCGAGGTCCTCACCGACTGCCCGGAGTACTTCGGCCGGTACAACCGGTTGGGAAAGGGGCCGGAGATGCTCATGGGCCAGAAGCGTCGCGCCACGGAGATCGGAGAGATCCTGGCCTCCAAGCGCTTCGTTTCCTACGCCCCGGAAGAGATGGGGCATGCCCCGCTCCCCCTGGGCATCCTGCACGAGGAGGAGAGGCCGGAGTTCTCTCAAACGTGCTGGCAGATGGCTTCCCGGGGGGAGAGGGCATGAGGATGGAGATCCGCCTTGCAGGGGCAGGGGGACAGGGGATCGTCCTGGCGAGCATGATCCTGGGGGAGGCCGCGCTGCTCGAGGGGAAGAACGTGGCGTGCTTCCACGCTTACGGGCCGGAATCGCGGGGAGGGGCGAGCCGCGCAGACGTGATCATCTCCCAGGAGGTGATCGACTACCCGGTGGCCAGTCAGGTGGACCTCCTCCTGACGCTCACGCAGGAGGCCTGTGACCAGTTCTGGAGGGACCTCAGGCCTTCTGGGATGCTGATCGCGGACGAATCCCGGGTTCCCTCGATCCCCCGCGGGGAGTTCACGGTCTTTGTCCTCCCTCTCGTGGAGACGGCGCGGAGGGTCCTGGGGACCGCGGTGCCGGCCAACGTGGTGGCACTCGGAGCGCTCTCAGCCCTCACAGGGGTCGTGAGTGAGAAGGCGCTGGAGCAGGCGGTGGCGGCGCGTGTCCGGCCAGGAGCGCTCCAGCACAACCTTCGGGCGCTGCACATCGGGCTTGATCTCGCGCGGGGAGTGAGGGAGGGATGCATGACCAGAGGGGGATCGACGGAGGTCTGAACGAGGGCAACACCCGGGAGAGGATCCTGCGGGCTGCGGCGTTCCTCTTCCGGAAGAAGGGGTTCAAAGGCACGAGCATGCGGGAGATCGCCGAGATGGTGGGGATCAACAAGAGCAGCCTGTACCACCACATCCGGAGCAAACAGGCCCTCCTCTACGAGATCCTCCAGCACACAGTGGACAGAGCCATCGGCAGGCTGGAGAGGATCGCCAGGAGCGACCTCCCTCCCTCAGAGCGCCTCCGCCTCGCCGTGGAGAACCACGTGATGCATCTCATCGAGGATCTGGACAACGTCGCCTGCTTCATCGAGGAGGGGAAGGCGCTCGCGCCGGAAAGGATGCGCGCGTACATCGCCAAGCGTGACCGCTACGAGGGGTTCTTCCGGCAGATCATCGAGGAGGGGATCCGGGCGGGGGAGTTCCGACCCGCGGATGTGAAGCTCGCAGGGTTCGCCGTGCTGGGGATGTGCAATTGGGTCGCCCGGTGGTACCGGGCAGACGGAGGCTACACCGGGGAAGAGATCGCCACAAGTTTCTCGGAGTTCGCCCTCTGGGGGCTCCTCCGTGCTCTGCCCCAGGAGGTTGCCTTGACCAAGAGTCGGAGTTCTGGGGAGGAAGGTGTGTGAAGGGAGGGAGTTCCATCCTCCCGTGATGACAACAGCAAAAACCCGAAGGGGGGTGGGCGGATGCGCACGAGGACGGATCGAAGCTGGCGAGGTGTCAGGGCTGCGATTCTCGCGGCGCTGTTGCTGGGGACCTCCCCGCTGTGGGCGGCTCCTGCTCGGGTGGGGGCTCCGTACAAGATCGGGTTCATCGCATCGATCACCGGTCCTGGGGCGAGCCTGGGGAAGCCGGAGCGGGATGTGGCGCGGCTGGTGCAGGAGCGTCTCAACCGGGAGGGGGGGATTGTTGCGACCGACGGCGTGCGCCACGAGGTCCAGATCCTCATCAACGACGATCAGAGCCGGGCGGACACTGCCGCGAGCCTGGCGCGGAGGCTCATCGAACAGGAGCAGGTGCACGTGCTGGTGGCTGGCACCCTGAGCGGGCCGAGCCTGGCCATGGTGCCTATTGCCACGGAGCTGCGCACGCCGATGATCTCCATGGCTTCTGCGCGGGCCATTATCGAGGATCCGGAGACCAAGCGCATGCGGCCGTGGATCTTCAAGCCGGTTCCCGAGAACCTGCACTCGGCGGCCAAGCAGGCGGAGTATCTGAAGGCGATTGGGATCACGGGGGTCTGCCATCTCTATGAGAACACCGCGTATGGGAAGGACACCTTTGAGAGCGCCAAGGTGGAGTTTGGGAAAGCGGGGATCCGCATCCTATATGGGGACTCCTTTGACCGGTTTGCCACCGAGTTCCCGCAGGTGACCCGGGTGCGGGCGAGCGGGTGCAAGGCGGTGGTGATTGGGTCCATTCCGCCGGCGGCGGCGGTGATCAACGTGGCCGTAGCTGGGCGGGTGGGTCCGCGGAAGATCGTGCACGGGCACGGCGCGTGCAGCCCGGACCTCATTCGCACGGCGGGTGCGGCGGCTGAGGGGACGGTGATGCCCTGCGGGAAGATCCTCGTGGCTGACCAGCTGCCGGTGAACGATCCGGTGCGGCGTGTGAACCTGGAGCTCATCGGGGAGTACACGCGCATCACGGGAGGGGAGCCTATCAGCACCTTTGCGGGCCACGCCTACGATGCGCTCCAGTGGGCGCTTCTTGCGCTCCGCGAGGTTCCCGATGGTCTAGCTCTTCCGAGGGTGCGTGAGGCCGTGCGGGAGGCGCTGGAGACCAAGGTCAAGAACTACGTGGGCACGCACGGGGTGATGACGCTGAGCCCTGAGGACCACCTGGGGTTCAACCCCAAGGACTTCGTCATCGTCACCGTGCAGGGGGGGAGGTTCGTCATCCTGCCGCGCGAGCGGTGGAAGTAAGCGATGACCGATCGGGGGGCACGGACGGCGACAAAGGGTCATGGGGGCGGCGAGCCGCTGCCCGATCCTCCTGTCCAGACATCCGCCGACGCTGTGGCCGGGGCGCTGGAGGCGGGCACCCGAACGATCCGGCTCAGGCCAGCGCGTCCCTATACCCGCCGCCTAGAGAGCCAGGCGTGGCTGGCGGTGATCACAGGACTGATCCTGCTGGTCCTGGTGGGCATGGGGCGCCGGCTTGGCTATGGCGCAGTGGACTACCTGCAGCTCCTGGTGGACGGGTTGCAGATCGGGGCGGTGTATGCCCTGGTCGCATTGGGGTTCGTGGTGGTGTACCGGGTCACGGGCGTCATCAACTTCACCCAGGGCGCCTTCGTGATGCTAGGGCCCATGCTCACGGTGAGTCTGCTGGGGGGTTCGCCCGCGGTTCCGGCGCTACGCCTTTTGCTGGCCGCGGTAGGGGCGGTCCTCACCACGGGCGTGGTGGGCATGGGCGTGTACCGTCTCACCCTGCATCCTGCGCGCATGGCCTCTCCCCTGACGCGGATCATCATCACGGTGGGGGTATATATCTCCATCCAGGGGATGGGGCTCATCGCCTGGGGGCCTCGGCCGTACACTCTCCCCGCGTTCACGACCCTTCAGATGGCGGACCGCTTGGTGCACGTGGGAGGCATCGTGATCCAGGCGCAGACGTTCTGGATCTGGGGGACGGCCGCGGTCACGCTGGCCCTTCTGGCGCTGTTCTTCGAGCGTACGGTGGTAGGGAAGGCCATGCGGGCCTGTGCCGTCAACCGGGTGGCGGCGCAGCTCATGGGCATCCGGGTGGACCGCATGGCCACCCTGGCGTTTGGGCTGGCGGCGGTGCTGGGCGCTGTGGCGGGCACTGTTCTGAGTCCGGCAACGCGTCCTACCTACGACATGGGCTTGGAACTCGGTCTCAAGGGGTTCGTGGCGGCCATCATGGGGGGTCTTGTGAGCTTCCCGGGTGCCGTACTGGGCGCCTTGGTTTTGGGCATCCTGGAGAGCCTGTGGGCGGGCATCACCCTGTCTGGGTTCAAGGACATCTTCGCATTCGTGATGCTCATTATCTTCCTCCTCGTCCGGCCGCAGGGCTTCCTGGCGGGGAGAGGGGAGGGGAGTTCCTGATGCGCAGGAAGGTCCCCCCGGATGTGTGGGCGCTTTTGGGTGCGGGGAGCGCGGTCCTCCTCCTGGGGTGGGTGGAGCTGGCCAGGCCGGGAGGGATGTCGATGCCCCGCATCACCGGGGGGCTCGTGACCCTTGACCTGCTCATCCGGGCTGGCATCTTCACCATCATCCTCGTGGGGCTCAACCTCCTCATGGGCTACGCCGGGCAGGTTTCCCTGGGCCAGGCGGCGTTCTACGGCATGGGCGCGTTCTTCTCGGCCATCCTCACGGTGAAGGCGTCGGTGCTGGGGATCCCTGCGATGATCGCCAAGGCGTGGTGGTGGCCTTGGCTTGTGATGGGCGGGGCCGCTGTCCTCGTGGGCGGGTTCAGCTTCCTCGTAGGGTGGGTGATCCTGCGCCTGCGGGAGCACTACCTGGCCATGGCCACCCTGGGTCTTGGCGTGATCGTGTACATCATCCTGCGGGAGAACCTGGGGATGCCCCAGCTGAACCTGACGGGTGGATTCGACGGGATCGTGGGGATCCCGCGGTTGAGGGTGGGGGCGTTGGCGATCTGGCCTGAGGCCCGGTACTACTTCCTGGTGTGGGGGTTGGCCCTTCTGGCCATCGCCCTGGGGTTGAACGTGGTTCGGTCTCCCGTGGGGCGGGCGCTGCGGGCCATCCATGGGAGTGAGGCGGCGGCGGAGAGCGTTGGGGTCGTGGTTCCGCTTCTCAAGGCGCAGATCTTCGCCTTAAGCGCGGCGTTGGCCTCGCTTGCTGGGAGCCTGTATGCGCACTTCCAGGCTGCGGTGGTGCCGGACACCTTTGGGTTCGTGCCGTCCCTGGAGCTCGTGGTGATGTCGGCCATTGGGGGCATGGCGAGCATCTGGGGTGCCCCCTTCGGGGCGCTCGCTGTGCTCCTTCTCCAGGAGCTGTTGCGCACGCGTGTCCTGGGGCTTGTCCCTGTGGTGTCCGGGGAGATGGAGCCGGTGGTCTTCGGGGTGCTCCTTGTGCTGATCATGATGTTCTGGCCTTCCGGGCTGGTGAGCAGCTACCGGGGGCGCATGGCGGCGAGGGGGGGACGGTGATGGGCCCGCTGCTGGAGGTGCACCAGGTCAGCAAGGCCTTTGACGGTCTCATCGCCCTGGTGGACGTCTCCCTGGCGATCCACCCCGGGCAGATCAAGGGGCTCATTGGACCCAACGGGGCGGGGAAGACCACGCTGTTCAACCTCATTGCCGGGGCCCTGATGCCCACTGCGGGCGATATTCGCTTTCGGGGCCAGTCCATTGTTGGACTGTCTCCGCACCGCATCGCCCATCTCGGCATCGCCCGCACCTTCCAGAACGTGCAGATCTTCCCGGGGATGACGGTGTTGGAGCACGTACTCGTAGGGTTGCACCGCTATGCTGCAGCTAGCGTCCTGGCTGCGGCGGTGCGCACGAGGGGGCTGCGGTGCACGGAGGTCACCCTGTGCGATCGGGCCCTTGCCCTTTTGGCCAAGCTGGGGCTTGCGGCCTATGCGGACACACCTGCGGACAGCCTGCCCTTTGGGCTCCAGCGGATGGTGGAGCTGGCGCGGGCGCTTGCGACCTCGCCGCAGCTTTTGCTCCTCGATGAACCCGGGGCGGGGCTGAACCCTACTGAGAAGGTCATGGTCGGGCAGGTGATTCAGAAGGTGCGCGAGGAGGGGGTGACCATCTTCCTCGTGGAGCACGACATGCAGATGGTCATGGGGCTTGCCGACGAGGTGGCCGTGCTGGATCACGGGACGCTGCTTGCTGAAGGGCCTCCTTCTGTTGTCCAGCGCGACCCGCGGGTGATCGCCGCGTACCTGGGGGAGGCGGACGATGTTGCTTGAGGTGCAGGTGGTCGAGGCGGGGTACGGGCGCTTGCAGGTTCTCCATGGCGTGACACTTTCTGTTCCTCCAGGTCATATTGCGGCTGTGATTGGGGCCAACGGGGCAGGGAAGACCACGCTGCTGCGGGTCATCTCCGGGCTCCTCCGTCCCCTCTGCGGGGAGGTACGCTTTGACGGGCAGGCCATCACGGGGTGGTCGCCGGAGCGCATCGTGGCGTGCGGCGTTGTGCACGTCCCTGAGCGCCGGCAGCTGTTTGGGGCCATGCGGGTGGAGGACAACCTGCTGCTGGGGGCTTACCTGCGCCTGCGCCGGGAGCCGTGGCGGGTCATCCGGGAGGATCTGGAGCGGGTGTACGAGCTGTTCCCGAGGCTGCGGGAGCGGCGGCGGCAGGTGGCTGCGACCCTTTCGGGAGGGGAGCAGCAGATGGTGGCCATTGGGCGGGCGCTCATGGCGCGGCCGAGGCTCTTGCTCTTGGACGAGCCTTCGCTTGGGCTTGCGCCGCTGCTTGTGCGGGAGTTCTTCCGGGTGGTGGAGGAGCTGCGGGCCCAGGGGTACACCATCCTGCTGGTGGAGCAGAACGCTCGGCAGGCCCTGCGCGTTGCGGACGTGGCCTACGTCATGGAGACCGGCCGCATCACCACGCAGGGTCCTGGCCGCGACCTCCTGAACCTCCCCGAGGTCCAGGCGGCCTACCTGGGGGCAGACGCGGGCCAGGTGACGGATCCAATGGGAGAGAGAGCACGAGCCGAGGGGAAGGAGAGGACCCTTGATGGGGAAGGCACTTGAGGGCATCCGGGTGCTGGATCTCACCCAGGGAGCCGCTGGCCCCGTCTGCACGCAGCTCCTGGGGGACTTCGGCGCCGACGTGATCAAGGTCGAGCCTCCGGAAGGGGACTGGGGGAGGGGCCTTGGGCCCCCGTTCATTCCCCTCCAGGGAGAGAGTGGCCAGGCCGTCGCTGCGGCGTACGTGGGAATGAACCGGAACAAGCGCAGCATCGTGGTGGACCTGAAACGGCCGGGAGGGAGGGAGGTGATCCACCGCCTCGTCCAGGGCGCGGACGTGTTCGTGGAGAGCTTCCGCCCTGGCGTCGCTTCTCGCCTCGGCATCGATGAGAGGACGCTGTCAACCATCAACCCCCGCCTCGTGTACTGCGCCATCTCGGCGTTCGGGCAGGAAGGCCCATGGCGGGATAAGCCCGGCGTGGACGGGGTGGTGCAGGCCATGAGCGGGTTGATGAGCGTGACGGGGACGGAAGAAGGCCCTCCGGTCAAGGTGGGCGTTCCGGCCGCGGACATGGTGGGAGGATTCCTCGCGGCCACAGGGATCCTCCTGGCGCTCCTGGCAAGGGAGCGGACCGGGAGGGGGCAGAGGGTTGACGTGGCTCTTCTGGATGCACTCCTCGCCTTCCAAACCGTCCCCCTGGCAATGTACTTGAGCTCCGGGGAACCTCCCAAGCGCATGGGCAGTGCCGCCCCCTATGCGGCTCCCAACGAGGCCTTCCCGACGAAGGACGGGTACATCATGGTGGCGGCTTATTCCCCCCAGCGGTGGGGGAAGCTGTGCGAGGTGCTTGGCTCTCCCGCGCTGGCCGAGGATCCGCGGTTCCACACGAACGAAGCTCGGGTGCGGAACCGCCGGGCCCTCCAGGAGGTCCTCGCGCCTTTGTTCCGCCAGCGCACGACAGAGGAATGGGTGCGGATCCTAGAGGAGGCGGATATCCTCTGTGGCCCTATTCTCGCCTACCCGGAACTGCTCTCCCACCCTCAGGTCCGTGCCAACGCGATGATCGTCCAGCTGTTCCACCCAGCGCTGGGGACGGCGGCCAGCGCAGGGATCCCCATCAAGCTCACCCAGACCCCCGGCACGGTTCGGCACCCTCCCCCCCTTCCTGGGGAGCACACTGTGGAGATCCTCCGGGAGGCCGGGTTCGACGAAGGGGAGATCGAGGAGCTGGCCCGGAACGGGGTTGTGCACACCTGGAGAACGAATGTGGAGGTGTGAACCATGCCAGAGCCGATTGTGTATTCCCAGGAGGAGGCGGTCGGGATCATCACCCTCAACCGCCCCGAGGCGCTCAACGCCCTCACCGTGGAGATGCTGGACCTCCTCAACGCGCACCTCGACAGGGTCGAGGGGGACGGGACGGTGCGCGCTGTGGTCCTGACAGGCGCGGGCGAGAAGGCCTTCTGTGTCGGTGCCGACCTCAAGGCGCGCATGCAGGAGTACGAGGAAGCGGTGGCCGAGGATCCCATGGCCGTTCGCGTCCGTCGCGTCTTCCGGCGCATCGAGACCATCGGGAAGCCGTTCATTGCCGCGATCCACGGCTATGCCCTGGGGGGCGGATTGGAGCTCGCCCTGGCCTGCGATCTGAGGGTTGCCTCGGAGGCCGCGCAGTTTGGGTTCCCGGAAGCGAACGTGGGAAGCATGCCCGGAGCGGGGGGGACGCAGAGGCTGGCCCGCCTGGTGGGACCTGCCAAGGCCAAGGAGCTGATGTTCACGGGGGAGCGCATCAACGCCCAGGAGGCTTACCGCATCGGGCTGGTCAACAGGGTCGCTCCCGTGGACCGCTACCTGGAGGAGGCGAAGTCCCTGGCCCAGACCATCGCCCGCAAGGCCCCCTTGTCGGTCCGCTACATCAAGATGGCGGTGAACCTGAGCCAGGACGTGGATCTGGAAACGGGGCTGGCGTTTGAGCAGAACTGCCATGCCATCCTCCGCCACAGCGAGGATCGCAAGGAAGGGATCAAGGCTTTCCTGGAAAAGCGGGAGCCGCACTTCGTGGGGAGGTGAGGGAACGCGTCCATTGGGTCTCTTGCATCGTAGGGTCTTTGGCACCTGAAGTTGCCTTCAAGGGGAGGGAGAGGAAGTGGGCGTGAAAGGGCGTGTTGCCGTGGTCACTGGAGCAGGTCAAGGCATCGGCGAGGGGATCGCCAGGAGGCTCGCCTCGGAGGGGGCCAAGGTTTTGGTCAACGACATCGTCGCCGAGAAGGCGGAGGCCGTGGCTGCGGGGATCCAGGCCGAGAACGGCGAAGCCATGGCCGTGGTGGCCGACGTGAGCCGGAAGGAGGGGGCGGAAGAGCTGATCCGGCGGACCATCGATCGCTTCGGGCGCGTGGACATCCTGGTGAACAACGTGGGGATCGCCCGGGACCGCTGGATGGTGAAGATGTCGGAGGAGGATTGGGACGAGGTCCTGCGGGTCAACCTGAAATCCCACTTCCTCTGCTGCCAGGCAGCCGTGCCCCACATGATGGAACAGAAGTACGGGCGCATCATCAACATCGCCTCCCGGGCGTGGCTGGGAAACCCGGGCCAGGCAAACTATGCGGCGAGCAAAGGCGGTGTGGTGAGCCTCACCCGGACCTTGGCCTTGGAGCTGGCCAAGTTCGGGATCACGGTGAACTGCATCGCCCCTGCCCTCATCGACACGCCGCTCTTCCGCAGCCTGAAGGAAGAGATCCAAGAGAAGCTCCTGCAGACCGTGCCCGTGGGGCGGATCGGGACGCCTGCCGATGTGGCTCATGCCGTCCTGTTCTTCGCCTCAGACGAGTCCAGCTACATCACTGGCCAGACTCTGTACGTGTGCGGGGGCCGCAGCCTGGGCAGCTATTAAGTCACCCCACCAAAATCCTGAAAAACGGATTTTGGTGGGGACCCCGACACGGGGCAAGCTCCAGGAGCGATTGTGTAGCATCATTTCTGTCCGTTTACTTAAATCACCCCGCCAAGGAGGGAGTTTGGAAGCGCGATGAAGACGAGGTTGGTGCTTTGCGGGATCGTCCTGGCAATGATGTTCTCCCTTGTTCCGGCGGGCGCCGCCGCCCCGGTGGAGGTGAAGATCGCCATCGGCCCGCCCGCTGTGGTGGGATACCTCCCCGTGTACGTCGCCCAGGGGCTGGGCTACTTCCAGGAGCTCGCCAGGAGGTCTGGGATCCAGGTGCGGTTCCTGGACTTCCGGGGAGGGACCGAGGCGGCAACGGCGCTCATCACGGGGGACGTAGACTTCGCCACCGTGACCTTGACCCACGTCGTCAAGGCCCAGGAGAAGGGGAAGGATCTGAAGTTCCTCCTCACCTTCTTCAACGCCCAGGCGATGGCGATGATCGTGCAGAGAGACCTGCCTGTGCAAACCCCTGCCCAGCTCCAGGGGATGCGCATTGGCGTGACGAGCCTTGGTTCCGCCACGCACATGCAGGCACGGCACATCCTGCGCTACTTCCGTGTGAATCCTGATGCGGCCCAGTACATCGCCGTGGGCGGTCCCTCCACCGCCCTGGCCGCCTGGAGGCGCCGGGCGGTGGATGCCATGGTGTACCTCGACCCTTTGATTACGACGTTGGTCTCGGAGGGATCGGCGCGCCTCCTCTACGACGTGCGCACGGTGGAAGGGACCGTCCGCCTCTATGGAGCTCCCTACATCAGCAGCGGGCTCCTGACCAGGGCGGACGTGATCGGCCGCGATCCGCGCCTGGTCCAGGAGGTCGTCCATGTCTTCGTCAAGACCCTCCGCTGGCTGCGGGCGAAGCGCCTCCAGCCAGAGGCGATTTCCGCGGTCCTGCCGAAGGACCTCGAGTGGACACCGGAGGTGATCCGGTCGAACCTGAGCGGCCTCTCTGCAGATGGCAGGGTTCTTCCAGAGGCCGTGGACGCGGTGGTCCGGTCCCTCGTCCAGGATGGCCTCCTCAGCCCAGACTTCCGGCCGACCTTCGACCGCCTCGTCGACCAGAGGTTCGTCCAGCAGGCCATCCTCAAGGTGGGACGTTGAGAGAGGAGGAGGGAGATGTCGAACGCCAACATCGCTTCGCAGGCTTACGTTCCTTTCCGCCCCGGGCTCTTCCGGTTCGAGGAGGGGACGGGGGAGCTCCTGGGAGGTCGGTGTCGCAGTTGCGGCGCTTGGTACTTCCCAAGCCGTCCAGTCTGCGCGAAGTGCCTCTCCCAGGAGATCGAGATCCTGCCCTTGAGCAAGCAGGGCACCGTGTATACCTATACGGTCATCTACCAGTCGACGCCGGAGTTCCAGGTCCCCTACATCTTGGCCTATGTAGACCTCCCAGAGGGAGTGCGGGTGCTTGCGCAGCTCACCCAGTGCCCCCTTGAAGGGGTCCGCATCGGCATGCCGGTGGAGGTGGTATTTGAGGAGGTGGGGCGGGACCAGGAGGGCCGCACCGTAGTCGGATATCGCTTCCGCCCGGCACCCCCCTGATTCGCCATCGACGAGAGTGAGGAGAGCGAGTACGTGGGGAGGCGATCCTATGGAGGATGTCTATGTCATTGGCGTGGGGATGACCAAGTTCGGCAAGCATCCCGACCGCATGGCTGTGGACCTTGGCGCCGAAGCTGTCTTGGAAGCGATCCGGGATGCGGACATCGACCCGCGGCGCATCGAGGCCGCCTATTGCGGCCATGTGTATGGCGGCATGGTGACCGGGCAGAAGGTTCTGGCCCAGGTTGGCCTTGCAGGGATCCCGCTGGCCAACGTGGAGAACGCCTGCTCAAGTGGGGCAACTGCGATCCGGGAGGGATACCTGGCCATCCGCGCGCGCGAATATGATGTGGTGCTGGCATTCGGTCTAGAGCACCTGACCACCCGGTTCCGGGGGGCATTGACCCCGGGGGAGGACGACCTGGAAGCGGCCGTGGGCCTGACGATGCCTGGCATCTATGCTATGCGGGCAAGGCGTCACATGGAGGAGTTTGGGACGACCCGCGAGGAGCTTGCCTTGATCTCTGTGAAGAACAAGCGCAACGCCAGCCTGAACCCCTACGCGCAGTTCCAAAAGCCCGTCACCTTGGAGGAGGTCCTGAACTCCCGCCTCATCGCTGACCCCCTCCGGTTGTACGATTGCTCGCCGGTGAGTGACGGGGCTGCTGCGGTGATCCTGGCCAGCGGTTGGGCTGTCGCCAAGCTCTCCGCGCGCCGCGCTGTCAGGATTGCAGCGGCTGCGCTCCGCACGGGCACCGTGGAAGTCGGACCTGTCTCCATGACCTTCGAGGAGCTGACCCACCGCACCGCTCAGGATGCCTACGAGCGGGCGGGCATCGGTCCTGAGGACGTGGACTTCGCCGAGGTCCACGACTGCTTCTCCATCGCCGAGGTCCTGCGGGTGGAGGGCCTGGGGCTCTATCCCGTGGGGGAATATCCCAAGCGGGTGGCCCGCGGGGAGGCAGAGATCAATGGACGCCTCCCCATCAACCCCAGCGGGGGGCTCCTGGGCAAGGGGCATCCTCTGGGTGCAACGGGCGTCGCCCAGGTGGTGGAGCTTGCCCGGCAGCTCCGTGGGGAGGCGGGCGACCGGCAGATCCAAAGGGCGAAGGTGGGCTTGGCGCACTGTCGGGGTGGCAAGGCTAGTGGGATTGAGGGAGCAGCGTGCACCGTGATCATCATGACGAGGTGAGGGGGATGTCCCATCAGATTCCCATTCGTTGCGTGATCATGCGGGGAGGGACGAGCAAGGGGCTCTTCCTCCGGGCCAACGACCTCCCCTCCGATCCCCAAAAACGCGACAGGGTGATCCTCGCCCTGTTCGGGAGCCCCGACCCCCGCCAGATCGACGGCCTGGGGGGCGCGGACATCCTCACGAGCAAGGTGATCATCGTCGGCCCTCCCACCCGTCCCGACGCGGATCTGGATTACACCTTCGGCCAGGTGAGCATCACCGAGCCGTTCATCGACTACGACATCAACTGCGGGAACCTCTCCGCCGCCGTGGGCGTCTACGCCATCGAGGAGGGATGGGTGCGTGCCACCGAGCCCGTCACCCGTGTCCGCATGCACAACACCAACACGCGGAAGGTCCTCATCGCCGAGGTACCGGTGGTGGACGGCGTCCCTCAGGTCGAAGGGGAGCTGGCCATCGACGGGGTCCCCGGGACAGGCGCGGAGATCGTCTTGGACTATGCCCAGAGTGTTGGGGCGTCTACAGGGAGGCTCCTCCCTACGGGACAGCCCTCTGAGAAGATCCATGTGCCTGCCCTGGATCGGGCGGTCCCCGTGAGCGTCGTGGACGTCGCCAACTGTGCGTCTTCTTCCCGGCGGAGGCCGTGGGGTTGAAGGGGACCGAAGGGCCCCAGGACCTCACCTCCGATCACGTGGAGGCGATCGTTAACATTAAGGCGGAGGTTGCGCGCCTGTTGGATCTCCCCGCCGATGGGTTGGTCCCTTTGCCCATCCTAGTAGCCCCGCCTCGCGATTACCGCACCTTCCTTGGCAAGGAGGTCCATGCAGGGGAGATCCATCTCCTCGCTCGCCTCATCGGGGGTAGGCCCCCGGTGATGCACAAGACCTTTGCTGCCACCGCTGCAGTGTGTACCGCCGTTGCCGCGGCCATCCCAGGGACTGTGGTCTCTGAGCGAAGCCGTCCCCCTTGTGGGGAGGAGTTCCTCCTCGGTCACCCTAGTGGGGTTTTTCCGCTCCGCGTGCGGGTTGCAGAGAGGGAAGGGGAGTGGGTAGTGGAGCGAGCGGCCTACTCCCGCACTGCCCGCAGGCTCATGGAAGGGTATGCTTTCCTGCGCCCCAGCGTCCTGGAGGAATCTAAGTCACCCCGACACGGGGAAGCTCCAGTTCCTCCGGTGTAGCACGGTTTCTGTCCGTTTCCTGAAGTGATCCGATGATCCCCGCGGGGGAAAAGCCAGCTCCGGGTCGGCCAGCGATTGCCCTCCACAGCGTTTCCCGCCACTTCCAGGGAGGTCGAGGGGGGCCGGTGGTCGCCCTCCAGGATGTAACCCTGGAGATCCCCGCGGAGAGGTTCGTCTCCATCGTTGGCCCGAGCGGTTGTGGCAAATCGACGCTCCTCAACCTGATCGCCGGCCTCCTCCCCCCTACCAGCGGACAGGTGTCCATCAATGGCGCTCCGGTCACGGATGTCTACCCCGACCTCGGCTTCATCTTCCAGAAGGACGCCCTGATGCCCTGGAAGACGGTGTACGAGAATATCGCCCTCCCCTTGGTGTTCCGGCGCGTCCCCCGGGCGGAGATCCATGCCCGGGTGATGAGGTGGGTCGAGCGCGTAGGCCTCACGGGGTTCGAGCATCACTACCCTCACCAGCTCTCTGGGGGCATGCGCAAGCGCGTCGCCCTGGCGCAGACCCTCGTCTACGACCCCTCCATCATCTTGATGGATGAGCCCTTCACGGCCCTCGACGTCCACACAAGGGACCTCATGGAGAACGAACTCCTGCGTCTGTGGTCTGAGCTGAAGACGACCATCGTCTTCGTCACCCACGATCTCGAGGAGGCCATCGCACTCTCGGACGAGGTCGTGGTTTTCACCGCCCGGCCTGGGCGGGTCAAGGCCCAGCATCCCATCGACCTCCCCAGGCCAAGGAACGTCGCCGAGATCCGGACCAGTCCGGAGTTCCTGAAAGTCTACCGCAAGATTTGGGAGGATTTGCGGGATGAGGTGGTAGCGAGCTATGGGCAGCAGGGGGGTTGATCGCAGGCTTGCGGTTGCGCTCCAAGCGGGCATCGTGTTGAGCGTCCTGATCCTCTGGGAGCTCGGCGGGAGAAGGGGCTTCTTGGACCCCTTCTTCTACAGCATGCCCTCCCGGATCACCGCCACGATCGTCAAATGGACGCGCCAGGGGATCCTGGCCGTCGACCTCCTCACCACCCTCTACGAGATGCTCCTTGGGTTCGCCATCGGCACTGGGAGCGGCATTGTGCTGGGGTATCTCCTGGCAGTCGTCCCCCTTCTCGACGCGGTGTTCGTCCCCTTCATGGTCTTGTTCAACGCCACGCCACGTTTGGTCCTCGTCCCCCTGTTCATCCTCTGGTTCGGCATCGGCCTAGCCTCCAAGGTGGTGCTGAGCGCGGTCATTGTCGTCTTCCCTGTGCTCTTCGCCACCTACACGGGGATCAAAGAGGTAGATCCGGATCTCATCGCCAGGGCCCGCGTCCTGGGCGCACGCCCGGTGGACATCACCCGGCACGTCCTCCTCCCATCGGCGTTGAGCTGGGTGTTCAGCAGCCTCAGGGTAAGTGTAGGATTTGCTCTCATCGGTGCCGTAGTAGGGGAGTACCTGGGCGCGAACCGGGGGCTGGGCTACCGCATCGCCTTCAGCCAGGCGATGTTCGACGCGACAGGGGTTTTCGCCGGTCTCATCGTATTGCTTGGGGTAGTCTGGGTGATCGACAGCCTCGTCAAGGGGCTGGAGCAGCGCCTGACCGTCTGGAAACCCGCATCCTTTGGTACGCCGCGGACGTGATCCGTGGTGGGTAGGGGGGATCGCCGATGGGAACACCCGTGATCGTCGATGCGGTACGCACACCCATTGGGCGGTACAACGGCATCCTGCGCGATGTCCGTCCCGACGACCTCGCAGCCCACGTGATCCGCGAACTCGTGCGCCGCACGGGCCTGGACCCCAACCTCATCGAGGACGTGATCCTGGGTGCAGCAAACCAGGCGGGGGAGGACAACCGCAACGTCGCCCGCATGGCCGTGCTCCTTGCCGGCCTGCCAGTGACTGTGGCGGGGCAGACGGTCAATCGTCTGTGCGGATCGGGGATGCAGGCCGTTCTCTCCGCCGCCCATGCGATCAAGGTTGGTGAGGGGGAGGTGTTCATCGCCGGGGGTGTGGAGTCCATGACGCGGGCCCCCTTCGTCATGGCGAAACCCTCCACGGCGTACCCCCGCGGCGAGCTCAAGCTCTACGACACCACCATTGGGTGGCGGTTCATCAACCCTAAGCTTGCGGAGATGTACCCCCCTTACAGCATGGGGGAGACAGCGGAGATCGTGGCCGAGCGCTTCGGCGTCACCAGGGAGGAGCAGGACCGGTTTGCCCTCCTCAGCCACCAGAAAGCGGCGCGGGCGATAGCCGAGGGCCGGTTCCGCGAGGAGATCGTCCCGGTGGTCATTCCGCGGCCCGGCGGGGAGCCCCAGGTGGTGGATACTGACGAGCATCCTCGCCCGGATACCACCCTCGAGAAGCTGGCTGCCTTGCCGCCGGTGTTCAAGAAAGGCGGGACGGTGACCGCCGGGAACTCCTCGGGGATCAACGACGGGGCGGCGGCGCTGCTCCTCATGTCCTTGGAGAAGGCGGAGGAGCTGGGCTTTCGGCCGATGGCCAGAGTCGTGGCTTCTGCCGTGGCCGGGGTGGACCCCGCATACATGGGGTTGGGGCCGATCCCTGCGACGCGGAAGGTCTTGGAGCGGGCAGGCCTGACCATCGATGAGGTGGACGTGGTGGAGCTCAATGAAGCCTTCGCCGCCCAGGTCATCCCCTGCATCCGGGAGCTGGGCATCCCCCTGGAGAAGCTCAACCCCAACGGGGGCGCGATTGCCCTCGGCCACCCCCTTGGGTGCACCGGGGCCCGGATCCTGACCACGCTGGTGCACGAGTTGCGCCGCCGAGGCGGGAGGTATGGACTTGCAACCATGTGCATCGGCGTTGGGCAAGGGATCGCCGTGGTGGTGGAGGCGCTGTAGAGGAGAGTCTCCTTCCTGGGGAGAAGGGAGAGGAAAAGAGTGATGCCAGGGAGGGGAGAGCATGCGAGGGGTCGCGGGATTCCCTGTGTGGTTGGCCCTTGTGGCCGCGCTGGCCCTGGCCGTTGCGCCCTTCCGGGAAGCTGGGAGTGAGGGGTGAGGAAGGTGACGCTCGCGTACTTCGGACACAGCACGTTCTTGATCACCGCGCCCGACGGCACGACGATCCTCACGGATCCCTTTGACCGCTCCGTAGGGTATCCGATGCCGGACGTCCAGCCTTCCGTCGTGACGGTCTCTCATGAGCACTTTGATCATAACCATGTCCAGATGGCCAAGGGAAATCCCAAAGTCATCCGCGGCCTCAAGGATGGGGGAAAGGATTGGGCCCAGGTGAGGGAGCAGGTCGGGAAGGTGACCATCACGACAGTCCCCACCTACCACGACGGGACGAAGGGGAGCCAGCGGGGGAAGAACGCCATCTTCATCTTCGAGATGGAGGGGTTGCGGCTTGCCCACCTGGGGGATCTTGGGCACGTCCTCGCCGAGGACCAAGTGAAAGCTATCGGGCAGGTGAACGTGGTGTTGATCCCCGTGGGGGGTTTCTATACCATCGATAGCAAGGAGGCCGACCGCGTCCTAGCCCAGCTCAGACCGCAGATCGCCATCCCCATGCACTTCCGGACTGAGGCCACTGCCTCCTGGCCGATTGCGCCCGTGGACGAGTTCCTCAAGGGGAAGACCAATGTGAAGCGCGTGGGCCACCAGGTGGATCTCCCGGTGGAGCTCCCCAAGGCCATGGAGATCTGGGTGATGAGCTACAAGTAGCACCTCACAGGTCTGGACAATCGCTCGGGAAGGTGGCAAGATATTCTCGGAGCTGGCGGCGTAGCCAAGGGGCAAAGGCGGAGGACTGCAAATCCTCTATTCCCGGGTTCGAGTCCCGGCGCCGCCTCCAAAAGGAAATCCAAGCGGGTCCCGGGATCCTGCGAGTGCACCCATCGGTTCATTTCCCCTCCGTCTTCCTTGCGGTCCCTCTTCTTGCCGGTTCCAGCCAGAGGTCCTGGGTCGTCAGCATCACGCCGTTGCCGAAGGGGTCATGGATCAGCCAGCCGGCCTCGTGGGCTTCGGGCGTCAGTTTTTCGGCCCGTACTCGTGCCAGCACGGCCTTCAGGGCCTCCCTATGGGGGAGCACCACGGAGAACCACCGGAGGCCCACAGCGTCCTTCGGTGCGGGCAACGCGCCCTCTCCCTGCCAGGTGTTCAGGCCGATGTGATGATGGTAGCCCCCGGCGGAGACCATGGCCATGCGGAAGCGGCGCATGATCCCCCTGTTGTCAAAGCCAAGGATTCCGTGGTAGAAGCGTACGGCCGCCTCCAGATCCCCAACGTGCAGGTGGACGTGGCCGATGCGGGTCTGTGGCGGCAGGGGAGCGCTCAGGTCGTCGCCGGGGCGCAGGTGGGTGAATAGGGCCTCCAGGTCCAGCGGCTCCCGCCCGTCGCTCAGTGTGCCGTCCGCACGGCGCGCGTAGAAGATCTCGTCCGTCACCACGAACTCTCCGTCCTCGGGCGACTCGCAGTAGACCTCGATGCCGTTGCCGTCCGGATCGTCCAGGTAGGTGGTCTTTGTCATGATGTGATCGGTGGGATAGTTGGGGTATCCGGCCCGCATGAGCCTTGCGATGACGCGGGCGAGTTCGCGGCGGTCGGGCACCAGGATGGCGAAGTGGTACAGGCCGCTTGTGCCGTGGTAGCGGCGGGCTGCGGGATTCCCGTGCAGCACCAAGAGGTCTGGCCCGCCTGTACCGAGAAAGGCGATGGCCTCCTCCCGACGGTGCAGTTGGAAGCCTATCAGCCGTTGGTAGAAGTCCAGGCAACGCTCCAAATTTTTGACGGTGAGGGTCACCGTGCCGATGTGGGTTTGCGGGTGGATCCTAGCCACGACTTCACCCCCCGACCTTGCGCACGTCCAGGCCCACGTCCGCGCAGCACGCCCTTGGCGATGTCCACGCGCTCCGTGAGATGCGCCCGCTGGGCCCGGCCGAATTTGTCCTCCTCGCTGAGTTCGCTCCCGTCAAGTGGAAGCTTCTCGCGCGTTGGGAGACCTTTGCCGCGGGACGAAGGTTATGGCGGAGAACGGAATGAAGATTGCGCGAGCTCGGCATCGAACTGAACATAGGTATCGTACCCGATGATGTCGTAGAGTTGTTGTCTCGTCTGCATGCGGGCCAGGAATGCCTTCTGTGACCCGTCGCGCCGGAGAACCGCAAGGGCTTCAGAGACCGCGGCCATGGCCACGCGCAGGGCCGTGACCGGGAAGATGACGATCCTATACCCCCACTCCCGGAACTGCTCTACAGAGAAATACGGCGTTCTGCCGAACTCGGTCATGTTGGCCAGAAGCGGTGCTTCCACCTTCCGCGCCACCTCTTTGAACTCCTCTTCGGACTCGAGGGCCTCGGGGAAGATCACATCCGCCCCTGCCTCGGCGTAGAGGCGGGCGCGGCGGATCACTTCTTCCAGTCCATGCGTGGCGCGCGCATCTGTCCTTGCAATGATGAGGGCATCCCTCCGAACCCGCAAGGCGGCCCGGATCTTCTGGACCATCTCCTCAGGGGGAATCACAACCTTTCCAGGTAGGTGACCGCATTTCTTGGGCATCCTCTGGTCCTCTAGCTGAATGGCCGCAGCGCCTGCATGTTCAAGCTCCACCACAGTCATGACCACGTTCAGCGCCTCCCCGAATCCTGTGTCCGCATCCACGATCAGGGGACAGGCGGTCGCGCGATAGATCGCCCGGACCTCCTGGGCGAGGTCGGTTAGGGTGAAGAGGCCGAGGTCGGGCAGGGCCAGGCTCGCTGCAAGCGCTCCCCCGGAGACGTACAGGACAGGGAAACCCATCTGGCGGGCGAGCACACCCACGAGAGGGTTGAACACCCCGGGGGCCACAATGACCGGTTCGGAGGCAAGCATTTGGCGCAGGAGGAGCCCAGGACGGTCTGGGGGCTTCTCCCCTAAAAGCCACGCGGGTGACATCATGCTTCAACCTCCATGAGATGGACAATTTCTGCAACGGTCGATCGCTCGATCCTCATCACACACTCCACAAGCCTTTCAGCCCGTGTGGGCGGGAGTATTCCGGTGACGTTCCTCAGGAACTTCTCCACGACCTCGTCATCGGTCATGGGATTGCGCACATGACCGCGCGGGTACCACACTTCCCGTACGACCTCCGACCCGTCCCAGGTCCGGACCGTGACCCGGTTCGGGACCCCTTCCGGGTAGGCTGCGGTGAGCGCAGGGTCCTCCCGCAGAATGGTACGTTCCGCAAGCATCTGCTGGACCAGCGGGTCGGAGAAACGCTGTGGTGCAAAGGACTGGAACGAGATCTCCCCATCGAGCAGGGCAACAACGACCGTGTAGGGCAGGGAGTGGTCCGCTGTCTCCCGCGTCTTGGGTGCCCATTTCTCCGGGTCCTTGGCGATGATCTCATGGGCGGCTCTGAAGGTGTCGATCTGGATGTGGGAGATACGTCCCGGATCTCCAATCTCTCTGCGTATCTGGAGCGCAGCATCCACCGCGCTTTGGGCGTGGTACTCCACCGGCCAAAATTTCAGGGAGGTTTCCAGGATCCTCCGAGGGGGTTGCCGCTCGTGGAGAGTCCTCAAAGCCTTCTGATTGAACTCTTCCCCACCGAGGAGTTGACGGAGAAAGCCCATCTCCCCCACGAACGGGAGAAACGGCCCTGTCATCCCATGCGCGGCAAGGAAACAGCTGAAGATGGCGTTGCGGCAGGCATTTGCAGCTGCGACCCCTTTCCACATGGAGAGTTCTCCGGCACGAGTCTGGCGCATGGCGGCGTGGGGCACGACGGTGAGAGAAATCGCATGCTCCAGGGCCTCCGGTCCCAAGCCAAGGAGTCGTCCTGCTGCGGTAGCTGTGGCAATCCCAATGTAGTTCACATGGTCCCACCCATGTTTGCGGAGGCTCCCTGCATCGCAGAGGGAGACGCCGATCTCGTACGCCACCGCAATCGCCGTCACCAGCTCTGTGGTCGGACAGTCCCGATATTCTGCGACCGCCATCAAAGGAGCGATCACATCGCTGGGATGCAACGGTTCCCTCGAGAGGTAGGTATCGTTGTAGTCCAACGCACGCACCATAACCCCATTGACGAATCCAGCCACATCCGGGGCCGCCCGGAGGCGCGTGCCCCAGAGCGTAGCCCCCTTGTGGGAGGGAAACGCGCTCGCGGCTCCTCGGGCTGCGGTCGCAGCCTCGGTTGTGAAGGCGGCGAGCGCCACCCCGATGGAGTCGAGGATCCGTCGTTTCACCTCATGGACCGTTTCCTCCGGGAGGTCCTCCCACCGGACGCTCTGTGCATAGATGGCGAAGAGCTCCGCGTACGGATCACGCATCATCGATGCCTCGCGCAGGCTCCACCATGACCTACTCCGGCTCCGGGCCATCGTATGTGAACGGCACGTGGATCCGCATGGGAGCCTCGCGTGTGAGCTCCTCCACCACGTGGGCCGCGATGCCGGCACACCTCCCGAGGATGAACACGAGTTTTCCTACCTCGGGGGAGAACTCCAGGCCCACCAGGACAGCCGCCAGTGCACCGTCCACGTTCACTGTGAGCACGCGGCCGACCTCCCGGGAGAGGGCGTCGGCAATGGCCTGCATCAAGGCGATGGGGAGCTCCGCGATCCCTTCTTCCCTGGCCATGGCCCAGAGGGCCACGGTCCGGGGATCCCGCTCATGGACCCTGTGTCCCACCCCCGGTATCCTTTTGCCCTCCGCCCGGTATCGTTGCACGATCCGCCCCCCTGCTTCCTCAACGGGGATGGCCTCACGGGAGACCAGTTCCAGCCCCTCCTGGAGCATGCGCATGGCGTCCTCCCCGGCACCGCCGTGCGCATCCCCGATTGCGAGAAGGCCACCTGCAACAGCTGCTTCGACCGCCCTCCGATTCCCGCTGGCGATGACGCGCGCCGCCATCGTGGAAGGGGGAGTGGGTCCGTGATCTGAAGAGGCGATGAGGATCGCATTCCACAGCTTGGACTCGGCACGGGAGGGCATGCGGCCTCGGAGAAGGAGGAAGGCTACATCTCCGAAGTTCCCAAGGCGCATGAGCTCCTCCACACGGTGCCCCCGCAGGATGATGCGATCACGGTCGTAGGTAGAGATCGATGTCCTCCAAGGTTCCATAGGCCTCCTCCTTTTCAGATGACTCCTTCGCTCTTCAGCCGGTCCAGCTCGGCGTTTGTCAGCCCCAGTTCTTCCAGATAGATCTCCTCATTGTGGGCGCCAAGCGGTGGCCCTGGCCAGCGGATCGCACCCGGCGTGCCCGTGAGGCGGGGCAAGGGGAGATGCATGGGGATTCTCCTCCCCAGCTGGGGATCCGCCACCTCGACGACGAACCCCCTTGCCTGGACGTGCGGGTCCGCCAGGAGCTGTGGAACATTATAGACGGGTGCAGCGGTGACCTCATGACGTCTGAACAGCTCCATCACCTCCTGGAGCGTATACCTCCCGATCGCTCCCTCCAAGATCTCGTCAAGCGCTTCCGAGTTCTGCACGCGCGCCTCGTTTGTGGCGAACCGGGGGTCGGAGAGAAGCTCCGTAAGCCCGAGGGCCTCGAAGAGACGGACGGCTGTGTTCGGCGTGGAAGCCGAGATGGCTACCCACTGCCCATCCTTTGTCCTGTACGTATTGCGAGGGGCGGCGTTGTGAGACCGATTTCCAATCCGTTCCCGCACCTTCCCTGCGAGACGGTATTCGGCAGCAACGGGTCCCAGGATGGCGAACAACGGTTCAAGGATGGCGAGATCGATGACCTGTCCATTCCCCGACCGCCGGGCATGGTGGACAGCGATGAGTGTGGCCGCAGTCCCCCACAGAGCCGCAACCATATCGGCCAGGGGAAACGGCGGCAGGGTCGGTGGCCTATCGGCGAACCCTGTCATGGCTGCAAACCCGCTCATCGCCTCGATCAACGTTCCAAGCCCCGGTCGGTCCCGGTAAGGTCCGGTCTGTCCCCACCCGGAGATGCGCACTACGACGAGGCGGGGGTTCTGGGCGAGCAAGACATCCGGGCCGATCCCCCATCGCTCGAGCGTGCCAGGTACGAAATTCTCCACGAGGACATCCGACCGCTCCACCAGCTGCAGCAAGAGATCGCGTCCTTTGGGGTGTGCCAGGTTCAGCGTGACACTCCGCTTGTTCCGCGCATAGACCTTCCACCAGAGGTCCATGCTGTTGGTCTTCCAGGTTCGAAGAGGATCCCCCATCCCGGGCTGTTCAACCTTCACCACGTCGGCCCCGAAATCTGCGAGGAGGAGTGTGAGCATGTTCCCTGCTACGAGGCGGGACAGATCCAGCACACGGAGATCCTCAAGGGGCAACATCGGGTCGGCCTCCTTCCGGCTCCGCCACATCTGTTGCGGGAAGCACAATGCACCACTCCGGCGGCAGATACAGACTGACCTCTCCCTGGACGGGCTCCATCGCCTCGACGCGCAGGGGTCCCACAGGGGTCTCCACCACATACTGGAAAGCCGCTCCCAGGTACAGGCCGGATTGCACCTTTCCGGGGAGATCGTTCTTCCCCTGTCGACCTTGCTCGCGGAGGCGGATCCGTTGCGGCCGGATCGCCACAACGACCGGCTGCCCGAGCGTAAACTGGACCGTGGAGGAGCCCTCCAACAAGGCCCCGGAATCCAACCTGACCAGAAGCCGTTGTTCCTCCTGGACGGCCTCCACGCGCCCTCGGAGGAAATTGCAGGAGCCGATGAAGTCGGCCACGAAGGCGTTGGGAGGGAATTCGTAGATCTGCCTGGGGGTGCCCATCGCCATGATGCGCCCGCGGTTCATCACGACCACACGGTCTGAGAGTGCCAAAGCTTCTGCTTGATCGTGGGTTACGTAGATTGCCGTGATGCGGAGCCGTTGCTGCAGCTCCCTCAACCAGAATCGCGCCTGCTCCCGGAGCTTGGCATCCAGGTTGGACAGTGGCTCGTCGAGCAAGAGGATGCTCGGTTCATAGACAAGAGCTCTGGCGAGGGCCACACGCTGCTGCTGGCCCCCAGAGAGCTGGTGCGGGTACCGGTTCTCAAAGCCCTCCAGCTGCAACAGCGAGAGGATCCATTCGATGCGCCGCCGGATCTCCGCCTGGGGGATCCTGCGCATGCGGAGCCCGAAGGCGAGATTCTCAAATACGGTCATGTGAGGCCAGAGTGCGTACGACTGAAAGACCATCCCGACGTTGCGCGCCTCGGGGAGGAGGAAGATCCGTCGGCGCGCATCGGTCAGGAGTCGGTCCCCGAACCTGATGACCCCTTCATCAGGGAACTCCAAACCCGCGATGCAGTTCAGGGTAGTGGATTTCCCACACCCCGAAGGGCCCAGGAGTGTGACCATCTCCCCCTCGTGGACGGTGAAGCTCACGCCGTCCACAGCCAGGACCCCATCGAAGCGCTTTCGGAGGCCTTCCACCACCAGTTCAGCCATATACCCTCACTCCTAAGTCACCCCACCAAAATCCTGAAAACGGATTTTGGTGGAGACCCCGACTAACACCCTCCGTGCGATTCCGAGCCAGAGAAGCGTTAGCACGACTTGCAGGACGGCAAGGGCCGACACGGGACCGCTATCGCCCTGGCGCCAGAGCTCGATCATGGTTGTCCCCATCACCTCGCTCCCGCGAGCAAACAGGAAGACCGCGGAGGCGTACTCCTTGAGGAAGGTAACGAACAAGAGGGTGTATCCCGCGAAAATGGCCTCCCGGAGGAGCGGGAGGAGGATCCGGCGTACCGTTGTGATCCAGCTCGCGCCCACGACGCGGGCGGCTCGGTCCATCTCCTCGCTAATTCGGAAAACCGACGGGCTCACCGCACCGAAGCCGTAAGGGATGTATCGCATGATGAACGCAAGGGTGAGGCCGAGGATGGTGTTCCGAAGTGCGCCAAGCCCTGGGAAGAGAAGGAAACTCCACAAGAATCCGATGCCCACAATGATCCCGGGGATTGCACGAGGATAGAGCGCAACATAGATCAAAGGCCTGCGGAGCGGGAAGTCGGAACGAAACGCGACGAGGGTGATGAGGGCCATGAAGAAGATCCCGATCGCGCCACCCGCGAAGGCGATGAGGAAGCTGTTGAGGATCGACCGCGCGTAGGCGCTGTGCTCAAAGATGAGGCGGTAGTGATCCAGGGTCGTGACCTCTAGCGGGTTCATGAAGGGACTCAGGAATGCCGTGAAGGACTGCGCGGCGATTCCCAGGAGCGGGAGGATGATCGCGAGGAGCACGTAAAACCAGCACCATACCGCTGCAACCCATCGAATCCGTCCGAGCGGGAGCAAGCGCGCACGAGCCACTCTCCCCGTCACGGTGACGAACCGCCGCCCTCCCCCGAGCAGCCGCTCCTGGAGGGCGATGAGGAGCGTCAAGAACAGGAGCATCAGCACAGATGCGGCAGCGATCATCCCGTATTCCGTCGTTCCACCAACGATCCCGAGCTTGTACAGGAAGGAGGAGAATAGCTCGATCCCTACGGGCGTCCCAAGGACAAGGGGAATGCTGAGGACCTCTGCAGCGGCAATGAACGTCAACAGACCACTATACAGGAGCGCCGGTCGGAGGAGAGGAAGTGTTACCCGCCACAATGTCCGTAAGGGCCCAGCACCGGCGATGCGGGCTGCATCCTCCACTGCCGGATCCGAGAGCGCGAGGCTCCCTGAGGCATAGAGGTAGGTATAAGGCGCATAGTAGACCCCGCCCAGGACTGCCATCCCCCCCAGCGAATAGAGGTTCCATGGGTTCACGCCGGTGATGCTTCTGAAGAGCTGGGTCAGGTATCCCTGCGGCCCGAAGATGACGGTCCAGGCGAACGCGATGACCAAGGGGCTCATGAACAGGGGCGAGGTGACCAGCCCCGCCAAGTAAGTCCGTCCGGGAACATCCGTCCGCACGAGGAGGATCGCCAGGATGACGCCGATGACGACCGCAAGGGCGGTCGTGGAAGTAGCGAACAGGAGGGTGTTGAGGAGAACTGTCCGGAACTCCTGGTTTTGCAGGAGGCGAACGTAGTTGGAAAGCGTCAGCGTCCGGACAGGTTCATAGAGAGGGGCGGAGAGGAAGCTCTGGAAAAGGATGGGGATAAGGGGGACGGTCACGAGCAGGAAGGTGAGGGCAGCGACCGCCCCTTGAAGGACCCGGTCAACTGCCCCCGCCCTCTCCGCTTTCTGGACGATAACGGCAGTTTCCATTCCCGCCTCCCCCCAGGCGCAGGGAGCTCCCTCGAATGGCGAACGGCCAGTCCTCTAGCGCTGGTAGGTCTTCTTCCAGCGTGCCAGGAAGGCCTCCCGCTTGGCCTTGTCCATGAGGTCCCGATCGTAGGAGAAGATGATCAAATTTCTCTCCCCGATGGTCTTGGCGAGGTCGGTCAGATGGTGCTTGGCCTTCCCCGCAACGTCTGGACGGTAAGCTGTCAGGCCACCCTCGGCGAACGCAACCTGGCCGGACTGGGAAAGGATGAAGTCCAGCATCAAGCGGGCTGCGTTCGGGCTACGCGCTGCACGGGTGATCGCCATCCCCCGGTTCGCCACAGGAGTGCCGTCTTCGATCATCCCCCACCCCAGCACCGGCTCGGCTGCAGGGAAGCGGGGGAAGACAGAGATGGTGGAGACGAAGTAGCCAACCACGCTCTCCCCGGAGAGTACGCTATCGATCATGCGACCTGCGCTGCTCTGCGCTCTCACCCCTGCCCGCGCGAGCGTTTCGAGTATCCGCCAACCGCGCTCTCCGTGACGCTTGATCCAGAACCAGTTGATGGCGAACCCCGTTGCAACGCGCTCGGCATCATAGGTCGTCAGACGGTTGCGGAAGGTCTGCGGGTTCTGTTGGACGAGTTCGGCCAGCTGTGCCATGCTCTTGGGCCACAGCTCCTGGCGCAACGCGCGCTTATTCCAGATGAATACCATCGGATCTGCGGAAACCATGTAGATCTCTTTCCCGAACTTCGCCCAGGATGGGATGTAGCGGGACTCGGGGGATTCATACGTGACAGCCTGGCCCTTCTGCAAGAACTCCTGCCACGCATCTGGGGCGATAGAGATAATCATGTCCGCTGTGCGCGCGCCGCTTGCCGACTCAGCATAGTACCGCTCGAATACCTCATACGAACCGAGGTCAAGTGTTTCAACGTCCAGCCACGGGTACAGCTTCTTGAACTCTGCAAGCACAGGCGCCCAGTTGCGCGCGGACATGATGGAGTAGACGAGCAGCTTGCCCTCAGCCTTTGAGGCTTCGATAATCCGGCCATAGTCCGCAGGGTAATAAGCGGGGAGTCCTGGAATCGCTGGTCCTGCGCTGGCCGGCAACATGACGACGATCATCACGAGGATTCCGATACCGAAACGCACGAGCTTTCCCATCCTCCTCACCTCCCAGAGGGACTCTCCCTCACTGTCCCCGTTTTTTGTACTGCCCGCTCAAACACGGTGGGATCGCCGCCTAACACAGCCGTAAGCCGGGCGGCTTCTGCTCGCACGAGGTCTGCAGCTCTTTGGATCCGCTCGAGGGAGAATCGGGACCTTGGCCCTGCCACGCTGATTGCGCCCACGAGGACTTGATCTCGCCCAAACACAGGACAGGCCACAGCCGCTACCTCGGGATCCCGCTCCCCGTAGGAGACGGCGTAGAGGGACTCCCGGATCTCCCGGAAAACTGGGGGATCCTTGAGATCGGGCTCTGAGAAAGCGAGTAGGACTTTCCCTGCCGCTCCTCGGTCGAGGGGAAAGTGATCGCCAACTTGGGAGAATACCCGGACCATCTTCGGTGAGTCGATACGAAAGAGGCAGATGCGTTTGTCTCCCTCTCGGATGAAGAAGGAAGCACTCTCGCCGGTCTCCTGGACGAGAGCCTGCAGAACTGGGACCACATGATCGGCGAGCCGAAACGTATTCTGATAGGCGGTCCCGAGTCGCAGGCACAATGGACCCAGTCGGAATCTCCCATCATGGAGCCGAACGAGAACCCCAGATTCGCAGAGGGTGAGACAAAGGCGTAGCACAGTGCTCTTGGGGATCCCGGAAAGCCTCGTGAGCTCAGCGAGGGTGAGGGGGGAGGAGCTCTCTGCAAGCGTCGTAAGAATACGCAGAGCGCGTCTTACCGCGGCCGTGCCTTTGCGCTCCCCGCGCGCCTGATGGAAGCTGCCTGGGGTTCCCTGGGGGGTCATTTCACTATGTGGTATAATGGTTCTGTTTGTGGAATAAAGTACCATGTACTCCCGTACTTGTCAATCCTCTAGGATCCCCCGGGACGAGCTAACGGTGCTTCCCTGAATCCTGCTCCTGCGGCTCTTCGGAGATCGCCGTGAGGTACTCCAGGAGGGTCCTGACCCCGAACCCGGTGCCGCTCCCCTTTGGCCAGTAAGGGCCCTTGGCTTCCTCATGCTCGACGAAGGCGGGGCCGGCGATGTCCAGGTGCGCCCAGGGCTTTCCCCCCACGAACTCCCGCAGGAAGATGGCGCCCTTTTGGGCTCCCGCGTAGCGGCCGCCGGAGTTGCGGAGATCAGCGATCTCGCTCTTCATCGCTTCGAGGTACTCCTCAAAGAGGGGGAGCTGCCAGACCTTCTCCCCTGCCTTAGAGGCTGCTTGCATCAGGCGGTCGAGGAGGCCCTGGTCGTTCCCCATGACCCCGGCGCAGATCGGTCCCAGCGCGATGATGCACGAGCCGGTGAGGGTGGCTAGGTCGATGATCTCGTCGGCCCCCTGCTGAACGGCGTAAGCAAGGGCATCGGCGAGGATCATCCTCCCCTCGGCGTCGGTGTTGTTGATCTCGATGGTGTGCCCATCCATGGCGCGCACGATGTCCCCGGGCTTCGTCGCTGTCCCGCTCGGGAGGTTCTCCACGGCGGGTGCGATGCCGAGGACACGGACGGGGAGTGCCAGGTCCGGGAGGGCGCTCATGGCCGCGATGACGGCGGCGGCACCGGCCATGTCCATTTTCATCGTCTCCATCCCCTCGGTACTCTTGATATCCAGGCCTCCGCTGTCGAAGGTGACGCCCTTGCCCACGATGGCCACGGTGCGCTTCGCCTGAGGGGGAGCATACTCCAAGACGATGAACCGGGGCGGCTGAGAAGAACCCTGGGCGACGGCGAGAATTGCTCCCATTCCCATCTGTCGCATCTCCTCGGGCCCATAGATGGTGCAGCGGAGCCCCTTCTGCGTGGCCACCTCCCGGGCGACCTCGGCAAGGCGGGAGGGGGTGAGCTCGTTGGGGGGCTCGTTCACGAGATCGCGGGCGAAGCAAGTGGCACTCGCGAAGATCGCCGCCCTTCGGAGGGCTTCGTTGACTTCCTCACGGCGATCGGGGGTGGTGATGAGCTCCACTCCCTCCACCATGCCCTCCTCATCGCTCCGCTTGTACTTGCGGAACCGGTATCCCCCCAAAATGGTCCCCTCCACCAGAGCCTGAGCCTCTTCCTTCGCGGGGAAACGGTCGAGAAGGGGGAGGCCGATGTGGCGGAGGTGGCGTCCCCGTGCGGTGTTTACGCCAATGGCCGCGGCCTGGCGGAGGTGATCCGTGGTGATCCGGCTGGAAGGCCCCAGGCCCACGAGGAGCACCCTCCGTGGGGGGATGCGATCGTGCGTGTGGAAGAAGAGGGTAGTCCTGGCTTTCCCCGTAAACCTCTCCTCCCCGACGACTTTCTGGAGGATCCCTCCAAGGGCCTGGTCGATTGTTGCGACTGGCCCCGAGAAGATTTCCCCCTCGGGAACCCCTAGGACCAACAGGTCACAGGGGCAGTTCTCCGGTTCGATCGTTGAGACGGTGAACTCCACGAGCGGTTCCTCCTTTCGCGTTTTGCATCCTGGCGACCCGCGCCAGATCGCGTTACCCATTGTAGGGAGAGATGGCAAGTATACGCAACACCTGCCCAGGGAATTCGAGGAGGACGGCGAAGAAGAAAGGGGCTGTTGAGAGGAACGGGAGGTCGCGAATGGAACTGGGCGCGAACCTGCTTCCCCTCGTGGGGAATCTCGTGAACCAGCAGGACCCCGCTGGGGAGCAGCGGCGGCACCTGCAGGCGAGCCGCGTGCTCATCCAGGAATACGGCTTGAGAGCGATTGAGCTGACAGGGGATTTCCCGGCCATCTACCCTGAGGTGATGAACCGGGGCTTCTACGAGGAGATGGCCAGGCTCCAGGAGGAGCTCGGGTTCAAGTGCACCGTCCACCTGCCCTTCCTCTGGCTCGACCTGGGAAGCCTGAACGAAGCGATCCGCGAGGCCAGCGTCTCCTGCACCTTGGCGGTTGTGGAGGTCATGGCCCCCCTCACCGTGGAGCTGTATGTGGCGCACCTGTGGGGGTTGTGGTCGAAGGCAGTCGTCGAGGAGATCCCCCCTAAGGGCCAGGCCGCAGTATACAAAGCGCTCATCACCCAGGCTACCCGGAGCATCGAGGATCTGAAGAGGTTCGTTGCCCCTGAGCGGTTGTGCATTGAGAACCTGACCCCCACGCCCCTCGACACGTTGCTCGAGCTCGCCCGGTCCCAGGGGGTCCGCCTCTGCCTCGATGTCGGCCATCTCGCCTCCCGGGGGGAAGATCCGGAGGAAGCAATCCTGGAGAGCCGTGACGTCCTCGCCCACGTCCACCTCCACGATGTCCTGCGCCGGCAACGGGCCGATGGGACCTGGGAGAACTGGGACCACCTGGGCCTGGGCCGGGGAGGTCTGAACTACCCCAGGGTCCTTGAGGCCCTTCGCCAAGGTGGCTTCGCGGGAGCGATCATCCTGGAGCACAGCGCCCGTGAGGACCTGGAAGCAAGCGTTAATGCCCTCCGGGCCTACCTCCCCTGAATCCCGTTCCCCCTCACGGGGACTTCCCTAGAAGACCTGCCCAGCGCCTGCCTCCCGGGCCCGCTCGTAGACTATCCTCGCGGCAGCGACATCTTCCAGGGCGATCCCCTGGGACTCGAACAGGGTGATCTCCTCAGGGGAACGGCGACCCGGGACGCGCCCGACGACCACGTCAGCAAGCTCGACAACATCTTCCCAGTTCAGCTTCCCCGCGTGGACGGCGGCGATGAGGTCCCCGGATTCGATACGGGCCTGTTCCTTGGAGTCTACGGCGACGATGTGGCTGTGGGAGATGGTTTCCACGTCGACCTCCTGCTTGTGTGCCCAGTTGGATCCGATGGCGTTGATGTGGACGCCTGGCCGGAGCCAGCCGCCCTGGAGGACGGGCTGGGAAGCGGTGGTGGCAGTGATGACGATGTCCACGCCTTCTACTGCCTCCTCCGCGCTCCCGACCGGCTCCACCTGAACTCCGAGCGCCTGGATCATCTCCTCGGCGAAGGCAGCGCACCGATCCGGGTTTTTGCTGTACGCCTTCACCAGGGCGATGGGACGGACGGCGCAGACGCCGGCGAGCTGTGTCCTGGCCTGCTTCCCTGCCCCAATGATCCCTATCGAGCCGGATTCCGGCCGGCTCATGTACTTGGTCGCCACGGCGCTGGCCGCGCCTGTGCGGAGCTGCCCCAAGCGATCCGCTTCGATCACAGCCAGCAGCTCCCCTCCCCGGGTGCTGTAGAGGAGCACAACGAAGCGGGTTCCCTGGGGCGTGGTGGCGTAGGACTTCAGTCCCATCACGCCGAGCTCCGGGATCCCCGCGGACATGACGTGGAGGACTTCCTTCCCCAGGATCACCCGGTCCCGGGGACGGTTCACCGCCTTCCCCTCGGCGAGGAGGCGGAAGGCTTCCTCCACCGCGGGGATGAGATCTCCCATTGAGAGGAGGCGCTCCACGTCTTCCTCACGCAGGTACAGGGCCATCTGCAGACCTCCCTTCAGGAGTTAAGTAAACGGACAGAAATGATGCTACACAATCGCTCCTGGAGCTTGCCCCATGTCGGGGTCCCCGCCAAAATCCGTTTCAGGATTTTGGCGGGGTGACTTAGGAGTTTCTTTTATGGAAGAAGGGTCCGGACAAACTGCTCCAGGGACCGCTGGGACGCCGGGCCGGTCTTCGCGAGGTACTCCTGCCAAGCGGCGGTGAGCGCAAGGGCGATCTCCTCCCGGAGCTCCTCCGTTGCCCTCCGGAGGGGGAGGGGGGGTTCCCAGGGGGGACCCTCAAGGTGGAAGGCGACCTGATCGCAGTAATCCATGCACTCGTTCAAGAAGGTGCGGATCCGCTTCCCATCGAGGCTCCCGAGGGTGAAGGTCTCCCCAGTCATGTCCTCGTAGGCTCCTGTGAGGATCCCGGCTAGGGCCGCGAGTGCCGCGAGGGCGCGGGTTTCAGACCAGGTTGCCTGGATGTTCTGGGCAGCGCCGGGGGCGACGGACACCTCCAGGGCGAGATGGTCTGCCCACCGGTTCACGACCCCGAGGCACAGGGTCGTAGCCCGGTGGAGGCTCTCCGGGGGATTCCCCGATCGCATCGCCCGCCGGAGAGCCCCTACGGCTGCTGCCTTGACCTTCCCTGAGGCCTCCGGCCTGGCGATCCGGGGCATCAGGACATCCCGGTCGAACAGCCACTCCACCATGAGCGCAAGGGATCCCGGAGAGCGGTAGCGGTCGGCTCTCCTCCGGACTTCTTCCACCAAGGAGCGCTTGAGCCGGTCTCCCCAAGCCGTGGAGGTCTCCAAGAGGGTCCGCAGGGGGAGGTAAAAGAGGACGATCCACGCCGCTGCGGCGATGAACCAACGCTCGGCCAGGATCCCAAAGAGGGCGAGGAGCACCAGAGTGAGGGCAAGCCCGGACAGAGTGGTTCCCAGGAGCCAAAGCCGCACAGTCCTCCTGGCATCCGGGCTGGCGAGCTGGGCAAGCCACCGCTGTAGGAACATGGTGAGCCAGATTTCGACGCAGGAGGCACTTCTTCCTGGGATGGGAAAGAGAGAAGGAGGTCAGGAGGAGGGCGTCGAAGGAATGGTAAACGTTTACCACATGGCCCTGGAGCGGAGCACAATCAGCGTCGTCCACTGGATGGTCTTCCCCGGCCCGGGAAGCACCCGTTCCACGGGGCGGGGGGAGGCGCCGGCGGAGTACGTCCTCAAGACCGCCGAGCAGGTCCTCAAGAACCCCTCGTTCGGCGGGCTGGAAGTGACACGCATCAAGGACCCGAAGGTCCGCCGCCGCGTTGCCGAGCTGGCTGCCCAGTACGGGAAGACGCTCTATTTCGGCGCGCAGCCCGTCCAGCTCCTCAACGAGGAGCGGTGGATCCCTCCCACGGACCTCTCCAGCGCCAACGAGGTGGCGCGCCGGCAGGCCGTGGAGCGGATCCTGCTTTGTGTCGACGAGGCCTATGAGATCGGCGCGGACCGCATCAGCCTCCTGAGCGGCAGGGATCCTGGGGAATCTCCCGGGAATCGCTTGCGCCAGGAGGCCACCGAGGCCCTTGTCCGCTCGCTGGCTGAGATCTGCCGATACGCGCGGGAGCGAGCCGAGATCCTCGGCCGGGAGCCTCTGATGGTCGTCCTGGAGCTGTTCGACCGCAGGCCTGAGCAGGGGTTCCACAACCAGCTCATCGGTCCCTCCACGGAGGCGCTCGCCGTGGCGCGCATCGTCAGGGCGCACCTCGGCCACGTGAACTTCGGCCTCCTCTACGACCTGGCTCATATGCCGTTGATCGAGGGGCCTGATGGTTCTCCCGAGACCGCGGATGCCGTGCGTCTGCTCGCACCCTTCCTGGTGCATGTGCACATTGGGGGCACAGTTCTTGACCCAGAGGACCCCCTCTACGGGGATAGCCACGTCCGCCTGGACTACCCGAAGAGCGCCGTCAGAGAGGAGGAGCTGGCCGGGTTCCTCTCCGCACTCGTGGATATCGGGTATACTGGCCCCATTGGCATTGAAGTGGTCCCCCGCCCGGGGGAGCTCTCCGAGGCGGTGCTGGAGAGCACCCGGGCTCTCCTAGAGGTCGCTCGCAACCGCACCGATGTGAACTACACCCTCGGGCCCTTCTACTGGCACACGCGCCGGTTCTTCCCCGAGGCGCTGTGGTCCCTCCTCACCGAGGAGCGGGTGCGCCAGTCCCAACGCATTGAGGAGGCCGCCAGGAACCGTCGCCGCCCGCAGGTGCTCACCCCGCCCGACGGGAAGCTCTTGGTGCTGGCGGCGGACCATCCAGCCAGGCGGGTCACCGCCGTGGGGGAGGATCCCACGGCCCTTGGCGACCGGATGGAGTACCTCGGCCGTGTCCTCCGCGTCCTCTCAAGCCCCCTGGTGGACGGCGTGATGGCGACCCCCGATATCGTGGACGATCTCTTCCTGGTGGACTACCTGCTCAAGGATTTGGGACACGAGGGGCTCCTGGATGGGCGCGTCGTCATCGGGTCGATGAACCGCTCCGGCCTTGCAGGCGTGGAGTACGAGATGGAGGACCGCATCACCGCCTTCACCCCAGAGGCCATCCACCATCGCGGCCTGGATGGCGGGAAGGCGCTCCTGCGCATCGATCCCGGCAGGTACTCCCGGTACTCCATTCAGACCATGTCCTACGTGGCCCAAGCGGTGAACACCCTGCGACGTTATGGCCTGTCGGCGTTCGTGGAGATCCTTCCCGTGGAACGGGTGGAGGGGCGGTACAGGGTGGTCATGGATCCTGAGGAGATGATCCGGGCGGTGGGGGTAGCTTCAGGCCTTGGGGAGGCTTCCGACCGCACGTGGATCAAGATCCCCTACGTCCGGGACTTCTGGCGCGTTGCCCGGGCTACGACCCTCCCGATCCTCCTCCTGGGAGGGGAGGCCCAGGAGAACCCGATCTCGATCCTCGAGGACTTCGAGCGGGGAATGGGGGAGGGACCGAACGTGCGCGGCGCCATGGTCGGCCGCAACGTGCTCTACCCGGGCAGGGATGACCCTCGCGCTGTTGCGGAGGCGATTAGCCTGATCATCCACCAGGGCGCTTCGGCCAACGAGGCGGTGCGCCACATTGCCCGGAGCCGCGGCGCCGAGGAAGGGTACCTGGTGACGCGTCTCCTGGGTTAGGGAGACGAGAAAAATCCACACGCGGCAGTCGCCCGTGTGAGCAAGGGGGGTGAGAGGATGAGATGGTTCGCCTTGATGATGCTGATCCTGGCTTTGCTTTGGATCGTCCCCGTTGGGGCGCAGCAGACGATCAGGCTTACCGCCTGGACAATCGGGCCAGAAGAGGCCTCGCGGACGCGGGCCACGAACCTCGTGGAGGCCGCACAACGCCTGAACAAGGCCCTCGAGGAGGAGAAGGCACCCTATCGCGTCAGCGTGGAGACGAGCTTCGAGACGACGAACTGGGATACCCACCGGCGGCGGATCCTCCTGGCCTTCCAGAGCGGGAAGGCTCCAGACATCGTTCAGGCTGCTCACATCGATGTCGCCCCGTGGAGCGATGCAGGCTACATCATCCCTCTCGATCCCTACCTCGACAAGTATCCGAGCTTCAAGGATGTGATCCCGACCCTGTGGAACGCGGTCAAGTATAAGGGGAAGATCTGGGGGGTACCGCAGGATACGGAGGCCCGGCCTTTCTACTTCAACAAGGAGCTCCTGGGGAAGCTCGGGTGGAGTGCAGCAGACATCGCTGCCCTCCCCCGGATGATCCGGGAGGGGAAGTTCACCTGGCAGGACGTCTTAAAGGTAGGCAAGGAGGCCGTGGACCGCGGGGTGGTGGCCCGCGGCTATGGGTATTGGCACCGCCCCGTCCGAGGCCCAGACTTCTACCATTTCTACTACAACTTCGGAGGGAGGTTACAGGACCCACGCACAGGGCAGCTCATCTTCACCCAGGCTGCCGCCCTGGAGATGTTCCGTTTCTTTGACGAGATGGCAGCGCAGGGGGTGACCCGCCGGGACCTCATTGGTACTCCTTGGCCGATCTGGCACAGGACGATCACCGACGGGCGGGTCCTCTTCTGGTCCGCAGGCACGTGGAGTTGGGCGGAGTGGGCGACCCAGTATGTGAAGGATCGCGGGGGATATGAGTACCTGTGGCCTCGCTTCGGGTTCGCCCTCCAGCCCGCCTCTGCCCCAGGACGCAAGCCCATCACGCTTTCCCAACCCATGGCCTATATGGTCTGGTCAGGGTCCCGTCAGAAGGATCTGGCGGTGCGTCTGTTGAGTTTTGTCCTGACCCCGGAGCTCGACACCAAGCACGCTGTGGGGAGTGCCCACTTGGCGGTGCTGAAGTCCACGACGAAGTATGGCCCTTATGTGAAGGACCGCTTCCTCCGCCAGGTCACCTATATGCTCAACTACACCACCTTCCAGCCCGTGCACCCGCGCTTCGGGCAGTACGATGAGATCTTCTTCCGGGCGCTCTCTGCGGTGGAAGCTGGGCGGGTGAGGCCCGAGGAGGCTGTGCGCATTGTCGCCGATGAGCTCCGCGCGACGTTGCGGGACCAGGTGATCATCGAGTAGGAGGGGTGGTACGTGAGGAGGGTGTCCAGCGCGGGATTCTTCCTGCTCCCTGCATCGCTTTTGATCCTGTTCTTCTTCCTGCTTCCCGTCGCGGCCACCCTCCTCCTCTCCATGACCGACCTCTCCACCGCAACCTTCAGCCGTCCCTCCTGGGTCGGCATGGGAAATTACCTGGATCTCCTGCGGAGCCGCTGGACAGGTCTCATCCTCAAGAACACTGCGCAATACGTCCTCCTTGTTCTGTTGTTCAATGTAGGGATGGGGCTATTCCTGGCGATCACCACCTCGCTCCTGCCAGATCGCCTAGGGGACAGCATCCGTGCTGTGTGGCTCGTCCCGCGCATCACGCCTCCCGTGGTCTATATCCTCATCTGGCAGGCAATGCTCTCTGAGGCACCGTATGGCCTCCTCAGCACGCTCACCGGAACCTCTCGGAACTGGCTCTCTGGATTCCCCTGGCACGCGGTGATCCTGGCCAACGGCCTCATCGGCGCATCCCTCGGGATGCTCATCTTCACCTCGGCCATCCATACCATCCCACCAGACCTCTTCTATGCTGCTGCCATTGACGGCGCCACCACTTGGCAGACCATTCGGCGGGTGGTGCTCCCCTTGCTCCGCTGGCCGATCATGTTCGTCACCGCCTATCAGACTCTTTCGCTCCTCACCTCCTTCGAGTACATCCTGTTGCTCACCGATGGGGGACCTGGCCTTTACACCACGGAAGTGTGGGCGCTCAGTGCCTACCACTTGGCCTTCTCCAACTACTATGGGAACGCCAGGTTCGGCCTGGGGGCAGCGATGGCGGCCGTCCTGGTCATCATCGGCATCGTGGTCTCCGTGGCCTACCTGCGGGGCTTCCGGTTCCGGGAGCTCGTGCAGGAGCCTCGGGTGGAGGTGACCTGAATGCCCCTGCGGCCTCGCTCCTGGCCGTTCGTGGCCATCGCTGTGGTAGTGCTCTCCCTTCCTATCGTGGGAGGGTACACATGGCTCCTGCTCTCCTCCCTGAGTCGTGAGGTCCACGGGCTCCTCCCTGTCGGGGGGTTCCACCTTGAGAACTGGCGCTTCCTGTGGGAGGGAGTGGAGGGACGGCCGAGTGTATGGGTAGCCCTGGGGAACAGTTTCCTGTTCGCAGCACTCGTTGCCGCCCTCGAGGTATTCGTCTCCTCCATGGCTGCGTACGCCATCTCTCGGATGCGATTCCCGGGGCGGCCGTTATACCTTGGGCTCGTCTTGGTGTTGCATGCGTTTCCGGCGGTGAGCCTCCTCATCGCCATCTTCTATGTCCTCCGTGTACTGGGTCTCTTCGATACCCTCACAGGCGTCATCTTGGTGAAGGCCTCCTTGGATCTTCCTCTGGGGATCTGGCTCCTGAAAGGGTTCTTCGATGGCCTCTCCTGGGAGGTAGAGATGGCGGCGCTTGTGGACGGGGCCTCCCGGTGGGGGACGTTCTGGAGGATTGGACTTCCCCTGATCCGGCCAGGCCTTCTGGCTCTGGGGACGTTTGCCCTCCTCTCCGCCTGGGGGGAGTTCATCCTGCCCTACACCCTGATCGTTTCTTCTCGGAGGTGGACCCTCGCTCTTTACCTCCAGAGCCTCATTGGGGACTTCACCTTCGTGGACTACGGCCTCCTGGCCGCCGTTGGTCTCTACTACATGGTCCCCGTTATCGCCCTGTTCCTCCTCGGACAGCGCTACCTGTTGAATATCTATGGAGGGGGGGTGAAGGGATGAAGGGGATCAGCATCACCCTTCGTGGCCTCTCCAAGCGATTCGGGAACGTATGGGCCCTCCGCCCCCTCGACCTGGAGATCCGTGCCGGAGAGTTCATGGCCTTCCTCGGCCCCTCTGGCTGCGGCAAGACCACAACCCTGCTCCTCATCGCAGGGATCTACCGTCCTACCACAGGGGAGATCTACTTTGGGGACCGCCGCGTAGATCTCCTTCCCCCGCGTGAGCGTGACGTGGGCATGGTCTTCCAATCCTATGCCCTCTACCCCCATCTCACTGTGTTCGAGAACATCGCCTTCCCCTTGCGCCTCAAGGGGATGCCGCACAGTCTGATACAGGAGAGGGTCGCATCCGTGGCCAGCCTCCTGGGGATCACGGAGATTCTCTCTCGGCGGCCAGGACAGATCTCCGGGGGCCAGCAACAGCGTACAGCTATCGCGCGGGCACTCGTGAAGGAACCGCGGGTCCTGCTTCTTGACGAACCGCTCTCGAACCTCGACGCCCAGATCCGCTTGCAGGCGCGTAGCGAGATCCGGCGTCTCCACCAGGAGCTTGGGATCACCACGATCCTCGTAACCCATGACCAGGCGGAGGCGCTCGCCATGGCAGATCGGGTGGCTGTATTCCGGGATGGGCGGCTGCACCAGGTAGGCACTGCTCAGGAACTCTACGAGCGCCCTGCAGATACCTTTGTCGCCGCCTTCGTCGGGCACCCTCCCATGAACTTGCTGGAGGGAGCAGTTGAGGACGGGTTCTTCCGCGCAGGGGAGGTCGTCATCCCTGTCCCAGAGAGCTGGCCCAGGGGGGAAGGGGTTCTGGGCGTGCGCCCCGAGGACCTGAAACTTGGCGAAGGCGTTCCATCCTCTGCGCGCGTCGTCGAGCCGATGGGCCGGGAGGTGCTTGTGACCGCCGAGCTGGGGGCCGGCAAGGTTGTGAAGATCTTGACCAATCCGCAGGTCCGGGTTATGCCTGGAAGCGCCATCCAGGTCTCCTTCCCTCCCGAAAAGCTCTATCTGTTTGGGCAGGACGGCCGCCGCATCGCCCCATGAGCCTACCGAGCGCCATCACCTACCGAGGCCGAACCGTTCTCCTCAAGTACCACAAGCTTCAGTCTGGGTACTCCCTGTGTCCTCCGAACAGCCTCTCTGCGCTCCGCGAGATCCTACAAGGTGCCAGAGCCATAGAGTTCGACGTGCGCCTCCTTGGTGACGGCACCTATGCGCTCCTCCACGAGGAGCGCCTTGAGGCCGAGACAACTGGAAGGGGCTCCGCGCGATCCCTGACCGCCGATTCCTTGAAGTCCCTGCGCCTGCGCGGATGGGACGAGCCTCCGGCCTTACTTCGGGAGATTGTGGAGGTGCTCCGTGGCCACGATTCCCCCCTGAAGGTGCAGGTGGACCTGAAGGAGCTCCTCCCGCTCTCCAGAAGTGAGCTCATGGTCCTGTTGCGTGAGCTCGAGCCTCTCCGGGAAGCCGGCCAGTTGACTGTAGTGGTGAGTTCCATGGCAGACTGGAACCTCCGCACGTTGCGCCGCCTGGATCCCACCTTGCCAGTAGGGTTCGACATCGCCCTCCATCTCGATGCACCTGTGGAGGATGCCGCTCGCCTCCCGGTCCGGGTCAACGCCTATGGGTATCTAGACGACCACCCGTTGGGATTTCGCAGGGTTCTCCCTGTAAGCGACTATCTCCAGGATCGGCTGGAGACTTTGCTTCGCGTTGTGGACCCTCTGCAAGAGGTCTACCTCCGCAAGGAGTTCGTTCTTCAGGCACTTGGAGAGGGGGTAAACCCTATCGAAGTAGTGCACCGATACGGGGGCATCCTCGTGGACGTGTGGACCTTCCACGCCACGGACCCCCAGATGGCACAAGAGCTCGTCACGGTTCTAGATGCCGGGGCAGACCAGGTGACTACAGGAACTCCGGCAACCCTCCCCGACCTCCTCACCTGATCTCGTCACCCCGCTGAAATCCTGAAACGAATTCGGGCACCCCGACATGGGGGAAGCTCCAGTTGCGACGGTGGAACATGATTTGTCCGTTCACTGAGAAGGGGAAAAAACATGCTCCGCGAATGATAATGATAAGGATTATGGTAAACGTTTACCATAACGGAGGGGGGAAGTGGCAGCGACGATACGGGACGTAGCAAGGAGGGCGGGCGTCTCCGTGGCTACGGTCTCCCGCGTTGTAAACCACAGCGCCCACAAGGTCAGCGAGGAGACACGCAGGCGTGTCCTGGAAGCGATCGAGGAGCTCGGATACCAACCCAACGACGTCGCCCGCGGCCTCAAGAAGAGGACTTCGCACACCATCGGCCTGATCGTCCCCGACATCAGCAACCCCTTCTATCCCGCCATCGCCCGCGGCATCGAGGATGTGGCCAATGCCCACGGATACGCCGTCGTCCTCTGCAATACCTATGAGGATCTCGCCAAGGAGCGGGAGTACCTCTCGCTCCTTCGACGGCGCTGGGCGGACGGTTTGATCTTCGCCACCGTTGGGGTCAACACCAAGCATCTGCGATGGCTCCGCGGGCACCGCGTCCCGGTAGTTCTCGTGGCGAGGGATGTGGAGGGGGTGGAAATCGATGCGGTGCTGGTGGACAACTTCCGGGGAGCCTACCTGGCCGTCCGACACCTGATCGGGTTGGGTCACCAGCGGATCGGTTTCATCGGGGGCCCGCGGTCCCTGCACGTGTCCCGGGAGAGGCACCGGGGGTACCTCCACGCCATCGCCGACGCAGGCATCGACCCGGATCCGGAGCTCCATGTGGAAGGGAACTTCCGCGCGGAGGGAGGGGAGGAGGCGATGCGGCAGCTCCTGCATCTCCAGCCACCCCTCTCCGCGGTGTTCGCCGCCAACGATCTGATGGCCATTGGGGCCATGAACGCCATCAAGCGGGCAGGGTTCCGTATCCCGGAGGACATTGCCGTGGTCGGGTTCGATGACATCACCTTCGCTTCCCTGGTGGAGCCGCCGCTTACCACCGTTGCCCAGCCGAAGTACCGGATGGGGACCATCGCCATGACGCTCCTCTTGGAGCGCATGGAAGGCAAGGAGGATGGGCCCAGGAAGATCGTGCTGGATCCGGAGCTGGTTGTGCGGGACTCGTGCGGGGCGCGCCAGAGGGAGGCGGGAAGGACGCCTGCTGCACCGGCTTGATTCTGCGTTCTTTGACCCTGTAGGCCGTGGGGGAGGGGGGATCCATGAAGGGATTGGTCGTGCATGCGGAATGGCAGCCACGTCCGGGGTACGTGGTGAGCGAGTTCGAGCGATCCACTGGGAAGGCCATCACAGGGAGCAGCGTTTGGCGTTATCCCAAGCTCAGCTTGGAAGACCTCCCTGAGCCCCGCTTAGGCCCAAAGGACGTGCTCATCCGCCCCAAAGCATGTGGGATCTGTGGGTCCGACGTGCACTTCTATGAGACGGACGAGGAGGGGTACATGCTCTATCCCGGTCTCACGAAGTTCCCCGTGATCATCGGCCACGAGTTCTCTGGGGAGGTTGTGGAGGTTGGGTCTGAGGTGCGGGACCTCCGTCCCGGGGATATGGTGACCTCCGAGGAGATGATCTGGTGTGGAGAGTGCACCCCCTGTCGCAACGGCTATCCGAACCAGTGCCTCAACCTCGAGGAGATCGGCTTCACCATCCCGGGCGCGCAGGCCGAGTACATCGTCGTGGGGGCAAAGTACTGCTGGAAGATCAACGACCTGGCGGAGCGTTACGGGGACGTCGACCGCGCCTATGAGGCGGGCGCCCTCTGCGAGCCTACGAGCGTGGCCTATAACGCGATGTTCACCCGGGCCGGAGGCTTCCGCCCGGGAGGGTACGTGGCGGTGTTCGGGACGGGTCCCATCGGCTTCGCCGCCATTGCCCTTGCCCGCGCCGCAGGGGCAGGGAAGATCATCGCCTTTGAGGTCTCCCCGATCCGTCAGGAGCTGGCCAGGAAGATCGGCGCCGACGAGGTGTACAACCCGGTGGAGCTCGAGAGACAAGGAACCTCCCCGCGCCAAGTCCTCCTGGAAAGCACGAAGGGGGAGGGCGTGGACCTCCATGTGGAGGCCGCAGGCGCGCCCGCCCGCACCATCCCGGAGATGGAGGCGTCGCTGGCGATCGGTGGCAAGATCGTGATGATTGGGAGAGCCTCTGAGCGGACGCCCATCTACCTGGAACACTTCCAGACCCACGCCGCCCAGATCTACGGGGCGCAGGGACACTCGGGCTACGGGAACTTCCCCTACGTGATCCGGCTCATGGCCGCGGGGAAGATCGATATGACCCAGATCATCACCAGCAGGTTCCCGCTGGACCAGGCGGTGGAGGCCGTCCAGAAGGCCACCCGGCGCGAGGACGGCAAGATCATGGTCCGGCAGTGAAGAACTGGTCCCATGCGGTTTGGGTTGAACGGGGCAACGACAGGGAAGGCCGACCTCCTCCTGGACATCCGGGTTGCCGCGGAGGCGGGCTACCAGTTCCTGGAGATCCGGGATACCAAGCTGGAGGGCTACCTCCAGGAGGGCAGGACCATCCGAGACCTCGTGCGGTCGTTTGAGGAAGCGGGGGTTCGACCCCTCAGCATCAATGCACTGGAACGGTCTACCCTGGGTACGCCTGCAGAGCAGGAGGCAACCCTGGCCCGCCTGAGAACGCTCTGCGGATGGGCGGAGAGCCTGGATTGCCCCTACGTCGTGGCCGTGCCCAGCCCTCTGGAGGCTCCCATGGCTCGTCAGGAGATCGTCTCACGTACCGCAGAAGCCCTGCGGCGGATGGCCGGGGTCGCCGAGGAGTACGGCATCAAGGTGGGGTTCGAATTCCTCGGGTTCTCCACCTGCTCTGTGAACACCCTGGAGCTCGCCGAGGAGGCCGTGGACCGCGCCGGCGATCCGTCCGTGGGCCTCGTCATCGACGCCTTCCACTTCTATGTGGGCGGGTCCTCTTGGAACGCCCTCGAGGCGCTGGATCCCCGCAAGGTGTTTATCGTCCACCTCGACGACGCAGAGGATCTTCCCCGAGATCTGCTCACCGACGCGCACAGGGTCCTCCCTGGGGATGGCGTGATCCCTTTGCGCGAACTGGTGGGCCGTCTGGAGGCACGCGGGTACAGGGGGCCGTACTCCATCGAGCTCTTCCGGCCGGAGTACTGGGAGTGGGACCCCCTCGACCTGGCGGTGAAGGCCAGGGAGCGGATGGAACAACTCCTCGCAGTGACTGCGTAGGTGGTGATGGGAGGGGGGATTGTGACCGTCAAGGTCGGGATCCTTGGGGGCGGGTTCATCGGACGCATCCATGCCTTGAATCTCAAGAGGGATAAGCGCGTGGAGCTTGTTGGGATCGCGGACGTCGTCCCAGCGGTGGCGCGGCGGCTCGCCGAGGAGGTGGAGGCGCGCGCGTACCAGAGTCTAGAGGAGCTCCTGAATGCAGGGGCAGAGGCGATCTACGTCTGTACCCCCAACGTCCATCATGTGGAGCCTGTGCTGCAGGCCCTTGCAGCAGGTGCGCACGTCTTCAGTGAAAAGCCTATGGCTACATCCCTGGACGGAGCCCGGAGGATCCTAGAGGCAAGCCGGCAGGCTAGGGGGATCTACCAGCTGGGGTTCAACAGGCGATTCAGCAACGTCTACAAGTTCGCCAAGCGCCTCATCGAGGAGGGGCGCATCCGCCCCCTGGTTGCCCAGATGAAGCACAACCGGGGCGAGCTGCAGCAGCCTCCCTGGACCGGCGATCCCAAGATTACCGGAGGATACCTGTACGAGACCCCGATCCACCTCTTCGATATGGGCCGGTTCCTGTTTGGGGACGTGGAGGAGGTGGTGGGGTGGGCAAGACAGAGCGTGTACGGGGAGCCGGATGGGTTCGTCCTGCTCTTCCGCTTCCGTAGCGGGGTCGTCGCCTCGGTCACCTCCGTGGCCCACACGAGCTGGCTCTTCCCTTACGAGCGGGTGGAGATCTATGGGGAGCACCAGATGGTTGTCACAGAGGAGCTCGAGCGGGCTGCCTTCAGCCCCGGCCCTCGCGGGGAGGCGCAGGCCATCGACTGCTTCCACATGCCCTTTGAGGAGAAGTGGGGGTACGTGGAGGAGGACCGTCTGTTCATCGACGCAGTGCTCGGTGAGCGGCCCCCGGCCGTCACTGCCGAGGATGGCTACCGGGCCACGGAGCTGGTCGAAGCGGTTTACCAAGCGACCCGGGAAGGGCGACCTGTTCGGTTGCCCCTGGCCTAAGAGCACCCCACCAAAACCCGGACACGGGTTTTGGTGGGGACCCCGCCTAGGACCATGAATTCTGGCCTGCTCTACCTGGTTTTGTGAGGCGCTCTTAAACTCGAAAGGAGGGAGGAAGAATGAAAGGGATGTGGAGGATCTTGGTCGGGTTCGCCGTGATCGCCCTCGTTGCCGGGATGCTCGTCCCTGCGCAGGGACAGCCCCAGCGCCTCATGGTCTATGGAGCGATCCATGAGACGGAGATCGCCAAGATGTTGGAAGCGTTCACGAAGGCGACCGGGATCCCCGCCGAGTTCATCCGCGGCTCCAGCGGGGAGCTCGTCGCGAGGATCAAGGCCGAGCGTGCATCGCCTAAGGCGGACGTCAAGCTGGGCGGTCCGGCCGACTCCCACGAGGCTTTGGCCCTGGAGGGCCTCCTCATGCCCTACATCCCTCCGGAGTCCAAGAACATCGACCGGCGTTTCCGGAGCCCGTTGCACTACTGGCACGGGTTCTACATCGGGGCCCTCGGGATCGCCATCAACAAGCCTCGTTTCGACAAAGAGCTGAAGCCCAAGGGAGTCGACTATCCCAAGACATGGGAGGATTTGCTGAACCCTGCCTTCAAGGGGGAGATCGTCGTGGCCAACCCAGCAACCTCCGGGACAGCCTTCACCTTCGTGGCCACCCAGCTCCAGCGCCTGGGCTGGGAGAAGGGGTGGGAGTACTTGACGGCGCTCCACAAGAACGTCAACCATTATACCCGGAGCGGCGCAGCGCCGGCGAACATGGCAGCGACAGGGGAGTTCATCATCGGCATCGCCTTCGGACATGACATCCTCAAGCCGGCCAAGCAGGGGTACCCCGTAATGCTCGTCTACCCACCGGACACGGGGTGGGAGATCGGGGCGGTCTCCATCATCAAGCGCGGCCCCAACCCTGAGGCGGCGAAGAAGTTCGTCAACTGGGTCCTCACGCGCGAGGCAGGGAAGCTCCACACCGAGATCTCCCTGCGGATCTCCGTGCGCCCCGATGTCTCCGTTCCCGAGGGGGTGATCCCGATCAGTCAGATCAAGTTGCTGAAGAACTACGACCTGAGCTGGGCGGCCCGCGAGCGGAACCGCATCCTGGCGGAGTGGGAGCGGAGGTTCAAGTAGACCGTGCGTGGGGGTGTGGACCAGATAGGCCAGATGGACGACCATGCTTGACCAGGTACGCGTCCAGGCTAGGGAGTTCCGGCGCATCGCCGCGGACCCGCTGTTGTTTACCCTCCTTATCATCGTGGCGGGTCTGTTGGTGGTGTTCATCCTCTTCCCCGTGGTGAGGGTCCTGACCCTCCCCCGCCTGGAACACTGGCGCGAGTTCGTGAGCAGGCCGGCTCTCCTGCAGGCAGCGATCCACAGCCTGGTCATGATGGCGCTTTCCACCACCACGGCTACCCTCGTGGGGTTCCTGTTTGCCTACGGCCTAATGCGTACCCAGATGCCCCTGAAGGCGTTCTTTCGGACGCTTACGCTGCTCCCGCTCATCTCCCCGCCGTTCGTCACGGGGCTGGCGTTCATCCTCCTGTTCGGACGAAGGGGGCTATTTACCTACTCCCTCTTGGGACTCGACCTGAATCCTTATGGGTGGCACGGCCTGTGGATGGCCCAGACGCTGGCCTTCTTCCCCGTGGCCTACCTCACCATCGCCGGGGTTCTGCGCTCCCTCGACCCCGCCCTCGAGCTCGCTGCCCAGGACCTCGGCGCAAGCGGGTTCCGACTCTTCCGCACCGTGACCCTTCCCCTGCTCACACCGGGGATCGCCAGTGCTGGGCTCCTCGTGGGGATCTTCGTCCTCGCCGATTTCGGGAACCCCATGCTCATCGGGGGAAACTACTCCGTCCTCGCCACGGAGGCCTACATGCAGGTGATCGGTCGTTACAACACAGAGATGGCTGCGCTGTTGGCCTCCGTTCTCCTCCTGCCTTCCTTGGTCCTCTTCCTTGTCCAGCGGTACATCATGGAGAAGCGGTCGTTCGTGACAGTGACGGGGCGGCCGAGCGCGCTTGCAAGGAAGCCGGCGCCCTGGTACGTGACGTGGCCGTTGTTTGGGTTCTGTCTCGCTGTCTCCCTGGTGATCCTGGCCATCTACCTGGTCATCGTCCTGGGGGCCTTCTCCAAGGTGTGGGGGGTCGACTGGAGCCTCAGCCTGCGGAACTTCCAGTACACGATCTTTCGGCAACGCGATCTCTACAACAGCGTCCGCTTTGCTCTCTCCGCGTCTGTATTGACGGCGGTGCTGGCGACCCTCGGCGCCTACCTCATCGAACGGAAGAGGTTCCTGGGGCGGGAGGTCCTGGACTTCTTCACCGTCCTTCCGGCGGCGATCCCGGGGACGCTCATGGGCATCGGCTACGTCCTCGCCTTCAACCAGCCCCCGTTGGAGCTCACGGGGACGGCAGCGATCATCGTCCTGAGCATGGCCTTCCGCACGCTTCCGGTAGGGTACCGCAATGCTGTCTCGGCCCTCCACCAGATCGACGTGGCCATTGAACGGGCATCCGAGGACCTCGGGGCGGACAGCTTGCGGACGTTTGTGCACATCGTCTTGCCCCTGCTCAAGTATGCGTTCTTTGCAACCTTGATCTACACGTTCGTGAAGTCCATCAACACCCTCAGCGCGGTGATCTTCCTGATCTCCCCAGGGAACGTTGTGGCCTCCGCATCGATCCTTGGCCTTGCAGAGCACGGGTACTGGGGGCAGGCCGCGGCCCTGGCCACCGCCCTCATCGGCTTGGGCCTCCTCAGCGTGCTCACTTTCCGGCTCATCGCCGGGAGGAGGGCCCGACTCTTTGAGCTTTGAGAGGGGTAGCGGGGATGCAGTACCGGTTGCTGGTGGCGGATATCGATGGGACACTCGTCCGGGTTGTGTCCGAGCGGCAGAGACCTGGGGATGCCCCCCGGCCGATTCCCTTGGTTCCGGCGGAGACCCTTGCGGCGATCCGGGAGATCCGGAGGAGGGGGGTCCGTTTCCTCTTGGCCACTGGACGGATGTGGGCCTCCGCGCGGAGGTTCTTCGAAATGGTGGAGGCGGACCCGCCGGCGATCCTCTACAACGGGGCAATGGTCTACGACTTCGCCACAGGAGAGGTCCTCTATCGCCGGCATGTCCCCCTGGCCACGGCGCGGAGTGTGCTGGGCCTGCTCCGCAGCTTTCCTGAGGTGCAACCCCACGTCTACGTGGACGACCGGGTCTACGTCGGGCACATCAACTGGCTCACCGAGGAGTACCAGCGGAAGGACAGCATCCCTGTCCAGGAGGTGGGGGACCTCCTGGAGTTCCTCGAGGCGGACCCCGTGAAGATCCTCATCATTGGGGAGCGGGCTCGCCTGGAGCAACTCGCCGGGGCGATCCGGAGGCTTGCGGGCGACCCGGTGAACTTCGTCTTCTCGGAACCTACCTACCTGGAGGTCCTGCCTCCTGGGACGTCTAAGGGGTCGGCCCTCCAGTACGTTGCCGAAGCCCTTGGCATTCCCAGGGAAGCCATCGTCGCCGTGGGGGACGACCTGAACGACCTGGAGATGATCCGGTATGCGGGCCTGGGGGTGGCCATGGCCGACGCCCCGGAGGGGCTCCGCGCGGAAGCGGACTATGTCTGCGCGACAGTAGAGGAAGGAGGGTTGAAGGAGGTCATCGAGCGTTTCCTCCTTGGAGGGCGCAGAGGCTTAACGGGATAGACCAGGGAAACGAGTGAGGGAGGGGAGAGCATGCGAAGACAACTTCTCACACTGGCCATCCTGGGTGCTTTGGTCCTGGCCCTCGTGAGCGGGCTCCAGACCGGAGCGCAACCCAGGAAGATCGTCATCTACTCCGCCATTGAGGAGAAGGTGACGACGGAGATCGTCAAGGCGTTCCGCGCCAGGACGGGGATCGAGAGCGAGGTCCTGAGCCTGGCTGCAGCAGGGACGCTCGCCACACGGATCCGGGCGGAGAAGGCGAAGCCGCGGGCGGACGTCTTCATGGGAGGGTCCGCGGACATCCACGCCCCCCTGGCCAAGGAAGGCCTGTTACTGAAGTACGTCCCGAGAACCCTTGCAGAGGCCAAGATCGACAAGCAGTTCTACGACCCGGACCATTACTGGCACGGGTGGTACCTGGGAGCCCTGGGCATCCTGGTGAACCGGGAGCGGTTCGAGCGGGAGATCGCCCCCAAGGGGGTCTCCATGCCCAAGACATGGGATGACCTGCTCAATCCCGTGTACAAGGGGCATTTCGCCATGCCGAGCCCGGTGACCACGGGAGGAGGGTATATCTTCGTGGCCACGCAGGTTTTCCGCCTCGGGGAGGACCGGGCGTTTGCCTGGCTGAAGCAGCTGGCAGCGAACGCTTCCCAATTCACGCCGACGGCCCCGGCCACGGTGACCCTCATCGCCCGGGGGGAGGCGATCGTGGCGATGATGTGGGCCCATGAGGGGTTCGTGGCGCGCCTCATGGGCTTCCCGGTGGAGGTGATCCTGCCTCCCGACACCGGGTTTGAGATTGGATCCGCCTCCATCATCAAGGGCGGGCCGAACCCGGAGGGGGCGAAGGCGTTCGTGGATTTCCTCCTGACGCCTCTGCCGCAGGGGATCAACGCAGCATACGGGATGCGGTATCCTGTGCGTCCAGATGCCGCGTCCCCAGTGGGGGCGCCGCCTTTCGCCTCGATCAAGTTCGTGAAGTACGATCGGAACTGGGCCATTGAGAATCGGGACAGGCTCATCCGGAGGTGGCAGGCGGAGATCGGTCGCTAGGAGGGCCGCTGCATGCTCGAGTGGGCGGGGACGCGCAGGGGAAGGGTTCTTCTTTACGACCCAGGGCTGGCCCTGGCCTTTGTCCTGGTCGCCGGGTTGCTCGTGGTCTTCGTGGTCCTCCCCACCCTGCGGGTGATCAGCTATCCCGCCCTTGCCGATTACCTTGCCGTCCCCGCCCAACCCCGCTGGATCCAAGCGATCCGGAACAGCCTGGCGATGATGGTCCTCTCCACGACGACGGCGACGGCCGTGGGCTTCCTGTTCGCCTTCGCCACAACCCGCGGCCTTCCCGGAGCGCGTCTGTTTGCGACCATCGCCATGCTCCCGCTGTTCGCTCCTCCCTTCATGGTGGCGTTCTCGTACATCCTCATGTTCGGGCGCAACGGGCTGATCACCAGGGAGCTGTTGGGGCTCAACGTGAACATCTTCGGCTGGCCGGGCCTCTGGCTCGTGCAGACCGTCGCCTTCTTCCCCTACGCTGCCCTGATCATCGGCGGCGTCCTCGAGGCCATCAACCCTTCGATGGAGTATGCTGCCCGGGACCTGGGGGCGCGGGAGTGGGACGTCTACCGGACCCTGGTGATCCCCCTCGCGAGGCCAGGGATCACAGCGGCGGCGCTCCTCGTGGCCATCTCGGTCTTGGCCGACTTCGGCAACGCCGTGCTCATCGCGGGGAACTTCCCCCTCCTGGCGACGGAGGCGTGGTTCCTCATCGAAGGTTGGGCCGACCTCAAAGGGGCGTCCATTGCTGTGAGCCTCCTGTTGATCCCCACGGTGGGCCTCTTCCTCCTGGAGCGGAAGTGGGTCCGGCAGAGGGTCTACACCGTGGTCACAGGGCGGGGAACGCGCGTTTCCCGGGCCTCCGTCCCTGCTTTCTTGAAGTGGCCTGTGGTGCTCGCCTGTTCCCTGGTCTCCCTCCTTGTCCTCACCGTCTACGTGGGTGTGTTCGTCGGGAGCCTCGTCACCACCTGGGGATACAACTGGCGCCTGACCCTGGATCACTGGCTCTTGGCGAAGGACTGGCTCGGCCCGCTCCTGAACAGCTTGAAGGTCGGGGTCGCGAGCGCTGTGCTCACCACCGTCATCGCCGTCACCGCTGCCTTCCTCACCGCCTGTTATCGCCTCTACGGCTCGAGGTTCCTGGATTTCACGGCGGTGGTGCCGGCCGCCCTCCCCGGTGTGTTCGTGGGCGTGGGGTTCCTGCTGACGTTCTCGCGGCCTCCCCTGGAGCTCGTGGGGACGGCGTGGGCACTGATCCTGGCTCTGACGTTCTGGCACATGCCCATGGGGTACCAAGCTGCCTTGGCCGGGTTGGCCCAGATTGAGCGGGCCATCCAAGAGGCCGCGGCGAACCTGGGTGCGTCGGGGCTCCGAACGTTCGTGGACATCTACCTTCCCCTGCTGCGCCACGCCGTCATTGCTTCCTTCACCACCTCGTTCATGCGCGCGGTGACGAACTTGAGTATTGCCGTTTTCCTCGTCACGCCAGGGAACATGGTGGGAACCTTCGCCATCCTCATGGCCATCAACAACGGGAACTGGGGGACGGCGGCCGCGCTGACCGTTGCACTCCTGGTGGTGAGCCTGGTGATCCTGACCATTGGCCAGACGCTCCTTGGCCGCGGGCTGCGCCCGTTGCCTTCGGGGTGATATCTTAAAGGTGGAGCTTTCGAAGAGTTGAGAGGAGGAGATCTGCCGTATGCCCAGGGTGCACGTGCAACTCGTTCATGTCGTCAAGAAGTTCGGGGCCGTTGCCGCCGTGGACGACGTCTCCCTGGATGTTCAAGAGGGGAGCTTCACCACCCTCCTAGGCCCCAGCGGGTGCGGGAAGACGACGACCCTGCGACTCATCGCCGGCTTCTATGAGCCGGACCAGGGGGAGATCTGGATCGGCGGGAAGAGGATGAATGACGTCCCTCCCCACAAGCGTCCCACGGCGATGGTCTTCCAGGAGTACGCCCTGTTCCCGCACATGACCGTGTTCGAGAACGTTGCCTACGGGTTGCGCATGCGCCGCCTCCCCCGGAAGGAGATCGAGGAGCGGGTCGGCTCCATCCTGGAGTTCGTCGGCCTTCCGGGCCTGGAGGGGAAGTTCCCCCACCAGCTCAGCGGCGGGCAGCAGCAGCGCGTGGCCCTGGCGCGTGCCCTCGTGGTGGAGCCCGAGGTCCTCCTCCTCGACGAGCCCCTGAGCAACCTGGACGCCAAGCTGCGCATCCGCGTGCGCACGGAGATCCGGGAGATCCAGAGGCGGCTGAAGAAGACCACCATCTACGTCACCCATGACCAGGAGGAGGCCCTGTCCATCTCCGATATGATCGCGGTAATGGACCGCGGGCGCATCGTCCAGATAGGAACGCCCACTGAGATCTACCACCGTCCCGCCAACCGCTTCGTGGCGGACTTCGTGGGGCTGGCGAACTTTGCCCAGGGGACGGTGGTGGAGGCCGTCGATGGGCGGGTCACGGTGGACATCGGGGGGAGCCGCCTTTCCATCGCAGGGGAGGATGCCTCCCTGCGCCCCGGGGATCAGGTGGTGATCTCGATCCGGCCGGAAGCCATCGGGCTGAGCTCGCACCCCTCTGCGGGGGAGAACACGTTGAAGGGGATGATCACGTCCACGAGCTTCCTCGGGAGCGTGACGCGGTTTTGGGTGCGCGTAGGGGAGATGGAGTGGATCGTGGACGTTCCCGGCGGGGCCCCCGAAGGCGCTGCCGGGGAGCGCTACCTGTTCGTCCCCCCGGAGAACATCCGCGTGGTGGAGAAGATCTGAACTTCCACGAAGGGAGGAGGAGCGTCATGGGGAACTGGAAGCTGCCGCCTGAAGGTGGACACATGGACAAGCGGACAGGGATCTATCTCCAGAACATGACCTGGAAGGAGATCGAGGAGCGCCTCAAGAAGAACGACGTGCTCATTGTCCCCCTCGGTGCTACCGAAGCCCACGGCCCCCACGCTCCCCTGGGCGAGGACATCTGGCTGGTGTGCCGCATGGCCGAGCTCGTGGCCGAGCGCACGGGGTGCACCGTCGCCCAGCCCCTCTGGTACGGTTCCCACCCTTACCACCACCTGGGCATGCCCGGGACCGTGGTGATCCCCGAGGATGTCTTCACGGCGTTTGTCCGGGCCATGATCGCCGGATTCTGGAACATGGGATTCCGCAAGCAGATCCTCCTCAACGGCCACGGCCACGAGTACGTCATCCCCACGGCCATCCACCAGTTCGCCAAACGCTACAAGGTCCCCGCGGTGATCATCAACCTGAACTGGTACCACGCCATCCCCGACCACTTCAAGACCAAGGAGCAGGGAGGTGTGTACGAAACGCCGTTCATCCACGCCGACGAGGTGGAGACTTCCTGGTCCCTCGCCCTGTTCCCGGAGATGATCGAGATGAAGGATGCCGTAGACACGAACCCCTTCGGGTTCCTCCCCGAGGGCCACATCGATAAGGCCGGGAACCTCCTGCGCAGGCCCATCGCCTGGTACGGCCACGTCGGGGGTGGGCCCATTGAGGTGAAGGCCTACATCGAAGGGGTCGTGGGGAAGGCGACCCTGGCGCGGGCGGAGAAGGCCTATCCGGGCGTGGAGGCTCTGCTGGACTACATGGTCAAGCTGGTCAACGACATCCTGGAGCGTTTCCCCCCTGGTCAGCTTCCTCCTATCGAGCTGGTCACCGAGCGGGACAGGGAGGAACTCGAGGCGGTCCTGCGGGGCCCGCTCCAGGGAGGGAAGAGCATCTACACCTTGGCGTACCCGCCGTGATCCACTGCATGAAGCTGAGCATGGTGGTTTCCACCTCGCCGACCACGTTCGAGGCCGTGGCGTTCCAGGGGGAGGTGGCTCATCACCTCCGTGCGCTGAAGGCCATGGGATACGAGGGCGTCGAGCTGGCGATCCGGGACCCCGGATCTGTGGATGGAACGGCCCTCCGCGCCCTCCTCCAAGAGGCCGGACTCGCGGTCCCGGCCCTCGGGACAGGCCAGGCTTACCTGGCCGACGGTCTCAGCTTCACCAACCCCTCCAAGGGCATCCGCCGCGCGGCCGTCGCGCGCATCCGTGCCCACATTCACTTGGCCGCTGAGCTCGGGGCCATGGTGATCCTAGGGTTGATCCGGGGGAAGGTCGAAGGGGTCCCCCGGGAACAGGCGGTCGAATGGATGCTGGAGTGCTTGAGGGAGTGCGCGCAGGTCGCCGAGGATGCTGGCGTGCGCCTTGTCCTTGAGCCCGTGAACCGGTACGAATCCAACCTGATCAACACGTTCGAGGAGGCTCTGGAGGTGATCCAGGAGGTGGGCTCCTCCTCCCTCGGCCTCCTCGGGGACACCTTCCATATGAACATCGAGGAGCCCTCCATCGAGGGGTCGCTGAGGCTTGGTGGAAACCTGCTCTGGCACATGCACGTGGCCGACAGCAACCGCAGGGCGCCTGGCCTTGGGCACCTGGACTTCCCCAGCATCATCAGGACCCTGCGGGAGGTGGGATACTCCGGCTACCTCTCCGCCGAGATCCTCCCCTTCCCGGATCCGCACGAAGCCAGCCTCCAGACGGTGCGGTACCTCAAAAAGGTAGGCGGATCCTCGTAAGAGGTGTGGAGGAGGAAAAGGGTATCTTTCTGTCGAATGACAACGTTGTCACATGCGCGTCACGATCCGGGATGTGGCAAGGCAAGCCGGTGTCTCCGTGAAGACGGTCTCTCGGGTGATCAACGGGGATGGCCCCGTACGGGAGGCAACGCGGAGGCGCGTGCGGGCAGTCATCGAAGCCCTGCATTACCGTCCGAACGCTGTTGCGCGGAGCCTCGTGACCCGTCGCACGATGACCCTGGGGCTCCTCATCGCCGATGTCACAAACCCATTCTTCCCGGAGGTTGTGCGGGGGGTAGAGGATGCAGGCAAGGCAGCGGGCTACACCGTACTCTTGGGGAACACCGACGAGGACCCCGCACAGGAAGAACGGTACCTGACCCTTATGCAGGAGCGCCAGGTGGATGGCCTAGTACTTTCTGGCTCCAGGGTGGAGGAAGGGGTTTTGAAAGCGGTGGCTGATTCCGTTCCCTGGATGGTCCTGATCAACCGGCAGGTCCACCACCCCCGCATCCTCTCCATCCTTGTGGACAACGCCGATGCGACGGCCCAAGCTACCGCTTTTCTGATCCGCCGGGGGTACCGGCGTATCGCCTATCTTCTCGGCCCCAGCAGAGCTGAGGCTGCACAGCTCCGGTTCGAAGGGTACCGCCGTGCTCTCCAGAACCATGGGATTCCCTTCCTCCCCGCGTACGTCGTCCAGGAGATCCCGCGCATGGAGGGAGGAAGGAGGGCCATGCAGAGACTCCTCGCACTCCCCTTACCCCCCACGGCTGTGGTTGCCTACAACGATCTCATGGCCATTGGCGCCATGGAAGCGATCCGGGAGGCAGGGCGTAGGGTCCCCGAGGATATTGCCGTTGTCGGTTTCGACGACATCGTCCTTGCTGCATACGCCATTCCTCCTCTGACCACGGTGCGTGTTCCAAAGTACCAGATGGGATACAAGGCGGCGGCTGCTCTGATCGATGCCATCAGGAGCGGCCGGGCATCCCAGAGGGTGATCCGGTTCAAGGCGGAGATGGTCGTGCGAAGGTCGGCCTAGGAGGGCGGGATGTACGTCACAGTGCGACCCCAGCGGGGATACCAGGAGCTCTTCGGGGAGGGAAGGTTCAAGTACCTGCATGTGGGGTTCCTCTCCCTTGATCCGGGAGAGCGCTTTCCCGGCGAGACCAGTCAGCGCGAGCTGGTGGCGGTCCTCCAATCAGGGGACTGTGAGATACACTCGGAGGGGTTTTTTGCATCTCTGCGCCGGGAGTCCGTCTTTACGGAGAGGGCTAGCGCTGTCTATCTTCCCCCGGGCGTTTCATTCACCGTGCTCGCCCGGGGTCCATCGCAGCTCGCTTTGGCCTCCGCCCCGGCACTTTCTGGGCCTCCGCCGACGGCCATCTCACCTGAGGCTGTGCGGATACGCGAGGTGGGAGAGAAAAACTGGCAGCGGGAGGTTCATGATATCGTGGCCGTGGATTTTCCCGCCGAGCGGCTCCTGGTCGGGGAGACCTATAACCCTCCGGGGAACTGGAGTAGCTACCCTCCTCACAGGCATGACGTGGACCGAGGGGAGGAGGAGACAGCAATGGAAGAGGCCTACCTCTTCCGCATTGATCCTCCTCATGGGTTCGCGTTGCAGTGCATGTACTCTGGCGACGGCCAGATGGAACGGGTTTACATCGTCAGGGACCTTACCGCGGTTGCGCTCTCGGGATATCACCCAGTGGTGGCAGCACCTGGATACAGGCTCTACTACCTTTGGGCGATGGCGGGGAGAAGGCGGAAGCTCATCCAGCATATCGAGGAAGCCCATGCCTGGATCCTCACAACCTAAGCAAACGGGATCCTCGCCGAGGGTCCCCGCCAAAACCCGTAACGGAGTTTTGGTGGGGTGCCCGAATCCGTTTCAGGATTTTGGCGGGGTGACTGAAAGGAGGGGGGAACTATGAGGGGATACCTTCGGATCCTGGTCGTAACCCTTTTGGGGGTGGCGTTGCTCCTCACGAACATCCCCTTGGGGTCAGCCGGCGCGCCCGTGACGATCACCGTGACCAACCGCAAGGGGTGGCGGAGTACAGAAGGGATTAAAGCCAACCTGCCAAAATTCGAGAAGGCCACGGGGATCAAGGTCAACTGGATCGACATCCCACCAGGGGAGCTCACGGCAAAGACCCTCGCAGAGCTCGAGGCCGGGACAGGGGCGTTCGATGTGATCATGGCCAGCGTGGAGTTCGATCTGGCCGCGTACTACCGTTACCTGATCCCCCTCGATGAGTTCATTGTCAAGAAGTGGGGGAGCGTTGCGGCCTTCAAGCGGCTCATCAGCCCAGAGGCGGCAAGGGCTATCGTGTGGGAAGGGAAGGTCTATTACATCCCCTTCCATGGGAACGTCCAGTTCCTCATCTACCGCAGGAAGCTGTTTGAGGATCCTGCGGAGCGGGCAGCGTTTAAGAAGCGCTTTGGCTATGACCTTCCGACGCCTCCTAGGACGATCAAGGAGCTCGTGGATGTCGCTGTCTTCTTCACCAGACCAGAGAAGAACCTGTGGGGGCTGGGCATCCCTCTCGGAGGCAAGTATCCTCAGCACTTCCTGGAGCACGTGATGCTGGGTGCGGGCATCGACGTCGTCGACCTGAAGACGCGGAAGCCGGATTTCGCCGAGGGCGCGAAGCGTGATCGGACTGTGGAGATCGCCCAATTCCTGTTCGACCTCCTGTACAAGTACAAGGTGATCCCCCCTGGGGCGAAGACCATGGGGCACGTGGAGATGCGCGAGATTTGGAAACTGGGCCAGCTCGCAATGGCTTTCTCCTGGTGGGGCGACCACTGGGACAAGCTGACCTCCCCCGAATTCGTCTCGGCAGTCGGGGAGGTTGGGAGCGCTCCGTTCCCGCAGTGGCCCGGTGGACCTCCGGCGCGCAGCGGCGGGCGCATGTCCATCTGGACCGTGGGCATCGTCGGAACCACCAAGAACAAGGACGCGGCCTGGAAGTTTGTCGAGTGGCTCATCTCAGAAGAGAACCTCCAGACGGAGGCCCGGACCTCCGGATCTGCCTCCCACTGGATCGCTGTGGACAAGCTCTCCGCTGAGCGTGGGTGGCTTGCCAAGGGCCTCGTGGAGGCGCTCCCCAAGAGCGTTCCCCCGCGCCTGGGATTCTTGAAGGAAGGTCCGGAGATCGTCACCGCGTTCATCGAAGAGGCACAGGCCCTGACCGTGGCCAGTGTCTCCCCGAAGGCCATGGTCGATCGGCTGGCCAAGCGGATCTCGGAGATCCTGAAGAAGTAAAGAAGCAGGGGAGAGGGAGGAGGGGCCGGAAGCCTCTCGGGCTCCGGCTTTACGGGAGGCTCCCGGCCCCTCTCTTTAGGATTGGCCAGCTTGAGGAGGGAGGAACCTGTGCGGCGGCTCACTCTGGATCAAGCGCTCCTGATCGCTCCCGCGCTTGCGATCATGCTCGTGTTCTTCGCCTATCCTATTGGCATTGCCGTGTACTTCAGCCTCCTGGACTACTCCCTGATGCGGCGCACCAAAGCGTTCGTCGGCCTGGCGAACTACCTCCACGTGCTCCGGAGCGACCTATTCCTCAGGACCGCTACCAACACCCTCATCTGGGTGGCGATCTCCACGGCTCTTCCTCTTCTCATCGCGCTCGTTGCTGCCCTGCTCACCTACTTCCGGTTCCGGGGGTACCGCGCTTTTACCGCGCTGTTCAGCCTTCCCATCGTGTTCATCCCGTCCTCCACGGCGATCCTCTGGTCCCTCATGTACAGCGACCCTTTCGGGCTTGTCAATCACCTGTTTGAGGCCATCGGCCTCGGGCGGCGTATCTGGCTGGCAGACCCGGCCACCGCGCTCCCGGCAGTTTCCATCGCCAACGCGTGGTACGGAACCCCCTTCGCGTACCTCATGCTCCTCGCTGGGCTGGAGAGCCTGCCGCTCGAGCCCATTGAGGCCAGCGAGGTGGATGGCGCGTCGAACCTCCAGAAGGTGCGCTATATCCTCCTTCCCATGCTCTGGCCCATTTTCACCGTGGTGTTCCTCCTGCGACTCATCGATACAGTGCGAAGCTTCGCCCTTATCTGGATCATGACCCAGGGGGGGCCGGGAACGGCCTCCCTAACGCTGCCTGTGGCCACGTTCAAGGCCTCCTTCCTCCAGTATGATTATGGGCTCGGTTCCGCCTGGGGGATCATCAACGTGATCGTGGTGATGGGGATCAGTTTCGCGATCGTGTGGAGGAGGAGGGAGGTCGAATGAAGGGCAGGTGGGGCGTTCCCCTCGCGAGCCTTGCGATCATCTTGCTCCTGGCCTGGGCTCTCACCCCTGTGCTCTATGCCCTGATCATCTCCTTTGCCGGGTTCGACCTCCCTACTAAGCTGGGTCTGCCTCACGACCTCACCTTTGCCAATTACCTTGACGCGCTCACCGATCGGGAGGTCTACCGGGCCATGGCCAACTCCCTCATCATCGCCATTCTCGCTACAGCGATCTCCACGTTCTCAAGTATCCCGGCCTCCTACGTCTTCTCCCGCTCCCAGGCCAGGGTGACATCAACGCTCCTCTTGCTGTTCCTGTTCTTCCGTCTCTTCCCCTGGATCGCCCTGGCTTTCCCCATCTTCCTCGTGATGGCTCGCTTCCGTCTCCTCGACACCTACCTGGGGGTGAGCGTTGGGCACACCGTTTGGATCATCCCTACGGCGGTCTGGTATATGAAGGGGTTCTTTGATCTCGTGCCCAGGGAGCTGGAGGAGTCGGCAGTTCTGGATGGCGCAACACCCTTTGTCTTACTCACCAGGGTGGTGCTCCCCCTGGCGGTCCCTGGGATGATCGCAGTGGGCCTGCTGGCGTTCTTCTCCAGCTACACTGAGTACCTGTACTCGCTCATCCTGACTCGTGTTCAAACCGTCACCCTTCCTGTGTTGATGGCAGGATACCTCTCCGAGTTCAAGGTGGAGTGGCGGAAGATCTCAGCGATCTCCATGCTCTCCACGATCCCGATGTTAGCTTTCTATACCTACCTCCTCACCTACATGCGCCGGGGCCTTCTCTATGGCATCATGAAGGGATGACTTCGAAGTTCCGCCGCGAAAAGGAGGAGGGTATGGAGGAGGCGATCCTGACCCTGGACCTAGGGACAACGGCGGTGAAGGCCACCCTGTTCACCCTGGGCGGGGAGGCGCGCGCGCAAGCGACGCGGGAGTATCCCACGGAGCGACCGCGGCCGGACTGGGCGGAGCAGGATCCGGAGGCCTGGTGGGAGGCATCCGTGGAGGCGGTCCGTGCCCTTGGTGATCTCTCGACTGTCAAGGCAATTAGCTTGACGTCTCAGCGCGAGGGGGTCGTCCCGGTGGATGACCAAGGAAACCCCCTCGCCCGCTGCATCATCTGGCAGGACCGCCGTGCGCGCCAGGAGGCGCAGGAGCTTGCTTCTGTCTTCGGCGATGCGCTCCACGCGCGGACGGGGATGCGCCCGGACCCCACGTTCACGGCGCCGAAGCTCCTGTGGATGCGCCGCCAGGCTCCTGAATCCTTTACCCGGGCCCGTTGGTTCCTCCAGCCGCGCGACTTCCTCTACCTGCGCCTTACTGGGTGCGCCGTCACCGATCCCTCCCTGGCCTCGCGCACCATGCTGTGGGATGTCCGTACTGGACGCTGGTGGGAAGAGGGATTGTCCTATGTGGGCGTGCGTGCCGACCAGTTCCCGCCGGTTCACCCCTCTACCGCAATGCCCGGCGCGCTCTCCCCCGATGGCGCGAGGGCGCTCGGGATGCAACCCGGCGTTCCTGTGGTGGTCGGGGCCGGAGATCGCGCCTGCGAGGCCATTGGGGTGGGTGCGGGAGGCGGCCGGGTGATGGTCAGCATAGGCACGACCACGAACATCTCCGCGGCGACGTCCATGTTCCCTGCGCACCTTGACACCCGTGTGCTTTACTCTGCTCACGGGGTCCCTGGATGGTACCTGATCGAACAGGGGCTGAGCACCTCCGGGGCGATCCTCCGCTGGCTGCGCGATGAGGTTCTTGGCGGGCGGTGGACGTATGCAGATCTCGACCGCCTCGCCGCGGAGAGCCCGCCTGGGGCTAGAGGGTTGATCCTCCTTCCCTTCTTCATGGGCGCCCGGTCGACCCGCTGGAACCCCCGCGCGCGTGGCCTTTTCCTCGGTCTGAGCTTGGGCCACCGCCTCGGGGACATCGTCCGGAGCGTCCTGGAGGGGGTTGCCTTGGAGGTCCGAGCGTGCCTCGACCTTTTGCGGGAGGGAGCCATCCCTGTTTCCGAGCTCGCCGTGGTGGGTGGGGGATCGCGGAGCAATCTGTGGAACCAGATCCTCGCCGATGCTACAGGATGCCCGGTGGTTGTGCCGAAGGAACGGGAGGCAGCCTCCCTGGGGGCGATGATCTTAGCCGCCGCAGGGCTGGGCGTGATCAGGGAGATCGCCTCGCAGGGGAGAACTCTGAACCCCGTGGGGGGCTTCTTCGCCAGCCGGGAGGAGGTCTGTCGACGCTACGAGAAACTGTACTCCCTGTACAACGCGGCCTACCATGCCGTGGAGCCTTTGTGCGAGAGCCTCGCTACCTTCGCGGAGGAAGGGGGATAGGTTATGGCCCTGAAATTCTCCTGTAGCCTGACGTTCCTGTTCACCGAGGTCCCCTTCTTGGAACGGTTTGAGCGTGCTGCCGCAGCCGGGTTCCAGGCGGTAGAGTACATGTTCCCCTACGACTACGAGATCCCAGCCATCCGCGAGCGCCTGGAGCGGTTCGGCCTCCAGCAGGCATTGTTCAATCTCCCTGCGGGGAACTGGGAGGCCGGGGATCGGGGGATCGCCGTGGATCCAGACCGCCGCCGGGAGTTCCGGGAGGGCGTCCTCCGCGCCGTGGAGGTGGCAGAGCAGCTCAACTGCCCACGCCTGAACTGCCTCGTCGGGAAGAGGCGTGAGGACCTCTCCTACGGGGACCAGTGGGCTGTCCTCGTGGAGAATTTGCAGTATGCCGCAGATGTGGTGGGGAGGACGGGAAGAACCCTCCTCGTGGAGCCCCTGAACACCTACGATGTCCCAGGGTTCTTCTTGACGACGACGCGCGAGGCGTTGCGCCTCCTGGAAGAGGTCGGCCATCCCGCCCTCAAGCTCCAGTACGACGTCTACCACATGCAGCGGATGGAGGGGAACCTGACCCAGACGCTGCGGACTCACCTCGCGCGCATCGGCCACATCCAGATCGCCGATGTCCCAGACAGGCACCAACCAGGGACAGGGGAGATCAACTTCGCGTTCCTCCTTCGGGAGCTCGATCGCTTGGGCTACGATGGGTACGTGGGGCTGGAGTACATTCCCCTTGGCGGGAGCGAGGCCTCCCTATGTTGGATGGAGGAGATGGGGTTCTCTCGAGGGAGACGTTCTTCGCTTCGCTCAGAATGACATGCTTTGGAGGGATGGATATGGCGGAGCGCATTGGGTTTATCGGCCTAGGGATCATGGGGAAGCCCATGGCCAGGAACCTCCTTCGGGCCGGGTATCCCCTTGTTGTGCACAATCGCAGCCGGGCGCCCGTAGAGGAGCTGGCGCGGGAAGGAGCTACACCGGCAGGTTCTCCGCGGGAAGTGGCCGAGCAGACGGAGATCGTCATTACCATGTTGCCAGACTCCCCGGAGGTGCGGCAGGTGATCCTCGGGGAGAACGGGGTGATCGAGGGGATCCGCCCTGGGTGCGTCGTCGTGGACATGAGCACCATCTCCCCCATTGTCACCAAGGAGATCGCCGCGGCGCTTGCGGCCAAGGGAGTCTCCATGCTCGATGCGCCGGTGAGCGGTGGGGAGAGGGGAGCCATTGAGGGGACCCTCTCCATCATGGTGGGAGGCCCCCTGGAGACGTTCGAGCGCATCCTCCCGGTCTTTCAGGTCCTGGGCAAGAACATCGTCCACATCGGGGAGAACGGGGCAGGCCAGGTTACCAAAGCGTGCAACCAGATCGTCGTGGCCGTGACCATCCAGGCGGTGAGTGAGGCGCTGGTGCTGGCAGCGAAATCCGGCGTCGACCCCGCAAAGGTCCGGCAGGCGCTGCTGGGAGGGTTCGCCCAGAGCCGGATCCTGGAGGTGCACGGGCAGCGCATCCTGGAGCGCAACTTCAAACCCGGGTTCAAGGCGAGGTTGCACTTGAAGGACCTAGGAATCGCCCTGGCCACGGGGAAGGCCGTCGGCGTTCCCCTGCTCACCACCAGCTTGGTCCATGAGATGCTCAACGCCCTCTGCGCAGCGGGCCGGGAGGAGTGGGACCACTCTGCCCTGGTGACCTTGGTGGAAGATTTGAGCCGAACCGAGGTCAAGGCAGAGCGATCGGGGTAGGCGTCCTGTGGAATCTCGACAAAGGGTAGGGATCAGGGCAACGCTCACAGAGATGATCCAGCTCGTCCGGCCGGAGCATGCCAACCCTTTGGGAACCCTCTACGGCGGCAGGATGATGGACTGGATCGCAACGGTGGCCACCCTGGCCGCGATGCGCCTGGCCAAAGGGCAGGTCGTCCTGGGCACCATGGATGATCTGGACTTCCTCCACCCCGTGCACGTCGGGGATGTCGTCACCCTCCGGGCGCAGGTGGAGTACGTCGGACGCAGTTCCATGGAGGTCGGTGTGGAGGTGTTCGCGGAAGATCCGCGGACGGGGGAGAAGCGGCGTACCACCTCCTCCCACCTAGCTTTGGTGGCGGTGGACGAGGGGGGGCGGCCACGCCTCGTGCGCGTGGAGGTCCTCCCAGAAGGTGCGGAAGAGCAGGAGATCTGGGAGCAGGCACGGGAGCGGAAGGCTATGCGCGTGGCCCGGCTCCAGGATCGTGCAGCCCGCGCCAGGGAGGTCGCCGGGGAGGAAGTCGAGGGGGGAATCGTGCTGAGCAGGATCGTGTTCCCGGAGGATGCCGTCCTGGGAACTCTGATGTTCGCCGGACGGCTGATGACGGACCTCGACGAGATCGCCATGATCGTGGCTACCCGCCACTGCCGGGGGCAGGTGGTGACGGCATCCGTGGACGCCCTTTCCTTCTATGCCCCCATCCATGTCGGGGAGTTCGTCGTGTATAAGGCGGCGCTGAACCATGTCGGGAGGACCTCCATGGAGATCGGGATCAAGGCCCTTGCGGAGAACCCCTTCACCGGAGAACTGCGGCACACCTGTACCGCCTTCTTCACGGCCGTTCACCTCGACCCCTCAGGGAGGCCTGCGCTGGTCCCTCCCTACGAGCCCAGGACCCCCTGGGAGCAAAGGCGGTGGCAGACGGCGGAGGAGAGGCGCCGTGTTAGGCTGGCCAGGATCGCTAGGCTCCGGGAGGCGGGGGCGTGATCGAGTGGGCGGTGGTGGCGGCGGTGACCCTCCTCCCGTGGGTGGAGCTCCGGGGGGCGATCCCGTTCGGCATCGCAATAGGCCTGCCTCCCTTCTGGACCTGGGTGCTCGCTGTCTCCTCCAACTGCCTTGTGATTCTCCCCACCTTTCTGATGTTGGACCTCCTCTATGTCCGATGGCTGGAGAGGATCGCCTGGGTACAGAAAGTGGTCGACAGGATCCGCCGAAAGGGGGAGGGGTACATCGCCAGGTATGAGCTATTGGGGCTTGCCCTGTTCGTGGCCATCCCCCTGCCGGGGACAGGAGCCTACGCGGGCACGGTCCTTGCTTGGTTGCTCGGCCTCCCCCGGGGGAAGGCCGCCCTCATGATCGCTTGCGGGGTCGCTGTTGCGGGGACCCTTGTGACCCTTGGGGTGACGGGCACCGTCCGCCTCTTGCGACTCCTCTGAGCTTCCAAGTTACGACCCTTCCGGAAGTCCCAACAGAAGACGCTGGCGTTCGTCATCGCGGCCATCGCGGAGGTGGCGCGCGCCTCCTCCCTCACGCTGGCCATCCATCTTGCGGGGAGCGTGAAGATCAGTGCAGGAAGATCGACAATACCGCGGGTCTCCTGTCCCTGATGGAGGAGAGCCGGGAGGCTGCGGCGGTCCCATTCAGAGCCGCCGGGTTTTAAGTAAACGGACAGAAATGATGCTACAATATCGCTCCTGGAGCATGCCCCGTGTCGGGGTCCCCGCCAAAATCCGTTTCAGGATTTTGGCAGGGTGACTTAGTCCTGGGAAGCTTAGCTCGGTCTGGCCCATGGTCCGGCGGAACACTTCGTCCCACCCCTCCCACATGACCCGCAGCAGGGCCGCCACGTCTCCCGCTCGACGAACGGCCCCAGGCCTGCCCGCAGCAGGTCCAGGGCCTTCCCGACTCGCTCGTGGTTGGTGGCCGCCATCGCTCGCCCCCTATACCCCCACACCGCGGCTGCGAAAGTCTTCGAGGACGGAGTCCAGAACACCTCGGGCCTCAAGAGCGGCGCGATACGCGTCCTCGCGGGTTGCTTCTGGCCAGTCCCCAGGATAGCGGGCTTCAACGGCCCACACCGTTAGTTCGGAAAGATCCGGGTACTGGTCCTTCACCCGCCAGCCGGCAGGCAGCAAGTCCCGCAACGCGTTCAGGTTATGCCGAAATGGGAACGAAATCCCCTCCAGTACGAGAGCAGCCTTGAGCGCTTTCTCGGCAGCCTGCTGAGCGAACCAGCACGCGTGCCGCGGAGCCGCTTCCTTACTCTTTACCAGGATCTCTGCCTGCCTCAAGTCCTCCATCGCAAATTTGAGCCAGCGCAACGCCTCCTCCGTCCACTTAGGCGCGTTCATATACCACCTTGCCCTCACGCAACGCCGATCTGAGGACGCTTCCTGGCACGTCCCCACGGCTCTCGATCTCGGCCGGCGTCGTCACGATTACGTCCACGGCGACCGGCACACCCTGGGGATCACGCAGACCGTTCAGGGCACGGAGCGCTTCCACCATTGCAGCGCGTTTGTCCCGAACTTCCGGCAAAACCACCAGGAGGTCCATGTCACTCCACCTTCCAGCCTCTCCCCTCGCCCGCGAGCCAAAAAGGATGATGCGCAGAGGCCGGAACCGCTCGACGATCCGCCGCACTGCGGAGTCTAGGACCGGGTCCTGGAGACCCGCCGCTGTACTCTCGTCCCTATTCACGTTCTCTTCCCTCCCTCGCGTCTGCAAAGAGCTGGCCGCCGACGGGCAGTTCCTCTTGGGCGAGGCGGCGAGCTCGGGCCAGCCCAGGGCGAGGGCGTTGTAGGCCTGGGCGTCCTGCGAGCGGCCCTTCTTCTCGGCAATAGCAAAGAGCCTGTAGGCAAGATCCCGGGCGATCTCACCCCGGGAGCCCAGCCGACGCAGGAGCTCGCGGCGTGGCCTGGTCACCGCGCTTTTCGTGATAGTGAGTGTCGTAGAGGACGGCTGGTTTTCTGGCGCCCGCCGGGATAAACGCAAGTCTGTACCGGACCCCCTCAGATGCGTTCGGCCCCACCGGAACCTTCCAGATGACCATCTCCAAGATGTTGCCCTCCTCGTCTGCAAGCTTCTACCGCAGGACAAGTTTTGAACCCATTGGTCCGTATACGGTGTAGCACACCGTAGGAGAAAAATCAACGCCGGCGCGGAGGGATTGAAGGGGTTCAAGACCGCAGGAACGACTCCATGCAGCGTATGGGCGTCGGCGACGACGAGCGTAGGCCTCCCGTGGAAGCAGGTGTACGGGTCCTCGCACGCTCCGAGGTCGCGCAGCAGCGTGGCCATCTCCTCCATGGTGAGCGGGTCTTCTGCCCGCACGGCGCTGTGGCAGGCGGCAATGCCTGCAAGGCGCATTGCCAGCTCGGTAGGGGACTGCATTGAGTCTGCGGAGGCCAGCTCTACGAGGCAGGCCCGGACGAGCGAGACCAGTGGAGCCCGTGCTGCGATGGAGGGAACCGATCGCAGGAGGCGGGCGCCCTCCCCGAACCCGCTGAGGGTGAACCCGGCATCCTGGAGGTTATATGCAACCCTCACCTTGCTGATGACCGTTGGAAAAGGCTCTGCTAAACACGGCGGCGTGATTGCTTTACAGGAGTTACGCACTAGCCCGCAAGGGGCTCAAAAATGATTTGGGACACCGCCTGACGAATGCTATGTGTGGAAGCACAAAACAACCGTCAGGGAGGGGTGGCCCCTCATGGTGTCCCGGCTGTATGCTAGCACTCGATCCCTCTGGGAGCAAGTCGACCAGGCGTTCGCCAGGCTCGGAATAGGTCGAGGGCGGCCGCGCAGATGGGTGGAGCTGATGATCCTGAACCCGACCCGGACACCATTGGGATCCCTGGCTCCCCTTGCGGTTGACAATTCCGATTCCACCTCCTTCCTCTGAATCTGTGAAGCTCGCGGGGAGGGGAGTTTTCGCTCCTTGGAGATTCATTGACAATGCCCCCAGGGGGTAATAGATTATAAGCTGTGATTCGGGGGCTGTGTGGGAGAAAGCTTTCCTTGCGCGCAGCGTAGCCGTGCATGGAGGCTTCTCCCCAGCCGCACGAGAAGGAGGAGAGAACTACGGGGGGAGGTGGGAACGTGGACACCATCGGGCACCACTACATTGTTGAGGCCTCGGGCTGCAACCCTGAGGTCATCAGCAAGGTAGAGGAAGTCGAGCAGATCATGGTGCGTGCCGCGGAGGCGGCCAGGGTCCAGGTGTGGTCCATCGCCTTCCACCGATTCTCCCCGACAGGTGTCAGCGGGGTGGTGGTGATCTCCGAATCCCATCTTTCCGTGCACACCTGGCCGGAGTTCGGCTACGTCGCCCTCGACATCTATACATGTGGGCAGTCGGCGAGGCCGGAGGCAGCTGTAGAGGAGGCCTTGCGGGCGTTCCAAGCGAAGAGCGTCCACATCACCGAGGTCACCCGCGGCATCGAGGAGGGGGACCGGATCTTCTACCACAGCATCGTCACCTGGGAGGAGGATCTCCCAGGTCGCAGCAACGGCGTTCAGGAACGTGGCCAGCAGAAGAAGGCCAAGGTACGGAAGAGATCCACTTGACAACAGGGGATGGCTCCATCGCACCGGCTGGGTTTCCTGGCCTTTCTCAGCGTCACGACGCTCTCTGTGACCTTTCCCGTCCTGCCCCTCTACTTGGAGCGACTGGGATACACCACAGCGGAGGTCGGGCTCATTGTCGGGATCATGAACCTGAGCCTGGCCTCGAGCGAGCTTGCTGGCGGGTACATCAGCGACCGCATCGGGCGCAAGGCCGCGCTCCTGTTGGGGTATATTGGGAGCGCCCTCTCCATGCTCTGGTTTGCGCTCAGTCGGGGGTCTGCTGGGATCTATTCCTCCCGTATCCTCCAGGGGATCTTCCGCGGGCTCATCTGGCCCCCGCTGTTCGCAGAGGTAGCGGATGCCGCTCCCTCCAATGCCCACGGGCGCGCCTTCGGCCTCTTCTGGTTCTACTTCAGCCTCGGCATCCTCCTCGGCCCCCTATTGGGAGGGGCAGTTGCCGATCGCTACGGGCTTGTGATTCCCTTCTTCTTGGGGGCGGGGTTGTCTTTGGTCGCCCTCCCGATGATCCAGGGCATCCCCGCGAGGAGGAGACTCCCTGAGGCGCCTCGCTCGAACCTCCTAGTCCTCTCCGGGGAGGCACCCGGGGTGTATCTCCTCTCCGGCGCCAACCTCGTCCACATGCTGATCACCGCAGTGTGGAGTACCTACATCCCCCTCCACGCGGCGCGCCAGGGACTCGGTCCAGGGGAGATCGGCCTCCTGTTCACCCTCCAAGGGCTGGCGTTCAGCTTCCTCCAAGTACCAGCCGGTAGGCTTGCCGATCGCTTCTCCCTGCGGTTCCTCGCCGGGCTGGGGATCCTCACGCGGGCAGGCCTCGTGGCTGCGACACCCCTCGCAACAGATCTTCCTTCCCTCAGCGTCGTCAGCCTCCTCAACGGTGCCGCTGGGGGGTTCGTACCCCTCACCATCTCCGCCTGGGTGGCCCGGATCACTCCTCCGCAATGGGCCGTCACGGCCATGGGGGTTTACAACGCTTCCGTGGATGCGGGCTTCTTCTTTGGGCCCGTGGTGGGCGGCCTTGTCGCGATGGCGACCTCCCTCTCCTCCGCGTTCGCCCTCTGCGCGGTCATCGGGCTCGCTGGCCTCGCCCTCCTCACCCACGCGCAGGATCCTCCGTGAGGAGATCGTACCCAGCGAACGCGCGCCTCTTGGCTCGCCGGGCAAAGGGGAAGGCTTCGTCAAAGAGCACGTGAGCCCGTTGCTCGGGCGACTTAAGGAAACGGACAGAAATCATGTGTTGCACCATAGCAATTGGAGCTTCCCCGTAGTCCGGGTGACTCAAACGTGCGTGACGACGCAGGTGGTGGTCCTGGTGACCCCGGGCGCCTGCTGAACCCTGCCCACCACGAACCGGCCGAGGTGATCCATGTCCTGGGCCTCGACGAATGCGATGACATCCGTCGGGCCTGTGACCGCGTGGGCCATCTTCACCTCCGGGTTCTCCTGGAGGGCTTTGAGCGTCTCGCTCACCTTTCCCGGGACTACCCGGATCAGGATGTAGGCCTGGATCGCCACGGCAAGCCTCCTTTCGTCCATGTGATCGGGGTGTACCCCGTTACATAATCTGAAGGATCAGCCCGATCAGCACGTTCCGAACGAGTTCGAGGAGCAAAAGCGCCACCAGCGGGGAGAGGTCCAGCCCAGCAACGGGCGGGAGGACCCGCCGGATGGGGTCGAGGATTGGGGAGGTGAGCCGATAGACTGCACGCACAACTGGGTGGAAAGGGTTCAGGCCAGGGATCCAGCTCAGGATCACCCGCAGGAGGATGAGTAGGAAGACCACCCGGAACACCAAGTTGACCAAGCCGATGAGCTCCACCTCGAAGACCTCTGGGTCCGCCCCTCGCGCGTTCCATCCACCACCCAGAACATTGTACCGGGTCGGTGCACCTGATACAAGACGACGGGCTCCAGATACCTCTGGAGCCCGTCGTTGCAGGTGAAGACAGCGTCTTGATTCGGGATTAGCGAACTACGACGTTGGTTGCCTGCGGACCCTTCCGGCCAGGGACGATCTCGAACTCGACCTGCTGGCCTTCGGAAAGGGTGCGGAATCCGTTCATCTGGATCGCCGAGTAGTGGACGAAAACGTCCTGGCCATCCTCGGTGGAGATGAACCCGTACCCCTTCTCAGGGTTGAACCACTTCACTGTACCCTTTGCCATCGCTTTGCTCCCTTCTCTTGGTGTACAGATAACGCCTGGTCTTGGTGCCCTGCCTTACCTGTCCCCGCAAGCATAGCACATGCCCAGGGGGATGTCAAACTTTTTGCGATCTGGGGGTCCCTCCCTCGCCCTGTGCCCACTCCCGCCAGGGGAGAGGGGGTGAAGTAAGGTTTCTTTCGCGACCTTCCTCAGGACATGGGGACCTGGCGGATGATCCGCCCTTCGATGCGCTCGAAGATGTCCTGGAGGTTCGGCCCGGTGATGGTCAGGCCATGGTTGCGCAGCCCCACCACTGCCCGGCTGGGATCTTCGGCACGACGCACGAGCTCGGCCACGGCCTTGGCCAGTTCAAGGGTCCCGCAGGGGTAGTTGACCTCTGTGGAGGGGACGCCTTCCATCCACGCATGGACGTGGACGATGGCCCCAACTTGCGGGTGCTCCGTGTAGATCATCCAGTGTTCGATAGCATCCACGGAGACGCGCCTGGGTTTGATGTTCGGGGGCACACTCAGGAGGATGACGTTGCGCTGGGGGTCATAGCCCTTCACCAGGAGGATGTCCTGGCCCACCACCCGGAGGTTTGCCTTGTTGACGCCGCTCGCGCTCATCCAGAACCGGGTGCGGTCCTTTCGAGCGCTGAGGTTGCCGTAGCTGAGTCCACCGATGCCGTACAGGCGCTCGACATGCCGCAGGTCCCGGGGGGAGAGGAGTTCGTGAATCGGGAAGGGGGCAGGGAGGAGATTCAGGGCGTCCAGACGCTTTCCCGCCTCGTAGATCTGTTGGGTGATCTCGTCCCCTTCCCACAGCTCTTCTTCGAGGTCTGGGTGGAACTCGTTGTTGATGACGAGGCAGGAAGTCGCCAGAGGGGCGAGCCTCCGGTAGACGTGGTTGAAGTAGGTCGCTTCCTCCTCGAAGGGGACGGGGTAGTATCCCTGCTCCAGGGTCACGAAATAGGTGTGCACCGTGTCCCCCGCGCGCACTAGGTAGATCAAGACGTTCGAGAGGGTCCGGACGAGCAGGGGATAGGTGGTCCTCAGGACCTCCTCCGGGATCTCTTCCCCTTCGACGACGGAGGCGACGAAGGTCCCCTGGGCTTTCCGGCGGTAGGGCCGTGGATTGTTTGCGTCCGCCAAGTTGATGGCCAGTTTGATCTCTGGTGTGCCGGGCTCGGCGTAGGTGTATCCCTGTTCCTTGAGCACCCTCTCCAGGCCCTTTGTAAACCACTGGAGCAGAGGGCTCTTGGCGGATCCCGTGACTGTGTAGAGCATATCCCGTTACCCCTCGAAGGCAAGCTTTTTCAATATACTTACCGTCCTCCCCAGAGAAATTCCTCCTCTCCCAAAGGACCGGAGGGGACGCACTTCCACTCGCCCCCTGGGCTCCTCTTACGCTCATGGGGCGATGCTGAACGGCCAGTTGGGGATGAAGGTAGTGAGGAGCGCCGCTGCCGCCAGGGCCAGGTTCTTGAGGAAGTGGGCCATTTGGTTCCCCTGACTCATGGGATCCTTCTCCGTCCAGTAATTGTGCATGATGAAGGCGGTGGGGACCAGGAAGACGATGAGCAACCACGCGCCGATTGTCACTTTATACCCGAGAAGGATGGAGAGGCCGCCGGCCAGGAGCATGAGCCCCGTGATCACGACCGCAGCCTTGGGCGTAGGAACTCCCTTGTAGCCTGCATACTGGCTCATCGCTTCGAGGCGCATGAAGTGACCTAACCCGTTGAGGATGAAGAAGCCACCGAAGACGATCCGTCCAATGAGGAACAGGACATCCATCTGCATCCACCTCCAATGGTTTGTTATTTATTGGCTTCCACAGTAGAAGCTCCTTGTAAATATAGAGCGAATTACTTCTTGTTGTCAAGGTCTTTCTTTTTTGTTAGAATTTGATCCGGTGATGTGACGTGGAGACGCACGAAAAGGAGCAGGTATGCCCACGCTTTCACCGGGCCATCGAGCTTGTGGGGAAACGCTGGACGGGGGCGATCATCCAGGTCCTCCTCAATGGGCCTCGGCGGTTCACGGAGATCCTGGAGTCGATCCCGGGGCTCCACGACAGGCTCCTCTCTGAACGCCTGAAGGAGCTTGAGGCGGCCGGGATCGTGCAAAGGCTTGTTTACCCGGAGACTCCCGTGCGTATCGAGTATACCCTCACGGAGATGGGGAAGGATCTGGAGAGGGTCGTCAGTGAGGTCCAGCGGTGGGCCAACCGCTGGTTCCCGCCCCCGCACTCCTGAGCCGCCCGGGCTTGCGCTTCCTTGGATCCTGCGCTCCTGGCACGAGCGGGCTATCCATAGGGTCTTTAGCCGAAGGCAAAGATCAGGCCTAGACCTGATAGCACCTCCCCCTTGCGAGAGGCTAGAATAACAGTGCAGGGCGCCGGGCCGTCCAGTCCAACAATGAGGCCGTGGTTCCACCCCCCTGCCGCATGCGTGCCGCTGGACGAAGCCCGGCGCCCTTGCTATATTGATCGTGAGCATGTGGCGGTTCGTGCGCTTCCTTCCCTCTCTCCGGCACCCGAGGGCGTGGGTCAATTTCCGGAAGTACATCCGCTGGCGGCTCGCGCTCTATGGCTTCGCTTTCCCCCATGGGCGCCTCTCCTGGCGCCGGATCCTCTCTCGGGAATTCCTCCGGGCAGTATGGGAGTACCATCGCTGGCTCGGGGAGATGGACTCCCACAAGGAACGGAGGTTTATGGAGAAGCGCGCAACAGCACGCCGTGTGCGCTCGTAGCGGCGATGGCCGTGACAAGGATGGCGCTGGCGACGCACCAGGAGCAGATCGCACGGAGCCAGAACAGCTCGATCGCCGTGAGATAGGCAGAATAGATCGTCCCTGCGAGTGCCATGGCGAAGATCGCGGCCTGCAGGAGAAACGGGTGAAGGGCCAGAGGTGGGAGATGAGGGGAGCTCCCTATCGGGCGTCGATGGCTGAGGAGGGTCTCCCAGGTTACCAGGAAGATGATGGCGAGGTACATCCCCAGGCCCAGGAATGCCACGGGGACCCCCATCACCACAGCAAAGGGGCTGCTGTTGACGATCTCGCATCCCCTCCCCACGCACAGGAGGGAGGAGCCGGAGACCTTGGTATACGCGAGATATCCTGAGATCCCCGCCCCGACAGATGAGGCGCCAGCGACAATCCAGCGGTGCCGGTTCGTCCACATCTTTTATCTCGCTTGAGCCAGAGCTTCCTCGATGGCCTCCTTGAAGACCTCGTAGGGCTGGTTCCCAACGATCAGCCTCCCCCCAATGACGAAGCTGGGCGTCCCTTCCACGCCATACTTCACCCCCTCCTGGATGTCCTCCCGGATCTTCTCCACCACTTGCCCGCTCTGGAGGCAGGCACGGAAGGCCTCCTGGTCTAGGCCAAGCTCTCTGGCATAGGCGAGGAGCCGGGCAGGGAGGAACGCGCCAGCGTCGACCCCCCGGCGGACCCTGAAGAGGAGGTCATGGAAGGCCCAGAATTTCCCCTGCTTGGCGGCGCACTCTGCGCCAATGGCAGCCCAGACGGACTCCTGGCCCAGCACAGGGAATTGCCTGAAGACCACGCGCACCTTTCCCGTAGCTACGTACTCTCGCTCCAACCGCCTGAGGGTCCCGGAGGCAAAGTCGGCGCAGTGGGAGCACTGGAAATCCGCAAACTCCATGAGGGTCACCGGAGCCGTCGGCGATCCCTTCGTGGTACCCTGTGCTGGAACGACGACGACCTCCGTCTTCTGGGGGCGAGCGGAGTAGAGGCTCAGCCCGATCAACCCCCCAGCCACGATGACAGCCCCGGCAATGAAGAGCACGAGCGTCCTGCGCACCTGTTCACCTCTCCTGGGCCTTGGCTCGCAATGACATTCCGTTTGGCGGGGACTCCTTCGATATCCTCAGCGCTTTCCCCTTCGTCGGGCTAGCCCTCTCAGGTAGGGGGTGGAGGGGGGAAATCGGTTCCCCACCCGATGGCCTGTTCCTCTCGGCATCGAGTAAGGTAAAGAAGGAGGGGAATGCCAGGCGCGGAAATATTCTCTTGTTTTCTTTTTGAGGCGCAGCGCCTGGAGTTTCCCCCGTGTCGGGGTGTCCGCCAAATCCCGGACCGGATTTCGGCGGGGGTGACTTCAACACGCCGACCCAGAAGACCTGAAAAGGGGGGATACCGTTGCTGATCACCAAGGAAGAGGCGTTGCTCTACCACTCCCGGGGGAGGCCTGGGAAGATCGCCATCCTCCCGACCAAGCCCCTGGTGACCCAGCGTGACCTCAGCATCGCGTACACACCGGGTGTCGCTGAGCCTTGTCTAGCGATCAAGGAGAACCCCGAGGACGCCTATGTGTACACCGCTAAGGGCAATGTGGTCGCGGTGGTAAGCAATGGGACGGCCGTGCTGGGGCTTGGGAACATCGGGCCCCTTGCCGGAAAGCCGGTCATGGAGGGGAAGTGCGTCCTGTTCAAGCGCTTTGCCGACGTGGACGCCATCGACGTGGAGATTGACGCCACAGATCCTGACGAAGTCGTCCGGATCGTCCGCGCCATCGCCCCGACCTATGGGGGGATCAACCTGGAGGACATCAAGGCCCCGGAGTGCTTCTACATCGAGCAGGAGCTCCGGAAGGTCCTGGACATCCCCGTCTTCCACGATGACCAGCACGGGACGGCCATCATCATCGGGGCGGGTCTCCTCAACGCCCTGGAGCTCGCGAGGAAATCCATCGAGGAGGTTCGCGTGGTGATTAGTGGAGCAGGGGCGTCCGCCATCGCTACCGCCGAGTTCCTCCTCCTCCTGGGGATGCGCAAGGAACAGATCGTCCTCGTAGATACCAAGGGTGTGGTGTACAAGGGGCGCGCCGAGGGGATGAACCCCTACAAGGAGAAGTTCGCCGCCGACACCAAGGCGAGGGCTCTCGCCGAGGCCATGCGTGGGGCCGACGTCTTCATCGGCCTCTCCGTTGGCGGGATCGTCAGCCAGGACATGGTCAGGAGCATGGCGGACCGTCCCATCGTGTTCGCGCTGGCGAACCCAATCCCGGAGATCGGTTACGAGGAGGCGAAGGCGGCAAGGCCGGATGTCCTCGTGGCCACAGGTCGCTCCGACTACCCCAACCAGGTGAACAACGTCCTGGGGTTCCCGTTCATCTTCCGCGGTGCCCTGGATGTGGCTGCCAAAGCCATCAACGAGGAGATGAAGCTGGCCGCATCGAGGGCCCTCGCCGACCTGGCCAAGCAGGACGTCCCTGATGTGGTCCTCCGGGCCTATGGGCTGGAGAGCTTGCGCTACGGACCGGACTACTTTATCCCCAAGCCCCTCGACCCCCGGGTGCTCACATGGGAGGCGCCCGCAGTCGCCGAGGCGGCCATGCGGTCGGGCGTGGCCAGGCGGACCATCGACATCGAGGAGTACCGGGAACAACTCGAGGCCCGGCGCGGGAAGGGACGGGAGGTCCAGCGGTACATCATCAACAAGGCGCGCTTTGAGCCGAAGCGTGTCGTCTTCGCCGAGGGGGAGGAGCCCAAGATCATCCGGGCGGCCGCTATTGTGAAGGAGGAAGGGATCGGGCGCCCCATCCTCCTGGGCGACGAGGTTTCGATCCGGCGCCGGATCTTGGAGCTGGGCCTCTCCGCAGAGCTGGAGGTGGTGAACCCTGCCACGAGCCCTCGCCTGGACGCCTACGCCCAGGAGCTGTTCCGGCTTCGCCAGAGGAAAGGGGTGACTCTCCGGGAGGCCTACACCCTCCTGGGGTTGCCCACCTACTTCGGGCCAATGATGGTCCACATGGGGGATGCCGATGCCTACGTGGCAGGCCTCACGCTCCACTACCCCGACGTACTACGGCCCGCGCTCCAGATTGTGGGCACCGAGGAGGGTGTCTCCAAGGTCGCCGGGCTGTACCTTGTCATCGTCCAGGACAAGGTCTTCCTGTTCACCGACGCGACGGTGAACATTGAGCCCACCGCGGAGGACCTGGCGGAGATCGCCATCATGGCTGCGGAGCGGGCACGAGAGCTTGGGATCGAGCCCAGGATCGCCATGCTTTCCTTCAGCAACTTCGGCTCCACGCGCCACCCGCTGCAGGAGAAAGTCCGGCTGGCCACGGAGCTGGTCAAGGCGAGGCGGCCGGATCTCATGATCGACGGGGAGATGCAGGCGGATACAGCTGTCGTCCCGGAGCTCCGGGAGCAGGATTACCCCTTCTCTACCCTGAAGGGGGAGGCCAACGTCCTCGTCTTCCCCAACCTGGAAGCGGCGAATGTGGCGTACAAGCTCCTCGCCAGGCTGGGCGGGGCCCAGACCATCGGGCCCATCCTCATGGGGATGGGGGAGTCTGTGCATGTCCTCCAGAGGGGTGATGAGGTCGAGGACATCGTGCACATCGCTGCGGTCGCCGTCGTGGACGCTCAGCGCCTGAGCAGGCGCCGCCAGGCCAGGATGGGGATCCCTGCGGCGGGATCTTAAGCGAACCCCACAAAACGCTTCGCGTTTTGTGGGGACCCCGCCTAAGTCACCCCACCAAAATCCTGAAAACGGATTTTGGTGGGGACCCCGCCTAGAACCATGAATTCTGGCCCGCTCTACCTGGTTTTGTTAGGCGCTCTAAGCGAAAGACAGAAATCATGCTCTTCCATAGCGGCTGGACCATTCCCGAATCCGTTTCAGGATTTCGGTGGGGTGACGTAGGAGGGAGAGGCGATGCGAGAGGTCGCGTATGCGGATGTCGTGGAGACGGTGAGCCGGCTGGCCATTGAAGCGAACACATTCCTGGGGGAGGACGTCCTCCGGGCGCTTGAGGTAGCGGCCGCTCGCGAGGAGTCCCCTCTGGGCAGGCAGGTCCTCGCCGAGATCCTTGAGAACGACCGCCTGGCAGCCAGCGAGCGCCTCCCCATCTGCCAGGACACCGGGGCTGCCGTCGTGTTCGTGGAGATGGGAGAGGAGGTCTCCATTAAGGGGGGCTCCCTATTCGACGCCATCCATGCGGGGGTGCGCAAGGGGTACGTAGAGGGATACCTCCGCAAGTCCATGGTGGCGGATCCCCTGCGCAGACAGAACACCAAGGACAACACCCCTGCGATCATCCACCTTGAGCTCGTCCCCGGGGACCGGTTGAAGATCACCCTCCTCCCCAAGGGGGGAGGCGCGGAGAACATGAGTCGCATGGCCATGCTCACCCCTGCTCACGGCGCGGAGGGGGTCAAGCAGTTCGTCCTCGAGACGGTGGAGAAGGCCGGTCCAAACGCCTGCCCGCCGGTGGTCGTTGGGGTGGGTATCGGGGGGACCTTTGACACCGTGGGCATGCTCGCCAAGAAAGCCCTCCTGCGGCCTGTGGGATCGATCCACCCGGACCCTTTCTACGCGGAGATGGAGAAGGAACTCCTCGAGCGCATCAACAACCTGGGGATCGGCCCCATGGGCTACGGGGGGAGGGTCACCGCCCTGGCCGTTCACATCGAGGCAGCGCCTTGTCACATTGTGAGCCTTCCCGTCGCCGTGAACCTCCAGTGCCATGCCGCCAGAGTGAAGTGGGCGGAGCTGTAGGTCGCCCCGCCGAGGATTTCGGTGGAAGCAAGGGACGGAGAAAGTTCCAGGGACGCCACGGGAATGTGCAAGGGGAATTCCAGGAGGGAGACGATGGAACCGAAGCGCATCACCACACCTCTTTCGGACGAAGTCGTAGAGACCCTGCGGGCCGGTGATCAGGTGCTCCTGAATGGGGTGATCTACGGAGCCCGGGACGCTGCACACAAGCGTATCGTGGAAGCCATCCAGAAGGGCGAGGCCCTCCCCCTGGACCTGCGGGGCCAGGTCATCTACTACGTGGGGCCCACCCCTGCAAAACCTGGCCAGGTGATCGGCTCCGCCGGGCCCACCACCAGCTCCCGCATGGACCCCTATACCCCTCTCCTCCTTCAGCACGGGCTTAAAGGGACGATCGGGAAGGGGTACCGATCCAGGGAGGTCATCGAGGCCCTGCAGCGGCATAAGGCTGTCTACTTCGCTGCGACTGGGGGGGCAGGGGCGCTCATCGCCCGCCGGATCAAGAAGAGCGAGGTGATCGCCTACGAGGACCTAGGGCCAGAGGCGCTGTTCCGCTTCGAGGTCGAGGACTTCCCCGTGATCGTGATCAACGACGCCTTAGGGAACGATCTCTACCTCCAGGGCGTGATGCAGTACCGGCGCAGCCCGTGATCCGATGGGATGGTTCTCCCCTGACTTTAAGTACTTAGAGCATCTCACAGAACCGGACAGAGCGGGCAAGAATTCTTGACACTGGGCGGGGTCCCCGCAAAACGCGAAGCGTTTTGTGGGGTGCTCTTAGCGTACCCGCTCGCGCGGCACGACCAGGGGCGAGAGGATACAGACCCCGATGAACCCCTCCGGAAGCCGGACAGCGATGATGTCGCCTGTTTGCTGGAGGACCCCCAGCGCAGGATCCCACGCGTCGAGGACGAGGTCGTAAGGGACCTGTGGGGCGTCCTCAAAGGTCGAGCGGCAGACGCAGCAGTAGTAGAGGTCTGTCCCCTTCACCTTGTAGGTCAGGCGGCGTCCGCACGTCGGACAGGCCACCCTGCTGCGAGGATCCTTCTCGTTGATCGCCCTCAGCGCCATCCCCAACAAACCCCCTCGGTTATCCCGGGGGTTGGATCCGTCCCCAGTCCTAGCGTACCATGGAGGGTTCCAGGTGCGGTATCGGGTGGAGGAAGTATTGTTCCTCGGCCCCCTCGGGCGCTGGGGGGATTGGCAGGGATGGACTGGGGAAAATCGGGTCCTCACCCGATGGTTGTTCCCCGAGGAGCTGTCGTATCCTCAGAAGTGAACCACACGGTAGGAGGGAGCATCGTGGCCACAGGGAAAGTAAAATGGTTCGACCGCCGGAAAGGCTACGGGTTCATTGTGGGGGACGATGGCAAGGATTACTTCGTCCACTACACCGGGATCGAAGGGGAAGGCTATAAACTGCTGGAGAAGGATCAACAGGTCGAATTCCGCGTAGAGACCACGGAGAAAGGCCCGAAGGCGGTCAGAGTCCGCGTCCTCTCTGAGCGGGCGAAGGGCGCATAAGGCCTTCCTTTTCATCTCCCCCCGCCCACCTCCCTACTCTGGAGTTGTCTCCGAGCGTCCTTGCGCTATGATATAGCTAAAGGGTCTCTATCGTCGAGGCGAGGACGATGCCGGAGGATGTATTCGATCTCATGGAGGAACTACGGAGGGACCTCGACCGCTTCCTCAGCTATGTGATGCGGCCGCGTCCCCTCCCCGTGGTGTACACCCAAGTCTGGGAGCCGCGTGTGGACCTGTTCGAGGAGGACCAAGCGGTCACCGTGATCATCGAGGTCGCCGGAGCGAGGCGGGACTCCCTCAGCGTGTCCCTCGAGGGAGAGCGGCTCATCGTCTCGGGGACGCGGCCTATCCCCCTTCCCTCGGCTCCGGTCTGCTGCCACCGCATTGAGATTGCCTACGGTCCCTTCTACCGAGAGGTGGCCATCCCCGTGGCCGTGGACGCCACAGGTGCCCAGGCGAGCTATAGGGATGGACTCCTCCTGATCACCCTTCCCAAGGCCGGAGCTGGCCGGCCGCACAAGGTGGCCATCACCGTTCAGGAGGGCACGCCATGAGCCTCGTCCCCCTCGGTGCTCCCGGCGATCTCCTGGAGCGCACGCGCCTGGTCCCAGAGGGGCTGCGAATCCCTCCGGAGCTCCCTGTCCTCCCCCTGAAGGACGCCGTCCTCTACCCAGGGATGGTCGTCCCTCTCGCGGTGGCGAAGCCGAGCTCGGTGCAACTTGTCAGCGATGCCGCTGCAGGGGAGCGGATCCTGGCGATTGTGGCTGCCAAGAGCCCGGCCGCAGAGAGCCCGGGGCCCGATGACCTCTACAGGGTCGGCACCGCTGCCGCCATTGTCCGGCTGCTCCGCCTCCCCGATGGGACCCTCCACCTCCTCGTGCAGGGGTTGAGCCGCATCCGCCTGGCGGAGTTCATCCGCCACGAACCCTACCTCGTGGCCAAGGTGATCACCCTAGAGGAGGCCAAGGAGTGGCCTCCCGAGCTCTCTGCCCTGGCCAGGAATATCCTGGGGATGTTCCAACAGCTCGGGGGGATTACCCCCTTCCTGCCCCCGGAGCTCATCGCCGCAGCCTCCGCCATTGAAGAACCGGGCCGCCTGGCCGACTTCATCGCCAGCAGCCTCAACCTCTCCCTGGAGGAACGCCAGGAGATCCTAGAGACCGTGGATCTGCGGATGCGCCTGGAACGGGTGATGGCCTTCCTCAGCAGGGAGCTGGAGCTCGCCGAGTTGGGCCGGAAGATCCAGACCCAGGTGCAACAGGAGCTGGAGAAGGGGCAGAGGGAGTTCATCCTGCGCAAGCAGCTCGAGGCCATCCAGAAGGAGCTCGGGATGGTGGACGAGCGCACCCAGGAGATCCAGGAACTCCGCGAGGCGATCTCCAAGAGCGGGATGCCGCCGGAGGTGGAGAAGGAAGCGCTCCGGGAGCTCGACCGCCTCTCCAAGATGCCCCCGGGAGCGGCCGAGGCGACGGTCTCCCGGACCTACCTGGATTGGCTCATCACCCTCCCCTGGAACAAGAGCACCGAGGACAACCTGGACATCACCCGGGCGCAGCGGATCCTCGACGAGGACCACTACGATCTAGAGAGGGTCAAGGAGCGTATCCTGGAGTTCCTGGCCGTGCGCTCGTTGCGCAAGGATGCCAAGGGGCCCATCCTCTGCTTCGTGGGACCGCCAGGGGTCGGGAAGACCTCGCTGGGGCAGAGCATTGCCAAGGCCCTGGGGAGAAAGTTCGTACGCATCTCCCTGGGCGGCGTGCGGGATGAGGCGGAGATCCGTGGTCACCGGAGGACCTACGTGGGCGCGCTCCCGGGGAGGATCATCCAGGGGATCCAACGGGCGGGGACCAACAACCCGGTGTTCATGCTGGACGAGATTGACAAGATCGGAGCGGACTTCCGGGGGGACCCCGCGGCGGCACTCTTGGAGGTCCTCGACCCCGAACAGAATCACAGCTTCTCCGACCACTACCTCGGGGTCCCGTTTGACCTCTCCCGGGTGCTGTTCATCGCCACCGCAAACGTCCTCCATACCATCCCGCCGGCCCTGCTGGACCGCATGGAGGTCATCGCCATCCCCGGGTACACGGAGGAGCAGAAAGTGGAGATCGCCAGGCGCTACCTGATCCCCAGGCAGCTCGCCGAGCACGGGCTCTCCGCGGAGATCCTGCAGTTCACTGACGAGGGCCTGGTGGCCCTGATCCGCGGCTACACCCGGGAGGCGGGGCTCCGCAACTTGGAGCGGGAGATCGCCGGGATTTGCCGGAAGGTCGCCCGGAGGGTCGCCGCTGGGCAGACGGAGAAGGTCGTCGTGGTCCCGGAGATGCTGGAGGAGCTGGTGGGGCCTGTCAAGTTCCATTCGGAGACGCTGCTTGGGAGGGATGAGGTGGGAGCGGCAACGGGGATGGCCTGGACCCCAGTCGGGGGCGACATCCTCCAGGTGGAGGTGGCCCTGGTGAGGGGGCGTGGCCGGGTGGTGATCACCGGTCAACTGGGGGAGGTCATGCAGGAGTCGGCCAAGGCGGCTCTCACCTACATCCGCTCGAGAGCGCAGGAGCTAGGCATCCCGGAGGATCTGTTCGAGCATCACGACCTCCACATCCATGTTCCAGCAGGGGCCATCCCCAAGGACGGCCCTTCGGCAGGGGTGACCATCGCCACGGCGGTGGCGTCTGCGGCCACGAAGCGGCCCGTCCGCAAGAGGGTGGCCATGACAGGGGAGATCACCCTCCATGGAAGGGTTCTGCCTGTTGGGGGGATCCGGGAGAAGGTCCTGGCCGCCCACCGCAGCGGCGTGGAGGAGGTGATCCTCCCTAAGGGCAATGAGCAGGACCTCCGGGAGGTTCCCGCCTCGGTCCGCGAGGCCCTGCGTATCCACCTCGTGGAACATATGGATGAGATCCTGAAGATCGCCCTCGTGGGGGAGCCCATCCCGCAACCTGCTGCGGCCGGTGGATCGTGAGGAGGGGAGGACAATGCGCATCCTCAAACCTAAGGACGCCGAATTCATCCGGAGGAAGTTCGAGCAGGAGCTGGTAGAGGACGTGCGCTTGGTGTTCTTCACGCAGGGCGAGAGCGGGCTCACTGTTCCGGGGTATGAGTGTGCGTTCTGTGCAGAAACGAGGGCGCTCCTCGATGATCTCGGAGAGCTCAGCGGGAAGCTCCATTTGGAGGTCTATGACTTCCTCCTCCACGAGGATGTGGCCAGGACCTACCGCGTGGACAAGATCCCCGCTATCGCCCTCGTGGGGGAGAAGGACTACGGGATCCGCTTCTATGGCATCCCCTCGGGGTATGAGTTCGCCACGCTCCTGGAGGACATCATCGACGTCTCCCGCCGGAGCGCCCGTCTCTCCCCGACCACCGTGGAGAGGCTTTCGGCCATCGACAGGGATGTCCATATTCAGGTCTTCGTCACGCCTACCTGACCCTATTGCCCGCGGGCCGTGCGCACCGCGCACCAGATGGCGATGGTGAGCGACTGGATCCGGGCCGACATGGTGGAGGCCACGGAGTTCCCCCACCTGGCCATGCGCTACAACGTGTACGGAGTCCCCAAGGTGGTCATCAACGAGACGGTGACGTTCGAGGGCGCTGTCCCTGAGGAAGTGTTCCTGGATTACGTGCTTCAGGCGGTAGGGTCCCCCTAAGAGCACCCCACAAAACGCGAAGCGTTTTATGGGGACCCCGCCTAAGTCACCCCACCAAAATCCTGAAAACGGATTTTGGTGGGGACCCCGCCTTGAACCATGAATTCTGGCCCGCTCTACCTGGTTTTGTTAGGCGCTCTAAGTTCCTCGGAGGAGCAGGAAGTGGGGGGGCTTGCGGAGAACCTCCATAGCGGCAGGGGAGAACTTGCGAGGGAGCGGGACGAACCCCGTGATCGAGGGCCGAGCGGTCGGTAATCCCCAGAGGGAACGGATCCTCACAATGCGGAAGGAATGGTTCGCCTGGCTGGCCGATGTCTCCGATGCGTTGTGCGCGGTCTCCCTCGACTCTCGCATCATGGCCTGGAACCGGGCGGCCGAGGAGTTGTTCGGGGTGAAGGCGGGGCAGGCCCTCGGCCGCCGTTGCTACGAGATCGTGGGCGGTCGTGATCCCAGCGGGCGGGCGGTGTGCCGCCACAACTGTGCGGTCCTGCGCGCTGCCACGGAGGGTCGTTGCGCCATCCCCGAGGAGATCATGGTTTTCCCGCGGAACCGGGGAAGCCCTCGGTGGCTCACCACGAGCCTGATCGTCCTGCGGTACAGGAACCGGCCTGTCGCAGTCCTCCACCTTTTCCGGGATGTGACAACGTCGGAGCAGGCTTCCCGCGTGGGATCTCGCATCCTCGCCGTTCTCACAGGGAGAGATGAGGATCTCGCTTTCGCCCCTGCTCTCCAACCCCTGACCTCCCGGGAGCGGGAGGTTCTCCTGCTCCTGTGCCAGGGGGCCGGTACCCAAGAGATCGCCACGAGACTCTCCATCAGCCGCGCCACAGTGCGGAACCACATCCGCAGCGTCCTCAGCAAGCTCGGCGTCCACACAAGGCTGGAGGCTGTCTCCTTCCTGCTCAGCCGCGCCCTAAAGGGTCTCGCCCCCTTAGGTGGCGAGTAAAGGGCGCAGTAGTGCAAATGGATCATGACCCCCTTCCCAAGGGGGGTGTACAGTAGAACCAGCCCAGCCTTCGGTAGGGGGTGGCGCGATGAGCATCGACCACGAGGTCTACCGGAAGGCCAAGGAGAAGGAGGAGCAAGGCCAGCCGCTGACTGCCGAGGAGATCGCTGCCATCTACATGCACGAGCAGGAAGTCCTCTGCGACCTCTGCCGCAAGGTTCAATTAGGGCGAGAGCGTTGATCTGTACGCACCTCGGCGAACTCCCTCCTTGTACAAGACCTGGAACTTTGCTACGATCATGCGGGGGTGCACGTGGTAGGTCCCCACCGGGATCCCGGTGGGGTGCCCAAAGGAGGAGGTTCCCCGCTGACGGCGCTCGATGCACTCTTCAACCCGGCAAGTGTCGCCGTCGTGGGAGCGAGCCGGGACCCCACCAAGCCCGGCGGCTTGATCTTACGATATCTCCTGGACAGCACGGCCCGCGTCTACCCGGTCCATCCCAGCGTCTCTGAGATTCACGGCGTGCGGTGTTTCCCCTCTGTCCGTGCCCTCCCTGAGCCAGTGGACCTGGCTGTCATTGCAACCCCCGTTGACGCCACCCTCCGTGTGCTCCAGGAGTGCGTGTGGCGGGGCGTCCGCGTAGCCATTCTCGTCGCTGGGGGATTCGGGGAGACAGGGGAGGAAGGCCGCCGGCGGGAGGAGGAAGTGGTGCGCATCGCCAGGATGGGAGGGATGCGCCTCCTCGGGCCCAATACCCTGGGTGTCCTTGTCCCTCGCTCTGGCGTTGACACTTTGTTCATCGTCCGGGAGAAGGCACCCCGGCCGGGCCCTGGGCCAATCGCGTTCATCTCCCAGAGCGGTGCCATCGCGGTCACGCGCATGACCGCGGCGGCCTGGGAGGGGATCGGGTTCCACTCCTTCGTTGGGTTGGGCAACCGCGCGGATATCCAGGAGAACGAGCTCCTGGCTTACCTGGCAACACAGCCCGCCGTGGGGAGCGCGGCTCTGTACCTGGAGAGCTTCGCGGATGGAGCCGGCTTTCTCGACCTTGCCCGGGAGGTGAGCGGGCGTCTCCCGGTATGCTTGGTCAAAGCGGGCCGGAGCCCGGGTGGCGCCAGGGCAGCTTCCCTTCACACCGGTTCCCTCGCGGGCTCTGATCGAGTCGTGGGCGGCGTCCTTCGTCAGGCGGGGGTGTACAGGGCATACGACGACGAGGAGCTCATTGACGTGGCCTGGGCCCTGGCCTGCGCTCCCCTCCCGCGGGGCGACCGTGTGGCCGTGGTGGTGTCTGCAGGTGGCCACGGCGTGATGCTGGCCGACTTCCTGGAGGCTAAGGAGCACGCCGTGGGGTTGCGCCTGGCGAACCTTTCGGAAGCGACCCAGGAGAGGCTCCGCCGGGAGATCCTCCCGTTCGCTTCCGTGGCCAACCCCATTGACCTCACCGCGAGCGCGACCATCCCGATGTACGAGCGGGTGCTCTCCATCATTGAGGAGGAACCGGGTGTGGATGCCGTGCTGTGCTCGGTGCAGGTGGAACCCCCGGGGTTGGACGAGCGCCTCGTGGATGTGCTCACCGCCTACGCCCGCTCGACCACAAAGCCCGTCGTCGCCGCCTCCGTTGGCGGGGAGGCAAGCCTCCAGGTACGGCGTGCTCTCAACCGCGCCGGCGTCCCAGCCTATCCATCGCTGTGGCGGGCGGCACGCGCCCTTGGGGCACTTGTGGAGCGGGCGCGCAGACTCCACCCCGAACGGTTCGGGGCGCGTGCCCCATGAGGCGAAGGGCAACAAAGGAGGGGCGTGCGATGGACAGACCGCACGAAGCGTTCTTCCTCTCGGAGACACCGGGAAGGCGGCTCCTCTTGGGGAATGAGGCCATCGTCCGGGGAGCCCTTGAGGCGGGCCTGGACTTTGCGGCAGCGTATCCGGGGACTCCCTCCTCGGAGATCGCCGACCTCCTCGCCGAACTTAGCGCAGCGGGGGGACCGGGGTTCGTCTGGGCGGTGAACGAGAAGGTTGCTCTGGAGATGGCGGCTGCTGCGGCGGCTTCCGGATTACGCGCCCTCACGGCCATGAAGCACGTCGGCCTCAATGTGGCCTCAGATGCCCTCATGAGCGTCGCCTACACGGGGACCCGCGGGGGGTTCGTCATCGTGACGGCCGATGATCCCTCGTGCCACTCCTCCCAGAACGAGCAGGACAACCGGTACTACGCCCGCCTCGCCGGAATCCCCCTGCTGGAGCCATCCACCCCCCAGGAAGCTCTGGAGATGACCCGGGAAGCGTTCTCCCTCTCCGAGGAGTTGCTCCTCCCGGTCCTCCTGCGCACCACAACGCGGTTGGCGCACACCCGAGCCCCTGTGACCCCGGGCCCTCTCCTCCGGCCCGTAGGGCATTCCCGCCGCGGTCGCTTCCTCAAAGACCCCGGTCGGTGGGTGGTGGTCCCGGAGGTGGCCAGGCGGGCGCACCGTACCCTCCTGTCCAGGCTCGAACAGGCGGAGAAGCGAGCAGCCATCTCAACGTTCAACACGATGCGCTTGCTGGAGAGCCCGGGGAGCTTCACCCCCGAGTTTACGTTGGGCATCCTGAGCTCCGGGGTCGCCCGCGGGTACGTGCGCGAGGCTTTGGAGGAGATCCTCCGCGTGAGGTCGCTCCGGGTTCTGTTTCTGGAGCTCGGCTTTTCCCATCCCGTCCCTCGCATGCTTCTCCGGGAGTTCCTGGAGCGCGTGGAGAAGGCCCTGGTGGTCGAGGAGCTAGAGCCTCTCCTGGAGCTGGAGCTTCTCGCCATCGCAGGGCAGGTGGGCCGCCCCATCCCGATCCTTGGGAAGCGGACTGGACACCTCCCCCGGTCCCACGAGCTCCGCCCGGAACTCGTGGAGGAGGCCATCTGGGCGGCCATTGCGCCCACGAGCTCCTCCCGACCTCTGCCCGCGGCCCCGAGCGCGACGGAGAAGGTGGTGCCGCCTCCCCGGCCTCCGGTGCTCTGTCCAGGATGCCCACACCGACACACCTACTACGCCGCACACCGCGCGGCGAGGGTTGTCGCAAAACGCCTTGGAACTCCCAATGGCCAGCCCCCCATCTTCCCCACGGACATCGGCTGTTACACCCTGGGCCTGGCGAAGCCCTATGAGATGGCCGACTACCTCCTGTGCATGGGCTCGAGCGTGGGGTCGGGATGTGGCTTCTCCATGACAACCAATCAGCCTGTCCTGAGCTTCGTCGGGGACTCCACCTTCTTCCATGCCGGGCTGCCTGCCCTCGTCCAGGTGGTGCACCACGGCACCCCACTCACCCTCGTGGTTCTGGACAACCGCACGACAGCCATGACCGGTCACCAGCCTCACCCAGGGGCTGGCGGCGGGATGCCGGGGGCGGGCCGGGTAGATGTCTCCATTGAAGAGACGGCGAGGGGGATCGGTGTCCCGTGGGTCCGTGTGGTAGACCCGAACGACCTGATGGCCACTCAGCGCGCCATCGAGGAAGCGATGCTCTTCCCCGGGCCCTCGATCGTTGTGGCCCGTGCGCCGTGTATCCTCCAGGAGGTTGCGCGCAAGCGCCGGAGGGGCGAGGTCGTCAGGCCGTACGTCGTCGATCAAGGGAGGTGTACGGCCTGTATGGTGTGTGTGCGGCGATTTGCCTGCCCAGCCATCCTCGCGGAGGATGGAGTAGTGTGGATCGATCCCGAGCAGTGCACTGGGTGCGGCGTCTGCAGTCAGGTCTGCCCCAAAGGCGCGATCTCGCTGGCATCCCAACAGGAGGTGGGGGGATGAGGTTCCAGGTCGTTGTGGCGGGGGTGGGAGGACAAGGGGTGTTGCTTGCTGCCCGCATCCTGGCGGAGGCGGCCATGGCGGAGGGGCATAGCGTCTGGGTGGGTGAGGTGCACGGGATGGCCCAGCGAGGGGGGTCCGTCGTCGCCACAGTGCGCATTGGTGACTTCTGGGGGCCGCTGATCAAGCCGGGGAGGGCAGATGCCCTGGTGGCTCTTGAGCTGGCGGAGGCATTGCGGTACCGGGAATACCTGGGTCCCCGGAGTATCGCCATTGTCGGCACGCGACGGATCCCTCCCCTCCCGGTGAGCGTGGGGGAGGCGGTGTACCCGCCCACGGAGGAGATCCTGGATGCTCTCCGAGAGGTGGCGGGGACGGTCATCGCGCTCGACGCGGTTTCCATCGCCCGTTCGGCTGGCACGGGGCAGGCCGAGAACATGGTCCTTTTGGGAGCTCTTGCCGGAGCAGGCACTCTGCCCCTCCGGTCCGAAAGCCTTCTCGACGCGGCCTCTCGGCTCCTCCCTGTGAGGTCCCTGGAGGCCAACCAGCGGGCATTCGCTGCAGGGATGGAGGAGGCCCGACGGCGTCTTGGGTACGAAGCTTGCTCTGGCTGAACATGAGCTGAAGGCCCTCCTTGCGGGCCTGGGCATCAAGGTTCCACCCTCGTTGGTCCTCGGGCCAGGCGATGCGCTCCCCTCCGCCGTCCCTTTTGGGTATCCCGTTGTGGTCAAAGTCTCCTCCACCTCTGTGCTGCACAAAACGGAGGCGGGAGCGCTACGTCTCGGTGTGAGGGATCCCGTCGAGCTCGCCGCGGCCGTCCAGGACCTCCGCGCCCATTTTCCCGGCGAGCCACTCCTCATCGAGGCGATGGAGCGTCCCGGGGTGGAGGCGATCGTAGGGTTCTTCCACGATCCTACCTTCGGGTTGTGTGTCATGGTGGGGATTGGGGGGATCTACGCGGAGCTTTACCAGGATGTAGCCTTCCGCCGCCTCCCCGTCACCGCCGCGGAGGTGGAGGAGATGCTGGACGAGCTGCACGGGCGCGCCCTGTTTGAGGGATTTCGGGGGATCCGTGCCAGCCGACAGGCCCTCGTGGAGGTGGTGGTGAAGGCCAGCAGGTGGGTCCTGGAGAACGCCGGGATCGTCGGCCAGATGGACCTCAACCCCGTGTCCGTCCGTGAGGACGATGCAGTGGTCATTGACGCAAAGCTCTTACCGCCTTGAGGGGAGGAATAGTCCATTTGGATCATGTCAGGGAGTGGCGCAAAGGATACAATAGCGCCAGAGGTGCGAAGGAGAATATTGCGCTCCAGGGGGGAAAAGGTGTGATCGTGTTCAAGGAGCGCACCTACCTGTCGCGGAAGGAGGTCGCTGAGCTGTTCGACGTCTCCCCTTCCACCGTCACGCGGTGGGCGAAGATCAAGAAGTTGCCTTGCGTCCTCACTCTGGGGGGTCAGCGGCGTTACCCCCGGGAGGAGGTTGAACGCCTGGTCCGGGAGTTCCTGGGGAAGCCGGAGATCCCGAAGAGGCGGAGGTCTCGCTAGCCGAACCACCATCGTAGCAAGCATCGGAACTGTCATGGACGGAGCAACGGCCAGATCCAGGCGGGGTGAAGGAGACGTTCCATGCGCACGCCGCTGAACGCCGCCGCGGTCAAAGTCCCCGTAGGCCAGGTCTTCATCGTTCCCGAGCGATGCAAGGGGTGCCGTTTCTGCATCGACTTCTGCCCTCGGGAAGTCCTCATGGAATCGCCCTCCATGAACTCCAGGGGGTACCACTTCCCCGTCGTACGCCCCGGGAAGGAGGAGGCCTGCGTGCACTGCGGCTTCTGCACAGTGATCTGTCCTGAGTTCGCCATCTACACCGTGGAGAGGACGTGATCATGGGTAAGCGGGTGCTGACGGGTCGGCACTTCATGTTGGGGGATGTCGCGTGCGCGGAGGGCGCGCTTGCCGCGGGGTGTACCTTCTTCGCCGGATACCCCATCACCCCCTCCACTGAGATCGCCGAGCGATTGGCCAGGCGCCTCCCGGAGGTGGGCGGCCACTACATCCAGATGGAGGACGAGCTCGCCAGCATGGCCGCGATCATCGGTGCTTCCTGGGCCGGGGCCAAGGCGATGACGGCGACCTCGGGGCCGGGATTCAGCCTGATGATGGAGAACATCGGCCTGGCAGTGATGATGGAGGCCCCCTGCGTGGTCGTGGACATCCAGCGCGGCAGCCCCTCCACGGGCCTCCCCACCCTCGCCGGGCAGAGCGACGTGATGCAGGCGAAGTGGGGGTCCCATGGGGACTACGAGATCATCGCCTACGCGCCCGCCTCCTGTCAGGAGATGTTCGACCTGACCGTCCGGGCCTTCAACATGGCCGAGCGGTTCCGGAATCCTGTCCTGATCATGGCCGATGAAGTCGTGGGGCACATGACCGAGCGCGTGGTGATCCCTCCCGAGGAAGCCATCGAGCGGTGGGAGCGTCCGAGGCCGACGGTGCCTCCAGGGGAACATTTCCTTCCCTTCGCCGCGGGCGAGGACCTCGTCCCCCCCATGCCCCGGGCGGGCGAGGGGTACCGGATCTATGTGGAGAGCCTCACCCACGACGAGCGGGGGTATCCGGTGATGAGCCCGGAGGTCCACGACAGGCTGGTCCGCCGGCTGAACGAGAAGATCCGCCGGGCCTATGACCAGATCGTTGATTACGAGCTCGTTGGGACGGAGGATGCGGAGATCGTCGTGATCTCCTACGGGTCCACGGCGCGGTCTGCGCGCCAGGCGGTGCGCATCGCCAGACAGGAAGGGATGCGCGTGGGGGTGCTCCGGCTGATCACGCTGTGGCCTTTCCCCGGGAGGGTCGTGGAGGAGCTCTCGGCGAAGATCCGCGCCTTTGTGGTCGCCGAGCTGAACCTCGGCCAGATGGCCCGGGAGGTAGAGCGTTTCACTGACCGGCCTGTGTTCCGGGCGAACCACGCAGGGGGGATGATGATGCCCCCGGAGCTGATCCTAGCGAGCATTGAGGAGGCCTACCGGGATGCCAAAGGAAGCCGTCGTCAGTACGCATCCATTAGATGAGGTCCTCCGGGCGGACCGCCTTCCGCACATCTGGTGTCCGGGGTGCGGCCTGGGGACTGTGATGGGGGCTTTTGCCCGCGCGATGCTGGCCTCGGGCATCCCCCTCGATAAGCACGTCGTCGTCTCCGGGATCGGCTGCACAGGGAGGGTTCCTGGCTATCTGAAGGTCGATGGATTCCACACGACCCACGGCCGGGCGATCCCGTTCGCCACGGGCCTCGCGATCGTGAACCCCACGCTGAAGGTGACGGTCTTCAGCGGGGACGGTGACCTCGTGGCCATCGGGGGCAATCACCTCATCCACGCGGCCCGCCGGAATATTGACCTGAACGTGATCTGCGTCAACAACTTCAACTACGGGATGACGGGAGGCCAGCTCGGCCCCACCACGCCGAAGGGGGCCATCACGACCACCTCCCCGTACGGCTTCCCCGAGGATCCATTCAACCTCCCCCACCTCCTCGCGGCGCTCGGCGCGGTGTTCGTGGCGCGGTGGACCTGTCTGCACGTGCGCCAGCTGGAGGAGACGATGGTCCGGGCGTTCCACAAGCGCGGCTTCCGGTTCATCGAGGTCCTCGCCCCCTGCCCTGTGGGGTTCGGGCGGCCCAACGACATGGGGGAGGGCCTTGACGAGATGTGGTTCTACCGCTGGCAGGCAGAGTACGATCCCCAGGCCGCTCTGGAGATGCTCGAGGTGCGCATGCACAAGGACTCCAAGGTCATCTGCGGCGTGTTCGTGGATACCGAGCGTCCCACCTATATGGACAACTACGAGAAGTACGTGCTCAGCAAGGTCGCGGGAGGGAAATCCAGTGCGGCGTGAGGTGCGGATCAGCGGGTTCGGGGGGCAGGGGATCATCCTGGCCGGGTACATCCTGGGGAAGGCTGCCGCGGTATACGACAACAAGGAGGCGACCCTCGTCCAGTCCTATGGGCCAGAAGCGCGCGGGGGAGCGGCGAGCGCCGAGGTTGTCATCGATGAGAATCCCGTGGACTACCCGCACATCGACGCGGCCGACATCCTCGTCCTCATGTCCGCGGAGGCCTACCACACCTACGGCAGGTCGCTCCGCCCCGGCGGCACGATGATCGTGGACGATGACCTCGTCCCCCTGGAGGAGGGACAACAGGCGATCAAGGTCCCCGCCACCCGCCTCGCCGAGGAGCTGGGGCGGCGCATTGTGGCCAACATCGTCATGCTGGGTGCGCTCGTAGCCGCCACGGGGATCGTGAGCAAGGAAGCCATCGTGGAGTCCGTGCGGACCTCCGTGCCACCTCGCACTGTGGACCTGAACCTGCGGGCCCTGGAGCGGGGATATGAATACGTAAAGGAGAAGGTCGGGGTGCCATGAGCGATCGTGTTCTCGTCATTGGTGGCGGGATCGCCGGGATCCAAGCTTCCTTGGATCTTGCCAAGGCGGGAGTCAAGGTGGTGCTCGTGGAACGGGCACCCACCATCGGCGGGAAGATGTCCGTCCTGGACAAGAACTTCCCCACCCTGGACTGCTCCATCTGTATCGAGGCCCCCAAGATGTCGGAGGTGGAGCAACATCCCAACATCGAGATCCTGGCCCCCGCGGAGGTGGAGCGACTAGAAGGGGAGGCAGGGGCGTTCCGGGTCACCATCCGCCAGAAGTCCCGCTTCGTGACCGACGAGTGCACGCGGTGCGACCTCTGCACCCAGGCCTGTCCGGTGGTCCTCCCCAACGAGTTCACCGCCTCCATGGAGGTGCGCAAGGCGATCTACACGCCCATCCCCCAGGCGGTGCCCGGCGCGTACATCGTAGACATTGACAACTGCCTCAACGACCCGCCGAACTACATCCCCTGCCAGCGGTGCGTGGAGGCCTGTCCTCCCAAGTGCATCGACTTCCTCATGCCCCGGACGCGCCAGGTCGTGCGGGATGTGGGCGCGATCATCGTGGCCACGGGGTACGAGCTGTTCGACCCCAGCGTGATGCGCGCCTACGGGTACGGGACCCACCCGGACATCCTCACCTCCCTGGAGTTCGAGCGCCTCCTCACCTCGGCGGGGCCTACGGGAGGGGAGATCGTCAAGCCCTCCACCGGGGAACACCCCCACAACCTCCTATTCGTCCTGTGCGTGGGCTCCCGGGACAAGCGGTTCTATCCCTACTGCTCGCGCTTCTGCTGCATGTACTCCGTCAAGCATGCCTTCCAGGCCATTGACCATGGCGTCAAGGATGTCACCATCCTCTACATGGACGTCCGCGCCTACGGCAAGGGGTTCGACGCCTTCTGGAAGAGGACCCAGAGCGAGGGCGCGAAGTTCATCCGCGGGCGACCTTCCTCCATCACCCCGAACGGGAAGGGCCTGCGCGTCCGCTACGAGGACACCCTCGCAGGCGAGGTCCGGGAGGCGGACTACGACATGGTGGTGCTCGCCCCCGCGGTACGGCCCCCGGATGGCTTGGCCGATCTGGCCCGGGTCCTGGGGATCGAGCTGGATCAGGACGGGTTCATCAAGGCGGCAGAGCACCGCGGGGGCCTGATCCTGACCACCCGGCCGGGGATCTACGCCGCGGGATGCGCGGTGGGACCCAAGGATATCCCCGACAGCGTGGCGGAGGCGGGGGCGGCGGCGTCTGCGAGCCTCGTCCACATCACCCATCGGAGCTGGCCCGAGGAGGCCCATGTGGAACCCGTCGTGGACATCGACAAGCCCCGCGTGGGGGTGTTCGTCTGCCACTGCGGCAGCAACATCGCCGGGGTGGTGGATGTCAAGAAGGTCGTCGAGTTCGCCTCTACCCTCCCTGATGTGGTCTGGGCCCAGGACCAGATGTTCAGCTGCGCAGGCGTCCCCCAGCAGGAGATCGCCCAGACCATCCGCGAGAAGGGCGTCAACCGCGTGGTGGTGGCGGCCTGCTCTCCCAAGACCCATGAGGGGACCTTCCGCGGCGTCCTCGTCCGCGCCGGCCTCAACCCCTACCTCCTGGAGATGGTGAACCTGCGGAACCAGGACTCGTGGGTGCACAAGGAGTTCCGGGAGGAGGCCACGGAGAAGGCCAAGGACATGGTGCGCATGGGGGTGGAGAAGGCGAGGAGGCTCCAACCCCTTGAGCCACGTCCGCAGCCCATCATCCAGAAGGCGCTGGTCATCGGCGGCGGCATCGCCGGAATGACGGCGGCAGCAAACCTCGCCCGCCAGGGGTTCGAGACGCACCTCGTGGAGCGGGAGCAGGAGCTGGGAGGGGTCCTGCGCATGCTGGACGAGCTATGGCCTTCCGGCATCCCCGCCCGCGAGGTCCTGACGCGGGCGAAGGAGGACCTCGAGAAAGCCGGCGTCCATGTCCACCTCGGCGCGGAGGTTGATCTCATCGGGGGATACGTGGGGAACTTCTTCGCCCGGTTAACGACGGGGGAGGAGTTGCGGGTCGGGGCGATTGTGATCGCCACGGGGGCGGAGCCGTATGTCCCACAAGAGTTCAACTACGGCGTAGACCCGCGGGTGATCACGAACCTCGAGCTGGAGCAGGTCATCGACCAGGTGGATGCTCAGAGGATCACCTTCATCTCCTGCGTGGGCTCCCGTCAGGGGCCAATGGGGTGCTCTCGGTACTGCTGCGCCTCCATGATCGGCCAGGCCCTGCGCCTGCGGAGGAGGGGGAAGCACGTCCGCATCCTCTCCAAGGACATCCGTACCTACAGCCGCCAGGCGGAGGAGCTATATGAGCAGGCGATGCGGGAGGGGGTGGTGTTCCTCCGCTACGATAGCGACCTCCCGCCGCAGGAGGCGATCCGCTACGAGAACGGGATGGTCAGCGTGCGCGACGAGCTCTCCGGGACCCTGGTGCACCTCCCTACAGACCTCCTCGTCCTCGTCACAGGCCTCCGGCCGAGGAAGGAGAACCTCACCGAGCAGCTCAAGCTCGCCCACAGCGAGGACGGGTTCTTCCTTGAGCTCCACCCCAAGCTCGGGCCCGCGGAGACGGCGGTCCAGGGCGTCTACCTGGGCGGGACGGCCCAGGCACCGAAGGACGTCCGCGACAGCGTGAGCCAGGCCCTAGCCGCTGCGGCGAAGGCAGGGGGGCTGCTCGCCCGCGGGACCATTGAGAAGGAACCCCTCACGGCGGTCGTCGATCCCGAGAAGTGCATCGGGTGCATGCTCTGTGTCTCCGCCTGCCCCTTCGGGGCCATTGAGATGCTCGGGAAGGTCAAGGAGGGGAAGGTCCGGATCATCGAGGCCGCCTGCCAAGGGTGCGGGACCTGTGCGGCCACCTGCAACTACGACGCCATCACCATGCCGTACTTCACCAAGGAGCAGATCCTCGCGCAGATCGACGCAGCGCTGGCGGATCGTCCCCAGGAGAAGGTCATCGTCTTCGCCTGCAACTGGTGCTCCTACGCTGGCGCGGACCAGGCGGGCATCGAGAAGCTCCAGTACCCGCCCTCAGCCCGGATCATCCGTACCATGTGCTCGGCCCGGGTGGAGCAGGACTTCGTGGCCCGCGCCTTTGAGAAGGGTGCGGGGGCGGTGTTGGTCACGGGATGCCGCCTGACCGAACAGGGTTCGGACTGTCACTACAACTACGCCAACCGCCAGACGGCCAAGCGGTTTGAGCTCTGGAAGAAGAAGTTCGTCCGCCAGGGAATCGCCCCGGAGCGGTTCCAGCTCCAGTGGATCTCCGCATCCGAGGGGAAGCTCTTCGCCGCCAAGATGGCGGAGATGCACCGGGTCGTGCAGGAGTACTGCCGGAAGCTCGAGGCGGTACACGCGAGCGACTCATGAAGGGTCGGCGCGAGGGATTCGATCTTTCCGGGATGGAGGGTGCCGTCCATGGGAGCGGTCGCAGAGATCACCTTTGATGATGCGGCGTGGGAACGCCTCTTCCAGATCACCGGCGGCGTCTTCGCTCCCTGCTTCAGCTGTGGCGTGTGCACGGCCACGTGCCCCTGGGGGGTCGTGGGGGACGGGGAGGTGCGCATCCGGGATGTGGTGCGGAAGGTCCAGCTGGGGCTCGACGCGGACCTGGAGGAGAGCCTCTGGCTGTGCACCACCTGCGCAGCCTGTGTGGCCAGCTGCCCACGTGGGGTGGACATCCCTGAGGGCTTCCTGGCCCTGCGGTCCCAAGCCTGGCGGGAAGGTAGGGCCCCGCGGAACCTGCACGGCGTCCTGTGGGCTGTCCACTGGGACGCCAACCCATACCGGCGGCCACCCACCCACAGGCCGCTGTGGGCAAAAGGGCTCGAGGTGAAGGAGTTCACCCCGGATGATGAGGTCCTCTATTACGTGGGGTGCACCCCTTCCTACGACCGGCGCATCCAGAAGGTGGCGAGGTCCCTCGTGGAGATCCTCAGGCGGAGCGGCGTCTCCTTCGGGACCCTCGGGGAGAGGGAACGGTGCTGCGGAGAGAGCATCCGTTCCTTCGGGCACGATGCATACCTCCGGCGGTACGTAGAGGAACACGCCAAGCTCTTCGCCGAGGTAGGGGCGAAGACCGTGGTCACTACCTCCCCCCACTGCTACGACATGTTCCGGCGCTACTATCCGGACCTCGGCGGGGGCTTCCAACCGCTCCACTACACCGAGTATCTCGCCCGCCTCCTCGAGGAAGGGCGGCTGCGGTTCACGCGGGAGGTGCGCATGCGCATCACCTACCACGATCCGTGTTACCTGGGGCGAAGGAACGGGGTCTACGAGGAGCCCCGGAAGCTCCTTCAGGCGATCCCAGGGGTGGAATTCGTGGAGATGCGAGAGAACCGGGAGCAGGCCCTCTGCTGTGGCGGTGGGGGCGGGAGGATGTGGATGGAGACGAAGCCAGAGGAGCGGTTCTCGAACCTGCGTGTCCAACAGGCGGCGGAGACTGGGGCGGAACTCCTCGTCACTGCCTGTCCCCATTGCATCACCTGCCTGGAGGATAGCCTCAAGGTCGTGGGGATCACTGGGCTCCGGGTGGTCGACGTAGCAGAAGTCGTTGCACAGGCGATGTAGGAGCAGGTTTCAAACCTGCCCTTATAGGTGCCCGATGGGAGGTTGTCGCCATGGTCGAGTCCCTCTATAAGCCGGAGGAGGCGAAGGGGCTCTGGGTCTACCTGGAGCAGGGCGACGGGAAGCTCGAAGGGGTCGGATTGGAGCTCTTGGGAAAGGGGCGGACGCTGGCAGACGCGCTTGGGACAAAGCTCACCGGTGTCCTCCTGGGAAGCGATGTGGAGCCCCTGGCCCGCGAGGCGATTGCCCACGGGGCCGATGAGGTCCTCGTCGTGGAGAACCCCCGCCTGGACACCTACCGCACCGACACCTATACGGATGCGCTCTTCCAGGTCGTCCAGGCGCACAAGCCTGCCATCCTGCTCCTCGGCGCTACCCCCAACGGGAGGGACTTGGCTGCCCGTCTGGCGGCGCGGTTGCGCACAGGCCTCACCGCGGACTGCGTCGACTTGGGGATCGAGGAGGGGACAGGGCTCCTCCTGGGGATCACCGCAGGGTTTGGCGGGGGTATCCTGGCCACGATCAAATGCCCCAACCACCGGCCTCAGATGGCCACCGTTCGGCCCGGGGTCTTCCCGCGTCCCGTTCCGGAGAAGCGGAAAGGGAAGGTCAAACGCCTCGATGTGCCGGTGGGGGAGAGCGCGGTCCAGGTTCTCGAGCGGAAGGCCGGGGTTGAGCTAGACTTGACCACGGCAAAGGTCCTCGTCATCGGAGGTGGAGGGACGCGCGGGGACTTCCGCCCCCTGAAGGAGCTGGCAGACCTTCTGGGCGGCCATCTTGGAGCCACCAGGGTGGCCGTGGATGCTGGGTGGGCCCCGCGGGAGTGGCAGATTGGTCAGACGGGATTCGTGACGCGGCCGAAGCTGGCGATCGTCTGCGGCGCGAGCGGGGCCATGCAGTTCACGGTCGGCATCGAAGGTGCAGAGACCGTGGTGGCCATTAACATCGATGGGGAGGCTCCGATCTTTGAATACGCCGACTACGGCATCGTCGATGATCTGTCCGTGATCCTCCCCGCGTTGATCGAGCAGGTTCGCCGGTTGAAACATTGACTCATCGCGTCATCGAGTCCCCGATAGACTCGACGATCCAAGAGACGCAATGGGAGAGGAGAGGATGGCAGGGCCACGCATCATCGTCTGCATGAAGGTTGTCCCCAAACCGGAGGAGGTGCGCATCAACCCGGAGACGAAGACGCTGGACCGGGCAAGGGCACGCTCCGAGATCAATCCCCCGGACCTCAACGCCCTGGAAGTTGCCCTCCAACTGAAGGAGAAGTGGGAGGGCTGGGTAGGGGTCCTCTCCATGGGTCCGCCGTTCTTCGAGCCTTACCTCCGCCTCGCCCTTGCCATGGGGGCTGACGCGGCCTACCTCTTGAGCGACCGAGCCTTCGCCGGTGCGGACACGTTGGCCACAGCGTACACGCTGGCAAAGGGCATCGCGCGCATCGGGAACTCCGACCTCGTCCTCTGTGGCGAGGAGTCCTCAGATGGGGCGACAGGACAGGTCCCCGCACAGATCGGGGAGTGGCTGGGCATCCCGCAAGTGACCTATGCCTCCTCCGTGGAGCTTTGGCCTGAGGACAGGAGGGTGAAGGTCCGCAGGGAGCTAGCAGGAGGCTACGAGGTGGTGGTGGTCCCCCTCCCTGCCGTCGTCTCTGTGCGCGTTGGCGTGAACGAGCCTCGCTTCTTGGATCCGCTCCGCATGGATTGGGCGGACGACCTTCCCATTACCGTCTGGAGCGCGAAGGATCTCGATGTGGATCCAGAGCTCATAGGGAGCGCCGGATCCCCCACCATCGTCGCGGGGATCAGTGAGGCGGGGACAAGGGAGCGCAAGCGGGAGATCCTCTTAGGCACTCCGGAGGAAAAAGCGGCCGCGCTCGTGGACCGCCTGAGGGACCTGCTTCGAGAGTTGCTGTAGCGCTGGGGCCTATTGTTCTCCCTCCTCTCACCCCCCAGGTGCGGGGAGAATCCCGCTTCCCCAGACCAGAAGGTAGAATGAGGTCACCAGGGCGATGAGGAGAAAGGCGCCCTCTACCTTCGGAGAGAGCTTCCCGTGCGTCACCGCCCAGAATCCCAGGAGGACCAGGAGGTAGCTCAGCAAGACGACCTCCACCAGGATCAGGTGGAGGCTAAGTCCCCAGGTGCCGATCACGATCATGGAGATGACCGTCATGAGAAATGCAATTAGGGCAGCGTTCCCCAGGGGGCGCGCATCCCATCCCGCCATCTGGACGATCGCGACCCCAAGCCACAGGAGGCCGTAGATGGCGAGGGTGGCGCTGAAAGTGAGCTGCACGGGCACAACGCCTCCCTCCCTGCCCAAGGGAGCACCGATGACGAGCCAGAACGCTCCAAACAGCAGGCTGATCGCCCCGGTCAGGCTTCCGACGGCCCCGACAGATCGGGTCGGGTTGGGACTGGTGGGATCCGCTGGCTGCGCGTCAATGCCCAGGAGGGCCAGGGCATTGCAGAAGAGCGCGTACTGGAGCCCGACAATGGCCACAGCGACGGGAAGCAGTCCCATTCCACTCGCCTCCTTTCAGGCTCTTTTTGACCAGCAAAGGGGGTTGTGAAGGCCGCCATCTTCCTTTTCGTCGGAGGGGATGCAAGGGCCAAAAAGAAAAAGGCGGAGCTTCCCGCCTTCTTCCACTGGGGGGGCGCGATGGTCAGCTAGTCCCCCTCCCCGAAATCGTGGAACTCCGCAGGTGCCCACTCTTCCTGGAGCCGGTAGAGCTCGCTCAGGCACCGCCAGCACAGGCACCGGTACCCGAAAGGCCACCTGTCCGGGGTCTCCTCAAAGTGCGTGAGAGTTCCGCACCGCTCGCACCACTGGATGACGACAGCCATCCTGTCTCCTCCCTCTCGGGTGTCGATCTCGGTCACCCCGGATAATCCCACTACAAGTGTACTCACCCTCGCTCTGGGATGCATGAGCCAATTGGTCTATTCCCTTCGTTCTGCGGCTCACTGTGAGCGGAAGGTGTGGCAGGTGCTGCAGAGGGTGGGGGCGTAGTGGGCCGCCTTGTCAGTGTGGCAGCTCTGGCAAGTGCTGCGGCTCTGGAGGGTCCAGGCATGGGGCAGGTGGCACGTGGTACAGGAGGTGGCGGCGTGGACCTGTTGTGTATGGAGGCCGGCCTTGCGGGCGTCCTGGTGGCAGGAGGCGCAGTTGACCACGGGCTGGGCCTTCTCATGGGGCTTGTGGCAGTCCCCGCAGGCGAACTGCATGGGCGCCTTGGCGGGCCAGCCCACCGTGTGCCTGGGCGGGATGGCCTGGTGGCACTCTTGGCAGGTCTGGCGTACGGGCCGGAGGGGGCTCCCTTCCCGCAGGTAGTTGTGGCACTGGAGGCAGTGGAACTCCGACATCTCCTTGATCTTCACCGCCTTCTCCCCGACCGCATGGGCCTCGTGGCAGATGGCGCAGATCTGGGAAGGAGGCTTGAACCTGTGGATGCTCACCGAATGGCACTTCGTGCAGGCGATGTTCTGGCGTTCCACATGGACCTTGTGGCCTGCAGTCTCGGCGACCTGCTTCCACTCGGGATTCCCACTCTCGTGGCAGCGGGCGCAGGCCTCATCGGGGACAAAGGCGTGCTTGGAGACCCGTTCCGGGCGCTTGAGGGCGAACAGGATCACCTGCTCGGCGCTGGCGAGGATGCTCTGCTCGTGGCAGTTGTGACAGGAAACAGTTCTGTGTTCGCTCGTCTTCCAGCGCTCCCACGCCTCCTCCATGGTGTGGCAGGAGCGGCAGAACCGGGGGTCGTTCATGGTGTAGTCGTAGGCCCGGTAGCCCCCGAACACCGTGGCGGTAGCCAGGAGGAGGACCAAGAACCCGAGCACCACCAGGGTTGGGCGGGGGAGGTTCCGGATTTTGGCGATCCAGCCGCGGATTCTCGCGCGCATGGAGTTTTACGGGAATCTCCTGAGGAGTTGTTGGAGCGCTTCGTCCGCGATATCCGGAGGTGCTGCGAGCCAGAGGAGAAGCGCCCCGCTCTGGTAATAGAAATGCCTCTGACCAAGTCCTTCTGTGACGAACACCATCCTCCCCTGTACCTCCAAGGGGCGCGGCGCCGAGAAGACCTGGGTCCCTCCGCGCATCCGCCGGTTCATGCGCCAGAGGAGCCACGCTGCTTGCAGCGGGCTGCGCGCCCGGGCGATCCACAACGTCGCCACCCCCTCCGCTCCCCTGTACCGGGCGATCACCCCTGAGCCCGAGAAGATCGGGCGGCCGTGGAGCCGGTTGATCTCCTCCAGGGCAGCCCTCCCTACTACCTTCTCTTCCAGGCGGAGTCCGGCCAGCTTGATGGGCGGATCAAACTCGTCTCCAGAGGCGGGGGCTCGCTTTGGAGAGATCGTGTTGCTGGCCAGGAGAGCGAAGGCAAAGAGGAGAAGGCCCCCGAGGACGACTGTGTTCATCACGAGGGCCTTCCGCATCGCTCCCTTGCTCCCTCACGCTGCCTCCACGCGCTGGTCAATGGGGACGTAGGGGAGATCCATGGGCCCTACGTACTTCAGTAGCGGCCGGATGATGACGTTGTCCCGCCACTGCTCCAGAACCTGGGTGACCCATCCGGAGATCCGGCTGATGGCGAAGACCGGGACGAACAGGTCTTCCGGGATCCCCAGGAGGTAGTAGACGGAGCCAGAGTAGAAGTCCACGTTCACGTAGATCCCCTTCTCCCGGAGCGGCGCCATGGCCTCCTCCACCTTTGTGAGGATCTGGTACCACTCCGGCTGCCCCATGCGCTCGCCCATCTCCTTGGAGAGCTTGCGGAGGTGGCGTGCGCGGGGGTCCTCCGTCTTGTACACGCGGTGCCCGAAGCCCATGATCCGCTTTCCCTCGGCCAGAGCCTTCTTCACATAGGCCTCCGCGTTCTCCGGCTTCCCGATCTCCTTGACCATGGTCATGACCGCTTCCGCAGCGCCCCCGTGGAGGGGCCCCTTGAGCGTGCCGATGCCGGCCACGATGGCCGCGTGCATGTCGGCGAGCGTGGAGGCGGTCACCCGGACGGAAAAGGCCGATGCGTTGGAGCCGTGCTCGGCGTGGAGGATTAGGTCCACGTCCAGTGCTCGCGCGCTGACCTCGTCCGGCTCCTTGCCGTGGAGCATGTACAGGAAGTTGGCCGCATGGCCGAGGTTGGAGTTCGGCGGGATCGGGTCCTGCCCTTCCCGGATCCGGGCGTGGGCGGCGACGATGGTGGGGAACTGGGCGGTGAGCCTTATCCCCTTCCGGATGTTCGCCTCGAAGCTATTGTCGTTGACGTCGGGATCGAAGGCGGCCAGGGCAGAGACCGCTGTCCGCAACACATCCATGGGGTGGGCCCCCTTGATGAGGCGGATGATCTCGAGGATCTCCGGGGGGAGGGCCCTGCTCGCCCGGAGCTGGCGGTCGAACTGGTCTAGCTCCCTGCGCGTGGGGAGCCGGCCGTGCCACAGGAGGTAGGTGGTTTCCTCGAACGTGGAGTGTTCCGCGAGGTCGTGGATGTTATACCCGCGGTACAGGAGCTTCCCCACCTCCCCGTCGATGAAGCTAGCCTCGGTGACGTCCACGGTCACTCCCTTCAGGCCGCGATAGATTTCCTGGTCCGTCATTGTTGACCTCCCTCCTTTGCCCTCATTCTTCCCTCTGCCTTTGATCGTGCGCGAGCGCCACTGTTGGCTCCGGCGCTTTGGGGATGTCGGGCCGCGGGGCCGGGGGAAGCGGAGGAGCGACCGGCGCAGGGGCCCGCATGTGGGACAGCCGAAGCGTGCGCAGGACAAGCTCGCGTTTGAGGAGCTGGATCGCCAGGGCGGGGTCCACGCCCTTGGGGCAGGCCTCGGTACAGGCTCCGGCGAAGTGACAGCGCCACACCCCGTGGGGGGTGTCGAGGAGAGGCGCTCGGGCCTCCATCCCGGAATCCCGGGAGTCGGCGAGATACCGGTATGCAGCGGCCAGGGCTTGGGGGCCAAGGAACGACGCATCTGTCGCGACGGTAGGGCACGCCGCCAGGCAGAGGCCGCACTTGATGCAGTAGGCGAACTGGAGGTAGGCTTCAAGCTCATCGGGGGACTGGAGGTACTCCCGGGTGGGCCGCTCCTTCTCGTCGTCGAGGCGGATGATGTACGGACGGATGGCCGTATGGTTCCGCACCAGAGATGTGAGATCCGGGACGACGTCCTTGATCACGGGGTAATTCGAGAGTGGCCTGATCTCAATGACCTGGCTCTCCAGGTGGAGGATCTGGGTCTGGCAGGCCAGGCGGGGGAATCCGTTGATCACCATCCCGCACGACCCGCAGATGCCCATGCGGCACGAAGAGCGATAGGCGATCGTCCCGTCCAGGTTCTCCTTGACGTAGACGAGGCCGTCGAGCACCGTCATCCCCTTTTGGACCGGGACGGGGTACTCCTGGAAACGGGGAGCGCCCCCGTCGGTGGGGTTGTAGCGGAAGATGCGGAGGATGGCCCTTTGTTCCCCTGCAGACATTGTGCCTCACCCGGTAAAGGTCTTCACTGTGACGTAGGTCCCGTAGACAAAGGCAAGGGCACCGGCGAGGAAGAGGAGGCCCGTGATCGTCACCTCCCACCGCCGGCTCCGTGTCACCTCCAGGAGGATCCCCCGGAGCCCATAGAGGCCGTGGTAGAGGGCGACGGCCAGGAAGATCACATAGACGACCATCTGGACGGGGTTCTTGCCGCGCGCGACGACGGCGCTAAACGACCTCACATCCCCAAGGTTCAGGCCCAGGGCGTTCAGGAGGCCAGCGAGGTGCATGATCCCCATGTGCAGGGAGAGGAGGAGGACCATCACGAGGGCGCAGGCAATGGAGACTGTCCACCACACCGACTCTCGCATCGTCCAACCTCCTCCTTACTCCTCCCTCTCTTTACCCTGGCAGGAGGAAGATATCCACGCCTGCCAGGACGATCAACAGCGCCATGAGGACCATCAGGACATACACCACCGGACGATGGCGGAGCACGGAGGTCCGGTACGGGTAGACGGGGCGGGTTGGCCTCCCCAGGGCGTACCCGAGCTCCGTGAAGATCAACCGTAGCCCGTTGACGGCATGGAAGATGAAGCCCACGAACAGCACGTACTCCAGGAAGACGAAGAGGGGGGTCCGGAACAGGGCCATGGTCGCTTCCCACGCCTCCCGCCCCTGCAGGCGGGCGCCTGTCTCGTAGATGTGCAGGAAGAGGTAGATGACGAGCCCAATCCCAGTGATCCGGTGGAGGGTATAGAAGTAGCGCTCTACCCCGAAGCGTCCCGCCCACACCCATCCCTTGATGCCCAGGCGATCGCTACGGTTCATTGGACTCCCCCCTAAGTCACCCCACCAAAATCCGCAGGCAGGTTTTGGTGGGGACCCCGACGCGAGGAACGCTCCAATCGCTATGGAATAGCATGATTTCTGTCCTCTCACTTAGTATTTCCGCTCCACCGGCTCCCACATGGTAATCCGGACCGGGATGTACTCCAGCCTGGGTCCGTCGGGAGTACGGTAGGCGAGGGTATGGACAAGCCAGCGTCCGTCGTCCCGGCTTGGGAAGTCCCTCCGCGCATGTGCCCCGCGGGATTCGGTCCTCGCTAGGGCTCCCGCCACCACCACTTCTGCGATCTCCAGCATATTCAGCAGCTCGAGCGTGGTTGTGAGATCGGTGTTATAGATCTTCCCCTTGTCCTGCACCCGGAGGTTGCGGGCGCGCTCCTGCAGTCTCTTGATCTTCTCCAGGGCCGTGGAGAGGCCTTCCCCGGTGCGGAACACTCCGACGTAGGCATCCATGATCTCTTGGAGCTCGCGGCGGAGGGCGTAGGGGCTCTCCTGGCCATCCTGGTTAAGAAGGGAGAGGAGACGTCTCTCCTCGTCCTCGACGAGCCCAGGGGAGATGGGGAGGAGGTCGTGGGACTCCGCGTAGCGCCCCGCTTCCTCCCCGGAGATCTTCCCCCACACAAGACATTCCGCTGTGGAGTTGGTCCCCAGACGGTTGGCCCCATGGATCGAGACGCATGCTGCCTCCCCTGCCGCCCAGATCCCCTCCACAGGCGTGGCCCCGCGGATATCCGTGTGGATCCCTCCCATGGAGTAGTGGGCAACGGGCCGGACAGGGATGGGTTCCTCGATGGGGTCGATCCCGCCGAACTTGATGGCTAGCTCCCGGATGAAGGGGAGGCGCTCGTTGATCACCTTCTCCCCGAGATGCCGGAGATCCAGGAGGAGGTAATCAAGCCCGTTGGGCCCGGAGTAACCGCGACCCTGCTCGATCTCTGTGATCATGGAGCGGGAGATGATGTCGCGGGGAGCGAGTTCCATGCGCTGGGGGGCGTAGCGCTCCATGAACCGCTCGCCCTTGTTGTTGAGGAGGTAGCCCCCTTCGCCCCTCGCCGCCTCGGAGATGAGGATCCCCGAAGGGACCAGGCCCGTGGGGTGGAACTGGATGAACTCCATGTCCTTGAGTGGGATGCCGGCGCGGTAGGCCAGGGCCAGGCCATCTCCGGTGACCGTCTGGGAGTACGTGGTGAACCCATAGAGGCGTCCTGCGCCACCTGTGGCGATGATCAGGGCTTTCCCACGGAGGACCAAGAGGCGGCCAGAGCGCATCTCCATGGCCATGAGCCCCCGGAAGCGTCCGTCCTCGACGAACAGCGCCGTGGCGAAGCATTCCTCGTAGCGTGCAATGTCGGCGTGGCGCTGCAGGGTGTCGTAGAGGGTCTGCATCTCAAAGAAGCCCGTCTTGTCGGCAGCGAAGACGGCGCGGGGAAAGCTGTGGCCGCCGAAGGGACGCTGGGCGATGTACCCGTCAGGGCGCCGGGACCAGGGGAGCCCCCAGTGCTCCAGCTGGAGGATCTCCCGGGGCATCTCCCGGACGAAGAGCATCACGGCATCCTGGTCGGCGAGGAAGTCGCTCCCCTTGACGGTGTCCCAGGCGTGCAGCTCCAGGCTGTCCCCCTCCTCGGGCCGGAGGACAGCTGCCGTGCCCCCCTCCGCGGCGACGGAGTGGGCGCGCATGAGCTGGACCTTGGAGACGATGGCGATGTTGAGCTTCCTGCCGTAGAGGCGCGCCGCCTCAAGGGCAGCCCTCAGTCCGGCAAGGCCAGCACCGAGGATGATCAGGTCGTGGGCGACGGTTTCTACCACGGGCGACCTCCCATGCACCAGTTTTATTCTAGGCAGGATTGGGCGCAAGCCCTATAGGGTATACACCTGATCTTGCCATCGGATGGTGAGCTTATGGGCAAGTCCTTCAAGGGGGGCCTATAATCACTACGGAGGGACGGGCCAGCCTGAATATGGCGGGATCCTGCCGATAGGAGCGTGGAGTGGGGCGTTGTCCGCATCCACGACAAACATGCTGCTCATCTTCTTCGTCTATGGCCTCGCCTTCTTCGCCATGGGCCTGGCCATCGCCCTGGAGTCCCGCAGGGCTAGCGAGCTGGAGCTACAGGGGAGCCTCGGCTACCTCGCAGCATTCGGCCTTACCCACGCCTCGGTAGAATGGATCGAAATGGTCCTCTTGCTGCCTCCTCCCTGGGCAGCGGAGGCCATTGCCCTCCTGCGCATCACCAGGACGGGTCTCCTCGTTCTCTCCACCATCCTCCTCGCCCAGTTCGCCGTCACCCTGATCCGCCTCCTCACCCCCCGCTACGGATGGGTTCAGTGGTTGCCCCCTCTCCTCGCCGCTTTCTGGCTCATCAACTGGGCAGTGGTTCCCCACCTCCCCGTCCTCCCCGGGGGAGTGCCTGCCATCAGGCCTGGCCTCCAGGGGGATTCCTGCTTGCGCTGCCACACCGCGCCCGCCCCGGCAGTCACCATCCCTCCTACGGGATGGCCCCCCGCTGTCATTGCGGATGTATGGGCGCGCTACTTACTGTACTTTCCCGGATCCGTCCTCGCGGCTTTGGCGCTTTGGCGGCAGACGCGCCAGTTCCGCCAGATGGGCCTCCCCCATATCGCCCGGGATTCTCAGTGGGCTTCCTTTGCCTTCGCTTTCAACGCCGTGGTGGCGGGGTTGATCGTGCCCCCGGCTCCCGTCTTTCCGGCCTCCGTGCTGAACTACAACACCTTCCTCTCTGTGGTTGGCGTTCCGCCGCAACTCTTCCGGGCACTCTCGGCGGTAGCCATTGCGTATTTCATCGTGCGGACCCTTCGGGTGTTCGAGATCGAGTACCGGCGGCGGCTGCAGGAGAGCAACGAGGAGCGGTTCCGGGCGCAGCAGGAGGCGCTCCAGCTGGCCAGGCGTGCCCAAGAAGAGGTGGAGGCTCAGGTCCGGGTCCGGACCCAGGAGCTCTTCCAGCGCTACCGCGAGCTTGCAGCGATCCACGCCATCGCCACGACCCTCAGCCGTTCCCTCGAGCTCGAGGGGATCCTCAAGGCCACCCTGGACCAGCTGGGGACGATCTTCCCCGTGGAGGCGAGCGGCATCTTCCTTTTCGACGGCAAGGCTGGGGAACCTCTGGAGGTCTGCTTCGGGGCACACCCGGATCTCCTCAGGGGCATCGGACGCCTCGAGCTCGGGAAGCCCCTGAGCGGCGAGATCGTCCTCGAGGGCGCAACCCGCGCGTTCATCAAGGTCCCCCTGGAAGCGAAGGGGGAGACCTTGGGGGAGATGATCCTCTTGGCCAGGGAGGGGCATCGGTTCTCCCCCCAGGATCTCGACCTCCTCACCTCCGTCGCCTTCCAGGTCGGGGTGGCCATCACCAATGCCATGCTGTTCGCGGAGACCCAGCGCCGCCGCCAGGAAGCGGAGGCTCTGTACGCGGTGGGGATGGAGATCTCCCGCCTCTCCAAGATCGAGGAGATCCTGAAGCTGGTCGCAGAGAAGGCCCGGGAGCTCCTGGAGGCGGATGCCGCCCTGGTGAGCCTCGTCGAGCCTGCCACGGAGGAGATCGTTGTGAGGGCCTGGAGCGGCCTCCAGGTGGGATCCTTGGCGGGCGTCCGGCTGAAACCCGGGCAGGGTCTGAGCGGGCGGGTGGTGGCGACAGGCCAGGTGGTGATGACAGAGGACTACTTGGTGGATCCCTCCCTGACCCATGAGCTTGACCCGCTGGTGCGCGAGGAAGGTCTTCGGGCGCACCTCTCCGTCCCCATCACCGCGGGCGAACGGGTGCTGGGAGCGCTCACCGTCGCCCGTAGAACAACCCGGCGGTTCCATGAGGAGGATGTGGCGCTACTTGCCCGTATTGCCTACCACGCGGCCATCGCCATCGAGAACGCCCGTCTGTATGAGCAGGTTCAGAGCCTGGCGATCCTGGAGGAGAGGGACCGCATCGCCCGGGAGATGCACGACGGTCTCGGTCAGGTCCTGGGCTATCTCAACCTCAAGACCAAGGTCCTGGAGGAACTCCTGACCTCAGGGAGGAACGAGGAGGTCCGGGAGGAGTTGATTCAGATGCGCCGGGCCATCCAGGATGCCTACGCTGATGTGCGCCAGTCCATCTTGAGCCTACGCACGCCCTCAACCTACCCGCAGGGGATTGTGTCCGCGGTGGAGGAATTCCTCGAGCGGTTCCAGCAGCAGACAGGGGTGGAGGTCTCCCTGGAGGTGACCGGGGAGAAGGTTACCGTTCCTCCCACGACAGGGACCCAGATCCTGCGCATTGTCCAGGAGGCGCTCACGAACGTGCGCAAACATGCCGGATGCGACCGGGCGCGGGTTCAGATTGAGGGGCTCAAGGGGTCCGTCCGCATCACCGTGGAGGACGAAGGCGTGGGCTTCGACGTCTCTGCCGCCCTGGCCGAGCGCGGCCATTACGGCCTGGTGACCATGCGGGAGCGGGCGGAGAGCGTAGGGGGAAAGCTCGAGATCGTCTCCGCTCCCGGGAAGGGGACGAAGGTGATCGTTACGGTACCACGGGGGGAGTAGGGAGAGACCTTGCGCTTTTCGAGGAAGGAGAGGATGCAAGCACGCCGAGGGGGGAATGACCATGGAAGGTGAGAAGGTGCGAGTGCTCATCGTCGACGATCATACTCTGTTCCGCCGGGGCCTCGTGAGCCTCCTCAGCCAGCAGGAGAACCTGGAGGTCATAGGGGAGGCCAGCGATGGGGAGGAGGCGCTGGAGAAGGCAAAGGAGCTCATGCCAGACGTCATCCTCATGGACATCCGCATGCCGAAGATCAACGGGCTGGAGGCGACCCGCCGCATCAAAGCCGAGATGCCTTATGTGAAGATCCTCATGCTCACCGTCTCCGATGAGGAGCAGGACCTGTTCGAGGCGATCAAGAGCGGGGCTTCGGGGTACCTCCTGAAGAACCTGGAGCCCGAGGACTTGATCCGCTACCTCGAGGGGGTCAGGCGGGGGGAGGCGCCCATCGACCCCCTCATGGCTTCGAAGATCCTCCAGGAGTTCAAGCGCGGCATGGAAACCCCTCGACCACCTACTGGACCCGAGTTGCTCACGCCGCGGGAGAGGGAGATCCTGGAGCTCGTGGCCATGGGGGACGCGAACAAGGAGATCGCCCGGAAGCTGGGGATCTCAGAGAACACCGTCAAGAACCACCTGAGGAACATCCTGGAGAAGCTCCACCTCCAGAACCGCGTCCAGGCCGCCATGTACGCCATCCGCGAAGGCCTCATCCGGGAACCCCCCATTTCTCCCTAGTCCAAATTTCCTAGCTCCCTCCACCCCCTTGTGCTATGGCCTCCTCCTCGTCCCCGCCAGAAAATGGTGCCGGGGCCACGGCGGGGAGGAGGGAGGAAGTGCGAGAGCACCGACAGATCCTGCGTGCGCTCAATGGCCAGCGCTGGAGTGAGCTCCAGCTCCACCGGAGGATCCTCCACCGGGTGCAGGAGGAGAACCGCCACTCCCTTGGCGTTGCGAGGCGGATCCTAGAGGCAGAACGGGAGCGGATCCACACAGATGCCCGTTGGTACCGAGAGGTCCTGGCGAACGCCAAGAAGGAAGCGAACGTCCACCGCGAGGCCCTGGCCATCGCCAGGGCAGAGGCCCAGCTGTACCGGAGGGCCCTGGAGCAGGCCAAGGAGGATGCCAGGACCCTCATGCGCCTCGTCGGGTTCATCCAGCGATTCGCGGGTGGATTGGTTGCGCGGAGAGCTGCATAGGAGGAGTGGCGGCTCATCTCTGCGCGTGGAGGGCCTCCGGCAGGTTCTGCCGGAGGCCCTTGAAGTCACCCCACCAAGGGGCCCCCGCCAAAACCCGTGTCGGGGTTTTGGCGGGGGCCCCTTGGTGGGGACCCCGACACGGGGCAAGCCCCAGGAGCGATTGTGTAGTATCATTTCTGTCCGTTGACTTAGTCCCTTCCGGTGACTTCCTCCCTCCCTTTTAGGCTAGTCCTCCGCCCACCTCTTGTCCCACTCGGCGTTGTGCTCCCTCCTTCGAAAGAGCCCCCTGCGGTAGCCTGAAAAAGGCATAGTATCTGGCTTCCCCCTGTTCTACCCTGGAGGTGGGAAGGGAGGTTAGGCAATGGCCGAGACTGTGTACATCGTCTACCAGCACCCGCTCTTCGCCAAAGGGCTAGAGAGCCTCCTCCGGAGGGAAGGGCTCCGGGTCGTCGGGATGGCCCGGGATGTGGGGCGGGCGATCGGGGAGATCCGATCGGTATGCCCTGAGGTCATCCTCGTGGAGCGGACGCTCGGGGAGGAGATGTTGCAGTCCGTAGGCCAAATCCTCTCGAGCTGCCAAAGGGTCACGGTCATTGCCCTGAACCTCGCTGAGGATTGGATGCAGATGGTGCAATCCCACCTGATGTCGGCCACGCGGGTGGAGGATCTGGTGCGGGCGATCCGTGATCCTTCCGGGTTTGTGGCCGGCATCCCGGGGGAAGTTAACGTCACGTAGGGGGAGGGAGAAGGATGCATCCAGTGGGAATCGCCCTGGCGTTCCTGGTCTTCTGGTCGATGGTGGCAGCAGGAGGGTTCCTCCTGGTCTTCTGCGCCATGAACCTTCGCCACTTCGTGGCGGAGGCCCGGTTGGCCAGCGTTTCCAGCCTCAGGGCAGCGTCGGCCGTCCGGGCGGCGGTCAACCTCCTCGGGGCCGCCATCGGGCTGAGCCTGGCCTCCATGGGAGTGGTCGCAACCTATACCGTGATCTATGGCCGGTGAAGCGACCCTCTGTCGTGGCGACATGGGCCATCATGCGCGGGGAGGAGGTGAAATCCGGCGAAGACCCGATGGGCAGCGGCCCCTCCTCTGCGTAGAGTGAGAAGAGGACGACATGGACATGAGGGGTCACGTGCAGAGCATCGCCCTGTGGGTTGTGGCCCTCACTGCAGGATGGAGCCTCCTTGGGACTCCCGCCCTCGCACAGGAAACGTGCCTGGAATGTCATGAGAGAGAGGGATTGTCTTTCACCCTTCCGAGCGGCGAGTCCATCCCGGTCACAGTCAAGGGGAAGGACCTCGCCGCTTCCGTCCACCGCGATCTTTCCTGCACGACCTGCCACCCCGAGCAGACAAAGATCCCCCACCCGCCCTTGGCAGCGAGGACTGCCCGGGAATTCCGAGTGACCTCTGCCCAGATCTGCCAGGGTTGCCACCCTGACGCAGCGAGCGAGTATCGCCAGAGCGTTCACGGGCGGGGACTGAGGCTGGGTTTGGCCGATGTCCCGACCTGCCAGAGCTGTCATACGGCGCATGCGGTGAGGCCAGCGAAGGATCCCGCATTCCGGAACAACATCCCCCTCGTGTGCGGCAACTGTCACGGGGACCCACGGATCGCCAGTAAGTACGGGATGAAGGAGGTCTACCAGACCTATGCGACCGAGTTCCACGGCGTGACCACGTTCTTCTACAGGGTGACAAAACCTCAAGAGGTGAGTCCGGCGGCCGTGTGCTACGACTGCCACGGCATCCATGACGTGAAGGCCGTGGATGCCCCAGACTCGCCGGTGAGCAAGCAGAACCTCCTGGAGACGTGCCGGAAGTGCCATCCCCGGGCAGGGCCGCTCTTTGCCAGCGCCTGGCTCGAGCACGAGCGTCCTGCGCCGGGAAAGGCAACGCTCGTCTACCTCGTGAGTCTCTTCTACACCATCCTGATCCCTTCTGTGGTGGCATTCCTGGGGGTCCACACGGCCCTCGATCTGTGGAGATGGCTCATGGACCGGCTGGAGGAACGGAGGAAGTGATCCCTTGCGCAGACGGGGAGGTGCGCGAGATGGCGAGGAAGGGATCCCCAAAGGGAGCAGGAATCAGGGAAGTTGAGCGATTCCCCCTTGGACGGCGCATCGAGCACTTCCTGATCATGATCGCCGTCAACGTCCTGGCGTTCACCGGCCTCCCCCAGAAGTACTTCTACACAGGCTGGGGGAGGCGGATCATCCAGCTCCTCGGAGGGATTGAGCAGACGCGGTTCATCCACAGGACCTTCGCCCTGCTCCTGGTGGGGGTCTCCCTCTACCACCTGGGGACGCTCCTCTGGCAGCTCCTCCGCGGGGTCTCCGGGCCTCCTCCGATGGCCCTGACCATGAAGGACTTCCGGGACATGGTGGATGACTTCCGCTACCTCCTCGGGCTCACCAGAGAACGTCCCCGTTACGACAGGTTCGACTACCAGCAGAAGCTCGACTACTGGTTCGTGGTGTGGGGGACGACGATCTTCATCGTGACCGGGTTCATCATGTGGTTCCCCGAGTGGGTCAGCCGCTACCTCCCAGGGATCGTGATCCCGGCTGCTCGGGTGGCTCACGGTGGAGAGGCGCTGCTCGCCGTATACGCAGTCATCCTCTGGCATTTCTATGCCGCCCACTTCCGCCCCCAGGTCTTCCCCTTCGACCCCGCGATGTGGACGGGGAAGATCTCCATCGAGCGCCTACGCGAGGAGCACCCTCTGGAGTACGAGCGGCTCATCAAACGGCTGGGGGTCCATCACCAGGCTGAACTCCAGACCGTCTCCACATCCGAGGACGACGGAGGATCGCCTGATCCAACCTGATCCCCTCTCCTTCCTGGCCCGTTCAGGATCGCCTAAACCTCGCTGTAAAGCCCACCATATTTGCATTTTTGGCATTGACGAATCCCTGATAGGCTTAATACAAAGGAACCAGCAGCACCGGAGGCTGGAGGCCAAGAGAAGTGGTCACGTGATACCCATGGCGAGAGGGTATCCTATCCCGAACTTTTTGAGGGGATTCCTGGAGCGGAGTCCCCAGGCGGTCCAGACGGTGGTCTGTGGCGCGAGCCTGCTTGCCGGGTGGATCCTCGGAGCCGCAGGTGCGCCACGCCCTCTCGAGGTGGGGTTTTACCTCCTCGCCCTCTCTTCCGGCGGATATGAGAGCGCCAGGAAAAGCCTCCTGGCCCTCCTCCATCGTACCGTGGACGTGAACCTGCTCATGATCCTGGCCGCTGCCGGCGCAGCCGCCCTGGGGTACTGGAAGGAGGCGGCCATCCTCATGCTCCTCTTCTCCCTCAGCAACGCCCTGGAGGGATACGCTACGGAGCGGACGAGACAGGCCATCCAGCTCCTCATGACCCTCAGGCCCCGGGAGGCGCGCGTGCGCCGGGACGGCGAGGAGATCCTGGTCCCCGTTGACTCCGTGGCCCCCGGAGACCTCGTGGTGGTCCGCCCGGGGGATCAGATCCCTGTGGATGGGAAGGTGGAGTCCGGGGTTTCGTGGGTGGACCAGGGGCCCATCACCGGGGAGTCCCTCCCTGTCCAAAAAGTCCCGGGGAACGAGGTATACGCGGGGACCCTGAATCTCCAGGGGATCCTGGAGGTACGGGTCACCCGTCCCACCGAGGACACGACCCTGGCCAGGATCCTCAAGCTGGTGGAGAGCGCGCAGTCCCAGAAGGCCAGGACGCAGCACTTCGCCGAGTGGATCGGGCGCTACTACACCCTGGCCATCGTCGGAGCGGCCATCGCCATCCTCCTCTCCCCCCTGCAGGGGTGGGGCTGGGAGGAGGCGTTCTACCGGGCAATGACCCTCCTGGTCGTAGCTTCCCCCTGCGCCCTTGTCCTCTCCACCCCCTCCACGATCCTGGCGGCCATCGCCAATGGCGCGCGCCACGGGATCTTATTCAAAGGGGGCACGCACCTGGAGGCCCTGGCCGGTGTGAGGATCCTGGCTTTTGACAAGACGGGGACGCTCACCCTCGGCAGGCCTCAGGTATCCGATGTGCTCGCGTTCCATGTTGAGGAACGGGAGGTCCTGCGCTTGGCTGCTTCTGCGGAACGCCTGAGCGGACACCCCCTCGGGAACGCCCTCGTGGAGGAGGCCCAGAGGAGGGGACTGGAGCTCTATGAGGTACAGGCCATGGAGGAGATCCCCGGCCGGGGGGTACGGGCAGCCCTCAACGGGAGGGGAGAGGTGCTCGTGGGAAACAGGCTTCTGATCGAGGCCGCAGGGATCGCCATCCCAGAGGAGATCGCAGAGGCGGTCGACCGTCTGGAGCGATCCGGGAAAACGGTGATGTTCGTGGCGAACGGCGGTGTTGCGGGCGTCATCGCGGCGAGCGATGTGGTGCGGCCTGACACCCAAGAGGCGCTCAGGCAGGTCCGGTCCCTGGGGATCCACCGGCTGGTCATGCTCACAGGGGACCACCCACGCGCCGCACAGGCCGTTTCCGAACGTGCGGGGGTCACCGACGTGTTCGCAGGGCTTCTCCCCCACGAGAAGGTGGAGGTATTGCAAAGCCTGAAGCGGTACGGTCCAGTGGGTATGGTTGGGGATGGGATCAACGACGCCCCTGCGCTGGCCTCCGCCTCGGTGGGGATCGTCATGGGCGGCATCGCAAGCGACGTTGCCATGGAGACCGCCGATGTGGTGCTCATGGCTCCCACCCTGGAGCGACTCCCTTACGCCATCGCCCTGAGCCGGAAGGCTCAGGGGGTGATCCGCCAGAACATCGCCATTGCCCTCTCGGTCATTTTCCTCCTCGTCGCTGGGACCTTCTTGGGATGGCTCCGGCTCCCCCTCGCTGTCGTAGGACACGAGGGGAGCACCGTGTTGGTCATCCTGAACGGGCTGCGCCTCCTGCGCTTCCGCCCCTCCCAGGTGGCGTTCCATCGCGGGGGAACGGACTAGGACCTCCGCACTAGGCCTCTACAAGCCCCTCCACCTAGCCAGGATCGGCTAGAATTCAGGCTAAAAATCCCCTTCTTGCATCGCGAAAAATCCGACGCCGGCCCGATGGTAGCCTCCCAACGCCTTCTCTATCGTTGTGGGTGGAGAGCACTTCAGGGGATGTTTCGGTTCCATAAACGAGGGAGACTGGATTCTCTGGGAGGAGGAGAATGGCAACGGGAACGCTGGCTGGGCTCGGGCGCGAATTGACCCTAGAGACCCTGTGGGAAACTCCGGAAGGGAGGAAGATCCTCACCTGCATCCAGTGCGGGGCATGCGCCGGCACCTGTCCTTATGGGGACGTTATGGAGTATCCTCCCCGGCGGATCATTGGGATGCTGCGTGCAGGCCGCATCGAGGATGTCTTCCATAGCGAAAGCCTTCTCCAGTGTGTCGCCTGCTACGCGTGCATGGCCAAGTGCCCGAGGGGGATCCGCCTCACGGAGGTCTTGCTCCCGCTCATCAAGGAGCAGGTGTTCCTGCATCTCCCAGAGGTGCCCTCAGAGCTGCAGAAAGCGTTGGAGAACACGTTGCGCTATGGAAACCCTATGGGGGAATCGCCCCGCAAGCGGGCTGCGTGGGTGAAGACGTCTGAGGTCCCTATCCGGATCCTTCCGGAAGACCCCAGGCCGGTGGATGTATTGTGGTTTGTGGAATGCTACCCATCCTACCATCCCCGAGGACAGGACGCCAGCCGTGCCACGGCCAAGCTCCTCCACGCGCTCGGAATCGACTTCGCCATCCTGGGCAACGAGGAGAGGTGCGCGGGGGAGTGCACTCGACTGCTCGGGGAACGTGGGTTATTCGATTCCCTCATGGAGTACCATATGGGAGTCTTTCGGAAGTATCGATTCCGCCGCATCGTGACGTCGGGAGCGCACGCTTACGATGCCTTCAAGTACCAGTACCCTGCTGTGGGGTTCCGGTACGATGTGGAGCACATCACGCCGTTCCTCGCCCGCCATCTCGGGGAACTGAAGCCAAAGCTCACGCGCAGGCTGGACTATGTGGTCACCTACCATGACTCCTGTTGCCTGGGACGCCATAACGGATTCTACGAGGAGCCGCGCGCGCTCCTCCAGGCGATCCCCGGCGTGAAGCTCGTGGAGATGACACACAACCGCGTCAACGCCCTCTGCTGCGGGGGTGGGGGAGGGGGGATGTGGCTGGATACGTACTTCAAGGCCAAAGGGTACGAGCGCCTCTCTGAGCGGCGAGTCAAGGAAGCGATTACGACCGGCGCAAACGTCCTTGCCGTCTCCTGCCCGTATGAGATCTCCCGTTTTGAGGATGCCCTGAAGGTCCTGGGATACGACCAGAAAATGATCGTTCGCGATGTTGTAGAGCTCGTCGCCGAGGCCCTGGGGGGATGAGAGGATGGATATCCTGGTCCTGCTCAAGCTGGTCCCCGATGTGGTGGAGGAGCTGGAAGTAGCACCCGATGGCAAATCCCTGGATACCCAGTGGCTCCGGCTGAGGGTGAACGAGACCGACGAACATGCCCTTGAGGAGGCTCTCTTCCTCAAGGAGAACCATGGCGGGACGGTGACGGTCGTTGCTCTCGAGGGGCCCGAGGCAGACGATGCTCTTTATACCGCGCTCGCGAAGGGAGCTGATCGCGCTGTGAAGATCCCCGGCGCATGGGCCTGCTCGAGCAGTTCTGCCCTTGCCCGCATCCTCGCAGATGCGGCCCGGTCCCTGCCGGGGGCGGATTTGTATCTCACGGGCGCGCAGGCGATCGACGACCTCGATGGAGAGATCGCACCTCGTCTGGCGCACAGCTTAGGGCTCCCTTACCTCGGTGGGATCACCGGGATCGTTCCAAATGCCGACGCGAGGACGGCTCTCGTGACGAAGGAATACGCCGGAGGAGTCAGGGTGCAGTTCGAGATTCCCCTCCCAGCCGTTCTGGGGGTCCAGGCCGCGGAGAGGCCGCCCCGTTATGTGCCTGTCGCCAGGATACGCCAGGCAATGAAAACGAGCAAGGTGGAGACGCTCCCCCTCGCGCCGTCTGAAACAGCATCCTTCCTGGAGATACACCGGATGTTCAAACCAGAGGTTGCGGAGAGGGCGGAATTCCTGGAGGGATCTCCTGAGGAGGTCGCACGGAAGATCTGCGACATCCTGGCCCAACATGGACTCCTCTAGGCGAGGTGCGAGCATGGCGGGGATCTGGGTCCTTGTGGAACATTTCCGGGGGGAGGTTCAAGAGATCACGTATGAGATGCTTGGGGCGGGGCGGGAGCTCGCCGACCAGCTCCAGATACCGCTGCAGGCCGTTGTCCTCGGGCATGATGGAGAGGGGCTCTGCCAGAACCTCGGTGCTGCGGATTCCGTGCTCGCCGTGGAGGTGCCCTCCGGGAAAGAGCTGATCCCAGAAGGATGCGTCCAGGTCCTCGGCCCGCTCCTCCAGGAGAGGACCCCCAAGGCCCTCCTGATCGGCAATACCAATGTCGGGCTCGGACTGGGGTCCCTTCTCTCAGCCACACTCTCCATACCGTTCGTCAATTTCTGCCGTGCCCTCTCCGTCCGCGATGGCAGGATCGTCGCCACGAGCGTGCTCTATGGCGGCAAGATCGAGGCCGAGGTGAGCCCAGCCGGGGAACCGGCAATCTACGGGATCTCTCCAGGGATCTGTCCTGCGGAGAGGGGAAGGTCTGATCGTTCACCCCCCATAGAGAAAATACCGGCTCCCCTTCTCGGGGAATCTCGGGTGGAATTCAAGGCATACATGGAGCCAGAGCCAGGGGATATCGATATTACGAAGATGAACGTTCTCGTGGCCGTTGGGCGCGGGATCCAGAGACAAGAGAACGTAGCTCTGGCCGAGGAGCTGGCTCAAGTGTTGGGGGGAGCGGTGTGTGCATCCCGTCCTGTGGTGGATCAGGGGTGGTTGCCTCTCTCCAGGCAGGTTGGGAGATCGGGCGTGCGTGTGAAGCCCAAGCTGTACCTGGCCGCAGGCATCAGCGGCGCCCCCGAGCACGTCGAAGGGATGAAGCAGGCGGCGCTCATCATCGCCATCAATACCGATCCCGGTGCGCCCATCTTCCATGTTGCCCACTATGGGGTTGTGGGAGATGCTGTGGAGATCCTCCCTGCGCTTACAGCAGCGATCCGGGCGAGGAGGTGAGGAGTGTGCCCGACCCGGCAACCTCCCATTACCTTGGCGTCCCGGGCTACCTCCTCCTCTGGCTCCTCACCATCTGCTCTTTTGCGCTGTTCGGCCGTCGGGTACTTGACTACGTAAGGATCTTACGGAGGGCCCGTCCCGAGACGCGGTGGAATCGTCCCCTGGAGCGGGCGAAGCGCTTCCTTATATACGTTGTGCTCCAAAGGAGGCTCCTGGACGAACCCTTCATCGGCATTGCTCATGTCCTGATCTTCTGGGCATTCGTATTCTTTTCTGCGAGCTTCTTCTGGAACCTCGTGAGGGGCCTCCTCCCTGTCCTGCCCATCCCCTACGCGGATGAGGTTTCGGGGATGGCGTTCGCGTTAGAGCTCCTCGGCACACTGGCGCTGCTCTCCGTCGTTGGGGCCGCGGTGCGGAGGTTCATCTTCCCTCCACCTCGCCTCGAGAGGTCTTTGGATGCGACCCTGATCCTCACCTTGATCGCCATTGTCCTCGTCACGTTCCTGGGCGGCCAGGGATTCAAAGTCCTGGGAGGGAACACCGAGGGCACCTGGACGCCCCTTGGGACCTTCCTCGCCTAGGCCCTGCGGGGCGTTGGGGTGGATGGAGCCAGAGCCTCCGCGTTCTACCTCTGGACCTGGTGGATCCACATGCTCACCGTCCTGGCCTTCCTCGCCTACCTGCCGTACTCCAAGCACCTCCACCTCCTCGTCGCCCCTTTCAACGTTGCCTTCGGTGCGCTCCGTTCGGGGAGTGTGCCAGAGCCGTCGGAGGGAGCTCGCTTCCTGGAGGAATTCACCTGGCGCCAGCTGTTGAACGCCCTGGCCTGCGCCGAATGCGGACGGTGCGATCGGGCGTGCCCTGCGTTTCAGAGCGGCTTCCCGCTTTCTCCCAAGATGCTGGTTCACCGCATCAAAGCAGTCATACAGACGCCTGTGCTGAGACAGAATCCGAGGGCCACACCTGCGATCCTTGCGGAAGCGGGGAATGTCGGACACATCGCCAAACCCGAAGAGGTCTGGGCGTGTGCGGCCTGTTATGCCTGTATGGAACGGTGCCCTGTGTTCAACGAACACGTCCATCTCATTGTCGAGATGAGACGCTCCCTCGTAGCCCAGGGAGAGGTCGGCAAGCGGATGCAGGAGGCCCTCACGAGCCTGGCGCGGTACGGGAACTCTTTCGGGCAGCCCGAGCGTGCCCGGGCGAAGTGGGTGCAGACTCTCGGGTTCCCGGTAAAGGATGCGCGGAAGGAGCCCGTGGAGGTCCTGTGGTTTGTGGGGGATTACGCCTCATATGACCCCAGGGTCCAGAGCATCACGTGTGCCGCCGCCCGGGTATTCCAGAGAGCTGGCGTGGATTTCGGGATCCTCTATGAGGGCGAACGGAATGCCGGGAACGATGTCCGACGCGCTGGGGAGGAAGGGTTGTTCGAGATGCTCATGGAGAGGAACCTGCGAGAGCTGGCAAAGGCGCAGTTCCGGTGGATCGTCACCACGGATCCCCATACCTACCACGTTCTGAAGAACGAGTACCGGTTGGGCGAGAACGGCCGAGGGAACACAAAGGTCCTGCACCACACGGAACTCCTTGAAAGCCTCCTCCAGATGGGAAAGCTCCCCCTGCAGAGGACGTTGGGTTTGACCGTGACCTACCACGATCCTTGCTACCTGGGGCGTTCCAACGGCGTCTTCGATCCCCCGCGCCGGCTGCTCAAGGCGCTTGGGGTGAAACTCGTGGAGATGCCACGGAACCGGCGCAACAGCTTCTGTTGCGGCGCGGGCGGGGGGAGGATCTGGATGGAGGAGGTTTCCGGTTCCAGGGAACGTCCCGCGGAGATCCGCCTGCGGGAGGCCGCGAAACTCCCAGGGGTCTCAACCCTCGTGGTGGCTTGTCCCAAAGATCTTGTGATGTTCCAGGATGCCGTCAAAACGGCGGGCCTGGAAGGGAGGATCGCGGTCAGGGACATTGTTGAGCTCGTCGAAGCAGCGATGCAACCGGCGGAGGAGGGTTCCCATGTCGCGGCTTGAGCATCCAGGCGATCAAGAAATCCGGGTAGGGGTGTACATCTGTCACTGCGGCACGAACATCGCCGGGACGATTGACGTCGAAGCCTTGCGAGAGGATGCGGCCAAGCTCCCTGGCGTCGTTGTCGCCAGGGATTACAAGTATATGTGCTCTGATCCCGGCCAGGAGCTAATCCGGAAGGACGTCCAAGAGCATCGCCTCAACCGGATCGTCGTGGCTTCCTGCTCCCCCCTGTTGCATGAGCGCACGTTCCGGAATGCGACTGCGCAGGGCGGGTTGAACCCCTACCAGTTCCACATGGTGAACATCCGGGAACATGCCTCCTGGGTACACGAGGACAGGCAGGCAGCGACGACGAAGGCCAAAGACCTGGTGCGCGCTGGTGTGCGGAGGGTGGTCCACCTTCGCGCGCTCGAGCAGAGGAGGGTTCCCATCCACGCCGACGTCCTGGTTGTGGGAGGCGGGATCGCCGGGATTCACGCGGCCCTTACCCTCGCCGATGCGGGGAAGCATGTCTACCTCGTGGAGCGGGAGCCGACCATCGGTGGGCACATGGCCAAGTTCGACAAGACGTTCCCCACCCTGGACTGCGCTGCCTGCATCCTGACCCCGAAGATGACCGCTGTCAAAGCCCACCCGAACATCACCCTGTGGGCGTATTCTGAGGTCGTGGACGTGAAAGGGTATGTGGGGAACTTCACCGTGACTGTGAAGCGCAAGCCCCGGTACGTGCTCGAGGATCGGTGCGTCGGCTGCGGCGAGTGCATCGAGGCTTGCGTCTACAAGGACGCCCGCTTCCCCGACGCATTCAACCTGGGCCTCGGAAGACGGAAGCCTGTCTATATCCCTTTCCCGCAAGCGGTCCCCCTGGCAGCGGTCATTGATCCGGAGACGTGCATCGAGTTCAAATCAGGGCGGTGCCGGAAGACCTGCGTGGAGGCCTGCGGCGATCGACGGGCGATCGACTTCACGCAGAGAGAGGAGATCCGAGAGATCCAGGTCGGGGCCATGATCCTCGCGACTGGGTTTAAGACCTTTGATCCCTCGCGCATCCCCTACTATGGCTACGGCGTCTTCCCGAACGTCTATACCGCTTTGGAAGTAGAGCGGCTGGTGAACGCCGCGGGCCCCACTGGTGGGGAGATCGTCCTGCGGGATGGTCGGAGGCCGCAATCGGTGGCGATCATCCACTGTGTGGGCAGCCGCGATGAGAACACCAACCGCTACTGCTCGCGGGTGTGCTGCATGTATTCCATCAAGCTGGCGCACCTGATCAAGGAGCGAACGGGTGCGGAGGTGTACAACTTCTACATCGACATCCGGGCGCCTGGGAAGGCCTTTGAGGAGTTCTACCATCGTGTCGCCGAGGAGGGCGTCCACTTCATCCGGGGGAAGGTCGCGGACGTTTCCCCGGACACTTCGGAGAGCAACGGCAGGCTCATCGTGCAGGCGGAGGATACCCTCCTGGGGATGGTCCGAAAGATCCCGGTAGACATGGTGGTCCTGGCAGTCGGTCTGGAACCGCAGCCCGATGCTGAGGAGGTGCGCCGGATGTTCAACATCTCCTGCTCTACCGAGGGGTTCTTCCTGGAGCGCCATCCCAAGCTGGCTCCGGTCAACACGTTCACAGATGGGATCTTCCTCGCAGGCGCCTGCCAGGGGCCCAAGGATATCCCCGACACCGTGGCCCAGGCTGGGGCTGCTGCCGCCGAGGCCCTGGCGCTCATCGACAGAGGGTATGTCGAACTCGAGCCCAATACTGCCTACATCCTGGAGGAGGCGTGCTCCGGCTGCAAGACCTGTATCCCCCTCTGCCCCTACAACGCCATCTCCTTCGCCGAGGAGAAGAAGAAAGCCACGATCAACGAGGTCCTGTGCAAGGGGTGCGGGGTCTGTGTCGCTGCCTGTCCTTCCGGTTCCATTAAGCAGAACCTGTTTGAGGACGAGATGATCTTCGCCGAGATTGAGGGGGTGCTGGCCCGTGCGTGAACGCACATCTCACCAAGCGCGACATGGCGGGAGCTGGGAGCCCCGGATCGTCGCCTTCTTCTGCAACTGGTGCACGTACACTGCCGCCGACCTGGCTGGGACCTCCCGGATGAAATACGCCCCGAACGCCCGGGTCATCCGGGTGATGTGCTCCGGCCGGGTGGATCCCCAGTTCGTCCTAGACGCATTCGCGTTGGGTGCAGATGGGGTCCTCATCGGGGGGTGCCACCCCGGGGACTGTCACTACATGGAGGGGAACTACAAGTGCCTTCGACGGTTCCTGCTCCTCAGGAGGGTGCTGAGAGAACTGGGCATTGAAGAAGAGCGCCTCCGCCTGGAGTGGATCTCCGCCTCAGAGGGGGAGAAGGTCAGGGCGGTGATCAACGACATGACAGAGACCATTCGGGGGCTTGGGCCTCTCCGTCTGGAGGCTCCTGAGCGAGAGGCCGTGGAGGTAGAGGCATCATGAGGCAACCCGCAGGAAAACCCAAGGTCGCCTTCTACTGGTGCGCTTCCTGTGGGGGGTGCGAGGAAGCGGTCGTGGACCTAGCGGAGAAGATCCTGGATGTAGTGCAGGCCCTGGACATCGTGTTCTGGCCGGTTGCCCTGGATTTCAAGCGCGCCGATGTGGAATCCATGCCCGATGGATCCCTCCTGGCTTCCTTCATCAACGGCGCTGTCCGGACGAGCGAGCAGGAGGAGATGGTTCTCCTACTCAGGAGGAAGTCCCAACTCCTCATCGCCTTCGGCGCATGCGCCCAGATCGGGGGTGTCCCAGGCTTGGCGAACCTCTGGGACCGAGAGAGCATCTTCCACAGGATCTACCTCGAATCCCCCACCACGGTCAACCCCGAAGGTGTCCTCCCCCAGGTGAGGATCCAGGAGGACGGCCGGGAACTTTCCCTTCCCGTTTTCTACGACACCGTCCGCCCGCTCGACCAGGTTGTGGAGGTAGATTACTACATCCCGGGGTGTGCCCCCACACCCAAGGTGATCCTCCACGCGGTGCAAGCGCTGCTCCGTGGTGAGCTCCCCCCGCGGGGTTCGGTGCTGGCTCCGGATCGCGCGCTGTGCGAGGAGTGCCCGCGAAGGGATACCAAACCGGAGAAGTTGCTCCTCGCAGAGATCCGGCGTCCTCACGAGGTCTTCATCGACGAGGGAAAGTGCCTCCTCGCCCAAGGGCTCCTTTGCCTGGGACCGGCCACGCGGGCGGGATGTGAGGCCCTCTGCATCCAAGGGAATATGCCGTGCACGGGTTGCTTTGGTCCGACCAGCCGGGTGCGGGATTTCGGGGCCAAGATCCTCTCCGCCGTCGCCTCCATCACCGGCAGCAACGACGAGCAGGAGATCGAGCGGATCCTCTCCCAGATCCCCGATCCTGTCGGCACGTTCTACCGGTACAGTTTGCCTGCCTCGTTGCTCCGCCGGAGGAGGCGGGAAGCCCTGGCAGAGGGGAAGGGGTGATGTCCATGGAGGGGAAGACGCGGCGCATCACTATCGATCCGATTAGCCGGCTGGAGGGCCATGGCAAGATCGAGATCTTCCTGGACGAATCAGGGAACGTCGAGCGTGCCTACTTCCAGGTGCCTGAGCTGAGGGGGTTCGAAAAGTTCATGGAGGGACGCCCCGCCGAGGAGATGCCCCAGATCACCTCGCGGATCTGCGGCGTCTGCCCCACCGCCCATCACATGGCCTCGACGAAGGCCCTCGATGCCCTCTATCAGGTGGACCCGCCCCCAGTTGCCAAGAAGATCCGGGAGCTGTTTTACAGCACCTTCATGGTCGAGGACCACGCCCTGCACTTCTACTTCCTGGGAGGCCCCGACTTCGTCGTTGGCCCATCCGCGCCTCCCCAGGAGCGCAACGTCCTTGGCGTGATCGCCAAGGTGGGCGTTGAGGTCGGTCAGAAGGTCATCGCCATGCGCAGGAAGCTGCGGGAGATCCTCGCGGCCGTCGGAGGCAAACCGGTCCATCCTGTCCTCGGGTTGCCCGGCGGTGTGGCCAAGCGCATCACCCCGGAGGTGCAGAAGCAGATCCAGGCCGTCGCTGCAGAGGCTATCGGTTTCGCCCAGTTCACTCTGGAGATCTTCCACGATGTCGTGTTGCAGAACACGGACTATGTGAACCTCATCCTCTCCGATGTGTTTACCCACAGGACGTACTACATGGGGCTGGTGGACCAGGACAACCGCGTCAACTTCTACGACGGCTGGATCCGCGTCGTCTCCCCGGATGGGAAGGAGTGGGCGAGGTTTAAGGCCCACCAGTATCTCGAGGTTGTGGCTGAGCACGTCGAGCCCTGGAGCTACGTGAAGTTTTGCTACCTCAAGCCCATCGGGTGGAAAGGATTCATTGACGGGGCGGACAGCGGGGTCTACTGCGTCGCGCCCCTTGCCCGCCTGAATGCCTCCGAGGGGATGGCAACCCCACTGGCCCAGGAGGCCTATCGAGAGTTCTATGCCACGCTGGGCGGGAAGCCCGTCCATCACACCCTGGCGAACCACTGGGCGCGCGTGGTAGAGCTCCTGTACGCCGCTGAGCGCATGAGAGAGCTCGCGGACGATCCTGAGCTTACCGACCCGCATGTGCGCACGCTGCCGACCGCCACGCCACGCGAGGGGGTCGGCGCCGTCGAAGCTCCCCGTGGCACGCTCATCCACCATTACCAGACAGATGAACGTGGGATCATCCAGAAGGCCAACCTGATCGTGGCGACGCAGAACAACGCGGCGCGCATCGCCATGAGCGTAGAGAAGGCCGCGAAGGGGCTCATCACAGGTCATCACATCCCTGAGGGCATCCTGAACATGGTGGAGATGGCCTTCCGTGCCTACGACCCTTGCCACGCCTGCGCCACCCACTCCCTCCCTGGGAACATGCCCCTCTTCATCCGGGTCCGGGACCCAAAGGGGAACACGGTTGCAACGTTGCGACGGGACTTCGACGGGAGCATACACAGGGACGCATGAGAGGTGGGTAGTGTGGACCGTGGGGGCCATGGAGGCGTTCACCAGGAGGGCGAGGCGCTCGTCGAGGTTGGGGGTTCCGATGCGCGCATCCGGATCCTGTGCCTGGGGAACGATCTGCTGGCCGACGACGCATTCGGCCCCGCTGTGGGAAAGGAGCTTCGAAGGAGCATCCCGGAGGATGTCGAGGTGATCACGACCCAGGCGGCAGGGTTTAACCTCCTGGAGGAGATCCTCGGCGCAACCTACCTCCTCGTCATCGACACAATCCTCACCGGGAGGAACCCTCCTGGGAAGGTCCTCATACTGCGCGCCGAGGATGTCCAGGTCGTCCCTGGGAATTCCCCGCACTCCGTCGGCCTGTTCGAGACGCTGGAGCTGGGGAGAAGGGTCTGTCTCCCTGTGCCGGAGGAAACGGTGATCCTGGCCGTCGAGGCAGCGGACTGCACGACGTTGGGAGGTTCCATGGACCCCCGTGTGCGAGCGGCCATCCCCGCTGTTGTCAGGTTGGCCCGAGAGATCGTACACGGATGGAGGAAGGGCACCGTGCGGACGGCCCATGCATGAACACGATCTGACAGAGGAGATCCTGGTTGCGGCTCTGGAGACGGCACGGAGGGCAGGAGCGCGGGCGATCTCCCAGGTCGTCCTGACGTTGAGCAGTGCCTCCCATATCGACCCGGAGGTGGTGCGCTCCCACTTCGCTGCCATGAGCCGGGGAACCCTCGCCGAGGGGGCCGACCTGGTCTTTCACGTCCGGGCCGTTGAACAGGTTTGTGGGAAATGTGGACGGGAATTCCTCGTCGATGAGGAACTCGCCTGTCCGGACTGCGGGGCTCCGGTGAACCCCCACACGCTGGGCGCGGAGTTGACCTTGGAGAGCATCGAAGTCGTCATCCCGGACGAGATGCCGGCACAGGAATGCTGAGCGGGATCGGAGGTGTCGTGGAATGGCGCAGGAACTTTCTGTCCTTGTGATGGTTTCCGCCTCCATCGGGTTCCTTCACGTGCTCGTCGGGCCCGATCACTACCTTCCCTTCATCGCCATGGCCAAGGCCAGGCAGTGGTCTCTGTCCAGGACGGCGTGGATCACCGCCCTGTGCGGGGTCGGTCACATCGGGAGTTCGGTTGTCCTGAGCCTCCTCGGCATCGCCCTGGGGATGGCCGCTTCCACGGTGGAGGCGCTGGAGTCCTTCCGTGGAAGCCTCGCCGCGTGGGGCCTCATCTCCTTTGGACTCCTGTACTTCGCCTGGGGAATGCGCAGGGCCTACCGTCGCCAGCCGCATCGAGGGGAGGAAATGGGAGAGCCTATGGCGAGCCTCGCTCCCTGGATCCTGTTCACGATCTTTGTCTTTGGGCCCTGCGAGCCGTTGATCCCCCTGCTCCTGTATCCTGGGGTTAAGGACAGCGTCTTTCGAATGGCTCTGGTCACAGGGATCTTCGGAGGGACGACGGTGCTGACCATGTTGGGCATCGTGATCCCCTCGACCCTGGGCCTCACCTTCCTACCAATGGCTCGCCTGGAGCGATACCGTGATGCCCTCGCTGGTGCGGTGGTCTGCATGTGCGGCCTCGCGGTCCAGTTCCTGGGGCTGTAGGAAACGGGGGCTCAAAGGAGGCGTGTGGCACGGTGGGATGATCACGAGGGCGCCGGTGGTGCGGGCGCGCGTGAGGGTCCGGGGCGCAGTGCAGGGTGTGGGCTTCCGCCCGTTCGTGTTCCGGCTTGCCACGGCCCTCCAGCTGAGAGGGTGGGTACAGAACTCCTCCCAGGGTGTGCTCATCGAGGTGGAGGGAGAGCGGGAGCAGGTGGAGGCGTTCCTCGACCGTTTGGAGCGGGAAAAGCCCCCGCGGTCGTCGATCCAAAGCGTCGACGTTTCCTTCCTGGGCGTGCGTGGGTACGCGACCTTTGAGATCCTGCGTAGCGAAGACCGTGGGGACAAGACGGTCGCGGTCCTTCCCGACAGCGCCACCTGCGCGGATTGCCTCGCCGAGATCCTGGACCCGGGAAACCGACGGTTCCGCTACCCCTTCACCAACTGTACCAACTGTGGCCCGCGGTTCACCATCATCCAGTCCCTTCCCTACGACCGGCCAAACACCACCATGCGGCACTTCCTCATGTGCCCGGCGTGCCGGGCCGAGTATGAGGACCCTCTGGATAGGAGGTTCCACGCACAGCCCAATGCCTGCCCTTCTTGCGGCCCGGAATTGGCACTTTACGCCCCGGCCGACCTGAGAGGGCAAGCCCTCACCGCCAAATTGTTGGCCCGGGGGGACAATGCTCTGCGGCAAGCGGCAGAGGCCCTGCGCGCCGGGAACGTCGTTGCTGTCAAGGGGCTTGGTGGGTTCCACCTGATGGTGGACGCACGCAACGGCGAGGCGGTTTCTCGGTTGCGGGAACGGAAGCCTCGGAAGGACAAGCCTTTCGCCATCATGGTCCGCGACCTCGGGCAGGCGCGGGATCTCTGCGAGGTCCCCCCCGAGGCGGAGCGCCTCCTCACCTCTCCCGAGGCACCCATCGTCCTCATCCGGCGCCGCCCCGGAGCTCCCGTGGCGGGAAACGTGGCCCCCTGCAACCCCAACCTGGGGATCATGCTCCCTTACACACCGCTCCATCACCTCCTCCTCCGGGAGGTGGACTTCCCCGTGGTGGCCACGAGCGGCAACCTGACCGATGAACCCATCTGCACAGACGAGCAGGAGGCCTTTCAGCGCTTGGGCCACGTTGCCGATCTTTTTCTGGTGCATAACCGGCCGATCGCACGTCACGTGGACGACAGCGTAGCCTGGATCCTGTTGGGTGAGCATCAGTTGCTGCGCCGTGCACGGGGGTATGCGCCCCTCCCTGTGATCGTCCCCTGGGAGCTTCCCACCCTCCTCGCCGTCGGGGCCCATCTCAAGAATACCGTCGCCCTGAGCATCGGCCACCAGATCTTCATCAGCCAGCATATTGGCGACCTGGAGACGCCAGAGGCGCTGCGAGCCTTTGAGCGCGTGATCTCCGATCTCCTGCGCCTCTACGAGGCCCGGCCCGTTGCCATTGTCCACGATATGCACCCGGATTACCCCTCGACGCGCTGGGCGATGATGCAAGCCAACACCTCCGCCCTCCTCTGCCCCCGCGCGCCGTTGATTTCCGTTCAGCACCATCATGCCCACCTGGCCGCATGTCTTGCTGACCATGGCGTAGACGGCCCTGCCCTCGGGGTGACGTGGGACGGTACAGGCTATGGCACGGACGGGACGATCTGGGGAGGGGAGTTCCTGCTCGGGGATGCGGCCGTCTTTGTGCGCGTGGCGCACCTCCGGCCCTTCCGCTTGGCTGGGGGCGAGGCAGCGATCCGCGAGCCGCGCCGCATCGGTCTAACCCTCCTGTGGGAGCTGTACGGGGAGGAGGTGCTGGACCGGGAGGACCTCGCGCCAGTCCGCGCCTTTCGCCCTGGGGAGCGGCGGGTGCTCGTCCAGATGCTGCGGCGGGGTGTCAACTCTCCCGTAACGACGAGCGCAGGCCGTCTCTTCGATGGCATCGCCTCCCTCCTGGATCTCCACCAGCGGGTGACATTCGAGGCCCAGGCGGCCATGGCCCTGGAGTTTATCGCGGATCTAGAGGAGGACGGCGCATATCCTCTCCCCCTCCGATCGCCCCCTCCCCCGGATGCGCGATCATTCCCTCCCTCTCCCTTCGTAAAAGAGGGGAGGGGTGAGGGGGGAAGCATGGCCGTGCTTGACTGGGGGCCATTGGTCGAAGCGGTCCTGGAGGATCTCCGGCGGGGCGTGGCCCCGGGGATCATCTCGGCGCGCTTCCACAACGCCCTGGTCGAAGCCATTCTCTCTGTGGCAAGGCTTGTGGGGGAGGGACGCGTGGCCTTGACGGGGGGATGCTTCCAGAACCGGTTGCTGGCGGAGCGCGTTGCCAGACGTCTCAGTGCAGAGGGTTTTGAAGTCTTGCTCCACCGCCAGGTGCCACCAAACGACGGCGGCATCAGCCTAGGTCAGATCATGGTCGCTGCTGCACGCCTGAGGAGGGATGGGGGATGCACTTCGTGATGGGAGAGCTGGTAGAGATCTACGAGGAGAACGGGGTGCCCATGGGGAAGGTGCGCGTCGGAGGTTCGATCATACGAGCGGTCCTGGCGTTTCTGCCGGAGGCCAAAGTGGGAGAGACGGTCTTTGTGCACGCTGGGATTGCCCTGTCCAGATTAGGATTGGGGACAGCGAAGGGATCCCTAACCGAGGAGGAGCGTTCTCCCGCCTCTCCGTTGAAGACGCTGCAGGGTGCTTAGACGTCCATGTGCTTGGGTGTGCCAGGGGAGATCGTCCACATCGAGGAGAGCTCTCAGGGGATCCTCATGGGGAAAGTCCGCTTCGGAGGGATCATCAAGGAGGTGTGCCTCGCCTACACCCCCGATGTCCAGGTCGGGGATTACGTCGTGGTCCACGTGGGCTTCGCGATCAGCAAGATCGACGAAGAAGAAGCCATGAAAATCTTCGCCCTGTTTCGGGAGATGGAGGGAGCGGGTGCTCTCACAGCGGATGAAGACGACTAAGTCACCCAGCCAACGATGCGTTACGTAGACGAGTACCGCAGGGAGCAAGAGGCGCGTAGATTCGTCCAGGCGATCCAAAGGCTGGTCACCCGTCCCTGGACGATCATGGAGGTGTGCGGCGGACAGACCCATACCCTGATCAAATCCGGCATCGACAGGCTGTTGCCTGAGGTTGTGAGCGTTGTCCACGGCCCTGGTTGTCCGGTGTGCGTGACACCGCTGGAGCTCATCGACAAGGCCATCGCCATCGCCCGGCGCCCTGAAGTGATCTTTACCTCCTTCGGGGACATGCTGCGGGTCCCGGGGAGCGGGACAGATCTCCTCAGCGTGAAGGCGCAGGGAGGCGATGTGCGCATCGTCTATTCTCCTCTGGATGCTGTGAAGATCGCCCAAAGGAACCCTGACCGCCAGGTCGTTTTCTTCGCCGTGGGCTTTGAGACCACGGCGCCGGCCAACGCCATGGCCATCTGGCAGGCCAGGAGGCTCGGCCTGACCAACTTCTCCGTCCTCTGCGCCCACGTCCTCGTCCCACCTGCGATCGAGGCGATCCTGCGTTCCCCTGAGAACAGGGTCCAGGGGTTCCTGGCCGCCGGACACGTCTGCACCGTCATGGGCTACTGGGAATATGAGCCGATTGCGGAGAGGTACCGTGTGCCTATCGTCGTGACGGGGTTCGAACCGCTGGACCTCCTGCAGGGCATCTACATGGTGCTCCGGGCGCTTGAGGAGGGGCGCTGGGGGGTGGAGAACCAATACTCCCGCTCCGTCCGGAGGGAAGGGAACGTACATGCTCAGGCGCTTATGCGTGAGATCTTCGAGATCTGTGACCGGAAGTGGCGCGGGATCGGCCTCATCCCCCGAAGTGGGTACCGCCTCCGGGAGGAGTTCGCCGCCTTCGATGCCGAGCGCAGGTTCGAGGTAGACCAGCTCACTGCGCTGGAATCTCCCTTGTGCGTCGCCGGGGAGGTCCTGCAAGGGGCTAAGAAGCCCTATCAGTGCGCGGCCTTTGGGACGCTCTGCACCCCGGAGCACCCCCTTGGCTCCCCGATGGTTTCTTCCGAAGGGGCGTGCGCCGCTTATTACCAGTACGGAAGGAGCGGCCCCCTGCCTGAGAGGTGAGGCTTCTGGCAATGGATTGAATCCTCTGCTTGGGAGGGCGAAGCTCCTTTCCTGGGAGGTTGAAGCTCCTTCCATGGGAGGGCGAGGCTCCTGCCCTGGGAGTGCGAGGCTCCTGTCCTGGGAGTGCGAGGCTCCTGTCCTGGGAGTGCGAGGCTCCTGCCCATGGGAGGGCGAGGCTCCTGCCGAGCCGAAAAGGAGGGACCGAAGATGTTTGAATGCCCGCTCCCCATCAGCGAGTACCCCACGATCCTCCTCGCTCATGGGGGAGGGGGGCGCCTGACCCAAACGCTCATTGAACGCATGTTCATCCCTGCCTTCCGGAACCCCGCCCTGGAGGTCCTTCATGATGGCGCCGTGGTAGAGGTGAACGGCGCACGTCTGGCTTTCACCACAGACTCCTTCGTGGTCAGCCCCCTTTTCTTCCCGGGAGGGAATATTGGGACGCTCGCCGTGTATGGGACCGTGAACGACCTCGCCATGTGCGGTGCACAGCCCCTAGCCCTCTCGACCTCTTTCATCCTGGAGGAGGGGCTCCCCACAGAGATCCTCTGGCGGATCGTACAGTCCGTCGAGCAGGCCTCTCGGAGCGTGGGTGTGCCCATCGTCACTGGGGACACCAAGGTGGTGGACCGGGGCAAGGGGGACGGGGTATTCATCACCACCACGGGCCTTGGACTCGTCCCAGAAGGCATCCACCTCTCCCCCCTGCGGGCCCGACCGGGGGATGTCGTCCTCATCAACGGGGCGATTGCAATCCACGGGATCGCCATCCTCTCGGTCCGGGAGGGATTGGAGTTTGAGACGGAGCTTAGGAGCGACACAGCCCCGCTGCATGATCTCGTGGCCCGTATCCTCGACGTCGCAGGGGAGCAGGTCCACGTCCTGAGGGATCCGACCCGTGGAGGCCTGGCGAGCGCCCTGAACGAGATCGCTGCCCGTGCCGGGGTGGGGATCCGCTTAGAGGAGGAGCGCATCCCCATCTGGGAGGAGGTCCGCGGGGCGTGTGAGATCCTCGGCTTGGATCCCCTCTATGTCGCCAATGAAGGGAAGTGCCTAGTGATCGTCGCCCGGGAGGTTGCTGAAGCTGTCCTCGAGGCCATCCGCGGCCACCCCCTGGGAAGGGAGGCAGCGGTCGTTGGGGAGGTCGTGGAGGACCATCCAGGGCAGGTCGTCCTGCGAAGCCGCATCGGCGGGATGCGCATCGTGGACATGCTCAGTGGAGAGCAGCTTCCCCGGATCTGTTAAGGGAATGAAGAGGACGCTCTCTGCCGCGAGGGGAGGAAGGATCTCCCTACGTCCAAGTGCGTCGGGGTGGTAGGGAATGACTACGCCGGATAGCCGGTACTAGCTATTGTTCCAGCTCCTGTGCTCTCCGAAGATAGTCTTTGGAAAGCCGTATACGTCCAGGAGGAGGTGCTAGGATGAGGGCGAACAAGGCAACGCGCCGGGAGTTCCTCGTCGGGCTGGGAGGAGCCGCTCTGGGGATCAGCTTGAGCGGAGTCACGGGCTTGCTGACGGCGCATTCCCAGGAAAAACCGAGCGTCCCGGAACTCCCCTGGCCGTACGTGAAGCTCGATCCGGTGGCTGCAGCGGAGAGAGCTTATGAGGCCTATTACAAGGGCGGTTGCATGTTTGGGGTCTTCGAGGGGATTGTGGGGGAGCTTAGGGCGAAGGTTGGAGCTCCCTTCACAGCCCTCCCAACACAGTTTGCCATCTATGGGAAGGCGGGGGTGGCCGGATGGGGGACCCTGTGCGGAGCCTTGAACGGTGCGGCAGCAGCCATCTACCTCGTCACGTCGCCCGCAGATGGAGATCGGATCATCGACGAGATCTACAGCTGGTATTGCCAGAGGTCCCTGCCCGACTATAAGCCGAAGTCCCCGAAATTTCCGATCGCCCCATCGGTCTCCGGTTCGCCCCTTTGCCACGTTTCGGTGACACGTTGGTGTGAGGCAACCGGTTTTAAGGCCCTTTCCCCGGAGCGAAGCGAGCGTTGTGCCTGGCTCACGGCCTCGGTGGCGAAGTACACGGTGGAGCAGTTAAACAAATACTTCGACAAGGCGTTTGCCGTTGCGCACCCGATCCCAAAGGACGTCACGAGTTGTCTGGCTTGCCATGGGAAAGGTGGCGTGAAGGAGAACGTCCACATGAGCAAGGCGGTCTCCTGCACCCAGTGTCACTTCAGCCTAGGCACAAAGCACCCATGAGGATTTTGGCGGGGTGACTTAGAGCGTCTAACAAAACCAGGTAGAGCGGGCCAGAATTGGGTCCCCACAAAACGCGAAGCGTTTTGTGGGTGCTCTTAGAGGAGCCAGAGGACGAGAGCGCCGAGAGCGGCTATGGCAGCACCTGCTGCGATCTTGAACCTCCGGGCATGGGCGACCTGCCATGTTCGCATCCTCTCTGCGGTATGCCGATTGGTCACAGCCAGGAGGATCGCTACGAGGGGACTGATGAAGATGAGGTTATAGAGGGTGAGGTACCCGAGCCCGGCAAGCCTGCTGCTTTTTGATCCCAGGATCGCCAGGATGGAGACGTACGTCCCCCCGGAGCAGGGGAGCGCACACACCCCCAGCAGGCTCCCGAAGAGGAAGGCTCCCGCTCCGCTTCCTTTGCGCATCCACGCGCCCATGGCGCGCCAGCCGACATGGGGGATCCGCGGTCGCACCGGAAGGGGGACTCCCGCGCCGTCAGCCAGGGTCCAGAGACCGGCGAGGATCAAACCCACTGCCCCGAGGGTGGAGACGAGGTGGTAGCGGCTGATGAAACGGAGTCCCTGGAGGAAGCCGAACCCCATCAGGAAGTACGACAGGAACACCCCGGCGATGGCCACTGTGCCCAGAGCCATGACCTGGGCACGCGTCCGCTGCAGGGCGAAGAGCACGGCCAGGAACAGCAGCAAGCCGGCGGCGTTGCAGGGGGTGAGGCTGTCGGCAAACCCGCCTGCGACTGCAAGGAGGGCCAAAGGCCGCGTAGGAGTCAATCGAGGACGGGGGATCGCGGCCCTTCTCCTCTCCAGGAGGTAACGGGCCAGAGGGGTTTCGATGGAATACTCCCGGATGGGCCCACGGAACGCCCACACTTTGTAAGTTTTGCCACCGTGCATCTCGTCCTGGAAGAGTACGAGACGGAGGGACGGATCCTGCTGAAGGTGCCCCAGGGCTTCTCGGATGAGCGCCGCTGGAGGCATCCCCTCGATGACGAGGCGATCGGTGAAGACGGCCATGTGGGCCCAAAGTTCCCGGGGGATTCCGAGTTGCTCCTGGGCACGGATGTAGGTGGCCGCCGCTGTCGGACCTCCGGCAAGATCCACCAGCAGCCCGCGCACGAATCCGGCCTCTTTCAGCAGGGGGAAAACCTCCTGGGCAAGGTAAACTTCGCACATCGCGCATTGGGAGCTGACATAGATGGTTACTTCAGGCTGAGGAGGTCCTGCATCCAGGGGGGCAGGGGTGAGGATGGCCACAAGGATTATCGCGGCGAGACACGTCCGGAGGAGGATCGCCTTAACCTTCACCTTTCCCCCGGTCTTCCCAGCGCTCAGCATATCCCGCAGGGTCCCTTCGGTTCGGGTTGGGGTAGTAATAGTATAGCGGATTTCCGCGGCGCGCCATCGGGCGAGCACCCGATCTTCCTGGGGAGGGAGCGAAATGGGTTCAGGGGTGAGGGCCCATCCTCTGGCGCTCCATCTCCCGGACCTTCAAGAAGAGGAGGATGGCCGTCCCCACGAGGATGACCAGGGCAATGGAGAGGCCTCGACGGCGGAACCGGACCTCGGCGAGCCCGGCCTTCCCTGCTGCAACGCCCTTCTCCGCGAACTTCAGACCCTCTGCGGTCACGCTCTCCACCTGCTTCGGGGAGAAGCTGTGGATGACGTTCCTGGCCTGGATGAGGCGGGTTTGAGCCTCCTGGAGAGTGAGGCGAGCATCGCTCATCTCTACCCCCGCATTCGCTGCCTGAGAGACCAGGGCTTGTGCCTCCCCCAACCTGCTCTTCAGGGCTTCCAGGGAGGCGCGCATGGCTTGCGCAGCGGCGAGCCCTTTGGATCCCGGTTCATGGCATCGGGTACAGAATGCCTGAGGCCCTGTTCCGATCATCTCATCCGTGGGACGTGCCACCTCATGGTTCCCGTGACAGGTCGAGCATTCGGGAAGCCCCAATTTGTCGAAGGGGACTTTGTGGGGGCTCTTCACGAAGAGGTCGCGCGTCGCGCTGTGACACTGGGCGCAGACGTTAGCGATGGATTCCACTCCTGGAGGGACGGCCCCGTGGTTCCCATGACACCCGTTGCACGCCGGAGCGAGGCGGTTCCCCTGCTGGAGGAGGGCCTCCCCATGGACGGATTGCTTGTATTTGGAAAGTTGGTCTGTGGGGATCTCGTAGCCTTTCATGTATGCAGGATCCGCGTGGCACCGCCCACACGTCTCGGGGATGTTCGTCGCATATACGGGCGACCGTGGGTCGGTTACCGCGCGCACCGGGTGGACACCGTGACAGCTCGTGCAGGTGGCGACCTTCGTATCCCCCCTGGCCAGCCGTTGGCCATGCACGCTTGTCTTGTACTCGGCGAGCTGGTCCGTTGGCATCCTGGGGTTGTAGCGGCGCATGTACGCCGGGTCACTATGGCAGCGCCCGCAGAACGCCGGGACCTCCGCAGGCTTTGGCGCTCCCAGGTAGCCGGCCCGCGGGTCCATGGCATCCATCCCGATGCGCGTCGGGTCGCCGCCGTGACAGCCTGAACACCCCAGGCCCCGTTTGGCGTGGACATCCGCCTCCATCTCCTTGACAGGGGCAGATAGGCGTCCCTCGAGGGCCTGGTGACAGGTCACGCAGCTCTCCTGCTGGGCCATCCCTGGCAGAGGAAAGGTGGCGATGAGAAGCGAGAGGTGGACCGCTAGGAAGGAGCTTCTCCTTGATCCGCCTATCGACTTGGAAACCCTCATGGGAGCGCTCTCCGTCTCATCGCAGTTCGCCATCGCTTCCTCATATGGCAGGCAAGGCAAGCCCCAGGACGGTCATCACGACGAGATAGACGATCGCTAGGACCCCGACTGCCGTCACCCACCTGCTGGCCTGCTCCCGCTGGGCCCAGACATCCAGGAAGGGGACCAGGAGGAGCACGAGGCCTCCCAGGAGAAAGGCTAAGATGCCGATCTCCTCTCCTTCCAGCAGGAGGATCCGGCTTGGGAGGAGCTTCAGCGTCTGGAACATGAACAGGAAGTACCACTCCGGGCGAATCCCCGGAGGGGCCGGTGCGAGCGGGTCGGCCTTCTCCCCCAGCGGCCAAGGGTAAAGGGTCGCCAGCGTGGCCAGAAGGGCGAGGACGAGGACCCACACGGCGAGATCCCGGAGGAGGAAGTTCGGGTAAAAGGGGATCTCCCGCTCCGCCCGCACCGAGATCGGGCGGCTCATGCCGTGGACCTGGACCAGGGCCAGGTGGATCCCCAGGATGACCGTGGCCAGCGCCGGGAGGATAGCCACATGGATCCCAAAGAACCTGCTCAGGGTTGCCTCGGTGATGTCCTCGCCGCCCCGGAGCAGGAGCAGGATGTACTTCCCCACGAGAGGGACGTCGCCGGCGAGCTCGGTGCCCACCTTCGTGGCGAAGAAGGCCAGCTTGTTCCAAGGGAGGAGGTAGCCGGTGAAGGCGAACGCGAGGGTCAGGAAGAGCATGAGGGCGCCGCTGACCCAGGTGAGTTCCCTGGGGCGCCGGTAGGCTCGATAGAAGAAGGTGCTGAACATGTGCACGAAGACCCACCCGACCATCAGGTTCGCCGACCAGCTGTGGATGGAGCGGATCAGCCACCCGAAGCGCACCTTGCTCATGATGAACTGGACGCTCTCGTAGGCGGCATCGGCGGAGGGTCGGTAGTACAACAGGAGGAGGATCCCCGTGATCACCTGCACGATGAAGAGGAACAGGGTGATGCCCCCGAAATAGTAGACGAAGCTGTACCGGTGTACGGGCACCGTTTTGTGACGGAGGAATTCCCTGATCGCCCCCAGGCGCAGGCGCTCCTCTGTCCAGCTCACGAATCCCCGGCGTGCTTCCTCCATGCGCGATGACGATCTCCCCAGCATCGAGGCCCGATTGGCGTCGGTTCCTACGCCTTTCGGGAGACAACGACGTTGTCGCCCTTTACCGTGACTTGGTACTCCTCGAGCGGGCGCGGCGGGGGCCCCGAGATGACCTGTCCCCTGAGATCATAGTGTCCATCGTGGCACGCGCACCAGATGTGGGCGAGATCGGGCCTGTACTGCACCGTGCAGGCCAGGTGCGTGCACACTGCGGTGAAAGCGCGGAGCTGGCCATCGGGCGTGTTGATGAGGATGGCCGGCTTCCCGCCAAATGGGAAGATCTTCCCCGAGTTGGGTGCGAGCTCCCCCACCTTCGCCGCGATCACACTCCCTCCGGTCACCTCTGTGACCTTTGGAGGGATCAGGTACCTCGTGAGAGGGTAGAGGACGATCCCGGCTAGGCCAAGGAGGCTCGCCCCAAGGAGGTAATCCAGGAAGCTCCTCCTCGTGATCCGGCGCTCCGCAGAATCCATGGGCGTCCCACCGTCCTTGCTCTCACTCCTTACGCTCTTCCTCCCAACGCCTTCCTGTTTTACGATTCACGGCTTCGACTTCGGATCTCCTGGGAGCGTGCCTGCCTTGATCTCGTCGATGTTCTTCACGCCGTCCTTGTCAGAGTCAAGTTGCTCCACGGCCTTCAGGACAGCGGCGAAGTCTTTGGTCTTCTCCAGCTGCTTCTTGAGGTCGGCCCCGTAGGGGTTGAGCTTCTTGAGGTCCTTCATCTCCACGTGACAGACGAGACACCCCGCCTTAGCCAGAGCAGTGTCTTCCTTGGGCGCATAGAGCGCCTTGAAGGCGTTTAAGTTGTCGGGCTTGGCGGAAGCTATTCCGTAGGCGAAGAGGCTGATCCCGACCACTAGAGCGATGAAGGTGAGTGCGTAGGCTGATCTCATAGGTTTTCCTCTCTTCCGGCGAAGGCTCATGCGGCCTTAAGTACACGGACAGAAATCATGCTACACCGTAGTGACTGGGCTTCCTCCGTGTCGGGGCCCCCCGCCAAAATCCGTTTCAGGATTTTGGCGGGGGACTTAGCCCTCCCTGGCTATTGTAGGCCGCGGCCTCCCGCAGGAGTATCCATCGGGAACCCGATCTTCTTCTCCGGCATCTGTTGTACCAGGAATGGGAACGTGTGCAGCACGCATCAGGTGAGGGATGGATGCCAAGGAGGGGTTTTGGGGGGCGAGGGGGAACCCTCGCCCCCCTCTTTCACTTCAGGACTTCCAGGGTCCGTAGGAGGACCGCTCGGGCAAAGGACGGGTTGTGGACGCCGAAGCTGTCGTCCCCCTCGATGAGCCAGTAGTTCCAACCCGCCCGTACGATCACATCGCTTGTGGGGAAGACGGGCTTACCGGCTGCATCCTTGACGTCCCCGAGCTGGCTGTACAGCTCCCGCCCATCGCGGAGGACGAACTTCAGGCCCTGTTGCCCGTGGATCTCCTCAAGCTCTACCTTGACGATGTCTGCCCCCCGCACGGCGAAGTTCGGGGTATACTGGTCGGTCTTGGGATCCCACGCCCGGATGGTGGCGATCTTCTCCTTGGCGGCCAGGACTTTCCGCGCGATGGCCTCTTCCACCTCGTGGAGGAGGGCTTTGATGGGCTTCTGCACGGCATCGGCGGTGAAGTTCGGTCCGTGGCAGTTGGTGCACACCGTCCTCTGGGCCTTGAAGGTATGGCTCTCCGGGTTCAGCTTCATGTGACAGGTGACGCAGGCGTCCCCTGTGAAGGCCGCATGGGGGGAGGCCTCCCACTCCTCATAGTTGAGGAAGTAGGCGTTCTTGGACATGATCACATCCGCTTGGGAGGCTGTGTGGGGCGCTGTCCACCGCTTGGGGTCTGGGTCGTTCCAGACGATCTTCCCGTTGCGGGTGTTGTGGCAGGTCATGCAGAGGGCCCCTGCGCCCACCCCTTCGGCCTTGAACCCTGCCGGGAGCAATGGAGTGCTCCCCGCCACCCGTAGGGTGAAGTCCGGGTTATGGCAGGTGGTGCACGTCTGGGGCTGGACGGTGAACTTGTTCAGGCCCAGCATGGAGAGGTAGCCGACGGTAGCCGGCGTCCCGCCAGGCCCCAGGATGAGGCCGGGGTTCCCCTTCTGGAGCTGGGGAAGCCAGGCGAGGAAGCCCTGTCCGGCGTGACAGCGGGCGCAGTGGGCGGCAAGGGCCTGTCGGTTCTCCACCGTCGCTTGCTCCACGGCCAGCTCCCGATTGGCATGGCCAGATTTCCGCCACTGGGCCCACTTGTCCGCAGATGCTGCGCTGGCGACGAGGTAGCTGCTCAGCAGGACGATGAGGAACACCGAGAGGAGGATCACGCCCTCTCGAAGGGTGAGCCGTTTCATTCTATCCATCCCTCCTTTCCCTATCACGGTTTGGACTTGGGATCACCCGGGAGCGTCCCGGCCTTGATCTCGTCGATGTTCTTCACGCCGTCCTTGTCGGAGTCTAGTTGCTCGATGGCTTTCAGGGCAGCGGTGATGTCCTTGGTCTTCTCCAGCTCCTTCTTGAGGTCGGCCCCGTAGGGATTGAGCTTCTTCAGGTCCTTCATCTCCACGTGACAGACGAGGCACCCCGCCTTAGCCAGAGCAGTGTCTTCCTTGGGCGCATAGAGCGCCTTGAAGGCGTTCCCCTGGTCCGGCTTGGCCGAGGCCAAACCATAGGTGAAGACGAGGGCCACCACAGTCATGATTGCCAGGAGCGGAAGGAACCGCCTCGCTGTGAATCGACCATCTCTCATCACTCTCCCTCCTTTGCAGGGTTGTGCGGGACACCAACGCGCGTGGTTTTGCTGAGCGCGATGAGCTCTGCTTTCCGCTGTGCACGACGAGTTCGGTATTCCTCCTCGGGGAGTTCCCCGGCCTCAAAGCGATCGTCGAGTTCGGCGATCTCCCGCAGGAGCTCAAGACGCCTCTCCTCGCCCTGGATGGTGGGTCTCTCCGCCTGGGAGCGGCGCCTGAGCAGCGGGTAGGTGAGGACGGCGCCCAGGAAGGCCAGGATCAGGGCAAAGGCGAGGGCCCGAAAGGATCGTGGCCTCGCGGGGAGCCCTTCCAGGGCAATGGTGATCCGGTCACCGGGCTTCAGCCTCACCCCCGAGTAGCGGAGGTACCTCCCGGTGGAGGTTTCCAGAACCCCCTTGCTGGCAAGTTGCGTTGATTGGACCGTCACGCCGATGTCGGGGACGAGGAACTCCAGGGAATCCGTAGGGACATCAAGGGGGCGCTCCAAGGAGATTCGGGATCCGGAGAACGGGAGCGCATATCCATAGGCGATCTGCCTGGTCCCCGGTTTGACGTCCATGGTGTCGATGAGGGTGTTCCCTTTGAAGAGTACGCAGCACTCCATAAGCCCGTCTAGATACTCTACCTCCTTGGCCCCTCCCGGGAGGGAGAAGCGCAGGGTCTCTCGCCGGCCGTCCGGGAGGGCTGTGGCGCCGATATAAGTGCGATCTGTCTCGTTCACGAGGACCACCAGCTCCACGATCTGGAGGATCCCTTCCTGAACCTCCACGATGATGTGGTGCATCCCGGCGCGGACCGCGGAAGGATCTGTCGTTGGTTCATAGACGACCATCTCCAAGGTTTTCACGGTTTCGTTCCCCTTGAAGGAGATGCGGGGGCTCTCGTAATCTCCCCCCTTGTACTTCACCTGGAGGACGTAGGACCGCCCCGGATCGGCGGAGACGCCCTTGAAGGCGAAGCGGCCTGCGGCGTCCGTGGTAGTCGTGATCTTCTGAACCTCGGCTTCGTTGACGTAGGAGGTCAGGGTGACGGGGAGGTTGGCCACGGGCTTGGTCCCGCCCGTCCTGTTGACGACGCGCCCCTGGATGGTCCCCGTGGCGGCCTCCGCCGGGAGGGTTGCCAGGGAGAGGACGAGGAGGCTGAGGAGGACCCACAGGAGCCTCATCCCTGCGCCACCGCCCTTCCACAGTGCGGGCAGAACCGTGCCCCGGGAGGGAGCGTCCCTCCGCACCCAGCGCAGGCAGCCTCCTTCTTCCGCTGCCGGAAGGTCCGGATCTCCTCCTCGAGGGGATCTTCCAGGCTCGTCCCTTCTCCCGCCGCATCCAGGGCTTGCAGGATCGCCACGGCCTTCCCTTCATACCGGCTGCGAAGGTCCTGGTAGTCTTCGGCCGAGAGCTTACCTGTCTGGTAGTCGAACTCCAGCTCGCGGATCGCCGCAAGCGTGGCCTCCTTTTCCCGGAGGAGGTCATCGAGCGGGCTCCGCTCAACAGGACGCGAGGGGGTAGGCCGGGGAGATGCCGTCACAATGGGCCACGCGACATAGATCCCTACGAGGACGATGAGCGCGAGTGTCACGAGGAGTTCCATAGCCTTAGTCCTGCAACCTCCTGAGCTCTTCCTCCAGCCGCTCCCGTTCCTGCGGGGAGAGGGTAGGGATCGCCCTCTCCTCCGCCGGCTTCACGGGATGGCGACGCGTCGCCCATGACCATGCCAGGAGCACGAGCAGCGCCGCCCCTATGATGATGCTCGCAAACGGGGTGACCCACGCCACGAGGTTGAACCCCCGCTTCGTGGGCGCCGCGAGGACCTGCTCCCCATACTGCGCCACGAAGGCGGCGATGATCTCTGGCTTCGACTTCCCGGAGGCGATCATCGAGGCGATGGCCGTGGTCATCTGGTCGCGGGGGCCACACTCCCCATGGGCGCAGTTGGCCAGGGTGAGGCCGCACCCGCACTGGCAGATGAACTCCGTTGCGACCTCGTTCACCGTCAGCGCATGGGCGATCCCCACAGCGACCAGGAAAGTCATCGCCACCATTCCTGGGATCCCCCATGTCTGCTTCCTGAGAATGCGCCGTCCCACGCCCTCCACTCCCGGCTCCCCGCCGTTTTTACTCGACGACATACCGTGCCCCCGGTCGCCTCTGCTCGCGCCGGTCGGGCCAGAAGGCGATCACCGTGCCGATGGCGAGCAGGGCCCCGCCGATCCACATCCACATCATCAGGGGGTTGATGATCACCTTGAAGCTGGCCGTACCGTCCTCGCTGAACCCGGCAAGGATCACATAGAGGTCTTCCTTCCAGGTGGACCGGATGGCCACCTCGGTCATGGGCTGTCCCTCGTGGCCTCGGTGGATGTTCTTCTGGGGCAGGAGCATCCCGACAGGCTCCCCGGAGTTGTAGACCATCAATCGGGCAGCGTTGACGAGGGCGCTGCGCGTGGGATACTGGGAGAGTCCCTCGTAGCGCAGGGTGTACTGCTTGATCTGCATCGCCTGCCCAGGCTTGAGGACCGCCTCCTTCTCCACGGAGAACGCCGACCCTGCCATCCCCATGAACAGGAGGACCACCCCGAGGTGCACGATGTACCCGCCGTAGCGCCTCCGGTTCCGCAGGATGACCCGGACGAGCGCGAGGGGATAGCTCTCCTTCCCCTGGCGCGCCCGCACCTTCGCCCCGCGGTGGAACTCCTGGAGGATGGTGGCGGTAACGAACAGGCTGAGGGTGAAGGCGAGGAGGGCCACCGGCTGGCGAAGCCCCAGGATTGCCAGGATCACCCCGCCTGCGAGGGCAAAGATCGCAGGACCGAGGAAGTTCCTGGCCAGGTTCTCCAAAGATGCCTTCCGCCAGGCGAGGAGAGGGCAGAGGCCCATGATCAGGAGGAGGGCCAGGCCGATGGGGACATTCACCTGGTTGAAGTACGGCGGGCCTACGGAGATCTTCACACCCCGCACAGCCTCAGAGACAAGGGGGAAGATGGTCCCCAGGAACACGGAGAAGGCCGCGCCCACGAGGATCAAGTTGTTGAACAGGAAGCTGCTCTCCCGGGAGATCAGGGAGTCGAGCTCGTGAGGGCTCTTCAGGCTGTCCAAGCGGACGGTCAGCAGCCAGAACGAGACCAGCAGGATCACCGCGATGAAGGCAAAGAACATCGGGCCCAGGGAGGAGAGGGCGAAGGAGTGCACCGAGGAGAGGATGCCGCTTCGGGTGAGGAAGGTCCCGAAGATCGACAGGGCGAAGGTCAGGATGATCAGGACCATATTCCAGACCTTGAGCATCCCCCGTTTCTCCTGGATCATCACCGAATGGAGGAAGGCGGTTCCCGTGAGCCAAGGCATGAGGCTTGCGTTCTCCACGGGATCCCAGGCCCAGTACCCTCCCCACCCGAGCTCCACGTAGGCCCACTGCATCCCGAAGAGGATCCCCAGGGTCAGGAAGAACCAGGCGAACAGGGTCCACCGCCGCGTCGCCCGGATCCAGCGCTCATCGAGGTGCCCGGTGAAGAGGGCCGCCATGGCGAAGGCATAGGGGACGGTGAAGCCTACGTATCCGAGGTACAGGGTGGGCGGGTGGAAGAACATCCCCGGGTTCTGCAGGAGGGGGTTGAGCCCCTGGCCGTCGGCCGGGCGGAAGGGGAGGAGCTCGAAGGGGCTGCTGACAGACGAAAGGAGGAAGAGGAAGAATGCCGAGGTGGCCATCATCACGGACATTGCGTAGGGGATCAGGTCGGGGAGACCCTCCCGGTTGATCCACACGCTGATCGTTGCGAATGCCGAGAGGATCCAGGCCCAGAAGAGCAGGGATCCCGCTTGGCCTGCCCAAAGAGCTGAGACGGTGTACCAGAAGGAGAGGTCCGTGCTGGTATAGGAGGCGACGTAGGCGTTGCGGAAGTCCCGGGTCAGGAGGGCATAGAGGAGGGCGGCCGTGGCCAGGGTCAGCAGGAGGAAGTTGGCCGTCACGGCGTTCTCGCCGCTCCGGATAAGCTCCTCCCGCCCGGTGCGCACCCCCACGAGGGGGGCCACGAAGCCGTAGAGGGAGACAGCGAAGGCGAGGAGGAGAGCTGTGTTCCCGAGCTCATTCATCGCGTCTTCACCCTGCGAAGCCCTGTGCCCCACTGCAGGGCGACTTCAGCGACCCCTGTCAAGCGCCCCGGCCGCAACCCTCGATGATCCCCCTTCATTCCCGTGGGGAGGAGGAGTCCTCGCATCAGGCGAATAAGGGAAAGGAGGGCGCACTCTCTCCTCCATTCCTCCATCCGAAAGGAAGGGGACAGAGCCGGAGGGTTCGATGGCGAATGCATGGGGCGATGGGAAGATGGGAATTTCACTCCGTCTCCTCCGGCTCCGTCTTTCCCTCCCACGGCAAGTGTATCGGGGGAGGGGGTGCTTTGCTATCCGGTGGGGGCTGTATTCTCAATCGGGCCCCAGCCGGAGTGCGGCTTACCAGGTCCCCGTGGTATGTATGCAAATAAGTTAAGTAAGGAAGAAGAGGTCAGGGTGTGCGGCGCAGGTGCTATACGACATGGATGGCGGGAGGAGGGGGAGCATGCGGAAGGCTTTGCTCGTCGCCCTGGTTGTTGTACTCGCGGGAAGTCTCGTCTCGACTGCGTTTCCTGCACCCGTTGAACCACTTCGGATCGGCGTCATCACCTCCCTCACAGGGCGGTTCGCCACCTTCGGGAAGATGCAGATGGCCGGATACCAGGTGGCCCTTGAGGAGATCAACCGCGCAGGGGGCATCAAGGGCCGTCCCGTGGAGCTGCTCGTGGAGGACGATGCGAGCACCGTCCCGGCTGCGCTGAGCGCGGCCGAGAGGCTCATCGCCAAAGGGGTCCCCATCATCCTGGGGACCTACTCAAGCGGGATCAGCAAGCCCCTCGCGGGGTATATGGACCGCCAGAAGAGGGTGCTGTTGGTCTCGGGGAGCGCCGACGACAGCATTACCAAGCCCGGGTCCGAGTGGGTGTTCCGGGCGAAGAGCGTCGCGAGCACCTACGCGAGCACCCTGTTCGACCTGTTCCAGTACCTCCGGGAGCAGTATCCGGCGATCCCCCTCAACACCGTGGCGATCCTGCACGGGACGGGCGCGTTTGAGACGTCCGTCGCCGACGGGGCCGTGGTCTACGCCAAGGCGCGAAAGTACCAGGTTGTCGCCCGCGAAGCCTACGACAGGGGCCTCACCGACTTCCGCCCGATCCTCAACCGGATCAGAGGGCTGAACCCGGACATCCTGTTCATGGTCTCCTACGAGGAGGATGCCGTTGCGATCATGCGCCAGGCTAAGGAGGTGAACATCAACCCCAAGATCTTCGCCGGGGCGGCCGCCGGGTTTGCCATCGAGCCCTTCATCAAGGGTGCCGGGGATGCGGCGGAGTGGGTGTTCAGCGCAACCTCCTGGACTCCCGACGTGAAGTATCCTGGGGCCCGGCAGCTCTACGAGAAGCTCAAGAAGGCGGCTGGGATGGAACCCTCCTACCACGCTGCTGAGGCTTACATGGCCCTGATCGTCGCGGCCGACGCCCTGCGCCGGGCGAAGAGCCTGAGCCAGGAGGACGTCCGGGATTCCCTCAAGGCGACAAAGCTCATGACGCCTGTGGGGCCAGTGGAATTCAAGGACTTCCTCGGGTTCAAGAACCAGAACCCCATCCCCATGGTGGTGGAGCAGGTGCAGGGAGGGAAGTTCGTCACGGTCTTCCCGGCGAGCATCGCCCCGGGGAAGCCCAAGTACCCGACCCCGCCATGGGATAAGAGATAAGCTTCCCGGATTCCCATGACCACGTTCCTCCAGGTTCTGATGACGGGGATCCTGACGGGAGGGGTCTATGCCCTCGTGGGCATCGGCCTCAGCCTGATCTTCGGCGTGATGCGCATTGTGAACTTCGCCCACGGGGAATTCGTCGCCCTGGGCATGTACGCGTCCCTCCTCCTCTTCCAGTCCCTGGGCATTGACCCCTACCTGGCGATCCCCCTGATCACCGTTGGGGGCATCGCCCTGGGAGCCGTGGTGGAGAGGGGATTCATCGCGCCCATCATCGCGGCCCCTGAGCACGTTTCCATCTTGATGACCGTGGGGGTGGGGCTAGTGATCAGCAACCTCCTCCTGTTCGGGTTTGGCGCCCATCCCCAGAGCATCTTCACGTGGTACTCCACGAAGACCGTGCGCGTCGCCGGGGTGACCTTCAGCGGTCCCCTCAGCGTTTCCTTCTTGATCACCCTTGCGGTCATCCTGGGGCTCTACTGGGTGCTCACGCGCACAGAGATCGGCCGGGCCATGCGGGCGACTGCCCAGAACAGGGATGCCGCGGAGTTGCAGGGGATCAACACGGGGGTGGCCCGCATGCTCGCCTTTGGAATCGGCGTCGCCCTGGCCGCGGTGAGCGGGACCCTGCTCCTTCCAGTACTCTATGTGATCCCCACCATCGGCGGGGTGTTCACCCTGAAGGCGTTCGTGGTCACGGTGCTGGGAGGCATGGGGAACGTTCTCGGTGCTATCGGCGGAGGGCTGATCCTCGGGGTGACGGAATCCCTCGGCGCCGCCTACATCTCCAGCGGCTACCGGGATGCCTTTGGCCTCATCGCCTTCCTGGCGGTGCTGTTGCTGCGGCCTGCGGGTCTGTTTGGCAAAAGCAGAGTGTGAGAGGATCCTTCCATGCGAGACCGGCTGAAGACCCTGGCGTGGTTGGGAGCGGTTCTCGTTGCGTTCACCCTGTATCCGTGGGCCTTCCCCACGAAGCTCAACCTCGGGGTGGTCATCGTCCTGTTCGCCGGGATGGCTACGGCCTGGGACGTCTTGGGAGGGTGGGCCGGTCAGCTTTCCCTGGGGCACGCCGCCCTCGTGGGGATCGGGGGGTACACCCTGGCCCTCCTCTCCCTGCGGGCAGGGGTTCCCCCGTGGTGGGGGCTGCTCGCTGGCATGGCTTTGACAGGCGCCGTGGCCGCGGTCTGGGGCTGGATCGTTTTCCGCCTCAGGGGCCCGTACTTCGTGCTCTCCACCATTGCCGTCGCCGAGATCCTCCGCCTCGTTGCCATCAACTGGAAGGACCTCACAGGCGGGGCGGAGGGTCTGTTCCTGCGGGAGCTCCCGCGTCCCTTCGGCCTAGACCTGTTCAACCGGACAGTGGAGTTCTACCTCGTCTTGGCTTACCTTGGGGTCGCGCTCCTCGTGGCCTGGTGGCTGAGCTGGAGTCGCTTCGGTTACTCCCTCCAGGCCATCCGGGAGGACCAGGACTCCGCCATGGCCATGGGCATCAACCCTACCCGGACCAAGATCCTGGCATTTATGGTAAGCGCAGCCCTCACTGCCATGGGGGGATCGCTCTATGCCATCTATCTTTCGTTCTTTGAGCCCCACATTGTGCTGGATATCGGGCTGAGCGTGGAGCTGGCGCTCATCGCTTACATCGGTGGGGCTGGCACTGTGTTCGGCCCCACCATTGGAGCCGTCGTCCTGCTGGCCGCAGGGGACCTCTTCCGGAACTACTTCCAGCAGGCGAACTTGCTCATCTATGGGATCCTCATCATCCTGGTGGTGCGGTTCGCGCCCGAGGGGATGGTGGGAGGGTGGCATGCTCTGGTGCGGCGGCTGGTCCGCCCAGCTCCTGGGGTGCCCGTGGAAGTGCGGGGGGAGCGCCCATGATCGCTGGACCGATCCTGGAGGTGGAACGCGTCCATCAGAACTTCGGAGGCCTCCTGGCCCTTCAAGACGTCTCCCTCTCCGTGGAGGAAGGGGAGATCCTTGGCCTCATCGGCCCCAACGGCGCCGGGAAGACCACGTTGTTCAACGTGATTAGCGGCTACCTGAGGCCCACGGCAGGCTCCGTGCGCTTCCTGGGGAAGGATGTGACCGGCCTCCCTCCGTACCGCCTTGCGGCTATGGGGATGGGGCGGACGTTTCAGATCGTGCGGCCGTTCCCCAAACTAACGGTGCTGGAGAACGTCTTGATCGGGGCCTTCCTGCGGACCTCCTCCCGAGGGGAGGCCGAGGAACGGGCATGGGAAGTGCTCGAGCTCACAGGGCTTGTGCCCTTCGCCTCCCGGCCGGCTGCCGGTCTGAACCTCGCCGGGAGGAAGCGTCTGGAGATCGCCCGCGCCTTAGCGCTGAATCCGCGCCTGCTGCTCCTCGACGAGGTTGTGGCCGGGCTCAACCCCACGGAAACTGACGCGACCGTGGACCTCATCCGGAGGATCCGGGATCGGGGGGTGACCGTCATCATTGTCGAGCACGTGATGCGCGTGATCATGGGCCTCAGCGACAGGGTCGTCGTCCTCAACTACGGTCGGAAGATCGCCGAGGGGACGCCCCAGGAGGTGGCTTCCAACCCGGCGGTCGTTGCCGCGTACCTGGGGGAGTGAGGGAACGCCATGCTCGCCGTGGAGTCCATCAACGTCGCCTACGGGGACCTCCAAGTCCTTTGGGATGTCTCCCTTTCTGTACGCCAGGGAGAGCTCGTGGCGCTGATCGGGGCGAACGGGGCAGGGAAGACCACGACCCTCCGCGCCATCACCGGCCTCCTGCGTCCCAGGAGCGGGAGGATCCTGTTCAATGGGAGCAATCTCACAGGCCTGTCCCCTCACCGGATCGTGGAGCTGGGCATTGCCCATGTACCCGAGGGGCGCCAGCTCTTCCCCCTCATGACTGTGGAGGAGCACCTCCTCCTCGGGTCGTTCCTCCCACGGGCCAGGGCGAGGCGCGCCCAGAACCTGGAGCGGGTCTTCGGGATCTTCCCCGTCCTCCGCGAGCGCCTCCACCAGCCTGCAGAGACCCTCAGCGGGGGCGAGCAGCAGATGCTGGCCATCGCCCGGGCGCTCATGAGCGATCCCCAGGTCCTCCTCCTCGACGAGCCGAGCCTTGGCCTCGCGCCCCTCGTCGTCAAGGAGGTCTTCCGCATTATCGAGCAGATCCACCGGGAGGGGGTTACGGTACTCCTTGTCGAACAGAATGTCCAACAGGCTCTGGCCATCGCAGACCGGGCATTCGTCCTGGAGAACGGGCGCGTGGTCCTGGAAGGGAGCGGATCAGAGCTCCTAGACCACCCTGAGGTCAAGAAGGCCTATCTGGGGCTGTGATTCGTGAAGGAGATGGAGGAGGGATAGGATGAGAAGAGTATGGCTCGTCCTCGCGATTCTCGCGGCGGTCGCCCTTGTGGCTTCCGCCGGCTTTGCCGGCCCGCTCGATGAGATCAAGCAGCGTGGGTACCTCATCGTAGGCGTGAAGGCGGATTTCCCGCCCTTCGGGTACATTGACGAGCGTGGGGAGCGGGCTGGGTTCGACCTCGACCTGGCGAAGGAGCTCGCCCGGCTCCTCTTTGGGGATCCGTCCAAGGTCCGGTTCGTCACCGTGACGTCGGCCAACCGGATCCCCTTCCTCCAGACGAAGCAGATCGACATCATCGTGGCCACGATGACCGTGACCTTCGACCGCGCCAAGGTCGTGGACTTCTCCCAGCCGTACTTCTGCAGCGGCCACCTGATCCTCGTCCCGCAGAACAGCACCATCCGCACCTTCCAGGATCTCAACGGACGGCGCGTGGCCACCGTCCAGGGTTCCACCGGTGACAGGGTCACCAGCGTCCTGGCTCCGCAGGCCCAGAAGATCACCTTCACCCAGAACTCCGAGGCGCTCCTCGCCCTCAAGGGAGGCCGGGCGGAGGCATTCGTCCAGGACGATGTGCTCCTGCTGAGCTTCGCCAAGCAGGATCCCTCCCTCAAGGTCGTCGGCTGGCCGCCCCAGATGCCCGCTCCTTACGCCATCGGGGTGCGCAAGGGGGAGAAGGACCTCCTGGCCTGGATCAACCTCGCGCTCGTTCGGATCCGGCAGGAGGGGGTCTACGACCGCCTTTACAAGAAGTGGTTCGGCGAACTCGCCGGGCAGCTCCTGAAGCCCAAGGACTGCAAGCCTGTCCTGGTGCTGCCGTAAACGCCTCCTCAGGAAAAGAGGACCGTAGGGGCGACGCGCGCGTCGCCCCTACATGTATGGGGTTACGGGATGGCGTACCAGTTCGACTTCTCTGTGATTGTGCGCTCGCTCCCCATCTTGCTGCGGGGGGCGGCTCTCACCATGGGACTGAGCCTCCTGGCCATCGTCCTGGCCACCGTCCTGGGGGTCATTGGGGCAGCGGGCCGCCTCTCCCGGTGGCGGCTCGCTCGCTTCCTCGCAGCTGCCTATGTGGAGGCCTTCCGCAACACCCCTTTGCTCATCCAGATCTTCTTCCTCTTCTTCGGCCTCCCTGGGATCGGCATCCGCCTTTCCGCTTTCTCCTCCGGCCTCCTGGCCCTCTGCCTGTACACCGGGGCCTACAACGTGGAGGTCTTCCGGGCGGGAATTGAGGCCGTCCCCAGAGGGCTCCGGGAGGCGGCAGCGTCTTTGGGCATGACCTCTTTCCAGAGCTTCCGCCACATCATCCTCCCGGTGGCGATCCGGATCAGCCTCCCGGCCCTCGGGAACAACTTCGTCGCCCTCCTCAAGAACTCGTCCCTCGTCTCCACCATTGGGGTGGTGGAGCTGACCTTCCTGGCCAACGACCTGAATGCTTGGACCTTCCGCAGCTTCGAGATCTACGGTGCCACGGCGCTCATCTACCTTCTCATGGTCCTCCTGCTGGTGTTCGTGCTGCGCCGGGTGGAAGGGCGCCTGCTGGTGTACATCCGGAGGGTAGCATGAAGTGGGATGTCGTCGCGCACAACTTCTTTTACCTCGCCCGGGGGCTGGAGGTGACGGCCGGGATTGGGCTCACCGTGATGCTCACGGGCACGGTCCTGGGATTCGTGATTGGATTCATGCGCATCAGCGGCTGGTGGATCCTGCGGACCATCTCCCTGCTCTTCGTCGAGCTGTTCCGGGACACGCCGCTCATCCTCCAGATCTTCTTCGTCTTCTTCGGGCTCCCGGCCCTGGGGATCCGGTTGAATCCCCTCCTGGCTGTGTCCCTGGCCATGACCTTCTTCGCGGCGGCGAACGCAGCGGAGATCGTGCGAGGGGCCATTCAATCGATCCCGCATGGACAAGTGGAAGCGGCACGCTCGCTCGCCTTCACATGGTGGCAGACCATGTCCCTGGTGATCCTCCCTCAGGCCCTCCGCCGCATGGTTCCCCCGTTCATGGGGTTGTTCACGACGCTGATCAAGGATACCTCCCTTGCCGCCATCATCGGCGTGTTCGAGTTGACCAGGGCAGGAAGAGAGGTCGTTGAGAGGACCCTCGCCTCCTTTGAGATCTGGATCACCGTGGCAGCCATCTACTTCCTGATCTGCTACCCTCTCTCCATGCTCACGCAGCGCCTCGAGCAGCGGCTCACTGCGGAGGCGGGCCACTAGTGGCGTCGGGAGTTCTGTACTGTTACATCGATGGGGCAGCCCGGGGGAACCCTGGCCCGGCCGGGATCGGGGTCATCCTCACAGACCAGGACGGGGCCGTCCTACGGGAGATCGCCAGGTACCTGGGGGAGACCACCAACAACGTCGCCGAATACCGGGCCCTCTTGGCCGCGCTGGAGGAGGCTCTGCGTAGGGGCGCCGAGGAGGTCATCATCTACAGCGACAGCGAGCTCCTGGTCCGGCAGCTCCTTGGCACGTACCGCGTCCGCAGCGCGCACCTCCTCCCTCTCTTCCGCAGGGCCCGCGAGCTCATGGGGAGGTTTCGGAGGGTCACGGTGCGCCACATCGGCCGGGAGAGGAACGCGCGGGCGGACCGGCTGGCGAATCGTGCCATCGACGAAAAGTTGAACACCTGAGCAGCTCTCTGGTACCATAGGAAGGGAGCAGGCCGGGGAGCCGCTCCTTCCCGGGGATTTCCCGGGGAGGGGAGGAAAGTCCGGGCTCCACAGGGCAGGGTGCTGGGTAACACCCAGCGAGGGCGACCTCAGGGAAAGTGCCACAGAGATGTAAACCGCCTCTGGAGAAGATGGTGGAGTTCCTCCAGGGGTAAGGGTGCAACGGCGGGGTAAGAGCCCACCAGCAGCCAGGCGACTGGCTGTCCCGTCAGGGGGTCCCCGGTTTTCCCGGGGAACCTAGGTAAACCCCACCCGGAGCAAGGCCGAATAGGGGGAGATGAGGTGGCCCGCTGATCCCCGGGTAGGCCGCTTGAGGCTGCAGGCAACTGCACGCCCTAGAGAGATGGCTACCCGCCCGCTTTCCCTGGGAAGGCGGGTACAGAACCCGGCTTATAGGCCTGCTCCCCTTTTTCTTAAGGCCCCGCCAAAACCCGTGTCCGGGTTTTGGCGGGGACCCCTTGGTGGGGGCCCCGACGCGAGGAACGCTCCCGTCGCTGTGAGATAGCATAATTTCTGTCCCTTTCACTGAGCAGGATGCAGCCACAGCCAAGCGCTGGCAGGCTCGAGTGCGGAGAGGAATGGACCGGGCAGGGAGCGAAGAGGAGGCCGGATCAGGGTGGAGAAATGAGGTTGGAGGAAGGGAGAACGCTGCCGATTCATTTTGGAAAGAGGTCGATGGACGATGCGGTGTCCGGAGTGCGGGAGCGAGTATGTCATCTCCAACGTGACCATCCGGTGGCATGCCGTGCGGGGCACCTTCCTCTCCCAACGGGGCCAGTACTGCGCCGCCTGCGGGAAGACGTTCAAGGCGCAGGAAAGTGACGCCTTCCGGTCCATCCGGGTCAGCAAGGTTACGGAGGCGCTGAGGAGCCTCCAGGAGAGCGGGGACGTCATTATCGTCCGCCACCGCAACGGCACTCGGGAGGTCATTTTCTGAGTCACCCCTCAAATCCACTTAGGGAGAGGGCGGGGCGAGGGGGAAGGAATCCCGCTTCTCCTCCGCGAATTCCACCATACCTGTTTTTCCGAGCGAGGTGACCCGTGGGCGACTCCGTTGGAGAAGCCACTAAGCCCGCTCCCGCTGGCTTCCTCGCCCTCATGCGCAACCGCAACTACGCCCTCCTCTGGACGGGGCAGCTCATCTCCCAGATGGGCGATCGCTTCCACTGGCTCGCCATCTCCCTGTGGGTCTATTCGCTGACGGGTTCGGCCATCCACGTCTCCATCGCCATGACGGCGATGACCCTGGGGCGGGTCCCCCTGGGACTCCTCAGCGGGGTGCTGGTGGACCGCCTGAACCGGAAGGCCGTCCTGATCGTCTCAGACCTCGTCCGGGCAGTGGTCGTGGCGACCATCCCCTCCCTCATCGTGCACAGCCTCTGGTACGTCTACGTGGCCATCTTCCTGATCTCTGCGGCCTCAGTGTTCTTCCGCCCGGCGATGTTCGCGGTGATCCCACAGGTGGTGAGGGAGGAGGACCTGATGCCTGCCAATAGCTTTTTTTCCGCTACGACGCAGTTGACGGAACTGCTTGGGCCTCTGTTGGCAGGCATTGTAGTGATGCGCCTTGGCTATGCCAGTGCCCTCTATCTAGACGCCATCAGTTATGTTGCGAGTGGCCTCCTCGTCATGGCCATGACGATTCCTCATCTGGCCCGAAAGGTGGGGAGCTGGTGGCAAGGGATTAAGTGCGATGTCCAAGAGGGATTTCAGTATATCAAAAACAATAGAATCCAACGCAATCTATTTATCCTTATCTTCGTGATCTTTTGGGCTGGTGGGCTGACAAGCCTTCAAACGCCACTTGCTAAGGGAGTCCTAGGGATCAGCGACGCTCAGTTTGGTTTCATGAGCAGCATCCACGGGGCAGGGTTCCTCAGCGCCTCTCTCTTGATGGGGTGGTTCGGGACGAAATTTCCTAAGGGCTTCCTCATTGTGGCCGGGGCCCTTCTCTTCGCATTAGCCACCGGCGCAGCAGGACTTGCTCCCTCATTTGAAGCTTTGCTCATTGCCATGTTTTTATGGGGATTTGGAAATATCGTTCTTTTGATTAGCCTTCTCACGTTACTCATGGAAATAACTCCTCAGGAGATGCTGGGCCGTGTCATTTCCAATCGTCAGGTTGCCATCGGTGTGGTGGATACTTTGACCCTTCTAGGATTCGGGGCTCTTGCCGATCTCCTGGGGGTGAGGGAGTCCATCCTGGGGATGGCGGGACTGACCATGGTCCTGCTCCTCCTGTGGATATGGCGGAATCCGGAGGTGGCCCAGGACAGCAGGGGATGGTGGGAGGTGCTCTGGCGGTGGATCACGGGATCCGTAGACCCGGAGTACGATGAGGGTCAGCAGCGCTGGCTCAACCTGATCACCATGGCCATCGTGCTGGTGGGGTGGGTCATCTTTACCTTCCGGCAGCCTGCCTTTGGCCTGGGAATTGGGGGCCTCGTCTTGGGAGCATGGGGGCTTGGGAAGGCGATCCAGAGGAGGGGGAACAGTAAGGAGTGAGGAGTAAGGAGTAAGGAGTGAGGAGTAGGGAGGGAGGAATTGGTGTAAGTTTGGCGAAGGTTAACACCTGATCGACCGTCAGCTCAAAAGGGCGGCAATCCACGCCGCGAGAAGTTACCTTCGGCTTGTTTCGTAAGAGAGGCGAAATGCCTCTAGACACTGTATGGCCGAGGGAATCGCGGGCTCTCGCGAAAGAATTCGGTTGGGTTGGGGTAGATCGATCGTTCAGGTGTTCGCCCGTGAAGCTGGCCCGCATCCTCTCCTCTGTGCTCTTCCGTGGGTTCTTTGGTGGATCTCAAGCTGGTTAGTTGACGGTTGATTTAACTTTTTATGGCGAAGTGGTCATGCGCAGACTTTCCGTGGATTTTATCTTCTTCGTTTTCCTCACCAAGGTTGCGGCGGTGGGAATTCTTGTGTCCGTTACCCTGTTCATGCAAAGGGAGGCATGGCCTGGAATTCTGCTTTTCATCGCGCTTTCTACCTTCGCGGCGAGCTTCCCGATCGATGATCCGAGGGGAGTCACGATATCACCTATAACTACTCTCGCCTCCACCGCAGTATTTCTTTATGGACCGGGTGCTGGGTTTTTAACCGCAGGTGTAGGAGCTACCATGGGCTTTCTTATTGTTAAGCGTTGGCCACTATGGCGTGTTTGCTTTAACGGTGCTCAGATCGGCTTAAGCTTCTTCTTAGCAGGCCTCGCCTATCAGGCCTTTGGAGGGAAGGCAGGGGTACTCCCTAACTTCTTTCACATTCCAGCGATTCTAGCCCTCGTTCTTGTTGATCGGGTAGCTAACAGTTTTTTTGTAGGATTTTTCCGAAGCCGCCTCAGACAGACCTCCCTATTTCCGACATGGGCTGGACTCGCGCTCGACCTTCTCTGGAGCAACATCCTCTCTGCCCCCCTCGCGGTGCTCTTGGCTGTCCTTTACCTCAGGGTTCACCCTCTTGTTCTCTTGTTTTTCATTGTCTCCCTTCCCTTCCAGCGTCAAGCCCTGAAACTTTACTTCAGCCGCAGCCAGCTCTATGCCCAGGTCGTCGATGCCCTCGTCATCGCCACCGACGTCAACTTCCCCCGGGCGAAGGGGCATGCCCGGAGGGTGGCCGAGCTCAGCGTGGCCATTGCACGGGAGATGCACCTTGCCGACCCGGCGGTGGAGGCGATCCAGGTCGCTGCCCTCCTCCACGACGTGGGGATGATCGGCTTGGATGACCTCCTGGAGAGGTTTGCGAACTTGTCCAGGGAAGAGTCCAACCGTCTCAAGGAGCACGTCCTCGTCGGGGCAGAGATCGCGCGGGAGCTGCCCCGCAGGGATATCGCCTACATGGTCCTCAGCCACCACGAGCACTTCGACGGGAGTGGCTATCCGCGCGGCCTCAAGGGGAAGGAGATCCCCCTGGGGGCGCGCATCCTCGCCGTCGCCGAGACCTATGAGAGCATAACCTCAGGCTACCCTCCCTACCAGAGCAATCACGCTCCCGAGGAAGCCTTGCAGTTCATCCGGGATCAGGCGGGGAGGTTGTTCGACCCAGAGGTCGTCCAGGCGTTCCTCCGAGTTTGGGAGAATGAACGGAAGCCAGAGACTGCGGTATCCCCCTCACCCCCGGCATCTCCCATCAAGGGAGAGGGGGAAGCGGAGGAAGAGGAGGGCGGAGGGGAGACGGAATCTCCCGCCCTCCAATTCGTGCAGGATCCAGGGAATGACGGAGATCGCGGAAGGCCGAGCCTGTCTACGGTGGGGGGCCAGGATCCATTGCCTGCTGAGGAACGGAGGGATCCATGACGCGGTTCCGGTTTGGGTACAGGTACTACCTGAACGCTCTCGCCCTCGCGGCGGGGCTCGTCGTGCTGGTCCTGTGGCGATCGAGGGATCCGGGAGCCGCCTTCCTCACTGCCCTCAAGATCATCCCGCTCGCCCTCCTCACAGAGTGGCTCGAGGTGCGCATGGAGCCTTCAGGCTCCTTCACCCTCACCCCCATCCTCCTGTTCACGGTCCTGCTGCTGGAGGGCCTGGAGCCGACAATCCTCGTGGCTGCGGGCGCTATCCTGGGGATCTCCACGTTCACCGCAAAGGGGAGTTGGCAGGAGATGGTGGATAGCATTGCCAGGGAGGTGTTGAGCGCCGCCGCGTTCTGGGTAGCCTTCACCCTGCTGGGAGGCGAACCCGGGAAGACCCGGTGGGTGGAGCGGACCCTGCCTTTCCTCGCCGGCTCCCTGGTCTATTTGGGCGTGAGGACCACCCTCACCGCCCTCCGGTTCTACTTCCTCGAAGGGATCAACATCCCTTGGATGTGGAGGAAGCTGCTGGCTCAAAGCAGCGGCCACCACCTCATCATCACCCTCGCCGCCCTCGCCGTTGCTTACCTCTACGCGGATTTGGGCTATTTCACCCTGGCCCTGGCGACGGGGGCGATCGTGGAAACCTACTATCCCTGGAAGCTCCTCGGGGAGCAGAAGGGGGTGCTCTTCACCGGCCTGCGCATGATCGCCGCGGCCGTTGACGCAAAGGACCCGTACACCTACAGCCACTCCCAGAGGGTTGCCTATTATGCGGTGCGCCTCGCCCGGGCGCTGGGTCTCCCGGAGGATGAGGTGGAGCGCATCCGTATCGGCGCGTTGCTGCACGATATCGGCAAGATCGGCGTGAGCGGGCGGATCATCCGGAAGCCCGCGCGCCTGGAGGAACGGGAGATGCAGGTCATGAAGACGCACTCCACGCTCAGCGCCAACATTATGGCGCCGATCCGCATCCTGGGCGAGGCCGCGGAGATGGTCCGATACCACCACGAACACTGGGATGGTTCGGGCTACCCCAGTGGGCTGCGGGGAGAGGAGATCCCCCTGGGTTCCCGGATCATCCTCGTCGCAGATGCCCTCGACGCCCTCGTCTCCGACCGCCCCTACCGCCGGGGCCGCACCAAGGAGGAGGCCATGCAGATCCTCCGCGAGAACGCTGGCCGCCAGTTCGATCCCAAAGTCGTGGAGGCCCTCGCCTCGATCATCCACGTGTTGTGAACGAAGGCTCACCCAGGCTGTATTTCTACTGATCTTCGCGCGAGCTTCACCAAACCCTTCCTTGAAACACACGCGAAATTCCGAAAAGCCGTAACCGAGGCGATCTCCCGGAAATATTTCTTCCTTACACCAGGAGGAGTTTAGGGAGCTGCGGAGAATGGGGTGGGGAGTAGTGGGGAAAAGTGGGGAAGATTTGGGCATCCCATTCATGGGCGATGTTGCAGGGAGAGTACCACTATACCCTCGATGAGAAGTGGCGGGTTGTCATCCCGCAGAAGTTCCGGCGCGCCTTGGGGGACGTCGTCACGGTGACGCGGAACCCGCTCGACCCGTGCCTTTTCGTCTTTTCACAGGAAGAGTGGAGCCGTGTCGCGCAGAAGCTGGCTTCCCTTCCTCTGGTTGAACGGCAGTTCGTGCGCTTCCTCACCTCTGGGGTGGTGGAGTGCGAGCTGGACCGGCAGGGACGCATCGTCCTCCCTGCGCACCTCCGCGAGTACGCGCAAATCGACCGGGAGGCGGTCGTCATCGGCGTGATCAACCGGGTGGAGATCTGGAGCGAGGGGAACTGGCGGGCGAATTTGGAGAAGACCCAGGCCGATGCCCCACAGCTCCTCGTTCGGCTCCAAGAGCTGATCCTATGAGGGAATGCTGTGAAAGGGAGACCATGGTTCAGGTGATCCAGGCGCACATCCCAGTCCTTCGAGAGGAGGTCCTTGAGCTGCTCCAGCCTCGCGCAGGCGGGATCTATGTGGACGCTACCGTCGGCGGGGGGGGCCATGCGGAGGCCATTTTGGGGAGGATCCTCCCTGGAGGTTGCCTGATCGGGCTCGACCTGGACGACGCAGCCCTGGAGCTGGCCTCGGCCCGGCTGGCCCGGTTCGGGGAAGCGGTGACCCTCGTGCAGGGTAACTTCGCGTCGATCAAGGAGATCCTCGCACGCCTGGGCGTTCGTGCCGTCGACGGCGTCCTCATGGACCTCGGGCTCTCCTCCATGCAGGTGGAGGAACCGGGAAGGGGGTTTAGCTTCAACCTGGAGGGGCCGTTGGACATGCGCATGGACCGCCGCCAGTCCTTGCGCGCGGCGGATCTCGTGAACGAGCTCTCCGAGGATGCGCTGGCCGATCTCATCTGGAGGTATGGGGAGGAGCGGTGGGCGCGCCGCATCGCGAGCGCCATTGTCCGGGCTCGCCCCCTCGCAACCACGCGGGAGCTGGCGGCGGTGGTGATGGAGGCCATCCCGCGACGTGCGTGGCCGCGAGCGATCCACCCTGCGACGAGGACCTTCCAGGCCCTGCGCATCGCAGTGAACCGGGAGCTGGAGAATTTGGAGAAAGGCCTTCCTGACGCGGTGGAGGTTCTCCGGGAGGGTGGGAGGATCTGCGTGATCACCTTCCATTCCCTGGAGGATCGCGTCGTCAAACAAACCTTCCTGCGCCTCTCCCGTGGGTGCACCTGCCCTCCCGGGACCTCCCCGTGTCAGTGTGGCGGCCGGAGGTGGCTGAGGGTGCTGACAAAGCACCCCGTCACCCCGTCGCTAGAGGAGATCCGCCAAAACCCCCGCGCACGGAGCGCGAAGTTGCGGGCGGCGGAACGCTTGGCGGACCCTCTTCCGCGAGGAGAGAGGGAGGAGTGAACAGGGGAGCGGAGGCTAGGGGATGATCGCAGTAGGAAGCCGCAAGCAGGTTTACCCCGTCCTCCTCCCGGAGGCTCAAGACCAAAGCCGCATCCGTTCCAGGAGGGTGAGGCGGAGGCCAGAGGTCCGCTTCGTCCTTCTCCTCGGCCTGCTCCTCCTTCCGGCCCTCTTCTACGTGTCCGGGCACGTGGAGATGGCGCGGACGGGATACCAGATCGCCCGGCTCAAGGAGGAGGTGGCGCTCCTC